>JAABUY010000027.1_pt1 | contig 377367 bp, 92 predicted proteins | sample 5560271 | NCBI WGS metagenome assembly JAABUY01 (sample SAMN10711886, study PRJNA513374) | rock metagenome | isolation source: Antarctica rocks | place: Antarctica: Victoria Land, University Valley | reverse complement strand
CTTATAATAGGTTACTATTAATATCTACTATTTAATATCCCTTTTAAACTTTTTACTCCTAAACTCCTAATTACCCGTATAAGTAGATATTAAGACTTTAAAATATTAAAAATAAGTAAGAGAAACTCCTATCCTAGCGTTATATTAATATATAACTAGGCCTCTATATTATATATATTTAATTTAATATATTTATATATAAATTAGGCTTTTTTTTATTAAGGAATATAATTATTATTAGTATAAGTATATACGTAGGATATATATATACTACTCCGGAGCTAAGTATATTATATAATATTATCCTCTTATATAGCGAAATTAGGACTTAAATAGGAATTAAACTCACGTACCTAGATTAATTATAATAGGACGAGTACTTAATAGTAGAGCTAGTATTCCTTTTATATAATTTAAAGTACTATTATTTTATATATATCGCGTTACTATTAGGAAGATAATTTCCTCTTATTATAATATTATTTTATAAAACTTAAAGATAGAGGTATATAAGATATAGGGATAAATACTATTAATTATATTAGTATAATAGTTATTATAATTTAATTATTATCTTATAATATCTATATATATCGTCGATATATTAACTATATATCTAAGCTCGCGCTAAGTCCTAGATACTTATACTAGATAGTAGTAGATATTTATATTACTATTATTAGTCGCTTAAATCCTATTTTATAAGTATATAGACGGAGAACTAAAGAATATTTATAAATATATTTTATATTTTATATAGTATTATAGTTTATTCTACCTAATAGTTATAAAGATTAGGTACTTATAATAGTATTAATATTATTTTACGCCTAGGGTATAGGAGTTAATAGTATAATCTTAGCCGTCTTCTCTTATAAAGCTACTTTCTATTTATTTAGTACTAAAATTAGTATATATACTTTATAATAATATAATCCTATTATTTTATTATATAAACCCTTATTTATTAATATCTTTTATCCCTTCTATTCCTTCTATCCCTTCTATTATTTCTATTCCTCCTAATTCTTCTACGCCTCCCGCTTATTCTATCCCTTTCTTATCTTCCTATTCTTTATTATCCCTCCCCCTTATTCTTTTCCCTATTATAAAAAAGTCTAAAACCCCCTAGTAAAATAATATTAATAAGGATAGACTTAGCGCGTTAAGCTAAGGATTAGCGCTTATTTATAAAATTACTAGATATCTTATTATTACTTAGAGCGTAGAGGATAGAGATATAAAGCTTACTATCTAGTAGATATTTAGATAGTAGACTAGGTAATTAACCTAAAAAGTAGATAGTAAGTAGTCTTAGTAATTAATAAATAGTCTATATTTATAGAAAGTTATATATTATAGAATTTAAAGTATATATCTTAAAATAGTAACGTGGTTAATAATTATAAGGGTAGATAGCTTAATAGTATATTTTACTATTCTAAACTTCTTAATCTAAACTAACTTCTATAGGTAGGTAGTTTAAGCCGGCGATATTTAATAGTTTTATTATAAAGGCCTAATAGACGCGTAGCTTTAGTAGAATAGAGTTAAATAGGGAGGCTATACCTACTACTCGCTAGACCGACCTTATAACTAAATATTAGATAGACCCTACTTATTCCTCTTATAAGCTACCTCTTTTTTAGTAGTAGAATTCGCTATTACTTACCTATTCCTATCCCTATTATTATTACTATCGCTATTACTATTACTATTACTATTACTATTACTATCACTATTACTATTACTTACCTATTACTTACCTATTACTTATATATATATTACTACCGCTATTATATTACTATTACTTAATATCTATAGTAGAGAAACCTTTAAAAGTTTAAAGGGGCGCTAAAAACTAACCGTTAATAATAAGGTACTATAGCGAGGAACCTCTACTATTTATAAAATTAAAGATACTTATTATTTAAGAATTACTCTCTAATCCTCCTTATAGAACCTTAAGATAATATATACTATAGTTAATATAAGTTAATATTAGTTTAGACTAATAACTTAAGTATATCTTAGCGCTTTAAGCCTAGAAGATTTTATATTAGCCCCTAATAGAGAAAGTTATTATTCTCTATTTTATAAACTCTTACCTATTATAGCCTATTAATTAAGTATATTATCTCTTACTATTTAATTAAGTTTAGTTAAGTAATCTATAGTCCTAGGTTCCGCCTTTATTTCTTAGATTAAATTAAAGGCGCTAGAATTAGCTATATTATAGGTTATAATAAGTATAAGAAGATTAATATAATTTAGAGCTTTAATATACTCCTTAACTAGGTTCTAGATAAGATTTATAAGATAAGCTTTATTTAAGACTTTAGATATATTAATAATACCTAATAGATTAAAGAAGGATAAGTTTAAGAGGCTAGGACTAGAGATATTAAGATAGATAATATTTAGTAAGAATTAAACTTAGTATATATAGTCTAATAAAGGGTTTCCTAGCTTATACTTTTTATAAGAGCTACTTAGATTAAGTATTACTAGTTAAGTATACTCTAGGATATCTACTATATTATCCTTTAAGGTAATATATATAAAAGGATAATCCTTATTATTTAAGTCTACCTAAGGACTTAAAGGCTAAGTATTTATTATACGCTCTTTTAAGCTACTCTAATAGATATACTTATTATAAAGGAAGACTTTATAACTCTATTAGCCTTTTAGATTAGTATCCTCTATTAGATTAATCTCTAGTAGGTACTAAGTATATACACCTATACTTCGCGGAACTTTAATTTCGCTTATTCCCTTAATAAGAGAACTCTTCCCCGTATATTAATTACTAACTATAACTATCTTTAGGAATAATAGATCTAAATCTTCTATATCTAGGTAATATAATACTTAGATAGCTTAAACTAGCTCCTTTACTCCTTAATCTAGAATAGATAACGGCGAATCTATATACTTTAAGTTAAGGATAGTATATATAGTAGTATTAATATAGGTAGGGGGTATATATTTATAAAAGTAATCTATCTAAGTAGTAGTATATAATAAAGAGTAGAAGGGCTAAGCATTTTATCTTTAATATTTAAGAGTATTACTAGCTCTTTTTTATTACCTCTTATCTATATACTAGTATCCTAACGCTCTATATTAGCCTCTCTTATATTCCTAGTAAGTAGTTTAACCTTTAGGGCTCGCTTTATAATTATATAATAGTAGGAATTCTTAAGTATAATATTAAGGAAGATAAGAAATCTATTAGTATTAATAGAGAGTTACTTTATAATAAGTATAACTATTAAGTCTTAACTCTACCGCGTAAATAGAGCTATAATAGGATAGATATACTAATAAATCTATAGCCTTATATCTACCTAAGTAGGTTTAGTACTTTATATAAGTATAGTATCTAGTACTACTATAGTTACTATATAGTAGATATATCGACGTAGTATAATTTTTAGTTAGAGAGCGGGTATCTCTTAGAAGCGCGTAGTAGAATATAAGCGCTAGGTTATACTTCCTAATTTCTAGAAATATATTATAACTAGTAGTAAGTTAAATACTTTAATAGTTCTATTATTATAAAGCGCGTTCTTTTATTAATTAACTATATAATATACCTAAGTAGTTATTATTATCTATCTCTTACTAGACCTACTACTATTATACTTACTATAAACCCCTAGAAAACTTAAAAGCCTCTAATAATAGTAATATAAATAATAAACTTTAAAAGAGATTTATATATCTATTATCCTAGTAGTAGAAGTTAGTTAGTTATATATATAATAGTTACTATTAGAACTTAAACTTAGGCTTAAGTTATATTAAGGTAAGGTTTATTAAACCTATTTTAATTAGATATTTCTAGAAGTATAGCCTTAATATATAGTAGCTAGATAAATATAGTTATTCTACTTATATACTTATACCTATTTTATAATATATATAAGGAAAGACTAACTAATAGAAGACTATAAAAGTAAACCTATTTAAGGCCTTTAAATATAATAGATTAAATAAGCGCTAGTTTAATATTATTAATACTTTACTCCTAATACTATATTAATATAACTAGTATCTACCTTATATTTACTTATATTAGGGATTATAAATTAATTATTACTTATAAAAACTTAATAATCTATCTATTTCTACTAATTACCTACCCTTATCTAGTAAGAGCTTATCTAATACTAATACTTAAACTTAATAATAAAAGATAGCCTCTATACCTTTAAAATATCCTTAAGTAAACTTACTATTATTTAGAACTTAGTAATAAAAGCCTTAGTAAAATAAGTTATATTAATAATAAATAGTCTTATTATTTTACTTTACTTAATTAGCGTATAACGCGGTTATATAAATATTACTTAAAATTAACTTATATAATATTAACCTCTTATTAATAATATATTACTTATTATTTCTCCTTAACCTTTAGGAACTAGAGTAGCGGTAAGTAAGTATTTATAGTTTATATATATAAATACTCCTTACTATAAAATAATATTACTTACTAATAAATAGACTTATAACCTTACTATAAACCTCTTACTTTAAATATTTAGCCTTAGGGTATCCGCTTCTAGTTATTCTAATATTAAGATAATACTAGGTTTTAAGTTATAAATAGTAGTAGGTAAACTTACTTTATTTATAAATTTACCCTTACTTATATAATATACCTTATTTAATATTCCTATAAGCTTTTACTCTAGACCTAAGATACCTTCTTACGGAAATATTATAGCCGCTTATATATAGGATAAGGACCTAGGTTTAGCTAGCGGCGAGGTCTATATAGATCCTAATACTTACTAGCGTTATAAGGATAACTGCTTTAAGGGTAACTATAAGCCTACTAAAGATACGGTAGGTAATAAGGCTATAGTAAAAACTAAAAAGTTACTTATATATAAAGTAAAGCTCCTCTTTCTAGGTTAGAAGTCCCCTATTAACTAATTTAAAGATAATAGTAATTAGGTAATATCTAGGATCTCTATAATTAAATATAAAAATTAGTTATTAAGTATAAATATTAAAATTAAGGCGTTAGTAAGTAAGGATATACCTACTTTAAAATATACTCGCGTAGAGGAATTACTCTATACTTAGGTAATCTAACTTAACGCTACGTGTAATATCTTAGACTAGCTAGTTATTTATATATATCCTACGGCTTATATAGGATCTACGGCTAGTAATATAAATAGAAATTATATTAAGAAAGTATTTAAAGACTTCTATATTATAATATATAATTAAGAAGTAATTAACTATTATTAAAAGGGTAGGTTAAGTTTTCTATCCCTACTATTCTACCCCGTAAAGGTATATATTAAAGGAATCCTCTAAGAAGCTAGAACTCTAGGTAATTATTAATATATTTAAGACTAACTACTTAAGATATTTAATATATTTAATAATATAATAGTTAAGCTATAAGCGTTATTTATTACTTCGGAGCCTAATTTATTTTTTATATCTTATAATAGAATTATAGGGGTATTTATACTTAAGAAAACCTTTCTACCTTATACTCGCTAGTTTAATAGACTAGCCGATATAAAATATAAAGTCTAAAAGGGTTAGACTACGCTACGTATAAACTATCTACCTGTTAAAATACTAATATCCTATATATATAGGAATAGTAATAAGTACTAGATTATAAAAGGTATATTAATTATCTATTAGGAAGAAAATAATATTAAAGATATTATATAATATTAGATCTAGGAATACTAATTATATGTCTTAAAAGTTATACCTAGGAGTAATTATATCTATATAAGCCTTCTTTAATTACCCTCTAAGTTTAAATATTAATTCTTAGCCGAAGACTCCTTCCTTATTAAATTTAAAGATAAGGAGTAGTTAGTATATATTCTCCTAAAGCTATTTCCTTTTACTAGTTCTATTAATTATACTATTATACTTTATTATCCTATTAATAAAGGGGTCTAGAGTAACTTATAATTAGGGTTAGTCTTTAATCTAATAAATACTATTAAGATACTATTAGCCGTGATTTAATACTACTATTTCTATAGATAAGCGATTATAGTTAATATTAGACTAGTCCTATCTAATATACTATATAAGTTCTAGTTAGCGGCTATTAAGACCCTAAATCCTATATATAAAGGGGATAGAAAGTATATTTATAACCCTAGATAGTAATAACTTATCCTTAGATAAGATATCTAGGTATATATTATAAGCGACCTCTTTTATAAAATTAATTATAAGGAGAAGCTTATAACCTAGGGTATTAAGCTAGATTATTCCTAGATAGGTATATTATAGTACTTAGTATACTCGCCTAATAACCTTAGACTTATTAAGGGATTATAGGAGACGGGAAAAATAAAAGTTAATATAATTATTACGTTACTACTTATATTAGCTAGTAAAAAGGTAAAAGTACTAAGCCTTATAAATAGAGCGATAGACTCTTTTATTATAAAACTAAATATTAAGCTTACTTAACTTAAGGAGGCTAGAACTATAATTACTAATAAGAATATAGTCCGCTTTTATTTACTTATAATAGAATAAGTAGTTTATTTAAGTAGATAGCTAGCGTAATATAACTTATAATATTAATAACTCGTAATAGGACTCTATCTCTTTAATTCCTATTTCTATTTATAACGTACTTATAATAGATATTATTAAGAAATCTTATAAGCGCTTATATAGCGTCTTAGATTACTAATATTAACTTTATAATACGAGTTTTACTATACTACTACTCTAAGTTATAGGTATTATTAATTAGCTTAAGCTAAGCGCTAATCTAACTTTAATATAGAACGTCGCTAATACTAGTAAAGTACTAAATACTAGCGAAGTACTAAATACTAATACTATACTAAATCCTAACGTTATATTAGACCCTAATACTATACTAGACCCTAATACTATACTAGACCCTAACGCTATATTAGACTCTAACGCTATATTAAACCCTAATACTATACTAAATACTAACGCTATTAATATTAGTAGACTAGAAAATAATAATATTTAGATAGTATTAAATAAGAATAAAACTACTTAAGATTATAAATCTATATAAGCTATACCCTTTAAAGATAATAATAAAGACTATAAATACGAGGTTAGGTCTAAGTAGAATAATATAGATACTCTAGTAGCTATAAAGTTATAGAAGGTAGTATAAGAGATAACTAATTATAAACTAAGTGAAGCTAATAGTATATCTTAACGCGAGAGGCTTTATATATACTTTCACGAGATATTCCTCTAAGCTTCACTTAATATCCCCTTTAAAATAAAGGAAGAGTATAAGGTATTTAGATTATTTAAATATTTACTATCTAAGGATATTCTTTAGAATAATATGGCCGTACTTATTATAACCCTTATAAATACGGGCTATATAATTATTAAAACTTCCTTTAAAGGAGATTATATAATTATTTAAAAAGCTAGTAAGGTAGAGAATAGGGATCTTTTTATTACCCTAGTAGAATATAAGAATAGCATATATCTTTCTAGTAATAATTAGTAGCTACCGCCCTAGAAATAAGATATATAATATAATCTATTTACTTAACTAATAAATAAGAGTATATATAAGCGCTAGGTAACCTTAGGCTACCCTAAATATAAACTTACTAAGTAATACTAAACTATTCTAGTTATTAGTAATATTATTTTAAAAATCTAGTATAAGGGTTCTATTATCTTTATAATAGATCTAGTAAACCGCCCTAATTATAGTAAAGCTCTATAATTATATTAGGATATATTTAATTAGAATACCGTACTTATATAGATTAAGATTAATAGCGAAGCGACTAAGATAGGATTCTCCTAATCTAGTTAAAATAAACGTAAGTTATAAGTTACTATAAAGCTCTATTAATATTATATTAGATAAGGAATTAAAAGTAAGAATATTATTATCCTTATAAGGTACCTTATATAAGTTAACCTTACTAAATAAATATTAAAACTAGAGGATAGATTATATAACGTAGAGTCTATAACTATTAATAGCTATTAAGGAGATAAGAAGTCTATAATAATCCTTTATATAGTAGTATTATATACGCTAGGCTTTATAGCCCTCTCTTCCCGCCTCCTTTCTAGGGTCTCTTATATAGGCGACGTCTTAGTAATTATTATATATTATATAGGAATTTAAATAGGTAATTAGCCTTACGCGCGAGCCTAATATAAAATACTCTAATATCTAATTAGAGTAGGTAACTATATTATATATAACGCTAAACTACTATTACTAAAACTTAGCTTATATAACCGCGATATAAAGTTAGATAATAAAGGAGTAGATTTAAACGCGGACTAATAGGAAGAGGTAGGAGACTAGGGCGAAGCTAGGGCTAATAATCTAATCCTAACTAAGCTAGTAAAGGGAGAGGGATATAATAAAAACGTAGCTACTAGCGCTAATAACTTAACCCTAGCTAAAGTACTCGCTAATAGGTAATAGGGGCCTAGAGGGCATTAAAATTAATTATAAGTAGTAGAATAGGTTAGATAAACCTAGTATAATCTAATAAACTAATAAGTACGCGGTTATATAAGACTAGATTATAAGTTAGTATTTTATATAATAAGCTTTAATTATAAGTTAATAGATTATATATTAAATTAAATCCTTTTCTTAGGCCCCCTTTTATAGGAGTAAGTATAACTTATAAACTAACTATTATATTACCTACCCTTACCTAGTACAAGCTATTTACTTAAAAAGAAATATATACTTATATCTAAATTAAGGTAAGTAGCCTAAGTAATTACTAAGGTATATTTAGCTATAGAAAGTAACGTATTATATTCTACTTTACTTAATATCTAAATAAGTTTTTATCTTATTATTTTTACCTAAATAAGTTTTTATCTTATTACCTTTATATACTTTATTAACTATAGGAAGTAATCCTAGATATTAGACTTAGGATATATTAAGTAGTAGCTCCTTATAATAATATATAAATAATTATTTATTATATTAATAATTATTTATACTTACTAAGTATAGTAGCTATTAGTCTAAACTAGTAAGGTTAGACTTAGTAAGGTTATACTTAGTAAGGTAAGTAAAGGTACGCGGCCCTACTAATAAACCTTATTTATAATAAGTATTATAAATTAATTATAAATAGAACTCGCGTTTAGGATTACTACCTCTATATAAGTTATAATTACTATTAAGTTAAAGAAAATATTACCTTAATAGTAAGGGATAAGATCTATATTACCTATTAGAATTTAATAATATAATACCGCTAATAAAATATAATAAGTCTTATAACGAGATAGAGGGCCCTCTTTATATAAATATAACTAAAGTATATAATAAGACTACTATAATAGACGCGGATTAGAAGCCGGTAAAAGAGGATATTAAAAAATAGTATAAAAAGGTAGGTATTAAAGACTTTAAAGGCCTTAATACCTAGGTAAAGGAATATAATTTTATTATAAAGCTAGGCTAAAAGTATAAGTATAATAAGCTATAACTACTAGGTAGTCTAAATAAAAATAGTGAATTTATTATACTCTCTAAGGTAGTATAACGGGTTTACTTAAATATTAGATAATAGGACTATAAGACTATAAAAAGAACTAAGAATAAAAAGGAAGAATATAAGAAATAATAACTATTACCCCTCTAAGATATAAGATTAAACTACTTAATAATAGAAGATAGTATAGTAGTATTACTAGCCCTAAAACGACGAATAGAATAAGAGGCTGTACTAGATTAAGATATAAGGGATATTAATTTAAAGGTAATATATAATAGGAAAGTCGCTAGGCTTCTCCTATTAGATATTATCTAGTTACCCGACCCTTTATTAGATATAAGAAGCCTACTAATATACTTAACCTTAGACTAGTTTATTTAGTATTATAATAAAGACCTAGAGCTAAAGCCCTTAGAAGTAATACTATAGTTTAAGTATAAAGGAGCTTAGTTTCTAATTAAATTAACTAATAATCGCTAACTTCGTAGGTCTATAAGGGAGGTTATTAACGGCGTAGGTACTAACCCTATATTTAAGTTTATAGTAGGATAGGATAATTCCGCTTAGTAGGCCTCTATTCTATTAATTACTCTATTAGAGACTCTAGGTAAGTAACTACCTTCTCTATCTACTATAATAATAATTATTATATAATTAACGTCCGCTATTATAACTAAGGCCCGAATTTAAATAGGATATCCTTAGCCTAATACTAAGAGGGGCGAAACGGAGATAAAGTATAATAAAAGGATATAATTATAATATACTAAAGGTATAATAAAGGCTATAATAATAGCTAATTAAATATTAGGGATTTAAATAGGATATAGTATATTACCTACTTAAAAGTAATTAAAAACTACTACTATAGGTTAATTATACTTTAGTTAATTATCTAAGAACGAGAGTATTAAGTTATATAGTAAAGATAAAGATAATATAATACTAACTACTATAATACTAATAGATTATAACTAAGAGGTAGAGCTAGACTAAAAGGGGGAGGTACCTAATAGAATACTAATAAAGGACGGAAGTATTTATCTAATATAGATAGAGTTATTAGTTATCCTCTTATTATATAAATCTTCTAACCTAATCGCCCTTATTAAACTAACTAAAGAAGCTAAAGCCTATAATCTAGCTAATAACCTAGTTATATCTATTAAACTAGCTAAAGAAGCTAAAGCCTATACTCTAGCTAATAACCTAATTACGTCTACTAAATTAGTTAAAGCTTATACTCTAGCTAATAATATAATTACGTCTATTAAACTAATTAAAGAAGCTAAAGCCTATACTCTAGCTAATAATATAGTTATATCTACTAAATTAGCTAAAGCTTATAATCTAGTTAATAACCTAGTTATATTTACTAAACTAGCTAAAGCTTATAGTCCGGCTAATAACCTAATTACGTCTACTAAACTAGTTAAAGCCTATAGTCCGGCTAATAACCTAGTTACGTCTACTAAACTAGCTAAAGCCTATACTCTAGCTAATAATATAGTTATATCTACTAAATTAATTAGAAAGGCTAAAGTTAATACTCCTAATATTATAATACTATTTAATAGACTAATTAAAAAGGCCGAAGTCTATACTTAGCCTAATACCTTACTAGAGAAGAATAATTCTCTACCTACTATTAAATTAAATAAAGTAGTTAATCTAATATAGGAATCTAAATTTAAAGGCTAAGTTATAGTAGATAACTAGTAATTATTAGGAAGCGCTAGAGTATTAAATAGACGGGAGTTATAAGTTATATTAAGGTAGGGATTTAATAATACTAAGGTAGTATATATATAAAAAGTTATTAAGTAAGGCGTAGATATTAGTCCTATTATAGAGCTAGATATTAAGGACGTAGAATTACGCGAGATAGTAGATATTATAGAAGAAGGAGAGGAAGATATAATAATAAAACTAGCTAATAACTATCTAATTATAATAACTAAATAGCTTATTAATAGGATAAGAGGTAGGAGGACTATACTTATCTATTTTACTTTAATCTTAATATATATTATTAACTTAATAAGACTATTAGATTACTTAAGTTATTATTAGATCTTAAGCTATTTTAGATATTTAGGGTATTTATCTACTTTAAGATAGAGGTATTCTAGAACGGCGGATACCTTATAGATATAATAGGACTTAGAAAGGTAATAAACTAAGGTACTCTACTTAAGACTATTAACTAATAAGGGTTATAGACTATTAAGGCTATTAAGGTAATTATCTTAAACTAGACCCTTATATTAATTATTAATAGTATTAAAGAAGCTAGGACTAAAGGGAGATATAACTTATACCTCCTAAAGGGAATATTAAAGAACCCTTAGCTACCTAACGCTAAATACCTATCTAATAACCCCTTTAGTAGTTAATACACGTATATTAATACTAGAATATCCTAAAAGCTAAAGCTAAGCTATAACCTAACCCTTATACTTATACCTCCGGCTTTACTATCCTATTAGTTAAGATAGACGAAGCGTTTCCTAAATATAAAGGCCTAGAAGTATAAGTAGACTTTATAATATATATATAGTAATACTAAATTAAAAGTATACGTACTAAAACTAGATAAAGAGGACTATTAATTTATAGTACCCTCTAGGGGTATCCCCTACTTTAATAACTTAAATAATAAGTTATATATAATTTACTTTACTACCGTAGTATTATATAATAGATAGGTAAAGAAGAAGCTATTAGATTATACTCTAAAGAACTTAAAGTTAGGTAGGTAGCCTTATATCACGCCTTAATAGTAATAGTAGGTAATAGGATAGGGCTATATTATACTTAACGAAGTATATACTAAATCTAATAAGTATACTAGGATAATTAGTAGAGTTTAGGTACTTAATATAACTATAAAGAGTTAGATACCTTAGAAGCTCTTCCTTACTAAAACTCTATTTAAAGCGTTACCCGTATATATAATAGGCTAGTTAGGTACGCTCTAGGATAGTAATATAGGGTAGGCGCTATATCTTATAATACTAAACTACCCTTAGATAAATAACTATTACTAAAACTTATAATACTATATAAAGTTAGAGCTTAATAAATTTAGTAAGACTTATAATATCCTTATTAAGTAATATAAGGCCGGAAATATAATAGCGGAGGCGTATTATAAGTATAAGGATATAATAAATATTATTATCTAAATATTATAGCTATATTATACTAGTAACTTAAAGTTTCTAGGGTATCCGTTAATAGACCTTTAACCTAACTACTATTATAAATACCGCTTAATATACCTAGAATAATATAAGGACGTACTAGACTAGGGGTTTAAAGGGGTAATTAAGGAAGTTAGGAAGATATATTTAAACTAAGTTAAACTCTATAAATAGTATAAGAAGGTTATTATATTAGTAGTAATAGTAAAAATATAGTTAATAGCTACGGGTCGCGCTAGGATTATATTATTATTCCCTAAATTATTATTTTAAGAAGAGACTAAGAAGCTAGCTTTTATATTAGGGGAACTAATAACTAATAAGTAGCTTAAAACTATACCTAGGAAACTATATAAACTAGAATAATAAGACTTACCTTATAAGCGGTTAATATATTAAATTACTAGGGCTTTAAATTACTTAAAGATACTAGTATTAAGAGTTACCTTAAATAGTATATAGGGAAAGAATAAAAAGTTCCTTATCTTAATAATAGGGCCTATATTAGCCCTTATTATTTACTAAGTATATATTCCTAATAGGCTATTACTTTATATTAATAATTACCTTAGGACTAAAGTACTAATTAGTATATAAGTAATCCGCGATATATTAAAGAAACTTATTACCCTAATCTATTTAGGCCTAATTAAGTATAAGGTTACTAAAATTATTAAACTCTTCTAGGAAGGTAAAGATAGTAAGAAGAGTTTATATCCTAATAATATCTTATAGATCCTTATTAGGTCTAATATACTTCTATTTATAAGATATATATATATAGTAGCGAAATTCGTTACTATCTTTAACCCTAAGTAGTTATAAAGGAATAAAACGTAGGGTATTACGCGGGCTAACTAAATTAGGTAAGATAAGGAAATAATATTACTTAAACTTATAAATAACTCCTTAAAACTTAAAAAGGTTATATCTAATATAAAAACTACTTAACCTAAGATATATAAATTAGTAGAAGCTGTAATAGATCTAATAGATAGTAGTTATAAGGTATTAGAGGAGGATATAACTATAAATAATAATATTAATAATAATAATAAAGGTAATCTACTTAATAAGGAAGGTTAGATTATTAGCTAATAATATAGAGATAGTATACGCGTATAGAACCCTTCTAGGGAGATAAGTAATAGCGAGCTAAGTAGGAATAAATTAAATAGAAATAGAATATAATAATATTATAATATAGTAAGATTATTCTAAGATATCTTTATATACTATAAGTTAATACTACGTGTATTAAACGCGATAAGTCTATAGTAGTTATATAGAATATATACTTTATAAAATAGTTTAACTATATAACTAAATAAATTAGGATATATTAATAGGAAGGATTTACTACTTAATATTCTCGCCTAGGTATATATAGTAACCTATACGCGAGTATTAGCTAGATAATCTATAAAGGTTAAGGGTTCTTTAAATATACTAAATATATAATAACTACTCTAGCTATATATAAAGGTTTAATAAACCTATATAAGGTATAGAAAAGGTGGAAAATACGGGTAGTATAGATCCTAATATTCTATACGGCTTCCTAGTTTATCGATAAGGGTTTACTAAGTAACTATTTATACTTAGTAACTATCTAGCCTTATAGTATTAGTACCCTATAAGGCTACTCTAGAGTATTAGACTTTATAAATTATAACTCTTTATAACTTAAATTTTATAATAATACTATCTATTAATCTATTTAATATATTAAATATACCCCTACTATCCCTTCCTCTATTATAAGAGGCCGGAATAGGTAGGAAAGATTATATAGAATAAGGCTAGGGGACTAGCTAATTTACGGCGGAGTTAGAACAGGGGCTATAAAGATAAAATGGCTAGGAAGGATAGGATAGATAGGTAACTAAAGGAATTAGCTAATTAAGACGAGGCCTACGGATAAGAAAACCTCGTAAAGGATATAAATAGCTTTAGGAGTCGTTATTTTAAGCATGGAATAGGCGTTATAAACTATATTGGCGATATTTTAGGGTAGGCTATAGGGGACTAGCCCTATAAGGCTGGACGGTCACCGAGTGTAGACGGTTACCTAGTAAACCCTTCTATGCCGAGTTCTGACACTACGATGGAGAAGACCAGCGACCATTGGACATCATTCAAAGACCTGGATCGCGAGAGCGAACATGCTCGAAAAATCGATAAAGTGCTGAATACTGCCAACTTTGTCTACCTACGCTCGGTGGCTTTACAAGCACGATACGACGAGGACTTGAAATCCAATGTCATCATCACTTCTCAATCGGAACGACTCACCTGTGCCATTGATGAATCTCAATTCACTGTTGGCCACAATAACATAGTTTTCGAAATCGCATTTTCTGATGCCTCGCAATGGATAGCCAGAGTCCGCCTGCCAGACGATAAATCGAATGAGAGAGACTTGGTCGAAACATCTATCATGAGCGAAATTGCTACAATTACGCTGATCGCCTCAAGAACCAGTATTCCTGTCCCGAAAATCCACAGCTTCGAGGTCGACGCTACGAATACGTTCGGGTTCCTTTACCTTTTAATGCAAGCCCTACCCGGTCACCATTTAGATAACGGTCTCTCGAGATCAATCCCGCGCGAATACTGGGATAAGGTCGTAGACCATTATCAGATGACTGGCATCAACTCAGCCGTCTGCGATTCGACCGTATCGGGCGTCTCTGGTGCGGACGTAACATTGATCAAAGAGAACCAACCCTCATTTCAATAGAGGGGGTAGGAGGACCTTTCCTGACATCCTTAGAATATTTCTACGCGCTCCGAAGAAGTCATAATCAGCATATCGAAGCCGCATACGCCTCGGACAAGGAATGGGAGACCTCGTCGTGGATTCTGGAGCAAACTCTTCCGTCAATGATCATCGATAACTATATTCATGGACCCTTTCCGATCTGCCATATGGATTTCCATTATAATAATATCCTCATTGACGATGACTTCAACATCACCGGCATCATCGACTGGAGCGACGCGCAGACCGTCCCATTAGAACGTTTCACTATCACTCCTGAGTTCGCTACATTCCCGGGCCTTTCGGCCGAAGAAAATGAACCGAGTGTTACGTTTCGTAAAGAATTCGCTGCAGCCCTAAAGAAAAGGGAGATAACGACGATGACTGGCGGTGTTAAGGCACCAGGAGGCTTACCGTCGTCGTTGTCGTCACTACGCTTTACCTCGGATCTAATCGGCACACCGCTATGGGAAATTGTATACCGATCCACTTACAGCTATTGGTGGAGGGCGAGGTCGGATGCGAGGTTGGTCTTAAAGCAGATCTATGGGGCAAATGCCAAATGGGACGACTTCGTGTCGTGCTATGAAAATGGACCTTTACACCAAAGAAAACTGCTGACTGTGGGACTAAGTAAAGAGGGTGAATCATATGGTGATTCTAGCATTGAGGATTCCCATCCACAACGGAGTTAGTCTTTACACTCACTACGGAGTTGAAGGTGCGCTGTCAGTTGTTGAAATTCTAGCTTTCAGCCTTTGGAAGCTACTACGTCGCCCCAGGGTTATAAGACGACTCCTTGGGCGTACCAGCCGTGCCATTCTTTAAGCGTTTCGGGGGCCTTATGGGTACCACGTTTGCCTACTTATTAAGTCCTGCACCCACTTACTTTTCGGTGTGGTCAAGTAGACAGAAATTCAAGATATTTACCCGCTCACTCTGCATATGTCTTATAAGACTTGCCTCCCACAATTAAAGCCACTTTACTCTTTTGAGTTGGTTTTTGTGATGAGCGGCCGTAATCCGTAGCAGCAACAATACTGCGCCTGATACCCAGGCGTATGGAATCAACTTTTTACACCTCCCATCTATTTCGAGTCATATTCTAACAGCTGGGTTTCAGTGTACATGTCGGCTTCGAGAAACGGGAAAAAGGAAAAGGGATCTAGGTCGAATATAACCAATAGCGTACCGCTGCAGGTGTCTCATCTTTTGAAGAAGTAGCAATGGTAGCCGGCTACGAAAGACCAACTGCGAGATGATATCACTAATATATTTGTATTTCCTGGACTCAGAGCATTATGTGATCCAAGGCTGACCTAGACGCAGCTCCTTGGCTTCCGCGGCAAAGCCCACTTCGTCCTGCCGCTCCCTTGCTGCTCTGTCCTGCTCCAATTTCAGGTCTATCGAAATCTCAGAAAATAATATTCTATTTCTTTCTTCTTTCTCTTTCTCCATGCGTGAGAACCCCGTTGTCTTGCGGGGACGTTGCCAGGGAAAGCGTGCTCGCGGACTCTGAACTGTATAACCTACCCTGATAGAAGGATTTCTATCAGGATTTTCAAGGTCTTAGGTCTGTTCTCTGAGTCGTAGACCCACGGCAGCATAGAAGAATTGTTGGAGGCTTTACCGTATTGTAAATTTTCGGCTCTGATCACGAGATGTACTTCCTGCATACAGAAACGATTTCCGTTATCAGTTTGCCTAGCTCTTCATTCTTCCCTTGCAGTCCGCCAAGGCTCTGCTTCCTCTCGAATTCTTATAAAACGGATTGTTCAGTATTCAAATTGGGCCTTAATCAAACAATTCTTGAAGTTGAGACACTGAAATAACATGCTTATCCTAGACCATCTACACCAGCGTGCGATTGAGTCTGCGATCAATGACTTGATCAGTGCCCCGCTTCACGATGTACCCATTAATATAGTCAATCTCAGTCATTCTCCCTGCGCGTACGTCCTGCAACATCAAGCTGATATTCTGCGCTGTCTTTACCGCAGCATCCTCAACAGTCTTTTCAAGTCCTTCGGGGGAAAACCTCGCCTCAGCCGAGGGGTTTTCTGCCAGCGCCGAACCTGACAGAGCAATAATGGACCGAAAAACGGACGAGATCTCGACCAGGAGCACTCGGATCAACGCGCGGATGGGGGGGCGAGTGAAAAGCTCTCCATTTAAGCAATCAAAAATCACCTTCAGGGGATTAACGATCGCGTTGATCGCCAGCTTTTCAAGCTGGATCTGGAGCATTTTGGCCGGTAAAACTATGGAAGCGGATAAGATGGGTGCTGCGGAGAGACAGTGTAGTAGATATTTGGACGGTCCTCCTGCAGATCCGGTTCCTGCTGAGGCGGTTTCTGTCTCGTGCGATGGTTGGACTCCTCCAAGAGTGATATTTCCCATACCAGCATGGACGACAGAAAACGGACCATTCTTGTAGACGCCATGGCTGACGATGCCGGCGAAGAAGTGTGGCCGCCTCGATGAGTTGGCGAACAGTACGTCAGTGACTTCTTCGGTGGTGCCTTCAATCCCGTCCTTAATCGGCCTTGAATATATCTGCCGTCGAAGCGTCGGCATAGAGCGGATCGACATACCCATGCTATTCTGCAAAACAAGCACTGTTATCTCATTACTCAAGTGATGTCTAAGTGGCTTTAAAGTTGGCACAGTAGCGTACGTCTTAGTAGCCACGATCAGATATCTAATCAACCCGCCTTCCTCTCCGAACGTCTCCTCAGTCTCGAAAGCGCCTCGAGCATCAGACACGCCTTGGTCCACCACATCGATGTAACTTCCAGCCTTGTCCCACTGTTACTGCGAACCTTGTCCCCCCCCTTATCCCGATTGCGCTCAATTCATACTTAGCAGTATGGTGCGTCTTGAACATCACATAATGACAATGCGCGTGATCTTCATATCTGGAAAGGTGTGAATTCTGATATCGCAGCCTTCGATTATCTCTTTCCCGTTGCGGAGAACATGGACTTGGTAGTGGTTGCTTGTAAATGTGTGATGCATCGAGTTGTTGCCTTTTCTTTTTGATCCTTGCACATTTCGAATTGTTTCGAAAATTGGCTGTACACTCGAGATATCATTGCATAGTCTACTTCAATCTCCAACACAGAAGCTGATATGATTACTTATTCCCCGGCTCTCAGTGAGCTGAAAGTTGTCTTGGAAGCTACATAAATGCAACTTGGAGTGAAGTTGATCATCCTTCTCCTCCACGATTTATTACTTTCAGAATCTTCCTGAGAGACTCGGTAATCATTTATTGAAGAAGAAACGGCTTAAAATTGAAGAGTCTGAGTTATTACCCTTCGTCGTCCTTTACTATGGTTTGTAACGTTATCTACCCTTCGAACGTCGCTGATATACGACTATTTGTAGCCTGGCAAGAAAGACATTAAGCAAAAGAAGAATGACGCCACGGTTCAAGATTATCTCGATAATATATGGTAGACGATCTGAATAGAGGGAGATAGGCGCCTCCTAAGAAGTGGAATCGGATTCACGGAAATGGCAAATCCTCTAGCGGAGGCCAGTTCCATATCATGACCATGAAAGACAGCACAGGGAGGTACGTCGCGAAGACAGGAGGGACAAAGGATAAAAGTATCGTGGTGATCGATAATGGGAACTCGGCAAATGGGCCTTCTTTTGCTCAAATCATGTCGGTTCTAAAGGTAAAATATCGTTAAGGCTTTGGAGAGACTTTCCAGAGCAAATTAACTACGTCTAGACAATGTTATGAGAAAGCAGGTAAATAGACATGGGGGAGGGGATCAAAAACAAAAGAACCAACATTCGGTTATAGTTGACTTCAGTACCGGACTCGAGGTGCTTGGAGACCTTATCGCCATCGATGTTGGCCTTGTTCAGAGACTCTAGGCCATTTAATTCCACATCATCGAAGAACTACGACGCCGTCCTCTTCTTCGCCGCCATTGGAGACGAGGTAAACGGGGAATTTATAGCTAAATAAAATTACTTTAACCACTAAGGCGTCTATAACGAAGAGAGAAAGATGCAGTGATATATAGAGTAGAGATAAGATAACAGCGTACACAATAGCGTGTTTGGTCCACGGATAAGTTACTGCAGGCCGCAAGCAAGTAGAAGTGAAGAGAGCAAGAGCGAAAGAGCAAGAGGGCAAAAGCAGAAGATAACACGGTAGGCGGTCGGTGGAGCTATAACCGGCTCCTCTAATCAGTATCTAAAACGAGCTGAAGTGACGCCTTCGTCTAAACTTGTAAGAATACATTAGCAGCTAGTGAGTAGGAAGTGGCTGAGGGGGAGCACAGGGAGCAGTGAGGAAGCATGGGGGAGCAACGAGGGAGCACATTGACGAAATGGGCTTTAGCGGGGGAGCAGAGCGGCGGCACCTTAGTCAGCGGCGGGTTACGTATTGGCCTCAGTTCGGGGAATTTATATATATATATACTAAGATGCGGCGTTCAACTGATCAATGAAGAGAAGACGACAAATAATATCAGCAGTAACATACCTTCTCATTGAGTACTCACATTGTAAACATCCAGGACTCCACCCACTCCTAACCTCCTCTCCGCCAATAATTCTGACGATGGAGGCGCAACTCAAAGCAAACATATGAGGATGTATATACTCTAAAGGCCACTGCGACCTTCAAATAGTGACCGATTCAACAGCTCCATATCAAATACAAACATCAACAAATCCAACAAGTTACATGGAGACCATGAATCATCTAAGCACTCCCACCTGACAGTACGAGAGGTGTGACAAGGGATGCACTTCGTACCTGTGGCCATTGATGGGAGCAGCAACATGCCTGGTCTTTCGTTACGATAAAATCGATGTGGATATTTCTCTCTGATGTGCTTGACAAGTATTCGATTGACGTTCAGCACCAGTCATTGCTGAATCCATGGTCCACGTAAAATATTGATGGTATGAAATAGGGTGAAGGAAGAAGAAATGTCAGATACTTCGTCAAGTATTCTGGGCCTGCTCCCTAAGAACCCTACACTTAACCAACTGCGAGGTCTATAAGTGTAATCAGATGAAGGTGTACTCGCAGACTCCCTTCTCAAAAGGTTTGGCTGCGAAGTAAGTCTTGTTTTTCATGAAACGGTCCCATTAATTCAGGCGCAGCATTGTAGCACGACGGCCTCGTACGATAGTCTCGATCATGCGATGACTACTCACATCAATACATAGGTTACCGTGCATAGTGTTGTCAATAGCTTATCATGCTACCAATAATGTTGTAAATTAGAAGGAAGAGGAAAGATTTCAACGCGATGCTGTTTGCTGTATTAGCGTGGTAAAACCTTGGAAGGTTACGATACATCGGTATTATATTCCATCCTAGCTCTGATTAGGGCTAGTGCCTTTCCCCACGGCTTACCTTCCTGTTCGTCAACTTGCTATTATCAATGAACATGTTTACCACCCTTGCCGGCCTTTACTACAATCTTCTGGCATAATCATGGCGCTCACTCACCTACCTAATGAGCTCCTTGTGAAAATCATCTCACATGTCTTGCCAGAGGGTTTCGAGAGCGCGGCACTGACCTGCAGGAGAGTCCACGCGATATGCTTACCTTTCGTCGAACGCCATAACAGACTTCGCTCACAATTCCATGACTTTGACTACCGTGAAATCAAATCCGACCCGTCCTTCACCATCAGGACGACTTTTGATCTGATCGTACGCATCGCGATCGAGCCTATCGTAGCCCGCTATGTGCGGAATGCACACTTCAGGGTCGACGAATGCTTCACATCTGGCCGACCACGTGAGTTTAATCCGGATTACAGCTGTGGGGATGCTGTGCCCAAACTGCTTGCCGCGTCCCCTTACCTAGTAGAGGCAGGTCTCGACTGGCAGGAATACTACAACGAGATCGAGAAGGATCTCCAAGCCTCCCGCTACTCACAAAATGCGGCTGCTTTCCTCTTGACGCTCCTCCCCAATGTCAAGACACTGAGTCTCCCACATAGATGGAACCCGGTCCCTACAACCGTCAAGCTCATCGATGTCATTGTTCGCAAAGCCAAGGAGTCGCATCATCACCCTTTCGACACGCCCAGTCTCGCCCAGACCACCGAGTTCTCGATGAAACTGCATAAACGATATGATTTAGGTGCGGCGAGCCCATTCCTAGCCCTGCCGCGCATACAGACCTTCTATGCTCCCATCTGTGTGACCAATAACAACGTCAGTCACAGGAGCATATGCCCATCCATAGACAGATATGGTGGCTTCGCAAGGACACTACGATCGGTCCATCTCATGTATTGTTCCATCGACCACGTGGGTATCGCCGAGTTGCTGAACCAGACTCCAAACCTCCGGACGCTGGTGTACTCACATACTACAAGCTCTATTGACGGTTTCCGCTATCATAAATGGGATATCTGCAAATTCGTGACGGCAATCGAGCGCGTGGCAGGGAGTCACCTCGTGGAGCTTCTCGTGTCCATCTACACATTACGGGGCTCGGTCGCTCCCGGCAAGGCATCGATGCGCAACTTCCAGCGTCTACAAAGGCTCGAATTCCCACTCGAAATTGCGTCCTGCAACATGGTTGCCGCTGCAACTTCAGTCGAAGGGTTACAAATAAATCAGGAGGTAGACCTCCCTGAGCCCTTCATATTCGGCGACCTCGTGCCCGCTTCGGTCTCCCAGCTATCATTACTTTCACGCGGAACGAACGGCCATGTGGAGGCTCTTGAGCGACTGTTTCGTGGCTTCGTCGCCAACAAAGAATCCCAGTTGCCCGCCCTTGGAGAAATCTATCTGTCCTGCCCTGTAGGTGCGGACGATGCCTACAAGGAGCAAGGTGCAAACTTGGTCGCGTACACCAAAAAGGTGGGCGTAATTATGCAGCTGGAGCTTCGCTCGTCTTATGACGGGGTCACGTGGGATGAGATACCGTTACCTTGACTCTTTTCTCATCATGAGTGCGTTCTCAGATTCTATATATCGTACGTGGAGAGGAGATTGATAGTTATGTCGAAGCTTTCATATATGCTGTTCTGTTCATGCTGTCGATGTTCTTCATCAATTCGTCAATATTGCTTGAACAACGAAGCCTAAGCAATCAAAATCCATAAATCAAAGATCACGCATACCCACTCTTCCCACATATATCCTGCTGTCTCAAAAGATCTAGAAACAGATTGGTGTATGACATGGTTGGCAGGGTACATCACTATCTATTCCATCCGTGGACCTGCTTGAAAGTTTACTTATAGGCCAATATAATAGCACGGTACATTGATTCAGCGCGAGTAGGGGGGTATGGTGTATAATACATACATATCCGTTGATACGTTCATAAATCAATAACTTACTGAGAACGCTTACATCTCGTCGAGGTTGCAGATCGATCTTTTGGTAAACCTGTCGGAAGGGTGCAGTGTATTCGCATTTCAACATTAACGTTCTCAAAGCTATGGTATTGGTACCGTTCCTGGGGAGATTAGTGCACTCTGGACTTCTCACGGTAGTAATCCTGTCCATGGAATATGTGGTCATGGGCACAGGCTTCCGAATGGGACCTTGGGGTAGTATTGATCATGAGATACTAATTCCAGAATTCAATGATCTTTGAGGACTACAAACACGTGAGCCAACAATACCCTCTCTTTCGTCATCTCTTCGCCAGGGACCTTCTAGCGACTAGGCACTATGAGGAGGCCAAGGACCCACATTTCTAGGAAGTCGAGACCTTGACGTCAAGCGATCCAGAGCCCAAACCAGACATCGATTCAACTCGACGCAGCGACCCCGTGGCCACTATAACGTTATCAATCTTAACACCAAGCTCCACCTCGCTCCAATGATTGCCTTCAACCACCATGAGCGCCGGAATCTGACAGAGAACCTTGATCAAGAACAATTTCAGCAAGAAAGGCGGTGAGCTGCGAGGCGGGTCGTATGGATCTGCAATGCGTAGATGTGAATTGAAGGCTCTGGTGTCTACGTTAAGCATGTGTATGGGTTCGGTGATGGGGATGGGCGCTGTTTTGACTAGTGCAGTGGCGACGGTCATGTAAATGTTCTCTTCTGCTATTGTTTGGCCGACGGGGGTGATGCTGTACTCGAGGTTACCCTCGATGAATCTTGTGCCAAGTGTGCTTGAGTTGAAAGCCGTTGTGGCGTTGGAAAGTTGTATCACGTTGTTCTCCGGTGCGGAGGTGCCGATTTCTGACGTCGTACTATTGCCTACGCTGAGTCGCGGAGGAGTCCTGCTGGACAATCGAATCCTACCCACAATCACAGTCTGCCATCTCAGTGTGTACAGTCTGGCACGATAATCATCTTCTCGAAGCATATGTGCCAGCACGCCGTACAACCCCCAGACGGCATATTTTCGATCCAAGCTGGCTCCCGTTCTTCGCCCGTCCAGTTCTATCGCAAACAATGGATCCACATATATGGAGGGGTTCTGTCTGTCATTGAAATTTTCGGAAGCCGTTCGTCCGAGGGCTACTAGAGTCTGCAGGAGGCATGAGGTTTCGGGTAGAGTGGGTCCAGTCAGTATGCCGGGGACTACCGTGAAAGCTGTGGGAACGATTTGACCCAAGGTCGTATTCAGGTTCGTGAGCTGACTGTCCTTGGATCTGTGCGTGTCACGTGGTATAGTAAGTGGTGCGGGAGTAGCTGAGATTAGAGCGCAGAGGCAAAGGACCAACACGATATGCTGGAAGGGGGACCACATGTTGGAGGTATGTGCGGGCTCACATTGCTGGAGATATGAGACCCGATGGAATGAAAATAAAACTCAGAATGAAATCATATTGGATACTAGTTAATGCTCCTGCGAGTCGATAGAGTTATTTTACGCAAGTAGTTCCACGCGATACGCGAGCAGTGTCTAAGCGCACAGCTGAGCGTATTCGACGGTGAAGTTCGAGATCCAGAGATCAGCAGAAAGACCGCTTCATCGCAGTGCCATAGTACGAAACTGGGGGCCAAAGGCCAAAGTCCATTGCGAGTACGACGCGTTCCATGGGTTGTCTTAGTTGAGCCTATGTACTGCTTCTCAAAAGGTTTCGATGGACGTAGTCCGATTGGACTATGGCATTTGGCCGAACGTTTTTTGATAGGAAATGAGATTGATACTGTATCACAGCATATTTGATGAGAGTAGGGGAGATATTCTATATCACAATTCGAGATACCACAACTAGGTCTGGTCGCAGAGCTTCTTTACATATGAAATTATGGGTTAATATTACTCAGTCATGTGGCTACCGAATCAACTTGGACGCAAAGTAGTTCTAAGAAACAACAAGACACGTTCTATGGTAAGGAAGTATGAGACTGATGAATCAACAAACTAGTGGTTCAAAGACGAAAATTTTGCTTACTAACTAGGATCAACCGTTGGCAGGGTAACCTCCTAGACTTCGTCTCTTGAACAGCGCACTCGCTCCATCACGACAACCCTTGGTACACAACGCGCAATGATAAGACAGGATATGTTGGCTCCCTTCGAGGGCCGACAGGTGGCTTAGTGATGGCCAACGTGACCTCGCCATCAGCGAGACCGCCTGCAATCAAGTCACCTTGAGGAAGCTTTAGCATGACAGCCAAATATCCACTCTCCAGGATCAAGACATCGCTCACTAACGGCTCATATTCTCAGTAGATTATAAAAGATTACATGACCACATGCTCCCGGACCTCGCAGGGCTGAAAGGGAAAAGTTAAGAAAGCTTAAAGAAAGCTGATCAGAATTATCAAGAATGGGGAAGAAAGAGCACGGATATCACACACTTCAGACTGCGGATGGCCCTTCCTCGTTCTCCCAAAAAGCCTTCGCTAGCTCTCCAGGCACTAGCCAAAGTCGCATACCGTCTGGACGGCCAGGATGAATTCGTCAATGAGACCCAACAGGCCCAGATTTCACAGGAGAACCTTACATCCGAATGACAGAATCACACCCTGGCAACAAGGCATCGATATACGCCTTCGCGAATGCGTACCCTCGCCGTGGTTGACTCGTTGCGTGTTGCGATACTGGTCTGGTGTGACTGGTGTCAGGTCAACTTCCTTAAGCCGCTTCAAGCTTCAAAACATCGTGACGGTAGGGATATATGTCGAGAATGAAGACTGCCTTTGGTGAGAGGTCTCGATGGCACAAGATATCGCAAAGGACATAGCTTGCTCGTGTCGTGGATCTCTACAAATACTCATCGTTCCAGGAAATGGGGCAGAAATCCCTTTAGCTAGCTTGGACATCGGCATGGTCCATGGACATGCAAAGGTAGTCTCACTAATAAGAGTCAATCCATCTTGCTCCTGCCAGCCATTGCCATGATGGGGCACTGCCGGTCATGATCAAGATGGTAAGAATCTTACCGCGACAATGACAGTTGAACGGAGTTGTTGGAGACGTAACGAGATTTCCAAAAAAGTGAAACAGATCTGCGGATCTCATTCTGTTCTGCTCACCCAAGTCCTCATGTACACATCAGCCTTAATTGGGTCAACGAAGTGAAGATCTACAACTTATAGAAGGACTTCGTGCTTCAGAGACTGGCTATGCACAGCAGCGCTTCCACTGCCGTACAAGACAATCCGAAGGAATCTATACAATAAGAATAAGATCGATGAGAATCGACCTATTGCAATTCCGCCGTGTATGTGGCAAAAGAAAGTGACTGATCGAACTGCGCTAATCCCTAAGCCGATTAGTCTTGCCAAGACCTCGCTCATGCAACTTTCGGTCATCTCGAAATCCTCCAAGACTTCGATGATTTCTGGCTTTCAGAGCATTCTACATCATTCATTGCCTGAATTGGTCCTGCTGAAGACGCCGTAGAATCCACCGACAAGCCCAATGATGCACTGGATCCAGGGTATCTACCAATGTGATGATCTCTCCGCCCCTATATGGCCAGGAGCTAAGCCATCCTGGGCCTCTCAATGGGCCCTAGATATCTTGTTTTGGCCGCTCTTTCTCAATTACAGTTCTTCACCGGCCGACTGCATGCCTCAGTCAGGAGGAAGTTCGCCAACCATGGCAGGGTCGATCCAGATCATCCATGCTCATGCGTTCGGTCGTGACAGCCCTTGATTTAGTCCCATGTTGACGAGCATTACACGTGTATTTCCTGCCGGCCGTCGCGTCGTACAAATATCTGCTCACGTCCCCATTCCCCCCAACCTCCCAATTTCCTCGCACGCGCTTTTTCTTTAGACGAAGATGACCGTCGTTTCAACGCTGCTGTCTGGCACTACTGCGCTTGTTGCGACTTTGCCTCAGACATGGACAAATGGCAAGTCTCCACTTCTTCGTAGAACTCGGCAATCTTGTTCACGGTATACCTGTCGAAGAGCCTTACTGACTGTCTCACTCAGGTGGCTCTGAATGGGGTACATTCCAAGCTCCAAAATGGCCGCACTTCATGACAAATAATGTACGGCTTCTTTATTTATGGAAGTGACATTGGCTGATTTTGCCAGCCAATCGTGAATGGCTACCCTTGGGGAACCAAAAGCACCAGCAACTCGGATCCATACTATCAAGCACCCGATACTGGTGTCGTTCGATCATACGACTTTACAATCGCTCGAGGGGTGATGGCGCCTGATGGGTTTTCAAAAAGCCTTTTGTTAGTGAATGGGCAATACCCCGGCGTGAGTTTGCCATCAGTGTCTCATTCGCCGTTGCTGACGGATGAACGGTAGCCGCTTATTGAAGCAAATTGGGGCGACACAATACAAGTGACAGTCAACAACGCAATCACAAACCCTGAAGAAGGCACAAGCCTCCATTGGCATGGATTCCTCCAACAGATGTCAGAGTGGATGGACGGAACTCCTTCCGTCTCCATGTGTCCCATACCTCCAGCCTCAAGCTACACCTACAGCTTCAAAGCAACTCCTTATGGAACCACTTGGTATCACTCACATTACTCCAGTCAATACGCTGATGGTACCTGGGGACCCATGATCATCCACGGGCCGAGCAATATCGAATATGACATCGATTTGGGTCCTGTAACCCTCAACGATTACTATCATAGACAAGAGTTTGATATTTTGACGGACGTGATGGGAAATGATCTCAAAAAGGTCCGGCCCGCGTCCGATAACAACCTCATCAATGGCAAGATGAATTTCCAGTGTAGCAACAGCAACTCAAACAGCACCTCAAACAGCACCTCAAACAGCACCTCAAACAGCACCTCAAACAGTACTTCAAGTGGGTGTGTTAACAATGCAGGATTGTCCAAATTCAAGTTCACTTGTGGCAAGAAGTATAGGCTACGTTTGATCAATACTGGCGTGGCTGGCATCCAGAAGTTCAGCATTGATAATCACAAAATGACCGTCTTCGCCAACGACTTCATCCCCATTAAACCTTACACCACTAATGTTGTTACACTTGCGGTACGTTTCCTCGTTGACCTATTATGCCCACGCACTGACCCTATGCAGGTTGGTCAGCGTACCGACGTTGTAGTTGAGGCCACTGGTAAATCAACTGATGCCGTCTGGATGCGGTCCATGCTCAGCAGTGGGGATTGTACCGAACCAAGTAATCAGCCTTTGGCTCTCGCAACCGTCTATTACGACAATGCCAACACCACCGCTTCGCCAGGCAATAACTCAGTTGCCCACGTTGACACCACCGCACCCTGCGACAATGATGACCTTGGGAAAAGTATTCCGGAATATCCAATCCCAGCAAACGATCCCAGCACCACAATTAATATTAATGTTGGTTTTCTTATCAATGCGACTGGGCACCTTGTCTGGACAATCAACGATTCCGCATTCCGTGGCAATTTCAACAACCCAATCTTGCTCCTAGCTAGTACCGGAAACACTTCGTATCCAATGGACCCGGAATGGAACGTGTTTAACACAGGTTCCAACAAGACGATCAGGGTTGTGATCAATAACAAAACTCCCACCAGCCATCCTTGGCATTATCACGGCCATGAGATGTGAGTAGCTCGTCCCTCGCACATCCAGGCGATGGCATCTGACATATCCATCCTAGGCAAGCTCTTGCGGCAGGCACAGGCACCTGGGACGGTACCATCGTCAACCCTAGCAACCCTCAACGACGCGACACCCACATCCTGCCGGCAGGGGGATACCTAGTCATTCAGTGGGCCTCGGACAACCCCGGGGTTTGGCCCATGCACTGTCATATCGCATGGCACATATCAGGCGGCCTCAACGCCAATTTCATGGAACGTCCCGACGACATCAAGAATCTCGCCATCCCGTCTACGAGCTTCGAGAATTGCAGGAATTGGGCCTCATACTCTGGCGGAGCTGTTGTTGATCAGATCGATGCTGGTTTGTAGATTTTTGGTGCTTACACGCGAATATCTTGGCATCCTAACTATTATGTATCAATGGTGGTACATACTGTGAAGAAAATGCCTCATATCAGGCAGATTCGTTAATGTTGTAATGTTAACCTTTACATAGTACGCGAAAAGTAATTCTCATCACTTCACATACGAGAATTACTACAAATCTATTCTATGATCTTGTGGTGATACACCTGGGTCTGAAGGCTATCTGCTCCCATGGAATCCTTACCTATTTGTAATGACGAGGAAATGCCTCGATGCTCCAAGTATATTTACATAACCAAGGCCTTCCTCTGTATTCTAGTATCTATTACCTATCAAATTCATCCTCTATCTCATAGCACCATGATCCTACACATTTATTACTCTGCGTGCAGTCAACAATGATCCTCTGATCCTTTGAGCTGTACGGTCTTACACTTAATACACTGTGCTTGATACCTTACTTATCTTCCCTTTTATAGAATGAGCAACTCTTAGCGGCCCTAATTGGTAAGCCCGCTTACGAACCTGTTCGCCTACCCTTTCCCTATTCCTTCTCCTTGCCCACTACACCCTCATTTGCACCCTCACATTTCCTATCGTCAAGAACCCCCACGCTATTCAGCGAAATCTACTGTGGGATCCGAAGGATCAGTTTTTAGCGTGACAGGGATTGTTCTGGTGTGTCCACTCCAGAATAATCCCCACTCTCGTGGAGGCGAATCGAATCGCCGTACTCGAATCGAATATGTTGTTTGTGGCTGAGGAGTTAGCGCCCTTGATTTTTGCCAAGAGATGAGATATCATGACTAAGCGACAGACTTGTACGTTTGTAGTTAGTACCAGTCCACGCCATTCTTTTTCACTGAGATGCACAAGTTCTCTTCCACCGGCTACCTACATCACTCCGCTCAACATCAAGACCGCATCGACACATGCCGCAAACTTCCCGAAGTCGCATATGCTCTCGTCGACCGATACAACCATCCGAGCTATGTTGAAGTGCTGCACCTCGGAGAATTTATTGACATACATGGCTTCGTTGACCGTACCACGCATATGACAGCCTCGCCGTTCCGAACTGCCTCCACAGCGTGTTCCTGCAGCTGTCGGCGCATCCCATTCCGAGCGTGCGCAGGATCTGCACTGCGGGCAATTCGATGCGTCGAATGCATGTGCAATGCACACACGTTGGAGCCATTGCCGGCATTCGAATACGAAAAGTGCTGATGATTACCGACGGTAGGGTCGTACAGAGTGGCGTTCACCTACCTTTGCGTATCGATATGCGATGCCGGTACTCGATGGCCGAAGCAACGTGGACAAATCTCCGAAGATTCTGCTTTATGATGTGGCATGCGTCTGGGCTGTATTGAAGCAATACATGAACGATGCTGACGACAGACGAACAGCCGAAAGGAGCAAATCACTATCGTAGTGGACGGTGATGGTTTCGGTCTCTGGCTGCCATGGACTTTTGGCTTTACTGAACGCTTCGTTGTGGGTTATCCGAAGCTGGCAAAGGTGTGCATGGCGTCCTTCTCGCCTCCTATTCCCATTGCTCTACCACTTGAAAGCATGGCGATCGTCTACTCCACTATCTTCATATCTGCATCTCTCCTATCACCCTCCTGCAGCAAACATACGCACGCACCTCAGCAGTCGAGAAGTCCCAATCCCCTGCCGCGAAGATGACCCTCATCGTCTCCATCCTCCTCGCCCTCCACCTGACCCTCACCGCCGCCCAAGACCAATGCAATCTCCTCCCCGTCCAAGTCGTCTCGCTCCCCCTCTACTCCCTAATCCCACACACCCTCACCCCGACCAACGCCACCATCTGCGACAAGTATGCTCCCGCCAACGGTAGCCAATACGACTGGATCACCAAACTCGTCAACCTGGCCTTCACGGGCGACTACGTCCCGCTTCCAAACCTCTGGCCTGCACACCCCAATGGCAGTTATCAAGCCAGCGGTATCCTGGACCCGAATGCCGTGTACAGAGACCCATGCTTCACCGTGACGCATATCAACCTGGTCCCATATTTCAACGGAACGTACAAGTCCAACAATCGGAATGGTAAAGCAACGGCGATCAACTTCCTAGATGGAGGGAGCACGCCGGCGCTGCTGAGCAACGTGCCAGCATGGGACACCAACTCAAACCAGTACAAACTAATGACCCATCTCTACGAATACTTTGGCATCATACTCGGCTGCTCATCGCCCGAGTTCCCAGCCTACACCGGCTCCTCTTCGCAAGCACAAGTACCTCCTCCCTCCCTCCCTCCCAAACCCACCCCCCATACTAACCGCACAAACAGGTCCACAGATTCATGGACCTCCCCGCGCCATCCATGCACTACTTCATCCACAACATCTACGACGCCGCCGTCTCCCTCGGCGTCGCCGGCCCCGACCTCGTCACCCACGTCGGCGACGCCATCTCCATCGGCATCGCCCTCGACAACATCTTCAACAAGAAATGCTCCCCGGCGCAGGAAATCGCTCCCTATCAACCCAGCGAACCGCAAGCCATGTGTGGCGACGACGCGTCAGTGCCCATCCCTATCCCTTTCCTACCCCTTCCATTCCCAATCCCCTCCATCCTCCCCTCACACATGCCAAATCAACTCAAAGAAACTCCATATAAGAATCAACTAACACCATCCACAGCACCTGCGCAATCTGGGCCTTCCCAAACGCAACCTGCTCCGCCTACAACCAGACCGGCTTCGGCGTCCCGCCCAGTCCTGCCGACCCCGCGGCCGCACTGCCAAGCGCCAGTCAGTGTAATCCGCATTATCCCCTGCCGTCTGCGAGCGGGTACGGAAGGGTCTGGAGACCTTAGTGTAGGATGGGAAGGAAAGATCTGATCTGATTTGATTGAGTACAATGGCAATAGGGTTGGAGGGTAGAAAGTGTACACCGATCTGTTTCTTGTCTACTACACTGTACGGGTGGGCGCAGGTGATATCTGTTGAAATACGAGGGGACTACCAACAAGAAGACGAAACTGCTATATGATATAATATAAAATAATACAACATCAAGACGAACCGACTCCTTTAATTTAATTTAATAACGCAACGCCCCTGATCCCCCCGACCCCTCCACCCCCATGCATGCACCAAACACGTTAAAATCGCATCAACACCACAACAAACATCTCCACCGATCCTTCACTCACCCTTCTCCATCAAACACCCTCACCGAATCCGCGGCACCCCTAATCCCTCCTCAACCTGATGCAATCACGAAAACACGCAAATGGTTTTGAGTACTACAATACATAATATCTACTCACCCTTCATTCACCCTCCTACCTCCCCCCCCTCTTCTCACCTTCTCACCTTCTCACCTTCTCACCTTCTCACCTACTCACCTCCTCCCCCCCTCCCCCCTCCCCCCCTCCTTCTCCTCCTTCTCCCCCCTCCCCCCAACCTAACCTAACCCAACCCAACCCATCGCACCAAGCACCAAAAACCGAAAACCAAAAACCAAAAACCCAACCAAAACCTAAAAACCAATACCCACCGCACTAAGAACCAAAACCCCACCCCCACCCCTACCCCCATCACAGAAAAAGAAAAAAGAAAAAAGAAAAAAGAAAAAAGAAAAAAACCCCTAAACCCCAATCAATCAACAAGTTAATCCCACACCACCTAACGCAAATAATCTAATCTAATCCAATCCAATCCAATCGAAAACCCATCCCCCTCCCTTTAAAAGAAAAAAATACAAGAAACTAAGTAAGTAGGTAAGTAGATTAAGTAGATTAAGTAGATTATTAAAACCCGCTTAACCTTAATATAGTACTAGACTAGTATTATATTATACTATACTATATTATATAATATTATACTATACCTACTAGAAAGAATACCGTAGTCTCTTTATTAAGTCTATACTTATACTTATACCTATACTTATACTTATACTTATACTTATACTTATACTTATACCTATACCTATACCTATACTTATACTTATACTTACCCTTACTCCTTATACCCCTTATACTACTTACACCCCCCCCCCTCTACCTACGCCCCTTTTAAACCTTCGTGCTAATAGTATTAAAGACTAAAGATAGAGGTAGCGCGTATAAAATATTTAGATAAGGGTATATATATATACTATACTATACTATACTACTAGAAGATAGATAGATAGATAGATAGATAGATAGCTATAGTATTCTATTCTATTCTATTCTACTAAGACAAATCAAATCGGATGGGAGTCGTAGAGATTAAAGGTTGAGATTATAGAGGGCTGAAGCTGCGCAGCCGTGTATAGGAGACAGTGTCGGAATTGGAGAAAGTGTCGAAATTCGTGGGTGGGTTCTCATAGATAACAACGATATGAATGACTTGTTTCATAACCTCAATAGGTATGCCAAATAAATCATCGACAAAAGTACCATCGCAAAGAACGAGACTGCAGCGCTCACTTTTCGTCCTGAATCTATTCAACTATTGGGAGCTATCCTTCACGATTCCCCAGCTCGCTAGTGCCGCGGTCTAGAAACACAAAGCTAAGAAACAATCAACCCCGTATTACCGTCATCAGACATCTTTCGCATTCATGAATTCCAATTCCACCCCGCTAACCCCACCACTACAGCCAGCGTCACGACCCCAGCTCCGACCGCCAACGTTCGATCGCTGACCTGCGTCTCCTCCACCCTCCTCTTCCATCTGGTCTGCCCACTCTTCTCAATCTGGTATCCATCGCCATCAAGGATATCGTAATCGCTCCAATCGACAAAGTTGGTCCGCTTTTGATAGTCGACCGCACTCCCACACCAATTCGTCGTGATCCGCCCCTTCTCGTCCTTGAACCAACTCGTACATCGTGGATCGGCAAAAGTGCTTTCGCCCAACATCTCCTGTACCTCCCTGTTGTATCCCTCCACGACGTTTGGTTTTGGCTGCAGTGTGAGGATACGTCCATTCCGTTTAGACGCGAGGACGCTGCCGATGAGGCAGTTGATGTACAGGCTCTGCGCTTCGATCTGCAAGATCAAGCTGTTGTGCGCAAGGTTCGTGTTTGGACCGTACAGCATGCCGAAATTAGGCAGAGTCGACACTGTCATACCTAGATACGCCGATGCCCCACTAGCAGCCCAGGTATCTGACAAGGAGACGCCATCGGAGCCAAAGATACAGATGGGGTACATGAACTGTGTGGTCTTAAACCCCGTAGCTAGAATCAACAGGTCGAAATCATGGTGTGATCCGCTTTTCATCTCAACTCCAGTAGGCGTAATGTGCGATATTGCAGAAGTCTCAAGCGAAACGTTGGGTTGTAGTAGCGATGGGTAGAAGTCGTCAGATACAATGATGCGTTTGCAGCTGAAAGGATAATCAGGCGTGAGGGCTGCTCTTAGTTTCGTGCTTGCGCAGAAGGGAAGTTGGGTCCTCATGTGCTGTCTTGACATCGAGGCAACATGGGAGTGCTTGGTGCTTTCTGGGTTGTAGGCTGCGACAAACATGCTCTCGCGGAAATCCATCAGACTTGCCCTGTAGCGGCGACGGGTGAAGGGGATGTATCTGTACATTGCGCGGCGCGCAGGAGGGATGGGTTTGTCATGTCGGGGCATCACCCAAGCAGGCGTGCGTTGGAAGACCGTGAGGCTGGCGACCTGGCGGGCGACTTCAGGTATTATTTGTGCTGCTGTCGCTCCTGTGCCGATGATGCCCACTCTCTTGCCGCGAATATCATAGTCCCAGTCCCAGCGCGCCGAATGCATGACCTTGCCTTCGAATTTGTTCAGGCCTGATATTTCGGGATATTTAGGAGCGTTCAGCTGGCCAACAGCGGAGACGAGAAAGGATGACGCTATCGTGTAGTATTCGCCATTTTCGGCCTCTTGGCCGGAACGGCGGACAATGGTACGCCATGTGGAAGTACTGGAGTCCCAGCGAGACTCGACGATAGAGGAGGAGAAGCGGATGTGGGCGTAGAGTGAATACTTGGTAGCAACGGATATTAGGTAGTCCTGGATCTCTTCTTGACCTGGATATTCGCGCGTCCAATTACAATTGGGTTCGAAGGAGTATGAGTAGAGGTGGCTGAGGACTGCGAGGTGTCAGATCTTGCCATTATGAGACTAATTGATAACGGCGACACAGTTGACAGCGAACTCATACCATCGCAACAGCAGCCCGGATAGACATTATCGTTCCACGTCCCGCCGACCTGGGTGCCCTTCTCGACGATGACAAAATTCCGACCTTGGCCGCTCTTGATCATGTCGATGGCGGTGCATAGCCCTAGCCATCCTCATCAGCATGCATATGTCGGTAGGACCCAAAGGAAGAGTAGCAGCACGACTCGCGCTTGGCCTACATACCTGATATTCCCGCACCAATGATGAGCACGTCAGGTGAATTAATGTTCCGGCCATAGTCAGCTTTGGGGTACGGATTGGGATCCGTCATGGAGAGATGGAATCAAAGGATCAATATGATTGGACAGGAATAAAGGGAATAAAAAGGCGCGTTCATGTAGACGAAACGATGGAGCATTGACGATAGACCAGTTTGACCGCATATGAGGCAGGAAAGTGGGCCGAATGAAATGGCAGAGAGCAGCAGAGTATGCCCATGAATGTAAGGCAGTCAAGCTTATGAGGCTTGAAGACTTGTTTGTTGCAGAATGATAGCGTAGGAGACAGCGGTTTCAGCATACGCAATCTGCTGGCATGGTTCCCCGCGGGGTGTGGCAAAGCCTCCATTGCCCATGAGCTCATCAAATTATCAATGGCGATTGGATCATCACCAGATATAGATTGGGGGGCACGGTGAATCATTGTTGACCCATCGAGATACCCCGTGGTTGTTTGTGATTGATGGCGATGGACGCTTTGAGTGTCGACGATAAGCAGATATTATGATCGGGCGGTCTTGAAGGGTGTCAACATGGTGGTATAGCCGCAATGAGCGATGGGCTGCCTCGGATAGGACCTAGACTGTATGGAAGTTAAAGCGATGCCCTTGTCATGCAGTGTTCGGTCATTAAGAGTGTATGGAGGAGAGAGAGAGAGAAAGAGAGAGGAAGGGTGGAAGGTGGTTGGAGGGTGTTGGAAGAGTGGAGAGTGTCGGAGGTAGTTGAGAGGCTGAAGAGTGAGGTCCAAATAGAGTAAGGCAAGTGCTGGCGGCAATCGCCATTATCGTACACGCTAATCAGCCACCGAGATTGCCGGGCGATCCGAGCTGAGTCAGCCACGCTTAGACCCGACTAGACTATCCTTGCCTTGACGGAGCGTGGACCGGATGTAAGATCGGAGCTAGAGTTGCGGCTAAACTTGACGCTAGAAGTATAGCCGACACACTACGTGGCTTGAATGATTGAAAGTTTGGGAAGGAAGCCTGTGGCGAGTAGGGGTCCACGATCAAAGCGTCCCTTACGAATCAACGCCTCCAATAGCCCAACTTACATCCATGACGATCACAGGAACGGCTCGGAGCTAGGCAGTTGATCTCGGCCGGACCAAATAGTGACACCGGTATATAAGGATAGTACCACGGTAACAGGGTACCAACATAAGTGGAGCCGCCGGATGAGGCAAGCTGAGCCAGGTTGGGTTCCGTGCCGAACGGTTCTGGCAGTCTATGTGATACATCATACGCAGCTTACCGTATACTCAAGAATAGCCAATATCAAATGCGAGAGAGACTCCTGCAATGCCCCTGAACTCTCCTTCGACCCCTTATGATGTCCACGCTTTCAGAACCCCTTGAATATCTTATCGAATTCGAACTCATTCCACCGCACCGCCGGCCTCAGCCCTGCCAATTTCCACTCCCCGTTCACTTTCCGATAGTAATGCTTCACCATCGCATGGCCGTGTCCCTTGTTCTCCACCACGTTGAGGTCAAGGTTCGTATACCGTTGATGTGCCGCTCGCAGCTGATGGTGCCCGATGACCTCGTCGCTGGATAACTTCTCCCATTTCGACGCCCCGATGTGATGTTGCGTGTGGACCAGTGGGTCGCCGACGAAGCCAATGTGCGACAGGATGCCGACGAAGTCCGAGGCTGGCATCGAGTCCCATTTGTGCCCGTTGACTTCGGTGTAGTCGACCTAAGTAAAATGCCGTTGGAAATCTGTTGTGTAGAAGATGAACCAATGTAGATGAGGATCAGAACTTACCATCAACGTAGGCGCCAGTATTGCTCCCAGACGCATCCAGTCTTTGCAGTCGTAGCTGTCACCCCATTCAAACGTGATCTCGGAGAGCGTAAGGTAATCTGATTTCCAAAGCATCAGATGGATGAATTCGTTTTGAAGCTGCAGAAATTACTCAATCTCAGATAGGATGGAATACGTGTGGGATCAGTGAGTGAACGACAGTAAATGGCATAGGCGTACCGTCGAATGAGATCTTGGACATAGGTGTTGCTGCTGGAGGCACCAGCCAGTCCAGAGCAGAAGTCTCCCGTTGATTCGGATACTCACTATCGTTTCCATATGCGTCTGGCTGGTCTGCTGCCGTGTCGGCTTCTGCTGCTGCGACCATGGGGGCGGAATAGTCTGACAAGGGCTCAGCTCCTACTGGTGTAGCTGAGGAGGTCGAGTTCTCTGTTGTTGGTTCAGTTGCCGCTGCTGCAAAAGGATGTATGGTGTTGCTGTCGCTGTGGTCTACTGAGGGAGCTTCTGCCGTTGTCATAGGATTGCTTTCCATGGCAAGATCAGCTGTTGTAAATGCTTCTGGTGCTGGCATCTCTTGAGTCAATGCCTGGGTTGCGGATATCTGCGGCATCATTGCTTCTGTTTCTGCCTTTTTCATCTCGGTCTCTTCCGTCAATGGAGGATTGGTCTGAGGTATCGACTCGCCAAGGCTGGCATTTCCATTCGGTGGCTTGCTCCCACCTGAATAGGTGACTTCGGCCATGGTGGCACGGTGTGAAGAAGGTGAAGTTCGGATTCCTGATGGGTTGATTCCTGATAGAATGGGAGAGCAGAGTCCTCCTTGGCGGCATGTTGGACATGATGGATTGTGAATGTGTATGCCAAGACTATACCTGGAGCCTCACCCAGCGTGTGTATGTGTCGACGGCAAGGTCATCGGAGCTTTATTTTCCGCTATGCTCCGATTGGCTTGTCGTGTCCCCTTTGCAAGGTAACCCGTGCTGTGCTGACGCGGTCGCAAGATACCCATTGTTTTTCAGATCTTGAACACCGGATTTCGGGCTTTGCCGTGTCGGTCATCGAACTATGCGTTTGGGGGATTTTGGACAGCTCTCTTGTGACCCTCCACATAAAAAGTAGTAACGTTTATAGCGACCGAACGACACGTTTCAGGTGGCTCGGGCGGGCCGCTCTGGGGTTCATGGGAGATTCTTGGTTACCGCACAAGTGAAGACCGTTGAACGAGGCTCTACAGGCACATATGCCGGGTCCCGTCGCATTGTGGTAGAACTTATATTCTATGGAGGACACGGATCTGCTGCTCTTGATGCTGATACTGCCATTCCAAAAACGAGAACCCTTCTCTGAGCAAACTTACCATAATTGAGCCTCTAAACCTGTCCTTGATAATTCATAATGGTCGACATGAACGAAACCGCTGTGAATGGAATTGGCACCCCTGCCCACGCTTCCAACGGACATACCTCTAATGTCCCCACCAACCTCGAAGGCAAGGTCGCTCTTGTTACCGGAGCCAGTCGCGGGATAGGTGCAGGTATTGCACTCGAACTCGCCGCCCGCAAAGCCTCCATCATCGTCAATTACGTCAAGGGCAAAGACGCCGCGGACAGCATCGTCGAACAGATCAACACCCTCGGCAGCAAAGCTGTAGCCATTCAAGCCGACGTTTCCAAAGTACCGGAAATTACCCGACTTTTCGAGGAGGCCAAGGCACACTTTGGCAAAATTGACATCGTCTGCTCCAACTCTGGGATGGAGAGCTTCGACAAGACCGAGGACATTACGGAGGAGAGGTTCGATCTGGTTTTCGGTCTCAATCTCCGCGCTCAATTCTTCGTGGGTCAACACGCATACAAGTACTGCGAGCCTGGAGGGCGTTTGATCCTCATGTCATCGATTGCTGCTGGTCTGATCGGTGTGGGAGATCACGCCCTGTACTCTGGAAGCAAATCGGCAGTCAATGGCATCACCAAGTCTTTCGCCAAGGACTTCGGCAAGAAAGGCATCACCGTCAACGCGATCGCTCCTGGAGGGGTCAAGTCTGACATGTTCACCCAAGTAGCGTGGAAATACATCCCTGGAGCCACTGGCGATTGGCCTGCGGAAAAGATCGAGTCCGCCATGGCCGACCACTGTCCTTTGGGTAGATGTGCGTTGCCTGTTGACGTTGCGAGGGTTGTGGCTTTCCTGTCGAGCGAAGATGGTGCCTGGGTGAATGGTAAGAACCCCTCCTTAAGTCTTGTCCCGATACTCTCGCTGATATTAGTAGGTCAAATCATAACCATCTCTGGTGGATCGGGTCAGTAAGATGGTGAATGCATAGTAAAGGGAGTAAACGGAAGGATGGTATTGAAGCGGAATATGGTTGGCAATGTCAAATGATTATTGAGAATTATCTATAATATCCGAAAACGAAGATTACTATACCATTCAACTTCGTACATATGCGGCATTAGAATGTGCGTATGCTTCTATAACTCACGTAAATCATACAGGTCCAACCTACGGATGCAGCATTAGAACCTACGTATACTCTCAAAACGTAGATCGTACAGTACCATACCTTATTTCAGTGAGCCCCCTTTGCGGATCAGTAGAAACTCCACAATATAATGCAGGTTCTTGTCCAAGTAACCTGTTAGTGCGTTGTAGACACTTGTCTCATCATCTTTCTCAGCTTGTGTAGTGCGGAATCTTTCCGCATAGATTGCAAGGATGCTTTCAACTTTCTTCAATTCTAAGAGGAGAATCTCTATCTCGAGAAGCTGTCTGTTCTCTCCCGTAACAGTGTATGCACCAAAGGCCAACTGAGCCGTGGCGTGCATGCTAGTTGACGGCCCAAACCTCAGGAAGCAGGCTGCTCTGTACAAGGACATCACCTTGCCAAAAATCGTAGCAAGCATCATTGTCGATATACTCCTTCCACTCTTTGATACACACGTGGCGCACTCGAGCATTGTGGAACAGCTCTCCATTGCTTCGCGATTGATTGTAAGGACTATATCGAAAGGTGGCCCTCCTTGCTGAGTAGAAGACAGCAGCCAGGAGTGATTGTGTAAGGATTGAAGCACTGAGAGGCAAGCAGCGAAGCAGTCGCACGATTGATCGCCATAGGTCTGGGTCATGTTTGGGTTGTTCGGATCCTGCGGAGGTGGTGGTGCCGGTGGTGCTGAAGGGCGGGGAGTCGTTTGCGAGCAAGATGCACGGCCAGTAGGCATCATGTCAAGTGGGCTCTGGAACATGGGGTGTCGAGGGTAGGGATTGTCTTTCGTCGTCCAGACAGGACTTATGGGAAAAGTCTCAGTAGGAAGCCCGGGTGAATTAGGGGCGGTGGAAAAGTAAGTGTGCGATCCGGAACTCTGCATGAAATCCATAAAATCGTTTTGATGAAAAGGAGGTGTTGGCAGGAAGTCAGAACTGTCAAACACCCCATCACCGTTTGATCCGCTCCCGCCATGCTCCGTCTTGGGAACCCCCCCAAGTGTAGTCTCCTGAAGTAGGGGTGATGTGGCGCCACCGAGCGGGCCAGTGTTTGGATCCAACAGGGAACGATCACCTTCGTCGAGGAGAGGGTACATCAATCGACTAAGGTATGAAGCGGAGGGTGGAGCGGCGCTCCTGGGGCTGTCCAAGCTCTTGCTGATGCGACTCGTGTGTGTTCCTGAGGTATTGATCGGTTTGGTGATACCGCCTGAATTTCGATTCCTTTTTCCCGATCTCGACGATGGGCTGTAAGCGCATGGGGCACCGTTCGCCAGGCATCGTCCGCATAGAGGTCGGGCTTTGCTACACTTGACCTTGGCGATCAAGCAGCTGTCGCAGGATTCCCTGAGCTTGACAGGTTTAGGCGGAGTGGTCGTGGTCGTGGTGGTGGATTCGGTTCGGTCAGGCATGTTGGAACAGCAAAAGCTCGGAGGGCTCTCCGCCAAAAAGATAATGGACGAAGCGTTTCGAGTTAAGTAGTGAACCGGTGGACCCTTTAGGTTACCTGTGAAAGGAGCATGTTCTTCAGGGCTCGGACCTCTAGGCGACCTCGGGGACGTCTAGCAAGGCGGGAGGATGGAAGGCGCTGGCATTTGGCACTATCTGCGCCTATAGGGACTCGAGGGCAAATCTCATCATCGACGACAGTCATCACAAACCATATATGTTGACCTTTGCGAAACTTAGAAAGGTAGTGGTCAGAAATGTCATGATTGGCAGGACCGGCTTGGGAAGATGTACAAGGTACTCGACAACGGATAGAGTATTGTTTTGCTAGTCAAGGGAAGCTGCATGAGGCTAGAACAGATAGCGACGAGGGCATACGATCAGCGATCTCACGGAGGATACACCGATGGAGCATATGCGTCGAGTGCGTGGAAGAAGACCTGACAAAGCGCCTATCTGCCTTTACGTCTCGCAGAAATGACTTCATGAGGGTCAAGGCCTGAGGAGAATGACTGATGTCTTCCCACGCATGTATTGCAGCTGCATGAGAGTGGATACAAGGGAATGCACGGAGGACCAATGGGTGCTGGACCCTTGCATGAGCAGACGAATCATACAAGGGATTCCCTGGTAGGAAAACAGACAGTATGACCGCGGAGTAACAAAAGTAACAACATCGAGGCACGACTTACCACGACTTACCACGACTTACCACGACTTGTCTTCGCGGACGCTCGGAACGGAACAACTGGAAAGTACAAACAATAGAATGCTTGAGTCAGATGTTCTACGGAAAGGGAATAAAAATATGAAAGGGGCGAAAAGGGGGACAGGGGCAGGGGGAGACGGTGCACGGGAAAGAATAGGCCAGGGGGGGAACCAGAGAGATCTGACAGCGAAGCGGGGGCGAGATAGAAAGTGCAGAGACCCTGCCAAGCTAAGATGGCCAGATCTGCTGACTAATCATCCACTAGCGCATCTCCGAAATGTACACCAATGCGAGTCATGATGCCGGCACTCAGTTCCCCTATCATAACAATCACAACAACAACCACTCACCACCCTCCACGGTCTCCCTCCTTCAGCCACTGCCACACATTCATCCCACACCTCGACCATTGCTTGGTATCTATCTGCCCTTAGAGCATCGTAGATCGAGACGATGAATTCCTGCAGCATGCCATCATATCGGAAAATGCGATAACCTTACACCACTTCGGTTGGTTCCTGATCCAGTTCCAACCCAACTCCTTTCCAGTCATGCACCGCCGCACAAGCCACGATCTCAATCTGCATATTGAACCAGGTTCGTGCATATCGCCTAATTCGACGCTCACCCATTGGGCCGCCACGTACATAAGACCCTATGCCCGTCCGCAAGGCAAGTCTCGGTCATTCTACATATTATGATGATGTCTCGTCCAACTCACGGCGAGGCCCAATATTCTACGACCGGTAGGGCCAGCAACGTCCAGCGGCAACCCGTAACGTCTCTCAGCCGCTACGTCCCTGCCTTCCGAATGCCGAATGCTCTCGGCGTCCTGCCCCCTTGCGCAGCATGCTTGCTCCACTGTGCCTAGACAACTCAACGAGCGCTTCCATGGTAATGGGGACACTCAATTTCGTCGGTCAAATGATGGTCGGTGAAACCACTGTAGCGATGGGTCGAGCAGGAAACAAGCGTCGATGCCGAATATGGAACAAGTTTCCATCTCAACATCGAGATGGGACATTCTCCATATGCGCCGTAGTCAATGATGGCTCTTGATACGGATTGGTGGTATCGAGGCTCAATGCCGTGACACGTGAAGACCAAGTGGTGACATGCGTACGGGAATAACGCGGCAATCACCCCTTTTTTCGAGGTTGTTATATTCATTGCAGCTTCATAGAGATATTTGCGTTGGAAGCACAGCATCGGATACTGGACATCTCTTCTCCCCTGTTTGCCAACATGAGTGAGATGCGGCTCCTTCTCTTTGGGGATGGCTTCCTGGTCAGCCGTGGCCATATCCAGGCGCAAGTTCTCGAGAGCAGGGTGAACCCTTTTCTAGGCCTGTTCTTCCAGCGATCTGGCGATGCACTCAGACATGAGATTGCTCTCCTACCGCCCTTACAGCGATCCCTCATCCCAGCCTTCCATACCATTGACGAGCTGCATGAACGCACAAAAACCACTGGGGCCCATGCTGGCATACAGAACGCTCTGCTCTGTATCTCCCAGCTGGCTCATTATATTGAGTAAGATCAGCCGTCCCCAAGCTCAGTCCCAGCCTCTGATTATCCTAGATATGTCGGTGGTTTACGAGGTCCTTCTGGTCTGGAGTCACAATCATGCGTTGTGGGACTCTCCACGGGTCTTTTAGCTGCAGCTGCTGTGGCATTAGCACCAGCTGTGCCTGCCCTGATCCCCCTCGCGGTGGAGATCGTTTTAATCGCTTTTCGACTTGGCCTCCATATCGAGAGGACTGCGAGATATGTAGAGAGCTCACACACCCGTGAGGGCGCCAGCTGGTCCTATGTCGTGCCTGGCAAGACTGAGGTCGAGGCGCAAGCTGCTCTTAATTCATTCCATCATGAAAAGGTGATAGCATTGATGCTACTTCAAGAATGAACGCTTACCTGCATCTTTAGCTTATTCCCATATATAACAAAGCCTACGTCAGTGCTTCGACCTCCAATTCGACCACCATCAGCGGTCCTCCAACTACTCTGGATCAATTCTTTCAGTATTGTAAAACCTTTACTACAGACCACTTGGCATTACCTGTCCACGGGCCTTATCACGCACAACATCTGTACAACGCAGTTGATCCGCAGAGTCTCTTACAAGCTTCGAACTCGAAAATATCCCCCATCCTGAGTAGTCACATGCTGGCATTGCCTCTCCTCTCGACAAGCAATGGTCAGTGCTTTGATGAGAAGCTTGATGCCGCAACGCTGCTCGGAAAGGTCATCGAGGACATCTTGAAACACCCTCTCCATCTTGAAAAGGTTACGTATGGCTGCACAAACTTGGCGACTGGTCTATCCAAATACAACATAGTCTCACTCGGACCTAACGGCGCAGAGAGCATGATAAAGAAGGCCTTAGAATCCGAGACCGAGGCCACGGTAGAGGTATACGAAGCTTCACCTACTAAGACACCGACGGAACTCGAATCATGTGGCGACGCTCCCAAAACGTCGAGGAGGCCGAAGCTAGCCATCGTTGGTATGGCCGGGAGATTCCCTAATGCTGCTGATCACGAGAAGTTCTGGGATTTACTGGACGCTGGTTTGGATGTTCACAAAAGGGTGTGATTCAATCATGTTGGCTCATTCTACAAATCATACTGAATTTACATCGCAGGTACCCAAAGACCGATTCAATATCGAGACTCACTATGATCCATCCGGAAAGATCCGCAATACATCTCACACTCCTTACGGTTGCTTCATCGATGAGCCTGGTCTTTTTGACCCTCGCTTCTTCAACATGTCGCCCCGCGAGGCAACAGTGACAGATCCCATGCACCGACTAGGTCTCGCAAGTGCGTACGAAGCTTTAGAGATGGCAGGTTATGTCCCAAATAGAACGCCGTCCACACGACTCGAGCGCATTGGCACTTTCTATGGCCAAACTAGTGATGATTGGAGAGAGATCAATGAAGCCCAGGACATTGATACCTACTTCATCACTGCTGGTGTGAGAGCGTTTGCTCCGGTAAGTCTACAAGTCGTTCTTATCAAATCACGCTGATGATCGCCAGGGGAGAATCAATTACTATTTCAAGTTTAGTGGTCCGAGCTTCAGTGTTGATACAGCTTGTTCTTCAAGCGCAGCCGCGCTTCAGTTGGCATGCACGTCTCTTTGGGCTGGCGACTGTGATACTGCCGTGACTGGCGGTCTCAATGTGATGACCAACTCGGACATTTTCTCAGGACTCAGTCGTGGACAATTTTTGTCGAAGACAGGGAACTGCCAAACCTTCGACAATGATGCGGATGGATATTGTCGTGGTGACGGTATCGGAAGCCTGGTCATAAAGCGCCTTGACGACGCCGTTGCAGACAATGATCGCATTCTAGGTGTGATCTTGGAAACGGCTACAAATCATTCAGCAAATGCGATCTCCATCACTCATCCTCATGCCCCCACCCAAGAGGTGCTATTCAAGAAGGTCATGGACGATGCCGGAGTCGATCCTCACAGTGTGAACTACGTCGAAATGCACGGAACCGGCACTCAAGCCGGTGATGGCACGGAGATGGTATCAGTCACCAACGTATTCGCACCCGCATCTCGTACGGGTACCAGAAAGAAGTCTCTTCACCTCGGTTCTGTCAAGGCTAACGTTGGCCACGGAGAGGCTGTCTCTGGGGTTACTGCCATGATCAAATGTCTACTCATGATGCAGAAGAATGGCATTCCACCTCATTGTGGAATAAAGAAGACCATCAATCAAGGTTTCCCTCAAGATTTGAATGCGCGCAATGTGCACATTGCATTCAAGCCTACCCCATTAGTGTCCCAAGATGGTTCGCCAAGAAGAATCTTCCTCAATAACTTCAGTGCGGCTGGCGGGAATACCGCCTTGCTTCTTGAAGACGCACCTGCTCGACCTACTCTAAAAGAAGACGGCCGAGGTGACTGGGTAGTCGGAATCTCAGCAAAATCCAAGTCTGCTCTCCGTGCGAATGCCAAGAACATGATTCACTACATAAAATCCAACAGCCAGACACGTCTTCCAGATCTGTCGTATACCACCACTGCTCGCCGTATACAACACAACTATCGCATCGCCTTCAGCTGCGACACTTTGAGCAAAGCTTCTGAGATCCTGTCTTCTAAGATGGACGATGCAATTGAGCCAGTGCCGAGCGTTTCCCCCAGCATCACCTTCGCGTACACTGGCCAGGGCTCACATTATACTGGTCTGGGACAACAACTCTACGAGCTCTCGAGACATTTCCGCGCCGATCTAAAGAGCTTCGATGATATTGCATGTGGCTTAGGCTTCCCCTCGTTCATGTCTCTGGTCAAGGGGGACGTAGAGGCCAAGGATCTTTCGCCGATGATCGTCCAAGTCGGACTGACAAGCATCCAAATGGCGTTGACACGCCTGTGGGCTTCCTGGGGAGTGAAGCCAGACGTGGTTATCGGCCACAGTCTTGGCGAGTATGCAGCTCTTAACGCCGCAGGAGTGCTCTCGGTTTCCGAGACGATCTACCTTGTTGGCGAGCGAGCTAGGCTTTTGCAAGAAAAGTGTACAGCCGACTCACATGCTATGCTCGCCACAAAGTCGTCGACCAGTATGCTGAAGGAGACTTTCTCGGAGTACCCTGGAGTCGAAGTTGCCTGCGTTAACGGGGCCCGCGAGACAGTTCTTGGTGGCACGGTCCACGACATTGATCGAGTCGCAGAGAAGCTTACAACACAGGGTACGAAGTGTACCAAACTCAACGTGCAATTCGCCTTCCACTCATCCCAAGTCGAGCCTATTCTTGCTGACTTTGAGCAATTGGCGAAGTCTGTGACATTCAATAAACCTCTAATACCGGTCATATCACCGCTCCTAGCTACCGTACTTAGTGAGGCTGATAACATCAACGAACACTATCTGGCGAGGCATGCTAGAGAAACAGTTGATTTCTCGGGCGGTCTCGCTGCCGCTCAGCAACTTGGGCTTATCAATGATCAGACTGTCTTCGTGGAGATTGGTCCAAACCCGGTCTGTCTCAGCTTCATCAAGTCCGAACTCGGTCACGAGATTACCACCGCACATTCCCTCCGCAAAGGTGTTGCACCATTCAAGACTGTCTCGGAAAGCTTGGCTACTCTACATACTACTGGCATCAGCATCGACTGGAACGAATATCACCGCGACTTCCTCGACTGCGTCCAGATGCTGGACCTTCCTGCTTATGCCTTCGATAACAAGAACTACTGGATTCAATACACTGGGGACTGGAACCTGCACAAAGGTCAAGTCCTTGGGCTCGCAGCTCTTCCCGAGGCAGAAGTGCCGAAGCTTTCAACTACTACCGTTCATAGAGTCGTCTCGGAAGTGGTCGAAGTTGACAAAGCAACCGTGGTTGTGGAGTCTGACATCTCTCGTCCTGATTTGCTTGCAGCGATCAGTGGCCATGTGGTCAATGGGACTGCACTTTGCCCGTCGTCCATCTATGGCGATATGGCAATGACCATTGGGGAGTACTTGTACAAGCTTCTTCGGCCAGAAACTGAAACTGTGCATATGAACGTTTGTCATATGGAGGTATTCAAGCCTTTCATCGCGAACGACGACGGTGGAAAAGGTCAGGTCCTTCGGTTGACCGCGACCACAGCCAACATCGCCTCTGGGAGAGCGAATCTCACCTTCAGCAGTGGATCTGGCAAGGCCGAGTTGCAGCATGCTAAGTGTCACGTCGACTTTGGTTCAGGGTCCGCATGGCTTGCAGAGTGGCAGCGAACTGCCTATCTCATCAGCGGACGCATCGATGGCCTGAAGAAGGCCGCGACCTCGGGGAACGCTCACCGCATGCTTCGAGGTATGGCGTACAAGCTATTCGGCGCGTTCGTCGAATATGATACCAAGTACAGAGGAATGGAGGAAGTCATCCTCGACAGTCCAGCGCTTGAAGCTACTGCTCACATCGACTTCCAGACTAAGGAATCCGATGGTAACTTCGTCTGCAGTCCGTACTGGATCGACAGCGTCTGCCATCTTGCAGGTTTCATTGTCAATGCCAATGACGCCGTAGATTCCAGCAAGCAGGTATACGTTTCACATGGCTGGGAGTCGATGCGCTTTGCCGAGCCTCTCCAGGCTAATAAAACATACCGCTCATATGTCAAGATGCAGCCTCTTCCTGGTAACATGATCGCTGGTGATGTTTTCATATTTGATGGAGATAGAATCATCGGCATGTGCGGTGCTTTGAAGTTTCAGTGTATTCCTCGCACACTCCTCAACACATTCTTGCCACCGAAAGGAAGCACTCCTCAGAAAGCACCTATCGCTGCAAGAGCTTCTCCGAAGGCTATCGATATCAAGGCGGTCAAGAAGGTTGCGCCAAAGGCGATTGCGACCTCGAAGACTGGTCCTTCAGTCACAACCCAGGTACTGGATATCATCGCTTCCGAAGTTGGTGTACCCGTCACCGAGCTGGCCGATGCAATTGACTTTGCCAACATGGGCGTTGATTCTCTAATGTCCCTGTCGATATGCGGGAGAATACGCGAAGAGCTTGAGATTGATGCTCCCGCTTCTCTGTTCGTGGACTACCCTACAGTCGGCAGCTTGAAAGGCCACCTCAGTCAATACGGCTCGCCCAAACTTGCCGATGTCGAAGTGGAATATTCTTCTGGCAGCTCTACGCCATCGATGGAGTACGATGACAACACTTCACACGATGGGTCAGCAGAGACGCCAATGTCCCCGCCAGGAACCCCCGGCACTCCAGGCACTCCATCGGACTCCGAGTCTCTATCCATGATCATTCGCCAGACCATCTCGGAAGAAATGGGTGTGGACATTGCCGAACTTTCGGCTGCCGACGACCTGAGTTCTCTCGGGATGGATTCTCTCATGAGCCTTTCGATACTAGGCATGCTACGGGAGAAAGCGGGTCTCTCACTTCCGGCCGACTTCCTGGTGGACAACCAAACAATCAAAGCTATAGAGACAGCTCTCCACATAGGCAGCCCACCACCAAAGCGCAAGTCATCTCCAAAGCAGGAAACAGTCACCCAGGCCATATCGAAGACTGTCGCCCCCGTCTCTCCGAACTCGACAAGAGTCAAGAAGCCAGTTCTTCCAGAGCGGCTCGCCAGCTCTGTGCTCCTCCAAGGTAGTCCCAAGACAGCCGAGAAGAGCTTCTGGCTCATCCCCGACGGTGGCGGCGCCCCAACATCCTACATCTTCCTGGACGAGCTATCTCCCAAGCTCGTAGTCTGGGGCCTCACCTCGCCATTCTGCAAAACTCCAGAAGAGTACATGTGCGGCGTCGTCGGCATCGCCACGAAATTCATCGTCGAGATCAAGCGCCGCCAACCCAAAGGCCCCTACAACATCGGAGGATGGTCCGCCGGCGGCGTCATCTCCTTCGAGACGGTGCGCCAACTGATAGACATGGGCGACGTGGTCGACACCCTCGTGTTCATCGACACCCCCTGTCCACTCATCATCGAACCCCTCCCTGGCACCCTCCACAAATTCTTCGGCAGCATCGGCCTCCTCGGCGAAGGCGACGGCGCGATTGAGAAGCTCCCGCCCTGGTTACTACCCCACTTCGCCGCCTCCGTGCACGCGCTCTCTTGCTACGACGCCGTGCCCATCCCTGCCGAAAAGTGTCCCAAGGTAATGGCCATCTGGTGTGAGGACGGCGTGTGCAAGGAACCGGAAGACCCGAGACCGGACCCGTACCCGTACGGACACGCACAGTGGCTGTTGGAGAACAGGACGGACTTCGGACCGAATCTGTGGGAGGAGTTTCTAGATGAGAGCAAGATCGTAACAAGGAAGATGCCTGGCAATCATTTCAGCATGATGAAGGCGCCGTTTGTGGGGAAGCTGACCGAGTTCCTGAGGGAGGCGCTGTGTTGATGTGATGTCGTAATTGGCGGTTGAGCGCAAAAAAGGGGGGAAAAGGTGGGGTCGGGGTGATCTTTTTGGCTGTCGTCGTCGTCGTCGCGTGTGTGCATACTTGTGTGCGTAGTGGTTTTGGTACTTCGTTTTCCTTTTCCAGCAACAGAATGTGTATAGTTGTTTTTTTCCCTCTTTGGCGTTGTCTCGGTAATGCGTACTCAGGTCGCTCATAGTCTAATCTTAGCTATTTCAACTTAATGGCAAAGAAATTTCATCAATCGATACATCATACGTGTGGCTGACATGAAGTGGTGTTTTCTTTCTCTTGCGTTCTGCGATGACAGCGCTTAACTTGGTGATGATTCAAAACCATCCTCTACGAAAAGCGTCGGCATATCTGGATTCATTGGAACATAGGTATACTTTGCTTAGCTTGCTTACTTGCTTCGCTATCATCATCGAAGAATTCACGCCCTTCTAGTCCAAACTCATTTCCGGTTCTCGCCCTAGCTTTCTATAACGACTGACTTTTAACAATTTGTCTTCGGTACAGGAATTGTAGAGCGTGTAAGACTGGATTAATTAATTAATCAACCGGTCCTCCCATCTTCCCTCATTACATCTGTACTATACTACTCCTCGTTCCGTCACCTCCACCAATATACACCAGTATACACCAACCGATCTACGGCAGAAACAAGCTATCGTGCGTAGCGGTTCATGTATATATCGTGGGAAGCGAAGCATAGTGGTTACAGAGTGGACGGTAAATTACAAAGTTTGTTGGTAGGTAGGAAGGGAGGGAGAACGGTGGAAGAATGGTGGTAATGCGAATTGTAGAGAATGGATTTGATAGATTGGGAGGTAAGGGTTGGGAGATAGGGGCTGGGATGTGGGGGTTGGGATGTGGGGGGGGGGGGAGTGGAGTGGGGACCATCTTGGGGGAACGATGGGTTGGGATGGGGTGGAGTTGGAGAGGGAATTAGAGAGGGGTTAGGTGAGGCTGAGATGAGGTTGAGGGAGGTGTGTTGATGTGAGATGAATCTGTGGTATAAAGTCGATGGATCCTGGGCTTGAAACGGTGGAGGTGGAGGGGGGAGTGGGGGAGTGATACACGTTTCAGGCATAAACGCTTATCTCTATCGTATTCTAGAGGATAAGAATCGGGATAAGAGCAGTGATATCTTTAGTATAGATATGCATGGATGTTTTATTCTAGGCTGTAAAGGGTTTAGATAAGTGCATAATATACCAAGATAAACTTCCCATATATCCGACATAGATAATGATATCCGATTCCATATCAATATTTGCGAAATGAAATGAAATACATACAAAAACCTCGATCGGCTCCATGCCTTCGAGTCATCAGCCATCTATTCCTACACCCTACCCTACCCCACCCCTTCCACCCTCACATACATACGCTATACGCATAAAGCCACTTACCTCCTCTGCAACTCCTCTCACCTATATTCTATGCACGAGAGATATATGTTGTATAGTAGCGGATAGAACTATCAAATACGCATAGAATAGATGAAGCTATGCTATAGATAGAGCTATTATATGGTATACAGTATTACCTACTCGGCACTACAGACGGCTGATGATGATGGTTGTTGTATATGGTTTTGTGGGGCGGTGCGGTGAAGGGAGTATGTTTGGAGGGGTGCGGTGGAGGTGGTGGGGTGGGGGGATTTGGTTGGTTGGGAGAGAGGGGGGGGGAGGGGGGGATATTTGTGGCTGGGGAGTGGGTGGAGGGATGGATGGGTGGGTGAATAGATGGGTGGATGGGTGGATGGATGTGTGGAGGGATAGCGGATAGATGGATGGACCGAGGATGGCTGGCTGACTGGCTTGAGGACGGGTGCTGCGATCTTATCTGGTGGCGTCTGAATATGGAATATGGATATGGATATAGCTCTTCGCGCTGTGGGGTGGGGTGGATTGTTGAGGGGCGTGAGGGGAATAGTGGGGATGGGGTTTGTGGGCGGAGTATTGGAGTGGCGACGTGGAGTAATTTGTGGGGAGAGGAGGGGGGGGCGCTAAGAAGGGGTTATAGATAGTGAAGCATTATCTAGGAGGGTGATTTTTGCGTATGCTTGTTTCCGAGGGGACGGGAAAGTGGGTGGTGGAAAAGACATCAAGGTTTCGTACGTGAGAGGTAGAGGTAGAAGCCATGGGTGGGAGAGGATAGAATAGGAGGATGTTAACAAGGTGCAGTTTTATGTCTTTCTTCTCATTCAAATCTGGTCGTGGGAATTTCTCGCAGTAGGCTTTTGGCGAATGTGATCAGCGAGAGGAATACGGTCTCGAGTATGGAAGGAAACCGAGGTTTTGCAATGTGTGACTTTGGGTTTTTTGATTGGATCTTATGGAAAGACGCTCTGAGTGGGATGTTGGGTTGACGATAGACTTCAAACATGAGTTCAATGAGAACGGGATCATGTTGCTGCGCGTCTTTTCTCGTCCTTATGTCGACGGTTCGGTGATGATGATGAATGATCGCGACTGGTAAAAAGGTGTTGGGAGAGGAGGTGATGGCAGAACGTGCCATACCAACTAACCCTGAGTTCTACTACTCTGTCTCTTAATTCAGGGTGGAAAAAGGGGAGAAGGCCAAGAATATTCCCACACACTGGATTAGAAGATACCATTGCGGTTTCTGAATGGGAGGATGGAGAGAGAGCGTCGCATAGGCGCGGGTGCAGGGGCACTTAGTAACTGGAATCTGGAACTCATAGAGGAGACAGCAAAATGCAAAGGAGCGGGAAATTCTGTGAAGCCGAGGTCGAAGGAGCAACGATGTCCTGCCAATGTACTTGCGCATGCAGAGGAATATCAGATCCACCTTTTTCGGCGAGGCTTGTATACCAAGTTAGGGGTATGGTAGACCAATTTTTCCCGAGACTTTGCCTTGTGGAAGTTCGACGGAACCGCTTCAGATACATCTAGAATGGAGAACAGCGAAGAGCGATAATGAATGTGGTGACTTGACTTGAAACGACGCACGGATGGTCTGAACATCAATAGATACGATTTGGACGACACGCTGGGTTCGAGTATCGAGGTCTGTGCCATTCCCATACCTACGAATCCGCTCCCCGTTCTCTTAATGCGCAGCTATATCAGGGTTGTGGCCGATCCTGATGCACAGGACTGAATGATGGTAGTGCATTCGCAATTGTCGCGGCGATTTCTCGGCAAATATCCGGTTTATCAGACTTCTCTCCCTTTAACGGTATACACAGATCAAGATCATTGAGCACAGAATCCTGTATCCATGCGAACGATGTGCCGGTCGCTACTAACCGGGATCTATCAGAGGCGTTCAAAACCGAGTGCCGCTTGTGTTATGATTCGGAGATATCTCTCACAATGGATTGTTCCTTGACTTCCGCTGAGATCCCCCTCTCCTATTTCCCATCTTGACATAATGAGTCTGTTCGGAAGAGTATAGAATGGCTGCCATTCGCTACAGACCTCATTCGGGACTTGTTGCTATGCCTCTCTATTGAACGAATCCATCTAGATTTTGCTGGCGTAAAGTGGAAGTCATATGGGGATGGTGATGCTCCCATAGAGACTTTGTCGCGTATGTTGTTGGAGAAATTAGAGAGCCTAGACCGTAGTTTCAAGGCGAGGGAGGCATTTGAGGATAACTTTGGCTCATTGCATGGATCTAGGGAGTGGCTTAGTGGTTGATAGGGTAAGAGAGCTATCCTAGCCGAGTGAGGACTGTCTTGTATAAGGGCACTGCGACGATCTCTTCACTTTTTTCTAGGCGCATTCTCCTTCTGGTCTTTCAATGCCAAGTGTCCGGCCGCCAGCCTTGGCTTGGGTAGACAGTCCGTGAGTCGATGTCTGTCCACAGTGGTACTTCGTGGTAAGCCTTAGCGCTTGGATGTGCCATCCTGTGCGCTTTCTTCAGTCCCCACCGTTTTGTGGAAGCTTTCGAGGGTTGCGGGTGCTCCAATCGAGCTTCCTCTGCACTGTCATACCACTCAACGATAGCTGGCCCTCCACTTGTCAATTGAAACTCTTTCACAGCCTGCGTTTGAAGCCTTAACAATCTGTCTGACGTGACAGGAGTAACAGGCTTTGACGTGTAATTATGGTGCCACTCATGCCCCCAGCATCGATTGAGAATGGGGACCACCCGATATCCCATCTCCTCCTTTCGGTAAGTATTCACCGTTCCACTCGAAGCACACTTCGTGCACCAACGGCATTTCTCGCAAAAGTGGTTTTGCAGGGTCAAGCAAGCAATGCAAAACAGAACCTTGTCGGTTTCATTAGGCAAGGTAGATACATTGCCAGGCAGGAACCTTCCTGTTGCAACAGCGCACTCGAAACAGGACTCCCCATGGGTCCAAATGTGCCGGTGTGGATCGTAAAAAGAAACCTGACCTCGTGGTAGGTTACAAGGGCCCATGATAAAATTGGATCGTAGCTTCAACCATAGGCAAGAATAGCAGGGAAGATACCTAGCGTTTCGTGGTTGCCTTGCCCTATCTCGAAGAAAGGCCCGAACATCATCGATATTATACCGGCGGAGGGAGATGATAGTCTGAAAATGATGGTTTGTCTGTCTGAGAGCGACTGCTGCTGAAGGATGCAGATTGAGGATTATCTGCTCTTGTAATTCACCCGGTAACGCGCTGAGACCAAGGCTAGAACGCATATTCTGTTGTACACAACACCTCAGGATACAAATGCATTAATGAGAGTCGATTGGTAGGTCGTATGTCGACCAAGTACAGTGAAAGGCAGCATATGTTGGCACGCTGACGACTGCCTGATGTAAAAGTAAGGCTAGACCGAAAGTAGCCTGGTAATTCTTGTATAATCGACTAGGCCTAAAGCAGGCTAGACGTTAGTAGAGTACCGTAGGCCAATGGATTTCAACATACTTTTAGGGCGCCTGGGGGGTTAGGACAAATCATACTAGGATAGTTATTCCGGTAGAAAGGCTTCTAATACCCTATTATATAAGGAATTCTATTAGTATACTTATTAGTAGCTAATATTATAGAAGAGTATTACTTATAATAGAGTTTATAGATAAAAAATAGTAATCTAGTACTATTAATACTTATAGATATTTCTTAACTAAGGATATTATCTAGTAAAGAGTATTAATATATAAACCTTAATTATAAGTATACTAAGTACTTTTTAAGTATCTATATAATACTATAATATCTTAAGGTTTAGTTAACTATTATATACTACTAAGTAATCTACCTTATATAACTAAACTTTTCTTTTTTCCTATATACGCGTCCTATTTATATTATTACTCCTTTATATACTTTCTATTCTATCTTTTACTTATTTATATCTTATTTATATATATCTATATATCTATATATAAATATTATAATAGACTTATATAAAGTACGTATATACTAAGCCTATTACTAACTTCCTTACCCCTAATTAGTTTATATTAAGGCTTTACCTATATTATTAAGTATTTACTAACCCTTACTACTTTATCCCTTTTTATACTAATATTCCTTAGGTCCCTTAGTAGAAAAGACCTACTTTATAAGAACTTAATCTAAATATAATCTTATAATTAACCTGCTAATCTAAATATTAATATATAACTACTAAATATTTACTTCCTACCTTAAGACCCCCCGTTTTACTACGTACTTAAAGGCGTAATCCTTCTCCCCTACTATAAAGCCTATTATAAAGCCCTTAGATTTAGTTATAATACCCTTCTACTAGCCCTCTACCTAATTATACGCGCTTAAAGTACCTAATATTAAATTATAAGGCGGAAATATATACTTTAAGGCCTATAATAAAATAGTACCTAAGCTATTCTACTTTATACTAGAAGGAAGAGTATAAGGCCGGCCTTATATTATTTATAATATACTACTTATATAGTAACGGCGTACTTCCTCCTCTACTCAAGCCCTTATAGCTCTTAAAAGAGCTACTCTAAGGAAGTATACTATATTCTAAGTATTTTCTAAAGAATATTTATAGATATAATAATACTCTTACCTTTATATCTTATAAATATTAATAGGATACCTAGTTATAAGGATATACTAGTATTTAGTCTTTTATAATTTATAGGGAACTTTACTACTTATAAGGCCTATTATAACCTAATACTTACTTAATTCTATCCTTTACTTAATTATACTTTTATAATCCTACCTTTATAATAATATCTTAACTATCCTACTATTTAGATCTTTAACTATTCCTCTTTAAAGAACTTAATAGAATAATATAAGCTTATAATAACCTATTTATTAATATATATACTATTATATAAGAGTAAATTAAGTAAGTAAGGGTTATAATAGGGCTTATATAAATAGTTTTAAACCCTCGCCTTTAATTAGTTATAAAGGCTAGATCTAATAAGAGGTATATAAATCTATTAACTACTTTAAAGGTTACCACCTTTATTCTAGATAAGTATAAGGATTATAGCTTTTATAATATTATTATTATAAAATATTATAAGGATAGTAAAGAGCTACTTTTTTATACTATTAATTATATTAATACCGCGTACTTTCTATTATATTATATTCTCCTTTTCTTATAAGGAATTCTAGGCTAGTACTAGACTCTATAGCTATATAATAATAATAATCGTTATACTATTATCTATTACTCTAAGTATATATAGTTATACTATTACCTCTTTTAATATCCTAGTTAGTACTTAATAACCCTTTATAATAGAAAGCTGATTTAATAGTATATTATTAATTACTTTACTATAAATAATTAATAAAGACTTAATTTCCTTTATAAGAATTAAGAAACTATCTATAATAAATTATACTAAGGGGTAGAAGATATAATACTAGCTAGTAATAATTATATAGATACTCTTAGATATTATATTATTCTACTATATAGCTTTAATAGCGGCGATTAGGCTATAGTATAGAATTATAAGGACTTCCTAGCTATTTAATATTATTATAAGAAGCTAACGCTCTTTATAATAATAATAGTAAATATATACTAGCCTAAAATTAAAGCTACCGTCTTTAATAACTAAACTACTAGTAATTAAGCGGAAATTTTATATATATCTTTTACGTAAAGAAAAAGGTATTACTATAAGACCTTAAGGATTAGTTTAGGTATTATCTTAAGACTATCTAGACTATTAAGTAATAGAAAAGAGGTCTTCTATATATTTATATCCTCCTTTTTCTATATTAGGATAATAGCTTCCTAGACTATTTTTATATTAATAACCTAATCTATATAGAATTACCTAATCCTACTATTAATCTAAATAACTCCTTATATTAAATTATCTAGAAATAAATAACCTATAGCCCTTATAAGTATTAGAATCTTAAGTTACTATATATAATTAAGAAACCGCGTAGATCTAGGTAGATCTATTTAAAGTATTTTCTAAGGAAGTTCTAGCTTAAAATATTAGTTATAGAAGATAGCTATCCTATATACTACTATTATAAAGATAGATATATATAGATAAAATAGGTATATAAATAGGATATTAAAATAGATAATTACTAGGTAGTCTTATATAATCCCTAGCTAACTTATAAATATATAATATATATTAATATTAAGGTTTACACCTCTATTAGTACTATTAAGTATATATATAAGTATATTTATAAGGGCGCCGATTATATAACTCTTAAGCTAGTAGATAACTAGGATAAAATTATATACTACCTAAATAGCTACTATATTAGTTTATATTAAGCTATATAAAACCTTTTTAAATTCTATAATTATAATAAGGATCCTTCTATTATATAACTTACTTTATACCTCCCTAGTTAGTAATAGGTATAATTCTATAATAATAAGACCGACCTTTTATAAGTACTTAATAGGGTTAAAATAATACTTATATACTTCTTATAATATAATACTAAAAATTCTAATAGTTGTTATCTATTATACTATAATTTTCCTAAGTACTATATCTATTATAATAAGAAAGGGGAGTAGTAGTAGATACCTTAATAAAAGGGATATATAATTAGTTATATATATAATTATAAAGTTATATAAGGGGAGAGGTTCTACTTATAAGTCCTACTTACTATTATTTATAAGCCTTCTAGTTTTAAAGTAATTTATATAGTTAATAGTATTTTATATCTAATCTTCTAGGCTATATATATTACCTTAGGGCTCCTTAATAATAATAATAAATAATTTATATACTTTAAAGAATCTTAATACTACTCTTCTAGCTACTCCTTATATTCTTTATTTATATCTATACTTCTTTATAGTATTAGGAAAAGTTCTATTATAATATCTATAATAATTTACTATACTATATTACTAGGGACTTTCTAGATATTCTTACTAGTATAATAAATATATATCTTAATTATAAGTTATTCTTAGTTACTAAATAATTATAAATCTAGGGTAAAAGGCTTAGGGACTTTAATCTACTTATACCCCTCCTTATATAGTCCTAGTAGGACTACCCTCTTCTAATTATATCTAAATTAGAGTATAATACTAAGGAGTAAGTAACCTTATATAATACTACTATTCTAAAGTTAAATATTAATTAATACTCCGCTTATAATACTATCCTTATAGCTATTATAACTTTATTATAGACTACGTACTTCTTTATATATAGTATTATAAGTATAGGGAAGACCTTTCTTTATAAAGCTCTTTATTATTATTTCTATATATAAGGACGTATTATATTATATATTACTTCTACTAGTATTATATTAATATTACTACTTAGTAGCTATATATCCTACTCTACTTTTAAGATCCTAATTATTTATAATAATATATCTACCTATTATATCCCTATATAGTCTAATAGTAGAGTTACTCTATTATATAGCCCTAATTATATAAGATAAAGTACTTATATAGAATAAAATTAATTTTACCGCGGTTAATATAATATTATATAATATTTATAAGAGTAATAACCTATTTAATAGGCTCCTAGTAATTATAGGTAGCGACTTTATATAGATAACTCCTATTATTACGAGAGGTAATTAGGCTATATAAGTTAATACTAGCCTTTATAACTCCTAGATCTAGTTAAAGCTAAATATACTCCGGTTATATTAAAATATATAGCTCTATACTAGATCTAATAACTAGGCGTTTATAAGGTAGATAGGCTAGATATTATATAATATATTAATATATAAGATAATAGCTCTTCCCCTTAAGGTAAAAAATTAGGATATAAATAGACGTACCTTTATAGAATATATCTTTCCTACTACCTCTCTTATATAGCTATTTGTCAGGTACTATAACTAATAGGTTAAATAGTTGAAAGATATCTAGCTATCTAGAAGGTATAAAGAATAACTAAGTATATTATCAAGGAATAATCCTTAGTAGCTCTCTATAGAAGCCTTCTATAGATTATATTATAATAATATACCGGGAATAAAAAAAGATATTAACGCCCTTGTTAATATATAAGGTAAGAAAGTAATAATAAGGTAAGAAGGTAATTATAGTACCGCTACCTTATAGTTATTTACTAGGTCCTAGGTATTTCCTAATTCCTTAATATTTATCTATTAATTATAATAGGCCGTATAACCCCTTTACCTTACTAGGTATTCTATTACCTAGCTATAGCCTTTCCTAATAAAGCGCTTATTAATTAGCTGTTCTATCTTAAAGGATTTAGTACTATTAGTATCCCCTTTAATAAATATAGAGCGTGGCTCTTTAAGTTAGGGCTAAGAGAATAGATTATTATCTAGATATAGCTCTAACTAGGCTATAGTAAATATATTATAAATCTGCTAGTATATAGGTATAGCTAAGTAGTAGGCTAGGCGGCTAATATACTTAGTAATCTTAAAGGGACTAATAAACTATTAGCTATATTTTCTACTTATAATAGATAGGATAGAATACCCGCGGTAAAGACGGAGTTTTATACTATCTCTTATATAGAAAAACTAAGGCTAATAGCGGTGATTATAGTAGAATTTAGAATATATTTAAGTAAATATATTTACGTCGGAGGCCTAGAGATAGGCGACGTCCCTTAGTATAACCTATTTTTTATAGGTACTAAGGTCTAGCGGCTAATTAAGCGAAAACCTATAAGTAATATTATTTAGGGACTAACTACTAGGAGTAGAGAGCGAGTTATTATAGCTTACCTAGATGGCTAGGATAGTAATAGGCTAGGAAGCTATATTTTCTAAAGTAGATATCTAGAATTATAAAGTAATTTCTATAGTTTAGTTAGTACGCTTATTAGAGCTATTAGTTTATAAGTAATAAGTAGTTAAGTAAAGAAATTTAACGCCGAGCTTATTAAATAAGGTAGTCTAGAGTTTACTTAGGAATTTATAATCTCTATTAGAGATTATTTACTTAGAGAGACCCTAATCTACCTTATATAGTCTCCTTAGTAACCTATTAGCCTAATCTACCGCGGTGAAGGTAGCTTTCCTAGGAATTAATATGATTTTCTAGGAGAATTTATTTATAACCGTTAATATAGTATTATAGCCTTTTATTAATATTAATATTAGTAAGGTAAGAATAAAATTAATTATTAATATATAGAAAGGTACTAGCGGTGATATTATTAGCTATAGTAAATTATAAGGTAGATAGCGAAGGGTTTAATATAATTAGTATTATAGATAGTAGCTAAGAAACTTTTAAAGCTTCTTAATAAGGCCCTTAATATACTATTACCTAGATAAGACTTTATAGTATTTAGTAAACCTTATATATTCTAAATATATAATCTTAAGAAACGCCTTAATAGCTAGTCCTAGAATATATAAGTAGTTAGGTCTACCTATATTAAGCTTCTAGATAAGTCTATTAGTAGCCTAGTAGAAGGGAAGCTTTTTATAGTCTTCTACCTTAAGGTAGTTATTACTATTAAGGACCTTCTTTACCTTATACTATAATAAGTCTACCTTATAGCTGTTAATAAGCTATTAATAGAGACCTAGGCTAATCTTAATAAGACTAGTAGTAGTATAAGTATATCCTTATAAGGTATTAAGTTTACCCTCTTTATTCTTAGCCGCTTTTACGGCGGTAGTATTATAAAGTCTAGATAAGCTATTAGGAACTATATACTATTTCTTAGGCTTATAATAAAACTTAATATTATTAAATCGCTAGATATATTTAGAAGTATAGACTAGGCGAAGGTTTAGTTTAGTTATAGATAAAGTTAATCTAGATATTTATTTTATAATCCTAAGGGCCGTATTATAGTCTATATAAACTATAGTCTACGGTATAGACTCTACTATATAATAGACCTTACCTAAAACCTATATAATCCTAGCTAATTTAAGCTTAATAGGCTAATATTATATCTCTATATCCTTTAATAGACGACTAAGAAATAGAATAGGCTAAACCTAAGAATAACCAGGGTATTCCCTATCCTTAATAGCGCCGTTAATATAATATACTATTACGCTGAAACTAAAAACCTTACTAGTATTAAGATCTATAAATAGAATAATTTTATTATTAAAATATAATAGAAAAGTAGGAGATAATAATACCTTTTATAATACCTTAAAAGAGGTAAATTCTAACTTAGAGGGGTCTACTAATAGCCTCCGTCTTATAAAATTCTTATATTTATTTCCCGCCTTAAGAGCTAATATAAGTATAAGGGTCTTTTTATCTTATAAGGGCTTAGAGATAGCCGCGTAGTAGGTAATATAACTACGTAGCTAGCCTATTATTCTAAGATAAGTTTCTAGCTATAAAAGAGACTCTAGAAATAAGAGCCTTAATATAGTAAGAAGCTTATCTTCCGCCGTAGATAGCCTAAATAAATCGACCTTTTATCCTAATAGCTAGACTAAAGGGTATTTAAGGAAGGCTTTAGTAGGATTTACTAATATCCCGTACTTTTATAGTATAGTAAATACTTATTAGAGATACTAGATATACTCTTCTAGAGTTCTAGAGTAGATAATAATATTATTAATATATACCTTAGCGAATTTCTAATAAGTATAAAGGAGGCGGTTAATCTAATATTAGATATAGGCTAGTAAGTTCTTATAACTTATAACGGTAATATTAAATAATTCTTAGCCTTAATAGTTAATAACTATAAGCTTATAATAGTTATTAGGATATATACGTTAATAATAGAAAAACTAGTAGTATTAATAATACTTATATATTTATAGTCTTTTATAATAGTAATTATCTCTAACTATAAAGGTAAGGCGTAGATATTAGGGCGTGTAATAGTATTTAATCTATAGATATTAATAACTACGCGGCCTTTATATTTCCTATTAGGTATAGTTTTCTAGACGATAAAAATAGGGAAACTAAAGGGTATTAACTTAGTTATCTAGTAGATTTAGTCTTATTTATAAAGCTTATTAAAGGTATTATTAAGGACCTTCTTTAACTTAGTACTAAGGGGGTAAACCCTAGCTATTTTAGGAACCTTTTATTCCTAATTAGACTTTAATAGAATTCTTATCTATTCTTCCTAGGGAACGTCTATAAAACTACCCTCTTCCTAGAGTTTTAGGAATTTATTAATAATATCGCGTATTAGCTAATATCTATTATAGATAATAGTACTATTAGGTATAATAAAGTCTTTTATAGTAGGTACTACTATAATATTAGGTACGGTAGGCGTAAAGGCTTTTATAGGAGGTATTAATACTAAAGGTAAAGGAGATACTAATATCGCTAGTATTATTATTATAGAAGTAGTAACTACCGTATTAAAAACCTTTTAAAGCTAGCTAGTTTAATACTTACTCTTTAGATAGTAAGTTACTAATTCTATAGTATCCTTAATTCTAGATATTATATAGTAATATCTATTAAATTCTAATTCTTAAACCGTTCCTAAATAATAGTTTTAAGGTACTATTACTACCTTATCTCCCTTATTTTTTACTAATATTACTAATAGAGAGGCGTTAATAAAATAGGTATAGAGAGATAATTCCTAATAACTATTAGGTTTAAAGAAATAGTTACGGTTTAGTAATAAGGTATAATATACTAGGATTTATATCTAAGAGTTAGGAGGTATAATAATTATTTACTTAGTATAGACTAGATATACTACCGGTTTTCCTTATACCTTTATTTATAATATAATATATATATTATAGCTACCTATTAAGGCCCTTAATTATAAGGCTAAGATATTAATCTTTTTAGGTATTATAATATCTATCCTAATTAGTATATTTACCTTAAGGTTATTAATAATATAAATCTCCTAGGGGGATATTATTATAATAGCATTTCTACTATTATATTTTCTAGGTAGATAGAGAGGTAATATTATATATTCTATAGTAATATACTTTATTAACCTAATACCTCTAACTATTATTAGGCTAGCTATTATATAAATTTATAAGTTAGGGATAGAAGCCTTTAAGTAGGCTTAATTACCTAGGCTAATATTATAGCTTATATTAAGGTATATAAAGTCTATTATACTACTAGGTAATAGCCTTACCTTAGCTATTATATAGTAGTATCCGCGGAAGGTATATCTTATACTAACCTCCTTAGCTAAGTTTATAGAGGATATAATAATATTATTAGACTCTTTTATAATAGCTTAGGTAAACCCTAGTTAATTACCTAGATAGTAGATATTAGGAGAATCTAGTAAAACCTAAGTATTAAGAAATCCTAGATAGAGTAATATAAATACTTATTATCCTTTTCTAGAGCTACTAAGGTATTAATATAACTAGTTTTTTAAGGAAAATAATATATAGTAACGCCGGTACCGATATACTAGAGTTATACTTATAGAGGTAAAGTATTACTCTACCTTATTATCTTATTAAGGCTAGTAGTAATTAAGGTCCTTATTAGCGTAGTAGTTATTATTTTCTAGGATTACCTTAGATACGCCGACGTCTTTTAGAGAGGCTTAGGAAGACTTAGTATTATCTTAATATTAGGTTTCCTTAGTAGCCTAATAGGTTATACCTTAAAGACGGCGGGGTTAATATCTTATAGGATAACTTAACCCTCTTTTATATCCGCCTTAGTATCCGCTTTAAGAGTAGGGACTAAACTAGGTTATTATAGTTATTAAGGTTAAACCTAATACGCTAGGGGATATACTAGGGGTGTTTCCTACCGTAATTTATAGAGGTTAATAAGGTACTAGTAAAGGCTAATTTTACCTTACCTAATTATAGGGGTTAGGCTAATAGGTAGGTCTATTAGTATAGCCTTCCCCGTAGTTATTATACGCTAGAAATCCCTAAAAGAAGGGCGGCTAAAATAGTAGATAGTAAGGAAATAGTAGCCTAGAAAAACTACCTTAATAATTATTATTTTAGTATTAACTCGTCTTTACTACTAACTTTCTATTAGCCTAATACTACTTCTAAGAATACTCCTTAAGAGCTAGTTAATATTATATATCCACCTTACTATCTAAGGCTTTAAGGAATTTACTAAGAGTTATAGTCTCTATTAGCTTATTAATAAATTATTAGTATTCTAAGGTAAGGTTATTTTATATAATAGATAACTAGTTAGGAATATCTTTAAAATTAGCGGCCCTTATATATTATAAGAGGCTTTATATAAAGACTTATAGTAATTTACCTTATCTTATATCTTCCTAGATATACTTCTCTATTTATAATTTAGAGATAGTAATAGATTATCTTTCTTTAAAGCGTTTAGTTAAGGTATTAGTCTAGGACTTTAATAGGGTAGTCTAGAAGAGATCCTTTTCTAGAGTTATAAGCTCTATAGAATACTATTTATATACCTTACTATATAGATATATAGGTAATATATTAAGGACCTTATTTTTACCCTTAGAGGCTATAAGATCCTGTAGCCTATTAATAAACCTATAGACGTCTTAATAAAAAGCGTAATGTCCTTAGTAGATAATTACCCCTTCTCCTTCTATATTAGGAAAGAAATATCCTATATCTTTAGCTTTAAGTAAGGTAGGGCTATTATTATTACCCTATCCGTTAATACTATCCTAACTAGGGGGACCTAGAGGTCCTAAGGTACCTAGGGGACTAGGTTATAAAGAATTATACCTTATATAGCTTATAATAGTACGTTTAATAATTACCTTAATATTTTATTCTACTATTATATTTTTAGGGCTAATTAATTAGTTATAAATAGCTTCTTTAGTTAATATAGCCCTAGTTATTATTATTAGGGTAGTTCTAGAGGAAGATAATAGTAGAAAAGATAAAGGTAATAGTAGAGTTAGTCTTATTAAAGAAGGATTTTTCCTAGCTAATACTAGCTCTAGTAAATAATAGTAAGCCGCTTAAATCTATTAGTTATACTTAAATTTCTTAACTATAATATAAAGTAAGGGTTTATCTACTATCTAATTAGTTAAATAAAGGTCTTTAGTACCTACTTCTTCCCTAAGGCTAACTACCTTAAGAGAGGTGGATCTTAAGTAATAATAGCCCTAAGTAAGACTACTTAGCCTAGGAGGCCTAAGTTTTCCTTTAATAATGGAGGAGATAATTTAATAATTAAGATTATCTAGAAGGTTAGTATAGATATAACTAGAGGTAATAAAATTAGATAACTAAAAAGTAAGTATAATTATTTCCCTACTTATAGAAGCTAGCTTAAGGAGGGTTATTTATTTATAAGGTATAGAAACTATTAATAAGATAAATATAATAAATATAGACTTAATAAACTATCTAGGAAGATAGCCTAATCCTCTAATAAGATAGAATTAAAAAGGTAAGTCTATATAATAAGGCGGGATAAGTAGTATATAGGTATACCTACCTTCTCTAGATAGCTATCTTAGTAATAATAAATTTCGTTAGGGAAATTATTAAGAATATCTTATTAGGGATAATAAGGTAACTAATAGCTACGGAAGGCTTTAGATAATTATATAGCTTAATAAGTATAATATTAAGGGCCTTATTATTATATATAAGTAAGGACCTTAATATAGGCTATAGCGGGTTATATAGGGAGGACTAGTACTAGGAATTCGGCTAGTACTTGCTAGAGGCTCTCCGTTATAGTAGGCTAGTACCTAATCTAATACTATCTAATAGGGAGTAGTGTCGGATAGTAATAATAGGTATTACTACTAATTATTAGGTATTATAACTAATAGGTTAAATAGTTAAAAGATATCTAGCTATCTAGAAGGTATAAAGAATAGCTAAGTATGTTACTAAGGAATAATCCTTAATAGCTCTCTATAGAAGCCTTCTATAGATTATATTATAATACTATTATTACTACCGGATTTCTTTAAGAGTAGAGCTATACTATCCTTATAAAATAACTCTACTACTATTTTAAATAATAAGATCCTAACGCGTTTATATAAAATTATATAATACCTTTTATTATCTAATAAGTTATTATCTAATAGTAATAATAATAGACTTAGCCTAGAATTCCTATAATCCCTAGAGCTATCTAGATTTCCCCCTTCCTAATTATACTTAAAGGTTAGGGCTCTAATTATATTATTATAAAACTTATACCTAAATAAAAGTATATATAATAGGACGCGCCTAATTATTATATATCTATCCTAATAATATATTTAAGGTTAGATCCTTAATAGAAAGTAGGATAGAGGGATATACTTAATTCCTTAAATTAAATTAACTAGTAAGGAAGGTAACTACCCTTACCTTCTTATATATAAGTAGTTTCTAGTCTAGCTCTATTTTATAATAACTATTAATAAATCCTAAAGCTAGTTACTTTCTACTATTAGAGTAGATTTACTTTTATTATATTTTAGTTATAGTTAGCTCTATATTATACTATCTTATATAAGAGATATATAGAGACTTTTAATCCTCTTACTAGTAAGTTTAAGGGGGTATATAGATAATATTATATATCTAGAGGTTCTTTTAGATCTTATATAATTTAGTTAAATATATTAAGCTTTTAATTAAGATTATTCCTATTTTTTATATTTAAATCTTTATAAAATAATTAAGTTTTAAAATATTTTTAATATTTATAAAATTATTAAAACTATTTAAACTATTAGAACTATTAGAGCTATTTAAACTATTAGAACTATTAAAATTATTAAGACTATTATAACTATTAAAATTATTAAAGCTACTAGAACTATTATTATTATTAAAACTAATAATTATAAAGTTTATTATAAATAAAGTTACTATTAAAGTTACTATTAAAGTTAATACTTTTATTAAAGATATAAGACTTAATTAAGTTTATATTATTATTATTATTTTATATTAATATTTATTTACTTAGTTTAATCTTTATTTATTATTATAATTATAATTATATTTAATTAAATTTTTGATTTATAAATTATTTTTATTATCAGGCTATATAAGTTTAGTAATTTATAGGTATTAGTCGTTTTATTTTATTCCTATAGATATAATTATATTTATAGATCTTTATAAATCTATAAGACCTTAAAAGGCCCTATATAATCTATAATAGTAACTATTTATATACCTCTAGTATAGATAACTATAGACTAGTATAATAGCTATATAAGCTAGTATACCTACTTATCCTCCCCTAACTATCTACCCCCCCCCCTTATATTTATATTTTATACTCTACTATCTAGCTACTTAGAGCTAATAAGGGCGGTTTATATCTAGCTTATTAAAGGAAACTATAATTTATAAAAGAAAACCTTATCCTCTACCTTACTTACTATTATATTTCTAGATCTCTAGATACTATATACTACCTTATCCTATACTCTTTATACCTTCTTATTCTCTTCTTTTACTAGGGTTACCTACCCCCTTATCCTTTAATTAGAACCTATCTACTCTTATATAATCTTAAAGAGTTATTCCCTTACTAGTATAAACTAGTTAAGTATACCTTATTAAATAACCTACTTAATTACTACCTTTAACTCCTTTAAGGTTAATACTATTTAGTAGAAGTTACTTAACCCTATTCTTTAAAGTATTAGCCTCCTCCCCTTTATATAGTTAAGGTAGAATATAAGTATATACTTAGTATCTTAATACCTCTATTTATATTTATAACTAGTACTATTAACCCTTAGTACCCTCTTCTTATAAGAAGGCGTATAATCCTATCTTCCATATATATAACTAAATACCTATAGAGCTCTTAGCCTTAAAAAGCCTTATATAAAGACTAACCCTTATCTCTTAAATCCCTCCCCTTTATACCGCCGTTCTTATATAGTTAGGGATACTCTCCTAGTATCTTAGCTACCTCTCTTTCTACTTCTCCCTTACCTACCTCTTAATCTCTTTAAAGGTAAGGTTATCTTTCCTTATAATTTCCCTACCTCTAAGGCCCTAGGCCGCCGTCTTAGCGTCTCCTCCCCTTACTATTACCTAGAGGGCTCCCCTTACCTAGGACTACTTCTCTTCTACTAGAGTCTTCGCGACCCTTTTCTCCCTTCCCCTTTTCCCCTTTAGCTTACGGCGGATCCTCGCGTTCCCTTCTCTAGTTAATAGGTAGATCCCTTATATCCCCCCCCTTAATATCTTATAAGTAGTTATATAAATCCGCCTACTTTATATATATATTTATAAGCTTCTTATATACCTCCTTATAACTTATTTTACTAACTTTACTAGTCTTTTATTTCTTATAAGCTATTATATAGATTAGTAGATAGGTTATAAGGATCTATAAATAGATATACTAGTATCTTCTAATTTTTTATATTTATAAGCCTCCTTTATACTATTTATATAGTATAAGTATAGATAAATAAGGATTAATATAGAATTTATACTAACCTAGAATAAAGTTATAACACTTAATACCCTCTTTAAATATAAGATAGTTACTATATATACTACTATAGATACGCGTATTATTCTTATAAGTATAGAAGGGTCTATTCCTATTCTTATAACTAGTATACTTATTATTACCTATCTTTAAGGTTCTTATATAAGAATAGAGTAGAACTAATTTAAGTTTATAACTATAAGTCTAGGCCTATAATTATTAGTAGAGCTTAAGTAGCTTATAAGGATTTATATTAATAATATTATCCTCTTTCTTATCTATATAAAGCTTAATATCTAAGAGTAGATTTATATAGCTAATACCCTTAGTCTTTATAAGATATTTCTTAGCTATAATAATCCTTTTAACTTAGAGTAGAACTATAGATTTCTTTCTACTTAGCTCTCTAGGCTAAGCTTCCTTACTAATATATATAGGTATTATATAACAAGTATTAGACTCCTCTTTAAGAGCTATTAAAGCTATTATAGATTATAATATATTTATAAGGAATTATACTAGTATATATAAATAGTAGAGTTTCTAAGATAGAGATATATATAATTATAATAAAACTATAATAATTAGTATAAAAATAGTAGGAGATTATATAAACCTTTCTAGGGGTTATAATATTTATAGATCTATAATAGTAAGTATAGAGGTAGGGCTAGGACTAGCTAGGGATATAAGTAGAAGTATTAATTTATACTAATTTATATTAATCTATACTAGTTTTTATAGAATTAATCTTAAGATTTCCTTACCTAATAATATATAGGTTAGATAGTTAGATTTAGTAGAAAGAAAGCTTAAGACTTAGTATTAGAGGCTATTTCTAATTAGGATCTATATAGCTTTATAACTATATTATATACCTATTAATATTATATAGATCCTTATAAATTTATAATAACTTAAATTTATATCTAATCTCGCTTTAAGATAGTAACCCTCTAGTTATATATATTATTACTTATTAATACTAGTAATTATTAAAGGTTAGATTTAATTAATTTAGATAATTTTCTTGTAGTAATAACCTCTTAAATACTATATATATAGTAGTAGTAAGTAGTACCTATTATAAGGAAGGTACTTATAATATAGTATTATTAGCGCTATTCTTAATATAACCTAGTTAGCTATTTATAAATATAGAGATTTCCTCCTTATAAGATTTTTAGTAAGAAAAAGGTCTTAGTAGATTATATAATATAGCTATCTATAATAGGATACTGTATATATATACCCCCAGATAATCTAGTAGTAAAAATACCTATTTTATAAGATACTGCCTAGATACTGCATGCATGATTTGGTTCACCCCCCCAGCGCCCTTAAAGTACCCAAGTATCCACGCGGCTTATACAAATATGGCCTCGAAGACTGTAGCTTCTCAGCCGCCGATCTTGCCACTGGAGCTGTGGAGTACAACGATACGAGATCTCAGATTTGATCCTACGAAGTTCGAGACGATGTGGATGGTATCGTATGCTGCAAGGGATGTTTTCATCTCAGAGAAACATTACTCACTTCTCACCCATGCAGCGTCGAAAGAATGAGCCCGGCTATAAGTCTAGAGTGAGGAGCAACGTATTTCGCTTCAATCGCAAGCCAAAAGACATGTTTGACTTGGCGAAGGCGACCTTCAAGGCTCAAAAGCCATTCTAAATACCTCTTGCGATTCTTATTCAATATATGCCAACGCCTGAGCATTTTCACTATATGACAAGAGAGCACAGCTAGATACCCAGAGCCAGAAATGTAATGTCGAAGTCAATCTTTGAAATGCCTCCATGGCCATCACGGCAGCTCGGGAGGACCTATCACGGTACTAATCGCGAGGCCTTGCCTTACACTCAATCTACCATCACGGCTTAGATGTTGTATCAAGCCCTTAATCTGACGCCTTCCGAGGTTGTCACGGCAATCCTTCAAGAACGCCAAGGTGCGTAGTTTCAAGGCAGCCAGCAGGGATGGGATGGGATCCAGCGAGACGTCCCAGCTGGTTCGTCATATCTCAGACACGTCCATAAATACCAGACCTGCGAATTGATAGCCGGATGGTACTCCAGCCGTGGTGGTAGATATGCGAGTGAAGTTCGACGCCTATTTGGGAAACTCCCATCAACCAGTAGACAGTCCGTTTACAATTACAATCGTGATACTCGTAATGAAAATTGAATTATCCCACTCGACCCCTTCAATAGCGTCGCGCGCGAATAGATTCCAACCTCATACTTACGTCTCAGACATTACCGCAGCTACTGTTCCTTCAATAATGCTTTCTGAGCGTTAGACAGCGTCCATCGCTTCACGCGCATGTTGTGACAAAATTCGCAACAGGAATGTACTTTACAACACAGGATCTTGACATTATATGGCTGGTTAATTAGTATGATTGACGGGGTATACGTCGATAGATCTATTACCAAATATGATCAAAAAATGACGTGGGCTTTTATTGTCATTATAGCTTGATCAATAATCTAACCATAGCGAGTACCTGCGAACATCATTGCAGTGATGGATCCACGTCCGCATCCACGACGCAGACCCCAGCCATCGCCGCAAATGCAAACAAAATACAATGTATATCTTCGCAAACGTCGGCATCGAGACCAGATTGGTATGCTAGAGGAAACGACGCGCTATAGTACGCACAGACTAGAGACCATATTTTAATACGCCCACAGATTGAAACCCAATTAGGGTGGCGTAGCGCCAGGGTAGATGTTAACTGGTAGATGCAGTAACGGCCGAATTCGTGGTGGTTGAGGTCAAGGAGATTGGGGACGCAGGGGTTGAGATCGAAGGGATCGAGCTTATAAAGACTGCGGAGGTCGAGCTTATCGAGCTTATCGAGCTTATAGGGCTTGAGATTGCGGAGGTCGAGCTTATAGGGCTTGAGATTGCGGAGGTCGAGCTTATAGGGCTTGAGACTGGGGAGGTCGAGCTTGTGGAGATTGAGGTTGCGAAAATCGAGCTTATAGAGGTTGAGACTACGGAGACCGGACTTGCAGGGGTTGAGGTCAAAGTGATCGAGCTTGTAGGGCTTGACACTGCGGATAGCGGTCTTATAGGAGTTGAAATTGTGGGCATCGAGCTGATAGGAGTTGACATGGTGGAGTTCGAGCTGATAGGAGTTGTCGTGGTGGTCGAGCTCGTAGAAATTGAGGTTGCGGGAGTTGAGCTGATAGGAGTTGGAATCGTGGAGATCGAGCTGATAGGAGTGAAGATTGCAGGACTTGAGCTTGCAGGAGTCAAGATGTAAGGAACCGAACTTGCAGGATTTGAGCTTGCAGCGGCCGAGTTCCCCACTGTCGAGGTTCCACCAACCAAGCTACTCACAGCAGTCGGGCTCCGGGTTCGTGGTCCGGTATAACTCCAAGTATGGTTTCCTGTATAGCTTCTGGTATGTGACATAGTGGACATACCAGAAGTCAAGCTTGGAGCAACTGCGTTTCCAGCACTTGAGCTCGAAGGAATTGAGCTTGAAGTAGTTGGGTTTGATACAATCGAGGTTGAAATAATCGAGCTTAAAGCAATTGAGCTTGAAGTGGTCGAGCTGCTGGGGGTCAAAGCTGATGAAGAAACAGATGTATAGTGAACAGCAGAAGTTGCTGTAGCTTGGCTACTACTAGAGAGTCCTATCGCACTAGTGTAGAATGGAACGTTTGATGATGCTGCACCGGACGTTGCCGCAGCAGGTGTGCCACTGGTAAGTCCAGTAGGGACGATATCGGCTGGACTGCTTGTTGACGCGGCAGCGCTATTCACGTTCGTGGACGTGGCTGCCGCGAAACTATTGCTGTCTGAAGGTGCAGGTACTGCGAATGATGGCGCTGCTAAGCTAATGTCGCCCGAGGACATGGATGCAGCGGCGGAGGGAGTCATTATGACTGTAGCGCCTGAATCGTCGGTAGTCGTAACAGCACTAGAACCTCCCGTGTCGCCCGTGGTCGAAGGCGATGAAGTACCCCCATCAAAAGTGCTGCCAGCCGCCGGTAGGATCGTGGTAGTGTCTCCATTCGGAGAGACTGATGTAGCAGCTGCAGGAAGAGTGTAGGCTGTGGACGTAGATGGGACGGGCAAAATTCCGGCCATAGACGTTGGTACAGCGGCAGAAGGAGTCACTACGAATGTAGCGCCTGATGCATCTGTTGTCGTGACAGGACCCGAAGATCCTGTATTGTCCGTAGTCGAGGGAGATGAACTGCCACCATCTGTGGTGCCTTCCGCTGGCGGTAGGATTGTGGAACTCTCTTCGTTGAGTGAAAGTGTTGTGGAAGCTGTAGGAATCGTATTTCCTGCGGATGAGGGTTCCGTGGAAGCGAGGATGACCTGCGTTGTAGTATTTCCGTCTGGTAGGACTACAGTAATCGTCGAGGAGGCGGCGGGCCCTGGAGTAGATGAAGGACCAGCTACTACCGTAGGGGTAACCCCATCAGGTACGGCACTCGATTGGGAATCAGAGCCAGGAGGGAAGTTGACTAGTACCGGCCTGCGAGCAGGATTGTAAGACGCAAGCCTGCCGGCTGTGAATCCTTTTCCACCCTCATTGACCGCCGCTATCATATGTTTGAGGTAACATTTCCCATTTGGACGTCCGTCATAGCTTGCCGCTACGCAGCCGGCGCCTCCTGCAGCGTTTGGTGATGGGACGTAATTGACGCAGTATGTCATACAGTCCATTTCGCTGTTGGCAACATACGCGCGCTTTCGTAGCCTTTTAGACCCTGTCCGGGGGTGGGAGATCAGCGCCAGGGAAATCAATATTTCTGTATGTTAAGATCGGCACCGCAGTACCACCAGGGCCGATGACTACAGCGGACGTCGAGGCAGCCGGCAGTCCATTAGCCGCCAAAGCAATAGTTGCTGATGCAGTTGGAATGGCCGACCCATTACTGGGCTGCGCTGACGCTAAGCCAGTCATTGATAAGACACCCGGATTACTGCCCCCATCGACTGCCAATGAGCTTGAGGAGGGGGCTGGAACAGGCTCCGACCCTGTCACGGTCGAGCCGCCCGGCAGGATTGAAGTATAAGGGCGGAAGGAAGAAGGGGCGGGAGCAGGCTTCGATCCCGTGAAGGTTGGTCCATCAGAGAGAATCGAAGTGTACGGGACGAAGGAAGAGGGGGCGGGAGCCGGCTCTGATCCGATAATGGTTGATCCATCTGAAAGGATCGAAGTGTAAGGAACGAAGGCATTAGAGGAGACAGGACTGGCTTCAGTTGCAATTGTGCCACCAAAGGCTGGTCGCGAACTGGCTGACGTAAACCCAGATGCCCGCGGTGAGTTGCTGTATACGATAGCGTAGCCGGGCGAGCCGCAGCTTTCACTTGGATTACCAGCACAACTCGTCGATTGGTCTGGAGAGTAGACTGCAGTACCTGCGGGCGGAGCGGTTCCACAAGAGCAGTCGATACCTTTATGTGTGTCAATTTAAGAGTCCTGAAGCATATACCTCAAAGACATAGATAACCAAATGACTGCTTACCATCAACAGCGAAGTATGGAGACCCTGCGCAAAATGACGAACATGACTCCAGAGTTATAGAGCTGAGGGAAGTCGATGCGCCGTTAAGAACCTTTACTCCTGAAAGGGTTGGATAGAATCCTTGGAAAGCGTATGGGCCATAGGTCGAATTGACAGTGCCCAAGGCCCCCGGGCTAGCAATTCCGTCAGTCCTTAATCCATATGCGACATTGATAGATGACGCCGGGTAGTCACCTACGTTTTACTGCTGGGAATACCGCTGGGACCGCTGCCAGCACCACTATTGCTGCTGCCACCGTTTGTAACAGTATTTGAAGGTCCGCAAGAGCCTGTATTGATGCGTATCGTTTTAATGACCACACCGTCTAGAGCATGAGCGACTCCTACGCCATAAAGCATCACAGAGAGAGCCCTAGCGAGAAGATTCATGGTGAAAGGAGGTCAAATTTTCCTTTCCAGGTAGCGCAGATGATTGACACTCGATGGTTGAGTCTCAAAGTATCGCCAGGGTGGAGATCGAGCGATTCCGTCAGAGCAAATGAGGGGACGCTTTGGAATGCAAGCAACAACCGCATTCCTCCCCTATACTTGGCGCGGACTCCCCCTGGTTGCAGTATCTCTACAGAGAGATTTCCCTGAAAATTGGCAGATTGGGATGCGCACAGTGATTAAGATGTGTTCGGAAATGCTGATTTCCTACCATGATTGTTGCTGCCAGCCATCCATCACCATCGGCTTTAGCAAGCGTCTTCTAGCGTACGGCCCACTCACTCAGGAAAAGTCGAACTTTCAAGATATCTTGGTAATTGAACATCCGTTGTCTGCAAGTACCGAAGTAGTGTGGTAGGGTCGTAAGACTTCTGCAACCTCTCATTGCCAAAACCGAGATTTTGACGGATTCTTGACAGTCGGATGTTGAGCGTCATAATAGATTGCAGCAACCTTTCGAGAAGTTGGCAAAGCTCGCGACACTTGGTCAAGCGAGTTTCCTCCATCTTGCTTTTCCTTCGCGATGATACCTACTTTCGACGCAAGATAAGACGGTAGTGGATAGCCGTAGAGAACTAGCTGGTGTTCGCAGGGACTCGAGAAATGTGTTTTCGGAAATTAGGTGCCTGTGAGATGATCTCTGAGACCCTCGAGGTCACACCGGTCCAAAGCAATTTTTCACATCCTGATCTGACAGATTTGGGATAGCGAGTGGCTCGCTGCTACCACTACCATCTGTAGGTTCCCCGAACCGAGAGACTCCTGGATGAATACCTATGCATACCATGACCTGCGTATCGGGTAACAAATTTTACTGCCCTGCTTTCACCAACGGAGCGGCAAGGATTTGTTCGCGGGAAGTATGATACGTCTTTTCCCAGGCTGTCATTCTGTCCAAGATGTCAGATGCGACCAGTATTTTCGCCATGACCTTCTTTCGTAGATCTGGGTAAATGTAACCAAGTCGATCGCCCGGAAATCCGTCTAAATTGGAGTTGTGAGATGAGGTAGGGAAACCCGGCGGGAATGAGACAAAAAGGTAGGGAGATGCCGTACTATGTGTTGGCAGTCTTCATTAGCAGATGTACGATACTAAGGAAAATCCGTGAATTGCAGACATGCAAGCGCAACGCAGCTTGTTGCCATCCTTGGTACCTAGATCCACCAAATCCTCATACACTCGAAGGACGCTGCTATATTTCCTGGACCCTAGGGGTGTTGCCCATGAACGTGCCTCACGATGCAATCCGCATGCCGATGGTATCGTATGTAGTAATCGCGGTAGCCGGCACAGTTGGTCTTGAGTTGAGAAGGTATGATTAGTTAAGTGGATTAATCGAAAGCCACGAGTCCTGGAGCGATTGTTGGGATGATCAAGAACTGTAGCATATGTCATACATAAGCTCTCCCGTCAAGTTTCTTTCTCTCAAGCGTCGTGAGAATCTCAACCACGATGATCGCTCAAGGAGGTATAGTACTCCACTCGGACACCCAGCACGCTCAAAAGCAAAACGTACGTTCCTCGACTACCTCCCCGCCTCCGCCCTCGCCACCAATCTCTTCATCCGCGTCCATTCTTCATTCCTAACACTCTCTCCCGCCAACTCGCTCTCAACCTCAAACACAGTCACCACGCCAGCTGCACCACCAACACCCAACCTCTTGCCCTCCCTCTCCTCCCACGTCACCTTTTGCAGACTCTTCGCCGCATAGCCTCCGTGGATGCTGCGATTGACCTCTGGTGTGATCCTCGTGACTGGGATCTCCGTATCGACCGTCAGATCCCAGACTTCCACGTTACCCGCTCCGTCCACAGACGAGAAAACGCCAGGCTTGTGCGGCGACCAACGGGCATCGTATACGAGATCCTCGCGAGACATCTTCAGAACCGGATCTGCGATCTGCTCATTGCTAGTAGCAGGGTTGAGTAATGAAGACGAGGTCGATGTGGCTACAGAGCTTGACGATGGAGCCCGAGTCTTCCAGAGCTTGACGGTCCAGTCCAAGGCGCTGGAAAGCACCAGGTCTCCGAGGTCTACAGGGCCACGGGCCGGATGGAAGTCAAGACTCATGACAGGAGCTGTGTGGCCTTTGTAACGTAGTCGACCATCAACACCGGCCTTGGCACTTGCGCGGTCGTATCTGTGGCAGGCGTAAATAGTCCCTTCCTCGGTGCCAACGAGGAAGGAGGTTGGGTCTGAGGGCGGGAAGGACATGCAGGTTGGGCTGAGATCATCAGTCTTGCTAGGTGGTGGTGTAGTCAGTTCAAGATATTCTTGGGGTAAGCTCAGCATGTCGAGGGTCCAACCGCAGACGATTCCGTCTGTGGAAGCTGAGATGATATTATTGGCGTTTTGTGTTCCTACGAGCGAGATTGAGTAGATGGGATGAGTATGGCCCCCGGTTGAGGCTCCTGTAAGAGGTGTCTTTTGCACTGGCAGAGGCGTCCTTGAGCGAGTGTCCCAAAGTAGGACTTGTCCGCTATATGAACCGCCAACGATGATCGAGGGGTGAAAGGGAGAGAATTTAGCGGTCAAGATGTCTGATGTACTGTGGAAGGTGTACTCCGGTCGAGAGTGAAGATGCATGTTCCATATCTGGAGCAGACCAGAAGGATCTTGTGGAGCGGATGGGTTCTTGGTGTACGATGCTAAGAGAAGTTCGGGAAACTATTTGTCTTAGCATAACTAATTCAATTCAGAAGCAACATCTTACCTTTGAAGAGAAATGCATGTCGCTGATCATACGCTTTTTGCTCCACCTTCCGTCATAGAACTGTGCGATTTGTTTTATTCGTCTGCCTTTCTTGCCTGTCGAGCTACCGTAGCCTTCGTCTTCATCTTCATCGACTCCATCTGCGCCATCCAAAGCATAGTTGGCCAGCACATCATAGTCCTGGTCTAAAGCTTTTTCGATGACCTTACTAGATCTTTCTACAAAGTCGAGAAAGTCTTCCGAGGCAGTCACAGCGTGAACCTCTTCCTCAGTCAGTCCTCGAGCCGGATAGTTGGATGGTCCTGTATGTTTAGGTCCATTCACATTCAGATCTTTGACCGCATTTAGTTCCTCTTCGATTTCTCGCCTCAAGTTTTGTCGAAGTTCTTCCTCTTTCTCTCGCTCCCTTCGACTCAACCGCTTTGCTTTCGGTGAACGCCCTTGAAGCGGCGACTGGTCCCGTTCAGAGTCTGAGGATCGGCCCGAAGACCGACGCCGCCGTTGCGGAGACCACGGCTCCGAGGTTTGTACACCCTTCTCATATGTCTCAACTTGGACTTTATGCTTTCTGGTCACTGGTGGAGCCTCGTGGGTGGTCTCGGCGGAAGTTGTGGATGATGTCTGTGTTCCTACTGAGACTGTTTGTACAGGCGCTCGGTTTCCACTTGCTGCACGCTCATATGTTTCCGTCCCAACCCCTCCACCAAATGTAGAGCTTGGACGACTCTTCCGGGCCGCAGGTGAGGATGTTCCAACGCTTCGTGAAACCGGCCTTTCACCTACTAAGGTCTCAATGAAGCTATCAAGCTCTTTTCGGTCGGTTGCTCGTGCAGGCGTAGAGGCTCTTCCCTGAGAAGGTGAGTTTGAGTCTAGCAAGTCTATTGTTATACGGACACGATACCTCTGACGGCTCTCCTACAAGTGATTCTCGTTTTCCTGACTCTTTCTGCCTCTGCTCTCGCTCTTCCCGCTGCCGTCTAAGCTCTGCAAGCTTGGCCTTCTTGGCTAGAATCTCGTCCTTTCGCTGCATTGTGACAGGGTCGAGTTCTATGTCTTCCCATAGACAGCAATCGTATCACAGCACACCGATTGGTATGTAGGAGCATTGATCAGAGCTGGAGACCTTTCACTGACTCATGGTGCAATGCGTCCTTCAATGTCCGATTAGTAGGACGAGGTAGAAGACTTAGGGCAATGGCTTCTATAGTATCTCGACGGTAGAAGTGAATGCTCTCCTTAGTGTTTTGCATGATTCACAATACCGATTCTCGGTAAAAGGTTCCCCCGATCCGAAAGCTCCTCGCATAAAGCTCAAACCTTTCACCGCAGGACACGAACACCCATTGCCATTGCCCACCACCTACCAGCCCCACGCCGCTCACAGGCCAGTCCTTACCGTACCATCACTCGGCCTTGATCTAACTCCCACACCATCTCTCAGCTCCGCGCAATGGCCTCCTCAGGCGTGAACGTAAGCCCGCCCTCCCGTCTCCCTCCCCATCTCTTCCTCTCTCCTCCCCTCCCTCATCCCCCTTCCAACTCATCTCATCGTGCTCTTCCTTCCCCCCTCCCCCCTCCCCCCCGCTTCCCCCAATACTCAAGAAACCCCCCCACTAACTCTCCCCCCTTTCCCCACAGGTCCTCCGCTACACCGCCCTCCTCGCCGGCCTCGCCTACGGTTTCTCCCACCAATCAACCTTAACAGCACAATCGAAATCGCACCACGAAGAGGCCGCGCAGAAACAACACGAGAGCTTGATACAGAAGGGGAAAGCGGAGTGGGCGAAGAAGACGACGAAGGGGGGGGATGGTGGTGAGTTGGGTTTTCTTTTGTTTCTTCTTGGGATGGAGGTGGGGATGGTGATGGAGAGGGAGATGGGACTTGTGGAGCGATTGGTGGATAATCGTTGGCGATGGAAGAGTTTGCAATGGAACCGTCGCCCCTATATCAAAAACCCCGAAGGCAAACACGCAAGATCTCAATCCCTCACAACACCAAACCCTCGAACCACCATCAAAAGCCAAAAAAAACAATACTAACACACCACAATAGTAATCACCGACCCCTCCAACCCAATGTTCGATCTAGAATCATTAATGGCAAAGGTAGCCGATGGGACCGTGAAAGTCTGAGAGATCTCTCGGGGCGGGCAGAGTTACTTTACTTTACTTTCCCATACTAAGTAAGGGGCGAAAGATGCGAGAAGCTTGTATATAGGCATGGATACGATAGGAAGGGAGAAATGTATCAATATTATAGAGACATCGATCCGTATTTCAATTTCTAGGCTCAGACCATGAATGGGCATCGTTTTATGTGATGGGATTGTGGGCTGATGATTTGGGGGGGGAGGGTTTACTTTACTTTACTTTTACTTTACTTAGTGGCGAGGAGGAGAGGGAGGGAGACTTGTATATAGGCATGGATAAGAAGGAGGGGAGGATGTATCAATATTACAGATGTATGACGCCGTACTGTAATTGCTAGGCTCAGACCATGAACGGATATTGTTCCATGCGATCGATCAATGGCAGACTGGTGAAGAGGACTTTGAATCGGTATAATACACCAAAGACGCTCCACGAACTATCTAATACAAATACGTATGCCCCTCGGACACGATCCCACTCGAACATCGCTAAGCGCATTCATTATATGAGTACATTGGCTGTCCCCTGTGTTTTTCGATACACCTCACACCATAGAGGATACACAGCCATCCATCCATCCGCTGCCATCAGCTTCCTATACTTCCTCCAGCATTCTCTATCAGGTCCTGTCCACCCTCACCATCTCAACAGGCGAAAACCATTCGTCCGCTCATTTAGCAAAATGCAGATCATACCCCAACCACTTCCTCGCATTAACCTGATCAGGTTCCAATCCCGGCTTCCCATACGTCAACGGCAGAAAAAACCACCACCCGCCAATCACAAGCGCCAGAATAACACCACTGGCCGCCCACAGCGCCAACATACTCTGGCGGTCTTTCGCTGGCATAACGACTCGTTTCCCGCCGCGGTCTTTGTTCTTGGTCTGGGTCTTGGACTGCTGCGTTTCCTGGGCGACATTCTCCTCGATGCCGACGGGGTCGAGGTTGAAGATGAATTCTAGCAGGGCGCCAGTGACGAGGGCGGAGGCGAGGTGGCCGGGGAGGTAGTGGTGGAGGAAGAGTTGGCGGCCCATGAGGTAGAAGGGGAGGTAGTGGGCGGCCCAGCAGAGGAAGAAGAAGCCGGTGCTGTTGTAGAGGCGGGACCGAGTTCCTGGGCCCAAGACTGGATTAGCCGCAGTTCTAAGAGTATCTCAAGAAGAGACTACTTACGTTCATCCAAGCTGTCGATACCCCGTCGCTGCGAGAGCTGGTCTGCGCCGATGATGCCAGCGAAGACAGCTAAGAGGCTGCTCGCTATCCACCAACCCACTGGATTGCCAAGGAAGTAAATTTGTTGCTTGGTATCGTTCTGAGTCCAGAAGCTGACTCCGCGTAAGAGGAAAGGCCACTGGATCGGCTGGCTTGCGTACGGGTGACTGCTCGTTAAAGCATTATTGTGGTAGAAGATTGCTCTTTGGAGCTCGAAGTATTTCTTGAGGAAGGGTACATGCTTGACTTTCCTCTCCTCTTTGATAAGACGCGCGCTGTCTGCGGGTATTGATGGGATCTCGTCCACGTACCAGATATTGCTCGATTGCTGAATGTTCTTATTGCCGTTGATTTCCGCCTGTTTGTAAGCCCAATCAGGCAGTGGTGTAGTGTGAGTCCACATGGCGACTCTGGTTGGAGCGTGGATCAGCTTGAAGTGGCCAGAGAAGCTCTTAAGCTGTTGCCTCCCCTTAGCATTCTCGATTTTGATCTCAAACAGCGTATCATTGAAGCGGTCTGCATTGGCTTCGGCGAGCGGAACTGTTGTGAATTCTTGATTTGTAGGATAGTATGGTGAGGCGACATCGTGGGACAATAGGTAGCTATCGGTGATGATATGTCGAAGCTTCACAAAGTCTCCAGTGTAGACACTTTGGCCTGGCTTCTGATCTTGAGGGTCGAATACTTGCGCCGGGAGAATTTGCCAGTAGTTGTTTGTATCATTGAAAGGGTAACCCGTAACTTGCTGGCCCTGACTGGAGACACGTCCGTCATCGTAACGAAGCGGGTACTTGTCTGCATGACTGTGGAGATACGTCTTGGTCTCTTTGTGCCTGATGGAAATGGAATCGTAGTAGTCAACGGCGGTAGACTGTGCACTCATCATGTTGTCGCTCAAAGTCTCCTGGAAGGCAGGAGTCATGAAGTCGTCTCCGGGTCCAGATTTGGTAAGAATAGCAAAATGAACTTGAAACCAGAAAAGATAGATGAGGAACGGGACCACGATCAGACCAGCTGCACGGGCTGCAAAATGCTTGCCAAATTCTGCCAGACTCAGAGCTCCTTGCTTCCTGTTGACATCCAGCAAACCCCATAGATCGAGAGCCACGGCAGACCCTACGGTGAGGAAACTGAAGACACCGACGTATTTGGTAGATATCACACAACTTAAAGCGACACCTGTAAGCAGCAGCCACTTCCACCATTTCCGGGAAAAAGGCTCATGCCGCATCTTGTAAAATCTGACATAGCATAGAATGCTCGTAGACATGGCGTAGACCAAGGTCGCATCCAGCAAAATCAATCGAGTTTGGCCAATGTGAGCATTGTCAAAGAGCACGAGACATGCAGAGATAATGCAAGCCGGGAGGGTGTAGCTCGACTCCCACATGATCAGAAATACCGTAGGCACAGTTAAAGAGCCGAGAAGAGCTGGCATGGCACGGAAAGCTACGTAGGGTACTTTGTTGGTGATGTACGAGTCGCCAATGTTGTCAAAGTGGAAATGCCCATCATATCCCACGAACCAGCCCATGAGAGCGAAAAGAAGCTTTCCGAAAGGGGGGTGAACATCGAAGAAATAGGTCCTCTGCAAATAATACGACGCGAACTGTGGCACCTTCTGTCAGCGCCGATATCTTTGGGCAGCCCCCTATTGGTCGCAGCTTGGGTGCTGCGGCAGGGTTTCTATCATGTCCCGTACCTTGCCAAAGTGGACCTCATCAAAGACGACCTCATTGGGATGCCCAATGCCCCAGAATCTCGTAATGAAGGCCAGAGTCGTTATAACGCCCAGCGCAAGCTTGTAGTCCCATTCAGAGCTGACGACCTCGGGCAGCTTGGTGTCTTTCACTATGGCTTTCAGATCGCCGTCTTGGACTTGTGCCGCAGGAGGTGGGGTTTTCTTGTCCTTTTGCCCAGATCGCTGCCGGACTTGGGGGGAGGACATGGCTTGTTGGTGGTGGTAAAGACCGACTCTGAGGTTCCCTCCGTTAGCTAGAAAGCCCGGAACAGGCAGAAGTCCTCACGGCCTTGGGTAGTGTATTGAGGCAGACTCACATTGAAACCTCGTGGGTGGATTTAGAACATATCAGCACTGAGCAACTCCTTCATGGAAGGAGGAAAGAAATTATCTAAGCTGATAAGCAAGCAATCTCAAGATGCTATTCAGATTCGTGTCCATTTGCCAAGACAATTAAATCAAATCGAGCTTAGCTCGAAGTCCAGCCTCATAGGGCTGTCGCAGATCCTCTCTTGCCGCTTCCTTCACAGACATAGTCAAAACTGATTATGTTATATCGCCAGCCCATCCGCTGGATACATGTACAGTCCAGGGAGCAAAACATCACTAGTTTCAGCAAGGACTATAGAGGAGCCCTGCAGGCAATTATGCGTACCGGAGCCGTGCCAGGCGTCGATGGAACAACATAGACTTCACTCCCTCCTCTTCGTGCTTCAAAGCTGCAACTACACGACATCTTACACCACACGTGATTCCTCGCATGACGGTAAGGTGATCTCGACAAAACTGCAATCCCTCTGGAATGCCAGGAATCTGCAGCCGGCAACTTGCATGAACGTTCAACGGAAGGCACCTCGGCTCGACTACGAATGGTGGAAATGGATTCCCATAGTCGGATAGCAACCGACGAGACTGGTCACTTTCATTGAAAATGCATACACGAAAGCGCCTCGCCGCAAAGCGTCAGGGTTTCTCAATCTGTTTTTGTTGTTCCTTCAGAAGGCTCAAGTATGGTTCCCGTCTCCACTGAAAGTAAGGCCAGCTACAATTTCTGAGTTATCATTCGAATTATCTCCTTTTACAAAATGTCTCGAGCGAGCGACTATTCGTGCCCAGCTTGACTCTCGTTCATTTACCACTGTCTTACTCGGCTTGTGTCGTACCGAGCCTCCTTTGCTTAGCCTACCCTGCTGGCATATACGAGGCTGGACGTTGATTTTAAATCTATTGAAATTACATGCAAAGCAATGGACCATTCGCCTGCGCAAAAAAACATTCCGCTCCGCCAACAGAGCTCATCTCTATCTGACGCTTCCTTTGGATCGAACTCCACGTTCGTTGTCTCCCCATCGTCGCCCTCATTTCATCGACCAGGGTATCGCCGTGTATCGTCGGTTTTTGAAGAAAACGATCCGCAACCCGTGAGTTATGAAAGTCGCTCGTCTGGTCATGAAGGCCAAGGATTGGGAATTTCGAACGTAGGTAGCCAGAAAAGAGGCTCCTTCGCCAGTGTGCCAATGGAAATCAAGGATTCGCCCAGCATCCCTGGCTCCGCCGACCCTCTTCTATCACCAATGTCCGCTGAACTCACTGGCGAAATTATTCGCAACCCTGAGATTCCCCAAGAGAAGGACGAAGACGACGATCCCTACAACATAGCAGCACCAAATTCGTTCCAGCCTTTTACTGTGGGTTCTGAGAGTCGGCGGCTTGCCAAGCAGAAGACGTCGTGCTCCGGTAATGACAAGGACATTGCGTGCAAGGCAGCAAAGCCGCTGGCAACCGGCCGTGGCAATCCGCTAGCCATCACAATCTTGATCTTGTCCATATACTCTACAGTCTTCTCATGCATTTGGCTAATCGTCGCCATCACGCAGCCACGGTATGGCCATACAATCACAACCGTTGGGGGAATGACGCCGCAGACCGCATCAGTACTGTGCACAGCTTTTGCCAAGTCCATCGAGTTATCGTTCGTAACAGTCTTCGTAACGCTTCTAGGTCAAATTCTGACCCATAGGGCGATGGGGGAGCGCAAGAGTATTACAATTGCCGAGATGTCCATGCGTTCTTGGATTCTGCAACCAGGAACTATGATCACTCATTGGGAGTCTGTGCGTTATGCTGCAGCGACTTATCTGGGGACACTTGCTTTGTTGGCTGCACTTATGGTATGTAATCACCTGCAGACCGACTCCCAAATCAGAGAGTGGTCACTAATTCCAAAGATCTGTAGGCCATGGTGTACACTACAGCCTCGGATGCCCTGGTTGCACCAAAGCTGAAATTTGGCCAACCTGCAAATCATCAGATGTGGGGAAAAGTAGCGCATTCATTTGCTAACAACGACGCTATTACCGCTCGTTGCACTACCCCAATCCCAGTGAAGGGCCTCCGGGGCGATCCTGACTACTCCGCTTCAACCTGTATCGAGCTTGAGCACTCCGGTGAAGCCTACCACAACTACATGCAGTACCTTGGGACGTGGTCAGAAGTGATCAACACAGGAAATGGATCATCTATCATGACGGAAAGGCCAGCGCCTGTAGCAGTAAGTACGGGACTTTTCGCCTCTAGAGCCCGGTTTAATCGGCCTTTTTGTAGATGCTTTATGACAATACGACCGTGAAAGGAAGTTGGATGAATGTAAAAGCCAACAACATGACACAACTCTCGGCAAAATACAAACGGATAGTCAATAACGTCACCATGGCCATGCCTCACTCTGGCGTCCTCAAAGCGGCAAGGGATGCACGAAATGGTATCGTACAGCCTCAGGATCTCAGTGTAAGCCCACCATCCGAATGCTCTTATGACGGAACGTTGTTAATACCGCGCTGTGACAGGGACTTGGCGAGTACACTATGCAGGCTTCGGTGCCTTCTCCGGCGGTCAACGTCCTATGTGCAGAGCTGTCCGCTGCGGAGCTAAAACCCATGGTCTACACAGAATGGCCAGGATGGAATGGTACCGTGCCTAATACCACTACTTGGCCGAAAGGCTTCAACTTGTCACTCGATCCTTCGCTGAGGAAGACAAACGTCGACGATTTGTTTGGGTTTACCGACGTCGAAATCCACCCGATCTTTCCAAAATTGCCTTCCGCGTACAACACCATTTTCAACCACTCCATCGGCTGGGGGCCCCAAGCAGTTTATCTGTTGGCCTCGTCCGCTACTAGCGCGTATACCTTGTGCTCCATTAGGACGGCTCTGACACCAAATTGCTCCACCAGGTACCACTCCAGTGGGAGTGGGGGATCCTTGAATGCTACTTGCGAAGATCCACACGACAGTTTCGCATACAACATATCGGACCCACATGCTCCCGTTGGTATGTGGAATCAAGATTGGGCAGTTGTGGCTACCGATTGGGGAAATGCCTTGAGTTTGAACGCTGGCATCACCGATGGAAATTCTGCCAATGCCCGCCTCCTGACTCAACTTATCCCAACAACGACTTCGCTCGACACCTCCATGCCGTCAATCTCGGAGGCACTTGCAGTCCTTGCAGGTTGCACACTTCTACTATCTTCGGTGGATGCCCCCTTCATACATCACTGGAACTACTCCTCCGAAGTCGTCATCCTGAAAGACCCGCAATACCAGGCCTTCAATGCCAGTCTCCAGACCGCAACATACCAATCGGGCGGGACTCAACACTGGCAGGGCATTTTCTACGTCGTCCTCCTGCTCGTTTTCGCAGCCAACGTCTGCTGTCTTGCATACTTTCTCGTCAACGGTGGCCTCGTGACCGACTTCATCGAGCCGCAGAACCTGTTCTGTCTTTCGCTTCTGTCGCCGCCAAGCGACGTCTTGCAAGGTACTTGTGCGAGCGGACCTGACAAGAAGCATTACCGCACCAAGTGGAACATCAAGCTGGATAGGGAACGGGAACATCTGTGGATGGATGGGAAGAGCGGAAGCAGCGTGAGAAGGGGATCGATGCACAAATATAAGAGTGTCGATGCCCCGCAGCATAGCAACGAGTACGAGATGGAAGGGAGTGCTGTGGCGAAAATGTACAGCAAGGTTAGGGAGAAGAAGACGAGTATGCTCTGACGTCCGGCATCGCCTCCACTCCCCATCGCACAAGTTCGAATACGTCGTGCGCTGCTGTTTGGACGGCCATCTGGTGCCCCCGACCGACGGCGCATTAATTCAAAGATCCAGCAACTCGACCTGGTTATCACACAGCACAATCAGACCAAAAATCAAATAAATAATCAAATACTACCTTGCCAACAACAGAGACCTTTTCAGGAACAAGTCCTAGATTTTGTGTGGGTGGGAACTTGGAAGCGGCCTCGAAATATTATATCTATTTAGAGTCACTGCTTAAATTACAGTAGGAAATAACAAGAATTTTGGGCCATGAAACAGCCTCAAAATGACTTTCTTCCCTATAAATTAAGAATTCACCACATCTCCAGTCAGCGACCCTTGTCTCACAATAAGGTATCCCATACAACCACCTATCCGAGAATATCCTTGAATATCCTTCCCAGCCTTCCGAATCTATAACAAGAAAAATTTGATAATGTAGCATACAGTTCCGTACCCTCATTTCTTAAAAGCCCTAGCACACCCATCTCGCAACGGATTTTGATCTCCTTCGAATAGCCCATACGCCATGAGTAGCAAAATAGCTTTATTCAACACTCCCAAGTTGTTGGCCTTGGTTCTTTACATGATCTAGCTGCTCCCACGACGATAACGAAAGGCTAATATAGTTAATATATATGAAGGAAGTAAATGCTGTGAGTCTATAGGCTAGGCTCAATGCGCGATCCTTCTCTAGTATTGCCGAAACCGGCCCTTGAAAGTTATACGATGGTGTTACAGAACGCGCCAGTTGACAGGGACAACCTTGATCAGATCCTCTCCGCACCATTGTTCGAGGGTCATGAAGACACCCGTCTTGACCAGTACGAGACCACCTTCTTCGGAGCTCGACTTGGCGCCTTCAAGAATGATGCCGAGTTGACGATAATTGTAGCGTACAGCAGCCACGGCGAAGCGATGCGGAACCCGGGGAAGTTCTGATTCCCATGCGCGGAACGAGTCGAATCGTCGGAAGCCAGTCGGAGTCGAAATGGTGATCGGACCCTCTCTATGTGCCATCGGTCCGTCATCCTCCTCCACGTTTAGGATGGCGGCTTCCTTCAATACTACAGTCCCGTCCGACTGGATCAGCCATGTATCGGACAATGACGCTGTCCAGCCAAGCGTTGAGAAATTCATGGACTGGGTCACCAGCCACTTGCTGGACTTGTATGCCAAGGGTAGCATTGTTCCCAGCGGCTCCCCAATCTCAGCATCCTCGATTGTATTCGGTGGAGCGCGGAATTGTAGGAAAAAGGGACCACCGATTTTGCGCTGCGCTTCGTGGAGGAATTCAAGGGGGTATAGCTTGAAAACGAGATCGATCTGGGGAGGAGCTCGACCGTGTTGTTTTCGGTAATCCTCGAACCAATCTGTGACTCCTAAAGCAGACATGATTGCTTCTGCTCTTGGGCCGGTCGATTGACGGGACTCGGCTGCTATCAGCAGAGACATCCGACTTGAGGACGATAAATCGGTGAGTTCCCATCTCTTCATGGTGAATATCAGGACTTCCACTGCGGCTGGCCTGTCCTGTGTATCGGCGACGTCTGACGCTGGTGAATACGCTATGCTCGCGAGGTTATCCAGGGTGAGCAACTGTGAGTCTCCCACGCTGAGAAGGTTCCAATTTCGATCCGCGAGAAGCGAGGACGGACAGAGGTATGCCTCTTGCAGCGTCCAGAGGGACGAAAACCACCACGATCCCGGGTTCCTCTCATGGAATTCTATCTCTGTTTCTGAAATCGCCTCGCTCTCGGGGACGGGAGCCCAAGGATTGAGGAGTACGTCTGGGTTCAGGGAGGCAAAGTCTTCCTTGAGCTGTGTATCGAGATCATGCAGACGTTCTATTATTCTATTTTCTCTGGGGTTGGAATGATGCAGATAGTTCAAGCCAAGCCACATTACGCTCTTCTCCAGAATCTTCCACCCGACCACATCATGCATCCATATCACATTGCATGCAGCTCGACGGAATATGTCAGCCTGCTTTCCAATTTCCTCGGCCTGCTCGGGGCACTCTTCCTGTGGGATACAGAAAAGATCGAACCAGATATGATGCACCGGCCAATCAAGGCGTTGGAAAACTTCAGGCAGATGCACAACATCAAAGCGAGAATTTGTAGGCACAGCCCAGTCAACCCCCTCGACATGGACTGATCCCCTGCGCCATCGACCCCATGTATGGCTAACGCAATAGAATGCCGGGAAGGCTTCGGGGATATCGCAAGTCTTGACAGACTTCCGAGCCTGTCGATCCCATAGGTAGGCTGGCTTCCTCAAGATCGTCCCACCTTCGCATCTTAGCCAGGGGCATACCTCCAGGGTAGAACCGAGGTACGCCTTGTCCGTCTCGGCTGATTCGCTGTTGGTCGCCAGAGCATGAGATGCATGTGCGATTTTCTGCCACACAGCCTGCTTTAACGCGCGTTTTCTCGCCAAAAACAGCTTATCGTTGATCTGCTGAAGGATTTGTTGCTGCCTTGCCTGCAGTTGCGCACTGGGCACAGCATCGAATTCCTTGATCCTGCTGTACCAAACCATCTCAATTACGAACAAATGTGAAAGTACGACATGGTATCCCATACGATCAGGTTCAGCGAGTTCTTCTTGCTTCTCTTCAGCATCTTTGATGAAGCGGGCCGTCTCCTCGTCTTCGTCTGGCTTATCGTAATGGTATGTGGCGTTCCACCACTCGTGCAGGATGGTCCATGATTTGAATTGAGGCTGTGAAAGGGTCGTTTCGAACTTTTCGCGTTCGTCATGAGAGGAGACTCGAGTGATGAAGTGTTTCCATAGCCACAAGGCTGATCGGTAGGGGTCAGCCTCACTCAATTGCGCTTCACCATCGAGAAATGTCCAAATTTTCTTGTACAAAAAGTCCATTACAGATCTTACATCCCACAATCAAATACTTGAACCAAACAGGGGAACTGAATCGACACTTGTCTGCCCTCTGTTGATTCATGACTCAGGGACGGCCAGGGGATACCTTTCTTGAAAGCGTCTGCTGAAGTCTGTCGCAACTCAGCCGTATTGCCAAGACGCTATTCTATGGCGGCTGCATATGCGAAAAAGAGGCAGAATAGCTTTCTTTAGGTACCATGCTTTGTCCATTCGTCTGAATTACCCTATTATATAGTATCATAGCTACCTATCATTCAGGCGGAATATAAATTACTACTAAGTAGACTGACCGTCGAGTCGGGTTTTAGTACCTACTTCTAGTACTAACCCGAAAAGCCCTCGGTACCTTAGTAAGTTAGGTTAGACTAACCTAACTCGCTAAGGTATTACTAAGAAGCTAAGCTACTAATAAATTAGTAAAGGACTAATATAGTTTCCTTATAAGATAAATTTAAATACTTTTATATTATTAGGATTTATTTTATACCTAATATTTATTACTTATTATTTTATATATTATAAGAGTTTATATTACTATTATATATTACTCTTAATTCTCTTACTATTAGCGCCTAGAATATATTAGTCCCTTTAAGCCCTTTAAGAGTATTAAGTTTAATAGGCCTTGTCAATAAAGCTATTTAATTAGAATTTAATAATCTTAATATAAATAACTTTATATCTAATAGTCTTTATCCTAGCTAATTTATAAGTTAGGTTAGATAGGGTATATTAGATAAATCCTTTTAAGAAAAGAAAGTACTTCTCTAAAATACTATTAAAATTATTAAGGAAGATTTCCTAGACTTAATTCTAATAAAGAATAGTAAATTTATTAAATAGAGTTAGTATACTAAAGTCTAGTTTAAAGTATAATAGTAGTAAACTACTATTAGTTAAAGTATTAAAATAAAGTCTAGTATTAAAATTAAAGATTTACTTTAAATTAAGAAGATTATATTAAGTAAATAGGCTAATATCTAAGATAACTTTATCTAAATTACTTTAATAGTTAAGGGATTATTAAAGATTACTTATAAGAAGTATAATAAAATTCTAGACTACTTAATAGCTACTAGTAATTTAAGTATATCTAATATAAGGAAATATCTTAAAATAAATAAATACTTTCTTTATAAATAACTTAACTTATTATTATAAATAGAACTTTCTTTAAGTTAAGTATATTATATATAATAATATAAATTAATAATATAAAATTAATTATTTAGGGATAATTTTAGAAGAAAAGTAATACTAGGTTTTCTACTAACTTTTATTAAGAGAAGTAGAATAAATAGTTATATAAATACTTTCTTACCTTAAACTAGTCTTTCTAGACTATTAATTAACTAGAGTTTTAGTAATTACTATTAATAGCTTATCTAGATTTAACCCTAATCTATTATATTAAATTATAAAGTATAATCTTTTTAAATTTTAAAGGAATATATATAAAAATTAAAGTAGATTTAAAATATCCTTAATATATTTCTCTTATATTAAATACCTAGTTTAATCCTTAAAAGGTTGTATAAATATAAAGTAGATTTAAATCTATATTATAAGATATATTAATAAGTAATTATTATAAGGATTAAATAGTAATATAAAATAGTAATATACTTACTTAAGAGAAAAGATATTATAAATACTTTCATAATATCTTATAATACTTTTAAAGCTAAACTTTAGATTTAATATAAGTTTATACTAACTCTTATAATATCTATTATAACCTCCCTTATAATATAATTAAATACTAGCTTTAAGATAAGGTTATTAATAGACTTTTAGTATTATCTTATCTCCCTTAGAGCTCTAAGACCTAAGTTAACCTTATACTTTTATCTTTATAATATTAGTTTTAATACTAATAATTATAAAGGATTAGCTAATTATATTTTAATATATTACTTATTTATATTACCTTTCCCTTCTTATATAATAGCTTATTTACTCCCCTACCTTATAAGGGTTTACCCCCTCTACCTAGTAATTTTAGTATTTTATTACCTAATTATACTATCTACCTATTAGTATATAGAGTAAGAAATATATCATAAAATAATATTACTAGTCTACTTAGTATAAGCTATTATTAAAGTTATTAAATATATATAATAGTAGATAAAAGAAGGAATATAAGGTTTAAAAGTTTTAATATAAGGTAAAGTAGTATTAGGTAGAATATTCCACGTAATTATAGGTATAATTATAGGTAGAATTACCCCTTAAAATCTTCTTTATAACTCCTCCTACCTTTATATACTTAAGATATTATAGTAAGATAGGTTATTAATATATAATAAATATTTATTACTAATTATATTACTTAAATATATTACTAGATAGATAAGCTAATATAATATTATAGGAATATTAAATCTTTATAACTAGAATCTTAAATTAATTATAAGTAGAGAATATATAAAAGATTAAGATAATAATAAAAAGCTATTATATATAAAAGTATCTAATAACTATATAATAGTATTAAAAAGGATTAAGAAGTTAAAGGAATTAGATATATAGAAGATAGCTATTAAAGAGGATTATATAAAGCTAGTAATTAGGGTAAAGGATATTATAAAGGAGGAAAGATATAAAAGAGGGATTTATAGTAATATAATTAGGTAATATAATACTTCCTAAATAGTTAATACTATATAATAGAATATTTTAAGATAGAGTTATACCTTAAAGATAATAAAGAGGCTACTAAGAAATAAGCTAAGCTAGATAAACTAGTAAATTATATATAAAATATAAATAGTATAACTAGTTTTATAAAAGAGGTAAATATATAATTAGTCTTTAATCCTATCTTCTAATTAACTTAACTTTTAGAATACTTCTAAGGAAGATATAAATACTATTAGGCTAGAATTTACTAGATTTAATCTATTAATTATATAAATTATTAAGTAAAGGATTATATATTATAGGGGTCTAAAGGAATTAAAAGATATATAAGACCTTAATACTATAAATACTTATATTAAGTTTATATAAAAGTATATTAACGCGTTTAATATAAAAGATTATATTATACCTAACCCTATAAAGAGGAATTAAGATAAGGAGGGTATCTTAATTAAAGTTAGTACTAATAGGAAAGAAATTAAGTATACTACTAAGGGGGATAAAGAAGAGGATAGGGAATATAAGCTAGAAGATACTAGTAAGACTAATAATAGTAGTAAGGATAATAATAGTAAGTATAATAATAGTAAGTAGGATAGTAATAAATAGAAGGATTATAAGTATAAGATTATAGAGATATCTAACTAGATAGATAGATAGGCTATCTACTAATAATTATTAAATAATTATATTACCTTTTTATATTATTATAAAGTATTCCTAATATTATAATCTAGTAAAATACCCTTACTAAAACTAAAGTCTTAGTAAGTTAAGTTAATACTTTAGTATTAATACTTAGTACTACCTTATAGTATTAACTTAAATACTTAGTACTAACTATTAGTACTAACCTGAATACTTAGGCTAGGAATTTAGTATTAACTCGCTAAGAGTTAAGTCAGGTACCTAACTCAAGTTTAAAGTACCGACTTGACGCGGTTAGTCTACTACTAAGTACTACTAGGCCTAATACCTAGATTAAGCCCGTTATTAATACTTTTATTTATTATCTATACTCTATTACTCCGTAGTAAGAAGGTCTAATACCGCTGTACTCGTAGCCTTATTATTAGGTACTATAGTTAATAAGTTAAATATTTGAAAGATATCTAGCTATCTAAGAAGTAATAAGATAGCTAAGTATACTACTAAGGAATTATCCTTAGTAAAGCCTTTAGTAGACGACATCGTAATAATATACCGGTAATAAAAAAAGACGTCACGTCCCCGTAATAAGGGAAGAGGTAACGTAAGTAACCTACCCTTTACTTAATAAGGTAAGAGGTAAGTATTCTATCCAACCTTATAATTATTTACTAATTCCTAGGTATTACCTAGTTCTTTAATATTTATCTATTAGTTATAATAGGCTATATAACCCCTCTATCTTATTAAGTATTTAGTTACTAGACTACGTTCTTTCCTAATAAGGCGCTTATTAATTAGTTATTCTATCTTAAAGGATTTAGTAATATCTATATCCCCGTCTATAAATACTAATAGGAGTTCCTTTAATTATAGCTAGGTAAATAGGTTATTACTTAGGTATAGCTCTAGCTAAGCTACTATAAAGATATTATAAATCCGCTAGTATCTAGGAATAGCTAGGTAGTAGGCTAGGCGGCTAACTTATTTAAGGACTTTAAAGGGACTAATAAACTATTATCTATACTTTCTACTTATAGCTAATAGGATAGAATATCCGCGATAGAGACGTAATTTAATAGAGTCTTCTACGCGGAAGAATTACGGCTAATAATAATAATTATAATAGAATTTAGAATATATTTAAGTGAAGGTAATAGCGTTAGATACTTAGAGGCGGGTAATACCTCTAGGTATAGCCTCTTTATTATATATACTAAGGTCTAAGGGTTAATTTAGTAAAAAACTATAGGCTACGTCGTTTAATAATTAACTACTAGGGGTAGATAGCAAGTTATTATAACTTAACTAGATAGCTAGGATTATAGTAGGCTATATAGCTATATTTTCTAAGGTACTTATCTAGAAGTATAAGGTAATTTCTACTATCTAATTAGTATATTTACTAGACCTATTAGTTTAGGGGTAGTAAGCTATAAAATATAGTAGTTTTACTCCTAGCTTATTAAATAAGGTAGTCTATAACTTACTTAAAAAATTACGGTCCCTATCTAATATAATTTACTTAGGTAGATCCTAGTTAATCTTATAAAGCCTTTTTAGTAACTAGTTAGCCTAATCCATAGCTATAAAAGTTACCTTCCTAGGAATTAAAGTAATTTTCCGAGAAAACTTATCTATAATAGTTAGAATAGTATTATAGCTACTATTTAATATTAGTAGGGCTAGAATAAAATTAATTATTAGGGTATAAAAAGGTACTAGAGGTAATAGAATAAGTTATAAGGAATTATAAGGTAAATAACGCGGAGTTTAATATAACTAGTATTATAGATAGTAGCTAAAAAACTCCTAAAGCTTCTTAATAAGGCATTTAATATACTATTACCTAGATAAGACTTTATAGTATTTAGTAAACCCTATATATTCTAAATATATAATCTTAAGAAACGCCTTAATAGCTAGTCCTAGAATATATAAGTAGTTAGGTCCCCCTAAGTTAAGCTTCTAGATTAGTCTATTAGTAGCCTAGTAGAAGGGAAGCTTTACGTAGTCTCCTAACTTAAGGTAATTATTACTATTAAGGACCTTCTTTACCTTTTACTATAATAAGTCTACCTTATAACCGTAATAGGTTATTAATTAAGAACTAGGCTAATCTTAATAAGACTAGTAGTAGTATAGGTATCTTCTTACTATAATAGAATACGCTAGGAGTCTCTATTCAGGAATACGTTATACCTAATTAGGTAGTAATTATTTTAGGTGTATAGCTATTAGATTTATAGAGAAGTCCCCCGAATTACCGCTTTAAGGTTAGCGGGAAAAGTGAGGAATATTAAATTCCTAAGTTTCTTTATATTCTACCTTTATATATACCGACGCTCTATAATATTTTCTAATTAGAAAAAACTATATAACTTATCTTAATATACTTAATACTTTAAAAATTATAAGAATTAGTATAGTAGTTTAAAAGATATATTGTTATAAATAGATTTACATACTAAATTCTATACGCTTATAGCTATTAGATTAATAATAGAAATCCTATTATTATTTATAAATTACTTATTCTACTACGTTACCTATTAATATATCTGATATTAGTCTAAATAGGAGGAAATATCCGTCTTATTACTAGGTATATAACGCTGTTAGAATAATCTATATCGCTATATAGGTGTATAGGCTAATACTATCATATATATAGGCCGGCTATTATTTATAAATTACTTATTCTACTACGTTACCTACTAATATATCTAATATCAGTTTAAATAGGGAGTAATATCCGTCTTATTACTAGGTATATAACGCTGTTAGAATAGGTACCTGTATATAATAGGGCTAATACTATTATATAGATAGGCCGGCTACCTACTAACGTGTCTAATATACTCTCTACTATTTACCTTACCTACTAATATATCGTCGGAAAACTTTTATGTAGCGGTCTTAGTACTACCTGAGAAAATTAGAAAATCCTTATATAATTAGTATTATAGCTATTAGTATATCTCTAGAGCCTCTAATAAGTACTTAGTAGATATCTAAGCTATCTAAATATATTATAATTAAGGCTATATATAATTATATAATTATACCTATTACTTAATACCTTTATTACTATTACTACCTCTACTACCTCCTTCTACCTATAATATACCCCGGGCTAATAGCTCTTATTTATAATAGGAGGTTGCTAGCTATCTACTCCTTAGATATAGTAATAAGGATATACTATTAGCTACCCTAATAAAGAGGAGGACGCTTAAGTAATAGAGGAGTAATTAGGTAAAGTACGGATTAGTTTAATAGCTAAGAGATATACTTAGGTAAAGTAATTACTATCTTATACTATTAATATATTATATAAAGGAGCTTCTTAACTTCCTAGTATATTAGCTAATAGTTTATGAAGATAAGATATAGGATTTTCTCTAAGATAAGTTTAATATTACTATAATATAATAAGCTATTAGTATAATAATTAAGCGACTTAGCTAGAGTAGGAAGTAGGTAAAAAAGATTATATACTAATATAAAAAGAATATCTAATACATAGTAAGAGGTAGAGTATTTTACCTATAATTACTATTAATAGATATATTACCTAGGATATTTATTACAATTTAATTATATTAGATATCTTTAATAACTTTATTTAAATAAAAATCCTCCCTTAAATAAATCCTTTCCCTAGCCTATAATCTATTTTTATTATAGATAACGCGTTAATTTATAATACTAAAGAGCTCGAGTATATATATTATACTACGGGGGTTATCCTAGCTAAACTCCCTCCCTATTTACTAGATTTAAATCCTATTAAGATATTATTCACGAAGCTTAAGATATAGATTAAGTGGAATAATTAGAAGATAAAGGTATATATAGAAAATAATAACTTTAGGGGCTTTACGTAGTTCCTATAAAATGCTATCTATTATTTAAGAGTAATAGGGGTAGGAAATAGGGGGGTAAGAGGTCTATTTAGGGTATTAGGTATCTAATATTAAATTACTTATTTATATCTAAAGTATCTAAAGAATATATCTAAGAAATAGGAAAATAACTAGTAAATTAACGCTTTTTAAGAGGTCTTCTCTACTAAAGCTATACTTCCTATCCTAAAAGGCTACTACTAAATTAATAGTAAATTATCTACTTAGACTTAAGCTAGAGATACTTATAAAGCTAGTATTAAACCTACTAAAAGACGAGTATTTCTAGCTTAAAGTAGAGCTCTCCTTTTAAGTAACTTATATATCTAAATCCTAAGTATTAATATTATTCTTATTTTTCTTATCCTTATATACCCTATTAATAATATTATCCTTATTTATACTTATAGCCTTATAGATTCTATAATTATAAAGACCGCCTTTATTATACTTCTACTTAATATACTTACTTATATCCCTTATTAAGGCCTTACTAATACTAATAGTAATATTATACTTATAGTATAAATACTCTAGATCTATCTTCTTTAATTAAAGGCTTCTAAGATTATATTACTTCTTTTATATTAGGTCTAATATATACTCCTATTATAGCCTATTAGTATCTAGATAGCTTATTAAATACTACTTAATATATCCTCTTAAATTATTACCTTCTACTACTTTACTCTAAGGATATAAGGTAATAGGAGGGATAATATTAATATTTTTATATCTTAATAATAGGAGGATTAGCTTTAATACCCTTACTCTTATAACCTTAATAATATCCTCTTTATCTATTTACCTTTACTCCTACTATATAATTTATAATAAGAAGATATTAGTAACTAATATACTAGTTAGTATAAATATAGGCGTAGCTAAAAGTAGCTATAAAGTAGGTATCTAAGGTATAAAAGAACTAGCTAATAAGCTTATTAAGGGGGTAGCTAGTAGGACTACTATATAATTCCTCCCCTTCTTCTAAATATAATTCTTATTTAAGTCCTAGATTATATACTTTAGTAGCCTTAATAGACTAACTAAACTATTCTTAAGATCTATAACTACTTACTATTATATAAAATTCTTATAATCTAGAGGGTAATACTTACCTATTTTAGTATAAACCTAGTAATAATATAGGTAGTTAGGATAAGAATTAACCTCCTTATATTTATAGTTTATTATAAGTAGGGCTATTTACTACTTAGTAAGTATTTATAGAGCTTATTACTTAATTACCTTATAGATAAGTCTTACTATTATAGTAGTAGCTTTCTAACTAGCTTAAGTAAGAGGAGGAGTATTATTTAATAGTACTTAGGTAAATACTATTAATAAGATAAACCCTTCTATAATATATATATACTAGAAATTAATATATAACTTAATATCCTTAAACCTTATAATCTATTTATATAATATTACCTACTTAGTATTATACTAGCTAATATTAATATTAATAGTATATTTCCTATCCTTCTTCTAACCCTTCTATATAAGAGTTACCTTAATATTAATAAGAAAGTAGGCTAATCCTTTCTAAGAGGCGTTTACTATTACCTTCTTTTTAGTATTAAATTTAAGATTATATATATTAATATTTCTAGCTATCTTAGATCTACTAATAATATAAATATAACTATATAAGTTATATTCCTCCCCCTTAAAGAATACCCTCTTAAACTATATATATTTTATCATTAGTTCTACCTCCTCTTCCTTACTAGATATAAAGGGAGTTTATACTTAGGTACCTCGTAGTATAAATAATATTAGTAAAGATAACTATATAAGTAAAGGTATAAGAGACTTATACTCTTACTACTACTAGTACTATAATAGCTCCTAGATATCTAGGCTAATAGCCCTTAGCGGTAATAAGGTAAGAATAGCTATTTAAAGAGGAAGTTTAGCCTCTACTACCTTAATAGTATATTAACTAGGTATATAGGGTTATTAGTTAGGAAGCTCTACTACTATAAATATACTATTAGAGGTAGGTTACTTAGGCGCCTTTTTACGTATAACTATTATATAATAGCTAGATATTATTAGGAAGTCTAAAATACTAAAGAATAAACGTATCTAGGCTTTAGAATTACTTAATTAAGACTAATATAGTTAGAATATAAGGGTAGGGATTTATAGGATATTTTAGTATAGGGACTAGGCTAATTATACGATTTTCTCTAGGAATACCAAGACCGCTACATGAAAATTGTACGACGGTATCTAATATACTCCCTACTATTCACCTTACCTACTAATGTATCTGATATCGGTTTGAATAGGGGGTAATATCCGTCTTATTACTAGGTATATAACGCTATTAGAATAGGTACCTGTATATAATAGGGCTAATACTATTATATAGACAGGCCGGCTACCTACTAATATATCTAATATTAGTCTAAATAGGGGGTCTTATTACTAGGTATATAACGCTGTTAGAATAGTCTATATTACTATATAGGTATATAAGCTAATACTATTATATAGATAGGTTAGTTACCTACTAACGTATCTAATATACTCTCTACTATTCACCTTACCTACTAACGTGTCTAATATTAGTCTGAATAGGGGGTAATATTATCTTATTACTAGATATAGAACACTGTTAAAATAGGTATATATATCTAATAGGATTAATACTATTATATAGACAGGCTAGCTACCTACTAACGTGTCTAATATACTCCCCGCTATTTATCTCACGTACTAAACGCCAGGTAGTAGGGGTGATTTCCGACGTAAAAATCTTGAATTTTTACAGGTATTTCCTAGTAACCTTATAATATATTAAGTTTACCCTCCTTATTTATAACCGCTTTTATAGTAGTAGTATTATAAAGTCTAGATAAGGTATCTTCTTACTATAATAGAATATCCCTAATTTTAGACCCTAAGCTTATCGCAGCTTATTAGTTAGTTAATAAGTCCTCTAGATTCCTTTCCTAGACTAGCGTGAATATTAAAACTCTAATAATTCTTCCTATTCTACCTACCTATATAATAACGCTTTATAATATTTTCTCTATAAATAAAGTTATATAGCTTACTTTTAGCTATTTAACGCTTTAAAAATAATGAAAATTAGTATAGTAGTTTAAAAGATATATTAGAATAAATAGATTTACCTATTAATATTAGTCTAACTATCTAATATCTTAGTATATCCTTACTACCTAACTAATTTTTTCTTCCTACCTTATTTTTATTATTAAATACCTTACTATAGATATTATTCCTCCCCCCTATAATCTACGCCTTATAAGCTATACTAATTATTTTTAAAGTATATATTATCGCTCTTCTTATACTAAATATAGCTCCTCTAGCTCCCTACTAATACCTTTTAAGCGCGTAGCTCTTTCTAAGCTATACCCTAATACTATTAATAAGAGGGTTAAATCTTATAAGAGTAATAGTATAAGGCGTACTAGATACTTAAAGAAGACTAATTTAAGTACCTAGGTTACGTTTAATAACTTACTAGTAAACCCTAGAGATATTACGTTAATAGAACCTCGCCTTAAAGAAATACTATTAAGTACTCGCTTTTATAGCTATCTTAATTAGGGTATTACCCTCTATTAGTATATAGCTATTATTAATATAACTATTTAAGTAGTTATTCCACCTAGGAACCCTTAATAACCCACTTCCCCTATCTTTAAAGAGACTCCCTAAGAAATTACTCCTCCGCTAGCTCCTAAATATTATCCTGAAACGCGTTACTAGTATACTTACTAGTAGGCTAATAAAGATAATAATACTAAGTACTAACCCCCTATTTAATAAGGCTTATACCGGCGGTAGAATAATATATATTAGGGGTAGACGCTAGGTAGGAGATATTAAATATATAGGGAACTCTATATAATAAGAGATATAAAGCTTTATAAGGTTAATAAATTATTTAATATTACTAGTAATAAATACCCCTATTATAATATACTATTATAGAAAAATAAATATAGTAACTTAGGGGATAGTTAATAGCTATACTATAATAGTAGGAAGAATAAATAGCCGTCTCCTAACTAGTTATATAAGCTAGCTAATATAGACTTATTACTTAAAGGGCTATAAAAGAAGTACGGGCCGGAAAGATATAGGATTTTAGTATGGGATCGAGGCGATTTTCGGACTAGGATGGGATATCCCAGTAGCAAATCGCGAACTAGGCCTAATCAGGTAATATTTTTTAAGCTAAAAATTTAGCCTAAACCCTATTTAATACTAAAAAAACTTTATAAAAAACTCTAAACTCGCTAAGATATAAAGCTCTAAAGTTAATATAATAAATGTATTAGCTTGTACTATAATAAAATCCTATATCTTTCTAGCTAGTAAAAAGGAGGCTTAGCTTAGGGTATAATTTATTAATAATTTACTTAGCGACGTAGATAATATTATTATTAATAGATAGTCTATAAGAAGGAGGATTATATATAGTAAAGAATTTTTAAATAATATTATTAGCTATAATAATTATCTCTCCTTTACTAGTAAGGGTATAACTAATATAAATACTTATATTAGTTAAACTACCTTCTAGATCTAGGGGTCTATTTATTATCTTATAAGTCCTCTTATTACTAATAATAGCCTTAGGCTAAAACTCGCCTAGATCTATATACTAGATAATATATAGGAGTAACTAGATATTTACTATTAATATTTTAATAATTTAAATTAAGATACCCTTACTTCTACTTAGTATACCCTCCGGTCTATTAACCTAAATATCTAGGGGTTTAAATCCTATTATAACCGCCTTAAGAAGGATAAATAATAATATCCTATTAATATTATAAGCGTCTATATCTAATAGCTAAATCTTAAATAATAGGATAAGGGTACTTATGATTACCCTACCTTTATAGAAGTTACCCGTCTTATAATAACCCTTAATAACGTTATAAGAGGCTAGATTAAGCGGGATATCTATATTAAAACTATTAAGAGAGGCCTTATATTAATCCCTAATTAGTATCCTTCCTATATAGCCCTCTAATATCCGCTCCTATTTCTATTTAATAAATAGTTATAGTATAACCGCCTTCTATTAGCCGGCTATTAGCTTCTAGGCGACTATCTATTATATATATTATAATAGAACTATATCGCTAGTACGCTCGCCTAGTATACCTTAATTAATAGTAATAATAAATTAGAGTAGGAAGATAGTAGCGACCCTAAGTAGGAACTAGACTAGTATATTACTAGCGAGTATATACCTTAGGATTATAATAGGTTTTAGTAAGTAATAAGATAATAATTTTATATAAAATAGATATAAGTAAGACTATTTAATATATTTCCCTAATTATTTTCTAGACCTAAATCCGCTTAGTTATAAATAGTTATAAATAATTTAAATATTAATTAGAGGATAGTTAATATAATTTAAATAATTAGCTAATTAATATCTAGATCCGGCCCGATTTCTCTAATTATACTATTAATAGTAGATATCTATTTAGCTATTAAGCTATTAATATCTAGATATTAATAGAGCTTAATAATCTAAATTAGTATTATTAGAATTAATAGACTATTTAAGCGGACTACTACTCCGGCCTAATAGATAGGCTTAGTACTAATCTAGATATCTCGCTTAATGATATTAGTAGTAAGGTAACTATCCTCCTATTAATAATACTAGGAAGCCTACGTGCTATAAAAGCGAGAATATAAGACGCTATAATAATAATCTAAAAAGGGGTAAACCTAAATTTTTTATTACCTTTATCCTTTATATATAATCCTAAGTAGCCTAATATTTAGAGCTTACTAGTATCTAGTTAAATATTAGAGTACTATTATAACCTAATTACCTATATCTTTAATTAGAAGCTCCGGGAACTAATAAAGGACCTCCTTAAGGAATATATCCTTAGTGTTTATATAGCCTATTATTATATTATTAAGTTTTAGAAGTAAGGTCTCCTATATACTTATATTCTCCTTATTATATAGGAAGAGGATTAGATCTAGATGGTTAGTAATATTAATAGTATTATTTAAGTATTTATCCCCCCTTAATAGGAGGATAATACGCTACGTAAGTTAGTCTTATAATATATAGTTTATAATCGCTATACTAGCGTCCCTAGTAATAGATATTTTAGTTAGAAGAAAAATTATTATAGTAAGGATTTTCGCTAAGAGACGTCTTTTATATCTAATAGGAGTTATCCTTTCTATAAATATCTAGTCGGCCCCCTAGAACCTAATACCTCTATTAATAATAGGTAGATTATCCCTTATAACCTATACCTATTAAAGAAATATAGTACTTATATTAATATTAAGATTTATAGCTCTATTAAGTCTATTTTCTATCTATATAAATATATTTATAAGGGACTTAATTAGGCTAATATCTCTCTTACTAGGAATTATACGCGTAATAATAATAACCCTACTCCTAACGGCTACCTATAATAGTAAGGGGAGTTAATAGATAAGATTATAGAGTTCTAGTCTACTTACTAGATTAGGTCTACTAAGGCTATCTAGAAGATACTCCTATTTAGTATAAGTATTATAAAGCCTTATATAATATATTTATAAATCTACCTCCTAGATTAATAGTATACCCTTTTTAAGCCGGCTAATAACTAGGCTATTAATAAAGCCGTTAAATAAAAGCTAATAGATAGTAATAAGCTTTATAAGACTATATTAATAGAGTTTTTTAATATAAACTATCTCGCTAAGAAAGCTTATAATAATAGTTAGCTATTACCTTTTATAAAATAGAACGGGAAATATCCTACTATTATAAGGGATCTACTTAACTATCTATACGCGGATTTCCCTAAGGTCTTTACGTAGAATAAAAGTAGACTAACCGTTTTTTTAGTACTTAAGGGTTATTTTTAGTATTAACTCGAATTACTAAACTACTATAGGCTAGCCTATACCCTATATAGGTTTAGTATTACATAACTTTATAAATTCGATTCTAAATTCAATTCCTCGCAGTTAGTCTAAATAAAAGAAATAAACGTTAAAAAATACGTAAAAGGGGGGAGACTCTTAGGCGTATTAATTTTATTAGTCCTAAAACTAAGGATCTTTACTATTACTAACTACTCCTCTATTATATTAAGGGGGCTACGTTATTTAATAACCTCTAGATAGTAGATAGCTAGCTAATAAGATAGAAGGAGGCCTATATGAAGCTTAGATTAACTAATAATAATAGATATACTAATAAGATCCTTAATAAGGGAAAGGATTTTTAGGGAGTTTATAAGCTATATAGTCTATTTATATTAGTATTAGTTAAACTCTAACCTACTAACGCCCTTATCTTATAGAATAAGTATAAGGAGTATATCTTAAATAACTACTTATACCTCTTATAACGGGATTTTTTAATGCTTTAGATCCTAGATAATTACTATAAGTAATAGTTATCTACTAAATAGTACGCCCTTTACCTAATTAACATCTAATTAGAATATTAATTAACCCTTAAATATACTAAGGATCTAGCCTAATATAGCCTACCTATTCTAACTATTCCATTTAATAATTTTAATAATATTCTAAATAGACTTTTACGGGAAGAAATATCTTACTAAATTACCTCTAATAAGGCTAATATCTTATAGAATAGGCTAAATACTAACTAATACTACGCTACTAATTAGATCGTCGCCGCTATTAACGCTAATACTAATAATAAATTTAGTACTCCAGGTATACTATTCTTCCTTAATAATACTAGGGGGACTAGTAAGATATTAGTTTAAAATACTATTATAAAAAGGCTACGTTCCTAGTAAAAGGTTACTCTAGTAGTAGTATCTTCTATACTAGCCGGAAAGATATAGGATTTAATTATAGTACAGGCTAACGCATTTATTATATTAACTTTAGAGCTTTATATCTTAGCGAGTTTTAGAGTTTTTATAAGATTTTTTTAGCGTTAAATAGGGCTTAAGCTAAATCTTTAGCCTATAGAAAAATATTACCTAATTAGGCCTAGTTCGCGATTTGCCACTGGGATATCCTATGGGATATCCCATCCCAGTCCGAAAATCGCCTCGATCCTATACCGAAATCCTATATCTTTCCGGCCCGTAATCTTCTAGCATTATATTAATACTATTATAGGGAGGTTAGACTACTTACTTATAATTTAAGATACCCCTAGACTCTAATACTACATCCTTATATAAGATTAAGAAGGGGACTAATCTTACTAAGCTAATTAAGTAAGCTTATATTATCTTTAAGATAAGTCTCTTATATAGAGTTAATATAATATAAAAGCTATTAGTTATAGCCTTTAAGATATCTATAATAATAATTAGGCTTATTTTAGGGGTAAGGTAGTCTACTTTTATAGGGACTTCCAATAAATACTTCTAGTTATTCTAAGAGGATCTAGTAGCTAGGTTATTAAGGTGTATCTTTGGAAGGCCTATTTCTAGAATAAGGTTATATATTTAAATCTTACTATTAATAAGTAACTTAATAATCCCGATCTAATAGATATTATATATTATAAAATAGGACTATTTATAAGTAATCTCCTCGCTATTAGTAATAGTATTATATCTAGAAAAGCCCTACTACTAATAAAGACGTATTATATTAAAAATATAGTTATATCCTAGGAAACGCTATTAATAATTTAGTTAAGAATATCTATATTAATATTAGGATAAATATCTCTTAGAGGGTTTATCTATTAAAATAGGCTATTCTTACTATTACTAATAAAGATATTACTAGTATTAATACTAAGATAATATTATATATCCCTAGCGATATAATAATATACTAGAGTATTAATTATATTATATTAAAAGAAGATAATAAACTCTTCCCTCTTAAATACTTTTATAGGTTTTATAAATCCTCCCTACTATCTTATAAGCTATATATTAAGCTAGGCGTACTAGTTATACTACTAAGGAACCTTAATCCGCTATATCTATATAATAGGATATAACTATAAGTAATAAGATATAGTAAGTATATCTTTAAGGGGGAGATTATAAGCGGTACCTATAATAGCGAGAAGGTAATACTATTTAAGACGCCGTTATAATCTAAAGAAAATAATAGGCGGATTCCTACCCCCTTTATTTATAAGTAGTATCCTATCTAACTAGTATTTACTATAACTATTAATAAATTATAATGTTAATTAATAAAGTACGTAGGTATTAACTTATAAACTAGGCCTACTTTTAGTTATAATTAGCTATACGTAGCTCTATTACGGGTAATAAGACAGGGAAACCTCTATATTATTAGGCCTAAAACTCCTAAATATATATCTAGCCGAATAATAAGAAACGTTATATATAAGTAGGTACTATTAAATAATAGGTAGACTACCTCTAATATATTAGTTATAACTTATTATTAACGCCTAGATCCTATTAATAGCTACTTAGTAGTTTATAAGAATACTAATTATAATATTAGAAGTATAAAAACAGCCTAATACTATACTTAGTTATATAGTTATATCTTTATATTAGACTGTACTATTAGACTTTCTAATAATAAAAATAAGCTATTCTACTATTTAGTTTATTAAATACCGCTAGTTAAACTTTAGAGGGCCGGATAAATACTAGGCCGTATAAACTTCTATATTTAATAGATTCCTCTATATTAACGCGATAAATCTAGTATAATTATTAATAGTTATTATAAGAGTATAAAAGATACGTTATAATATAAAGGGTATAATAATTTAAGAATTATATTAAATAGTCCGGTAGTATAGAAGTTATTAGTAGAATAGAATATCGCTATACTAGATATCTTATAATTAATTAGGTACTTAGTAGATAGTATTTATCTTTTAATACTTCTATCTTAATAATAATAACGTCTTTTCCTAATAATAACTAATATAATAAGGCGTCTAATAATAGTATGCTTAGTTATACCCTATTAGCCCTAAATAGTAACTAGACTAACCGCGTCAGGTTAGTACTTTAAACTCGAGTCAGGTGCCCGACTTAACTCTTAGCGAGTCAATACCAAATTCCTAGCCTAAGTATTCAGGTCGGTACTAATAGTTAGTACCGAGTATTCAAGTTAATACTAAGGGGTAGTACTAAGTATTAACCCGAAGTATTAACCCCACTCGCTAAGATATTAGTTCCCCCTATATTATTTTACTAAGACTATTATATTAGGAATATTTTTTATTTATAATAATATTTCGTATTATATATAAGAATTACTAATATAATACTAAGTATTATTATTATTACTAACTAGGTAATTCTTAATAGTAAATAAGGTAATATAAAAAGATAATAGCTAATTAACTATTCCTATAGAAATAATAACTATAATATTACTAATATTTTCTATTTATAATAGTATTTCTTATTATATATAGGATTTACTACTATATTACTAGTTGCTATTATTATTATTATTTAAGTAGTACTAATAAGTAGATAAGGTAATATAAAAAGGTAATATATATCCCTAGGGAACTAAGGAGGCTAAGAAGATTATAATTAAAAAATAATTTATTTTTAAAATAGTACTAATTTTAGAAAAAAATAGGCCTTCCTACTATTTTATTAGGGGCTTAGCGTCTTAGTAATACCTTGGCGAGTCAGGTTAATCTAACCTAACTTACTAAGGTACTAAGGGCTTTTCAGGTTGGTACTAGAAGTAGGTACTAAGTATTTAGGTTAGTACCTAAACTAGTACTAAGTATTTAGGTCGGTACTAATTTATAGTACTAAAACCCGACTTGACGGTTAGTCTAATAGTAATATTATAGTAGAGTTATAATATAAGTAGGCCTAATAACTATTTATTAATACTCTAGTACTAGGTAACTATTATAAATAATCCCTTAGATCTAAAATTAATATTTTTAGTAATATTTACCTTATATCTCTTATAATACTTAAGGGGGGTCTTAGTATCTATAAAAGTTCGTATAAATATCTATTATATTTAGACTTAAATTTACCTTATAACTATTATTACTTACTAATAAATAAAAGAATTATACTTTTACGTATACTTTTCCTAAGTAAAAATCTTGAATTTTTATAGGTATTTTCTAGTTAGGAATAATATACTATTTCCTAGGGTTATAATAAAACTCTAGATTATTAAAGCGTTATATATATTTAGAGGCACGTATAAGGTAAAGATTTAACTTAGTTATTAATAAAGTTAATATTAAGGTTTACTTTATAATCCTAAGCGTTATACTATAGTCTATATATATTATATTCTACGGTATAAATTCTATTATATAGTAGACCTTACCTAGAACCTAGATAATCCCCGTTAATTCTAATTTAGTAGGCTAGTACCTCGTCTCTACATCCTTTAATAAACGACTAAGAAATAATATAAGCCTAACTTAAGTATAACTAGGATATTCGCCGTCTTTAATAGCGCTATTAATATAATAGATTATAATATTAAAACTAAAAACCTTACTAATATTAAGATTTATAAATAGGATAATTTTATTATTAAAGTAAGATAAAAAAATATAGGAGATAATAAAGCCTTTTATAATACCTTAAAAGATATTAATTCTAACTTAGAGGGGTCTATTATAAGCTTTTACTAGGTAAAATTCTTCTATTTATTTCCTACCTTAGGTACTAATATAAGTATAAGCATTTTCCTATCTTATAATAGCTTAGTAATTACTATATAATAGGTAATATACTTATATAGCTACCTAGTTATACTAAGTTAGGTTTCTAGTTATAAGAGTAATACTAGGAATAAGAGCCTTAATATAACTAAAAGCTTATCTTCTATTATAGATAATCTAAAGGAGTTAATCTTTTACCCTAGTAACTATATTAAAGGGTATCTAAGGAAGGCTTTAATAGGATTTACTAATATTCTATACTTTTATAGTATAGTAAATACTTATTATTAGTACTATATATACTCCTATAAAGTTCGGGAATAAATAACAATATTATTAATATATACCTTAGTAAACTTTTAATAGGTATAGAGAAGATAGTTAATTTACTATTAGATATAAGCTAGAGAATTCTTAAAACTTATAATAGTAATATTAAATAATTCCTAGCCTTAATAGCTAATAATAGTAAGCTTATAATAGTTATTAGGATATATACGCTAATAGTAGAAGAAGCTAGCGGCGTTAATAATACTTATATAAATATAGTCTTTTACTACAGCTATTATTTCTAACTATAAAGGTAAGGTAGAGATATCTAGATAAGTAATAGTATTTAAGTTATAGATATTAATAACTATATATCCTTTATATTTTCTATTAGGCATTATCTTCTAGACGATAAAAACTAGGAAACTAAAAGGCATTAACTTAGTTATCTAGCGGAGTCTAGACTAACTATCGAGTCGGGATTCGGTACTAAGATTTAGTACCGACCGAATACTCAGGTCAGGGTCTTAGTACCGACTCGAATACTTGGTACTAGCTATTAGTACCGACTCGCTAAGGCCTTAATACCTTAGCGAATCGGGTTAACCTAACTTAAATCGCTAAGGTATTACTAAGACGCTAAGCCCCTAATAAAATAGAAAGGAACCCTAAATTTTTTCTAGTATTATCTCTATACTATAAATAGATTTTTTTTTATTATAATTTTAATACCCCTATTAATTCCCTAGGGATATGCATTACCTTTTTATATTACCTTAAAGAATTACCTACGTTAGGCTAGGTAATAATAATAATAATAATAATACTTAGTAATATAGTAGTAGACTATAGATATAATAGTAAATACTACTATAAATAGATAATATTAGTAATATTATAGTTATTATCCTTATAGGAATAGCTAATTAGCTATTATCCTTTTATATTACCTTATTTACTATTAAGAATTACCTAGTTAGTAATAGTAATAATGCTTAGTAATCTATTAGTAAGTTATATATATAGTATAAAATATTATTATAAATAAAAAATATTCCTGATATTATAGTCTTGGCAAAATAATATAGGTAGAACTAGAGTCTTAGCGATTCAAGTTAATACTTCGGTACTAATACTTAGTACTACCCTAGGTACCGACTTAAATACTTAGTACTAACTATTAGTACTAATCCGAATACTTAGTACTAGATTTTAGTATTAAATCGCTAAGACTCGAGTCGGGTACCCGACTCGAGTTTAAAGTACTAACTCGACGCGGTTAGTCTAGCGGAGTCTATCCTAGTTATAAAGATTATTAAAAGTATTATTAAAGACCTTCTTTAACTTAGTACTAAGGGGGTAGACCCTAGCTATTTTAGGGATTTTCTATTTCTAGTTAGACTTTAGCGGGATCCTTATCTACTTATCTTAAGGGACGTTAGTAAATCCTCCTTCTTCCTAGAGTTTTAGGAAGTTATTAATAACCTTATATATTAGCTAGTATCTATAATAAATAATAGCCCTATTAGGTATAATAAAGTCTTTTATAAAGGGCGTTATAGTAATATTAGTAGGTATAAAGCCTTTTATAAGATAAGGTAGTACTATATAAGGTATTACTATATAAGGTATTACTATATAAGACATCGCCGTATAAGGTATTACTAGCGGGGTTAAGGCTTATAAAAGTAGAGGATAACTAGAAGTAATTAATATAGCTATAATAGAGGTAGTAATTACCTTATTAAATACCTTCTAAAGCTAGCTACTATAGTATTTATTTTTCAGCTGACGCGTTACTAGTTCTATTATATCTTCTATTCCTAATATTATATAAAAATACCCGTTAAATACTAATTCTTAGACTATTCCTAGATAATAATTATAAGGTATTATAACTACCTTATCTCCTTTATTCTTTACTAATATTACTAATAGCGACGCGTTAACTAAAAAGGCGTAGAGAGATAATTCCTAGTAATTATTAGGTTTAAAGAAATAATTACGGTCTAGTAATAAGGTATAATAGACTAGGATTTATATTTAAGAATTAAGAGGTATAATAATAGTTTACTTAGTATAAACTAGATATATAACTACTCTTCTATAAGCCTTTATTTCTAATAAAATATATATATTATAACTCCCTATTAAAGTCTTTAATTAAGAGGCTAAGTTATTAATCTTTTTAGGTATTATAATATCTATCCTAATAAGTATATTTACCTTAAGGTTATCTATAATATAAATTTCGTAGGGAGATGTTATTATAACTATATTTCTCCTATTATTCTTCCTAGGTAGATAAAGAGGTAAAATAGTATATTTAGAAGTTATATACCTTATTAATTTAATACCTTAGACTATTATTAGGCTAGCTATTATCTAGATTTATAAATTAAGAATAGAAGCCTTTAAGTAAGCTTAATTACCTAAGCTAATACTATAGCTTATATTAAGGTATATTAAGTCTACCTTTCTACTAGGTAATAGCCTTACCTTAGCTTATATATATGTTAGTATCCGCGAAATATATACCTTATACCTACTTCTTTAAATAAGTTAGTAGAAGACCTAATAATATTTTCTAATTCTTTAAGAGTAGAGGTATAATTAACGTCTCCTAGATTATAAGAGTCTAGTAAAATATAGGTATCTAGAAAACCTAGATATCTTAATATAAATACGCGTTAACCTTTTCTAAAGCTCTTAAGGTATTAATATAACTAGTTCTTTAAGGTAAATAACTAGTAGTAATAATAATATTAATACCTAGGTAATATAATAGAGGTAGCGCTAAAGTACTACTCTACCTTATTATACTACTAAGGTTAGTAGTAGTTAAAGTCCTTATTAAGGTAGTAGTTATTATTCTCTAGGATTCCTTTAAGTACCGCGATATCTTCTAGGGAGATATTAAAAGACTTTATATTAGAGGATATATAAGAGGCTTCCTTAGTAGCCTAATAGGCTACGCCTTATAGCGGATAGTAAGGTTAATATCCTACGGGATAAGGCTAATATCTTATAAGGCGACTTAAACCTCTTCTATACCCGCCTTAAAAGCAAGGATTATATTAGGGAGATATCGAGGTATATTAAGGTAATATCAAGGTTAAATCTAATATACTAGGTACGTTTCCTAAAGTAATTTATAGAGGTTACTAAGGCGCTAGTAAAGGCTAACTTTATTAGGGGGCCTAGTTATTATAGGGATTAGGCTAATAGGTAGGTCTATTAGTATTACTATTACTATAATTACTATATACTAGATACCCTTAAAAAAAGGGTAGCGGAAATAGCTAATAATAAGAAGGAAATAGTAGCCTAGAAAAACTATCCTAATAATTATTATTTTATTACTAACCTATATTTACTACTAACTTTCGATTAGCTTAATACTACTTCTAAGAATACTTCTTAAGAGCTAGTTAATATTATATATCCGCCTTACTATCTAAGGCTTTAAGGAACTTACTAAGAGTCGTAGTCTCTATTAGCTCGTCGATAAATTATTAGTATTTTAAAGTAAGGTCATTCTATATAATAGATAACTAGTTAGGAATATCTTTAAAATTAGTAGCCTTTATATATTATAAAAGGCTTTATATAAAGACTCTAGGTAATTTACCCTACCTTATATCTTCTTATATATACTTCTCTATTTATAATTTAGAGATAGCGATAGATCGCCGTTTTTTAAAGCGTTTAATTAAGGTATTAATCTAAGACTTTAATAGAGTAGTCTAGAAGAGATCCTTTTCTAGAGTTATAAGATTTATAGAATACTACTTATATACCTTACTATATAAATATATAGGTAATATATTAAGGACCTTATTTTTATCCTTAGAGGCTATAAGATCCTATAGCCTATTAATAAACCTATAGATATCTTAATAAAAAGTATAATATCCTTAGTAGATAATTACCCCTTCCCCCTTTATATCTAGGAAAAAGTAACTAATATCTTTAGTTTTAAGTAAGGCGGGGCTACTATTATTCCTATTACTATTAATACTATCTTACCTAGGTAGTCCTAGGGGTCTTAAAGTACCTAGGAGCCTAGGCTATAATAGATTATACCTTATATAGCTTATTATAACGCGCTTAATAATTACCTTGATATTTTATTCTACTATTACGTTTTTAAGGCTAATTAGTTAGTTATAAATAGCTTCCTTAACTAACGTAGCCCTAGTTATTATTATTAGGGTAGTCCTAGATAAAGATAATACTTAAATAGATAAAGTAGGTAATAGTAGATTTAATCTTAATAAAGAAGAGTTTTTCCTAGCTAATACTAGCTCTAGTAAATAATAATAAGCTACTTAAATCTATTAATTACGCTTAAATTTCTTAACTATAGTATAAAATAAGGGTTTATCTAGTATCTAATTAGTTAGATAAAGGTCCTTAGTACCTACTTCTTCCTTAAGGCTAACTACCTTAAGAGAGGCGGATCTTAAGTAATAATAACCCTAAGTAAGACTACTTAGCCTAGGAGGTCTAAGATTTCCTTTAATAATAAAAGAAATAATTTAATAATTAAGATTATCTAGAAGGTTAGCGTAAATATAACTACTAGCTAGAAAGATATAGGATATCCTACGGGATATCCTATATAGGATAGTATAGGACTATAGGATAGGATAGGTAAATTAGGTCCTAATCCTATATCTTTATAATAGTATAAGATAGTAATAGGATAGGATTTTCATAGGACCTCTTTATAAGATAGGATATTTATAGGATATCTTATAATTACTAAGAGGAGCTTAGTATTTATAAAGAGGAGTATAGAAGGTTATATTTAGTAAATATAATAACTAGAATAATAACTATAAACTTTTTCTAAAGTTTACTTTTATATAAATAGTAATATTTTATATTTTATATTTTTATAATCTACTATTAATTAAATAGACCTAGTATATTCTTAGACCTTACTATTATTTACTACTATTACTTATCCCTCCTATTCTACTTTATAGTAATTACGGAGAGTAATAATAGGCTAGTTCTACTAGATAGTATTATTTAAATCCTAGTAGATAGTAACTATTAGTCCTACCTCTACCTCTTTAATATACCTATATTATTACTAGTAGACTCTTACTAACTATAAACTCGCCCTCTTAGTTATAAGAGTAAGTATTAATACTATTTTCTAAGATATAAAAAAAGGGCTTATAACCTACTTACTAGATTACCCTTATTATCTTTATCTTTATTATTAATATAACTATTATTAAGATAACCTTCTTCTACCTATATATTATATAGAATACTATTAGCCATTTTTACTTAATTAGATATACTATAGTCGGCTTCTAGATTAAGTCCTACCTATTTAAATTAATACTACTAATTTTTAGTATAAAGAACTATTATTAAGGTATAGAAAATAAGAGGTATATAATAGGTATAACTTATATAATACCTCTTTATTATAAAGAAGTATTACTTATATATAATAGCCCCTATTATAATAGTAAGAATATCGCGTATTATATAAGTAATTAATAGGTATTAAGGCTTTAAAGCCTTCTACTACTTAAGAATAGACCCTTATTTTAGATAAGTAAAAGGGGTTATAAGAATATAAAATAATTAATAATAATAATAATAATAATTAGAAACCTTATTATAAGCTTTATACTATTATAACTAGTCCTTTATAATATTATTTAAATCCTCTAATAGAGCTTCTAAGGTATTATTAAGGCTATAACTAGTATAACCTCTTACTAGTATAACCCTCTAATCTTAGTTATTTACTTTATAATTTTAGTAGTTTTAAAAGGTTCTTTCAAGCGCTTATTAGTAGACTTCTACTTATAACTACTAACTAGTTTTAATAACTTAATTCCTATCCTTAAATATTATATCCTTATAACTTAAATAAAGAAGTACTACTTAATTATAAAGAAATCTTAAACTTAATTATATCTAATTATAATATATAGAAAGCTTTTAATAAGCTACTTTAAAGGCCTTAAGAAGCTTAACTTTTTATAAAACTTACTTATACCTTAATTACCTAAATTCTATTTCTATATAATTAAAGAGCTTATTATAATATTAGGCTTCTAATATACTAATATATTCTAAAAAGGGAGCCTAAGGTATTTAGATCTACCTAGAACACGCTTATTCTTAATAATATAATATACGCTTATAAGTATTATAACTATCCCCCCGTTCTAGGGCCGTAGTCCTTATAACTTCAGGGTAATAAGATAATAAAACGACGCGCTTTAAGGGGAAGAACCCCTAAGTATATAAACGTTTCAGGTTATAGACTAGGCTAATAGGTTAAAGATAAGGGTATTTATATAGGCCGGAAAGATATAGGATTTCAGTATAAGATTAAGGCGATTTTCGGACTAGGATAGGAGATCCCACGGGATATCCTAGTGGCAAATCGCGAACTAGGCCTAATTAGGTAATATTTTCTTATAGGCTAAAAATTTAGCTTAAGCCCTATTTAACGCTAAAAAAGTCTTATAAAAAAACTCTAAAACTCGCTAAGATATAAAGCTTTAAAGTTAACGTAATAAATACGTTAGCCTGTATTATAATTAAATCCTATATCTTTCCGGCTAGTAGGCATTTACCTAGGGTATACTAACTTAAAGAAATAGTATAATAGGCTAGATAAGGGCATTTACCTAGGGTACGCTAACTTAAAGAAGTAGCTTAGAGGCGGAGTAGTTACTATATATCCGGGGGTTATATAACCCGAAGAATAACGTAATAGCGTCAAGCGTTATAATAACGCGGGGGTATAATACCCGAAAAATATTATAATCCGACGTCGTCACGACGGAATTTAACGGCCTACAGCGTAATTTAAACCTATAGCATGAAATTTAAGCCCTTACTACGGCGTACTATTAGCGTATAGAACCTTAGAATACTAGTAATCTAACCCCCAGATAATTAGGCCGGAGGGGCGATCCGAATACTATTATCAGGCTTCTAATATACTAATATACCCTAAAAAGGGAGCCTAAGGTATTTAGATCTACCTAGAATACACTTATTCTTAATAATATAATATACGCTTATAAGCGTTACATCTAAATAGTAAAGATATTATATATTATAACCTCCTTCCCTCTACTTATTAATAATATAAATATATAAAAAGGTCTGATAAGCTAAATTAGATACTTAACTTATAACTACTTATTAATAGTAAGCTTAAAGAAGCCTCTAGGTTCTTATTAAAGTAGTATTCTAAATCTTTATAAAGTAGATATACTTATTCTAGTATATAAAAAGTTAAGTCCTAGCGCGTTTTAATATTCTAAAAAAGCTTTAAAGGGTATCTCTACTTATATCTCTCTTTAATAGTAGGTATATTATTACTTAAGACTACTATTATATTATCCTTTTATAACTACTCTTTTTATATTTTAAAAAAGGGCTCCTTTTATTAACTACGTATATTAATAAATACTACGGTTTTTTATACCTTTAATTAAATATTTAGAAGATAAATAGAATAATAATTGTAAAGGTCTTACCTTAGTAAGGGTTATTAATAGGCTCTTCTTTACTACTTAAGTTTCTTACTATTTATTATTATTAACCTAGTTCCTTTAGAATTCTTTATTAGTTAGATTAATATAAACTTTTCTAAGTAGCTCCTTTAATATTAATTAAATAATATATGCTATATATAAAAGGTATATTAAAGAATACTTAGAATTATCTTCTCTTTAATTAATAAAGTTATTAAAAGTATTAATAGGAAGGGAGTTAATAAATCTATTATATAATAAAGTATTATTATTAATATTATTAGTAGTAAGGGCTAGAAGTTAATCTATTAAAATTAATTTACTTTTATATTTTTTAAAGATTAAGACTCTTATCTTAATCTTATACTACCTAATAATTAGATTTATAACTAATATAAGTTATAAGTTATTATACTAACCTTTAAAATACTTAAAGCCTATAAATTTTTTATACTATATTTAATTATTATTAATAAGAAAGTTATAATTATTATATATAATTAATAATTTAAAGCCGACTAATAATTAAGTAATAGGGAAAGTTTATTATTATTAGTAGGTAAATCTAATAGAAGATCCTATTTAATCTCTTTAACCTTTATTATTAGATAGTTCTTAATTATAAATACTAAGTCTATTTAAAGAGTAGGATTAAGGTAGTAAAAGAGTTATTAGTATACTTATAACTATAATTTAATATTAGAATTACTTAGGGAAGTCTTTATATATAAGTTTCCGCCTACTTAATATTAATCTTATATCCTTACCCTTATTCCTCTAGGGTAGATAGTAGTATATTAGTTCTAGTTATTATTCTACCTATTAAAGCCTAGGAAAATATAATACTAATATACCTTATCGACTTTACTATAGCGGTAATAACGGGCGAACAAGCGTACGCGTAAAGACTACAGGTAACGTACTAGGCGTTATATACGAACTTACAGGAAGGAGATAAGAGGGGAGAAGGGGACGGAGGAGGTAGTAGAAGTGGTAGTAGGAGGGAAGTAAGAGGCGATACTCTTAGGGTCGCGACGACAAGACCCCTAATACTACTAAAGTTCCGGAAATTAGGGAAAAAGAGTAAGGGAGATAAGGCTAGGAAGGTTAAAATATTATAGAGTCTATTATAAAAGTAAGGGATATAATCTAGGCGATCTAGAGTCTCTAGTTCGGGGAGATAATAGAGGCGATATAAGGCGTCACTTAAGTCGCCCTTTATACTATAATAGGAGGCTTTAAGGCTGCGGAAGTACGTATTACTAAGCTAGAAACGCGTCTAGAAAAAACGGGGAGGGATAGAAACGCGTTAGTAGGGTATGGTAGAGGGTTATAGGCCTAGGTAGCTGGGGCTAGTATAGGGACTAGGTCCTAGTAAAGCCCGGGCCTAAGGATAAGACCGGGCCTAGAGGGGGCGTAAGGTAGCTAGCCACTTAAGTAATTAGACGTTTAGAGGATAAGGGAAGTAGTAGTATAATTCGGAGATAAAGAAGGCTATAGGAAAGCGAGTTAGATAAAAAAGGAGGAGCTTATTAAAAGCTTTATTAACTCGGTAAATATAGTTATAAAGAATATTATTAGTACTTATACTAGGGGTACGACGGACGTAGTACTATAGACGGCGACGGTTAAAGGGCGTAAGGCCCTTAAAAGAATATAGGAGTAGGCGAGCGTAGGCTACCCTTTAGTAAAAGTAGTAAGGAAGACCTTCTACGTAGCGGTTAAAGGGGCGTATATAAACCTCCTTAATAAAAAGGAAAAGGAGAAGGGGCTGGCGAGAATTAGGGAGGATAATATTATTACCTACCCGAATACTAACTTTACTAGTTTTAAGTAGGCGAAATATATAGTAAGACTAAGGTAGGATAGGAGTAAGAAGACCTACTTAACCCTAATTATCGGAGTAGTAACACCGGAGGCGGTAAACCGCCTAGTTTAAGGAGGGATAGCTCTTAGTAGTAGTCTCTTAGTCTATAAGAGATAGGAGTAAGGAGTAGAGATAAGATAATACTTTAACTACTATAAATACGGATACTTTACGCGAGAGTATTAAAGGGAGAAGAGGTACGGCTATTATATAGGTAGTTATAGCTTAGTAGACCACGTTACGGGCGAAGGAGTAATAATATACGCTACTTATAAAGGAGGCTATAAGGCCTAGAGTAAAGACTACCTAGTCAGGCGAAGAGAGTACTAGAGAGTAGTATAAAGACGCCGGACTAAGCCGGCGTTCTATAACACGTAGGGCTTACGAGGAACTAATACCCGTAGCGAAGAGGAGATAGACGTAGATAGTTTTAGGATAGTCTAAGGTATATTAAGGAAGAGGAAGTCACCGGTATAAGCGGAAAGGGAACTACTAGACCTAGCCCCTCCCCGATAAAGAGGGCGGCTAACTATAATAGTCTAAATAGCCCGAAAGGAGGTAGGATAATAGGTCCTCCCGCTACCCTAGGGAGTACTAATTACCTAGGGGGGCGCTTAGGCTATAGACGACTAAATAGTAGTAGACTCTAGCCTTATACCGACTATATAGTAGGGTAACCGCTTAAGATCCTGTAGTATAACGTATAAAAAGAAAAGGACGGCGTATAAACGCTACTCCTAGAAGATACTAAAGTCTAGTAAATGGATATCTTAGTAATATAGGAGTTATAAACTAATCTAAGGACTAAGTCGACGTACGACTTATCTTATAATAGGTTCCACCTAGTTTATAAAGCTAAGGAGAATACTCGAGTATACTTTTATATTAATAAAAGAGTTGATATAAAGAGTTAGGAGGTAGACTTCTTAAGCGGCGACTACTACTCGCTAAAAGTCAGCCTTAGGAAAGGGTAATAGGGAATATAAGCGGATAATATCTGGATATATAATATTTATAACCCCTCTCTAACGACGTATAAGTTAAAGGACGGCCTAATAATAATCCCTCTAATAGCGGAGGCCCTAAAGAGGCTAGGGGAATATATCCTCCTTAGGGACTTTAATCTCTACTATCCCCGGTAGAATAATAAAGGGAGAAGTATACACCACGTTATAGTAGATATATTACTAGGCGAAACGAGTAAATATAGTATAGAAGTTACCCTACTAGAGGGTACGGTAATATAGCGGAGGAGAGGTCTAAAGTCGGTAATTAACCTAGTCTTTACTACTAAGGGTACTACTAACGCACTCTAAAACTACGGCCTAAGGGTAGACCTCTAGTATAGACCTAACTACCTCCCGGTATACACGGAATTCGAATAGAGCTAGGAGAGCTAAACCCTAGTCTAGAGGAGGGCGTAGAAGATACTTAAAGATAAGGAGGTCGCTATAAACGTAAGGAATAGGGCCTAGTAGCTTAGACTTTCTCTAGGGCTCCCCTAGATTAGATCCGCCGGCGAGGCGGACGAGTACCTAGGGTAGATACTAGATAGGTTCTAGGCTATTATATAGGAATATATTCCGTAGGCGAAGTCGTCTAGTAAGGTAAGGTCCTTTTAGAACTCGGCTTATAGGGATATAACGTAAAGGGCTAAACGGGAACTAAAGGCCTACTACCGGTACTATAATACGGAGACGAGAGAGACTCTAAGAGAAGCGGAAAGGGCGAAGGTAGCCACGATCTAAAGAGAGAAAACCCTCTACTTCCGGGCGGCTATATACTAGGCCTTAGAAGATCCTTAGGGGGTATAAGTACTAGCCTAGTAGGGGAAGAATAAGAGTATATCGCTAAGAGCCCTACCTAAGTTCCCCTCCCTAAGTAGATAAGACGGGACGCTAGCGGCTACCTTTAAAGAGAAGGTAGAACGCCTTTAGGAAACCTATTTCCTAGCCCCTTTAGGGGCAGATTTAGAAGATATTACCGAGGTAGAATACCTAAGCCCGATACTAGGGGGAGGGGATCTAATAGAGGCGGAAGTCTATAGCTTTATAAGGAGACCGTCGTAGGATAAGGCTCCTAGGATAAATAGGATTCTAAATAGGTTCCTACGGGCCGTATATAATAAACTAGAGGAGGAGATCTACTATCTCTTCTAGGGGTGCTTTAAGATTAGATACTACCCCTGGGAATTTAAGGAGGCTAATATAGTAATCTTAAAGAAACCGTAGAAGGAGAACTATATTAACCCTAAGTCCTATAAGCCGATCGCCCTCTTAAATACCTTAGGAAAGATATTTAAGATGGTAATAGCGGCTAGGCTTAGAGATTACGCGGAGGCTAATAACCTCCTTCCGGAGGAATAGATAGGTATAAGGTAAGGAAGATTAGTAGAAACCGCGCTAGAAATAATTACTAATATAGTCTACACGGTATAAGGAATAGGGAAGAGGAATATAATAAGCCTCCTCTCCCTAGATATTACCGGAGCCTTCGATTACGTCTCCTACTCTAGGCTACTCCACACGATAAAGATAAAGAGGGTCCTAGAAAGGATAGTATACTAGACGGTAAGCTTCCTTATAAAGAGGGCGACTTTAATTACCCTCGGTAGGAGGACGAGTTAGATAGAGTTAGTAGAGATAGGGATCCCCTAGGGTTTACCTATCTCTCTAATATTATTTCTATTTTTTAATACTCCCCTAATTAAGGAGTATAAAAAGCTAAAGCTACTAATTTAAGTCGGCGGATTTATAGATAATATCTATCTACTAGCTTATAATAGGAGTATTAAACGGAATTATAAGGTTCTAGATAAAGTTTATAAGGTATACCTACGGTAGGCGAAGACTTATAAAGCCTTATTTATACTAAAGAAGTACGAGCTCGTTTATATAACCCGTAGAATAAAGGGTATAAAGATAGACGTAATAATTAAGCTTAAAGGAATTAAAGTTAAACTAAAGATATTAATTAGGGTCCTAGGACTTATACTTAATAGTAAGCTAAATTAGAACGTATACTTAAGGAAGGTATAAGCTAAGATAGATAACTAGATTCAGGCGCTCTACTACGTCGCCGGCTTAATATAAGGCGCGGTTCTACCGGTTAATAGGCTTATATACGCGGTAGTAGTAAGGCTTATAATAATATTCGCGGCGCTAATATAATATAGCCCTAAGAATACCCCCGGGGTAGTAGGGAAGCACGTAAAGACCCTGACGACGATCTAGAATAAAGGACTACGTAAAGTACTAGGGGCGTATAAGGCCACCCTAATTCCGGTCCTCGAAGTAGAGGCGGGAATCCCGTCGGTAAGAGACTCCCTTAATAAGGCCCTACTACGGAGTAAGATCCTCTAAGGGATATATAAGATAGTCTTAAAAGGGAACGCGAAGATTAAGTCTTAGTTATAACTAAAAAGGGGTAGGAGGCTACGCCCTCCGCTACCCCCGTTAGCTAAGAAGGAGTCTTAGGCGAAGCGGTCGCTAAACGGGGTACTTAATAGCCCGACGCTATAGAAAAGGATACTAACCTAGTAGGAAGGCCGGTAGTAGGGCCGGTGGTACCACTACTAGCGGGGATTAGAGGGCTGAAACACGAGCCTAGTATAGAAGGGTGACCTAGTAGGAGGGAGATAGGACCTCTATAAAGGCCTAAAGAAGCCGGAGAGCTCTATAACGGTCTAGTTATATACGGATAAGATTAGGTTTAACTACTTCTTATTTATTAGGAAGGTTTCTAGGATCCTAAGTCCTAGCTACCCGTACGGGGTAGCGAGGTAGACCGGTAAATATATCCTACTATTCTATCCCGACTATTATACTAGTAGGAGTTAGATATTACTAGAGGCTAGGTTAGAAGACTATAGTACTATTCTCTTATTACTAATAGGGATAAGGGCGGCGGCGAGGTAGTTAACTAGGTTAGGCGCCCTCTACTAGTTTATACTAGTAAAAGAGATATTAGCGAGAACTAATAGAGAGGAAGGGCTCCGCCCTAACTAAAGAGAAGAGAATATAGTCGACGAAACCTTAGTATTATAGACGGTAGACCCGACCCCTCGATATACCGCCCCGATAGTAGGCCTATTAGGGGGGGGAGGGAAGGAGCCGAATAATAGTATAGCCTGTAGATAGTAGGTGGAGTTTTTATCCCTTAGCTAGGTTTCTCCCCGAACGACAGGTACGCTAGGCGTACCTCTTAAAAAGTCTACCCTTATTAGCTTTAGCTAGTATAGGAGTATAAATAATTAATTAATTAATTAATTAATTAATATACCTTATCTTAGTAACTATTAATAATTAATATCTACTATAAAGTAGTAAGACTTAATTTCTTAATATATCCTTTAAATAATAGGTAGATACTTATACTATTAATATTATAGCTTATAGAAGGGTATATAATAACTTTATAATAATAATAGTATATAAGTTATAAAGCTCTACTAGAGATAAGGGTATATTTATAAAAATATTCCTATCTATTAAACTTCTTTATTAAATCCTAATAGATATTATAATAATTATAACTAGATTTTATTTTATTTTTAATAGCTTATACTTAGACTAACTATTAAGTTAGATTTTAGTACTATAAATTCGTACTAACCCGAATACTTAGTACTAGTTTATATACTAACCTAAATACTTAGTACTAGTTTCTAGTACTAACCTAAAAAGCTCTTAGTACCTTAGTAAGTTAGTTTAAACTAACCTAACTCGCTAAGGTATTACTAAGAAGCTAAGCTACTAATAAGATATTAAGGAGTACTAAAATAGTTTCCTTATAATATAAATTAGAATAGTTTTATATAATTAGGATTTATTCTATACCTAATATCCTTTACTTAAGACTTATAATTATATAATAGTTTATATTACTATTCTATATTATCTTATTATCTCTCGCCTTTAAGGCTTATAATATATTAGTTCCTCTAGAAGTATTAAGCTTTATAAGCCCTAGTAATAAAGTAATTTAATTAGGATTTAATAATCTTAATATAAATAATTTTATATTAAGTAGTATTTATCCTAGCTAATCTATAAGTTAGGTTAGATAGGGGATATTAAATAAATCCTTTAAAGAAAAGAAAGCGCTTCTTTAAAATACTATTAAAGCTATTAAGGAAGATTTTCTAGACTTAATTCTTATAAGGAATAATAAATATATTAAATAGAGTTAGTATACTAAAGTCCGGTTTAAAGTATAATAGTAGTAAACCGCTATTAGTTAAAGTATTAAAATAAAGTCTAGTATTAAGATTAAGGATCTACTCTAGATTAAAAAGACTATATTAGGTAAATAGGCTAATATTTAAGATAACTTTACCTAAATCACTTCTACTATTAAAGGATTATTAAAGATTACTTATAAGAAGTATAATAAAGTTCTAGACTATATAATAGCTACTAATAATTTAAGTACTTCTAATATAAGGAAATATCTTAAAATAAATAAATACTTTCTACGTAAATAGCTTAACCTATTATTATAAATAGAACTTTCTTTAAGTCGGGTAAGTTATTTATAGTAATATAAAATAGTAATATAAAACTAATTATCTAGGATAATAATAGAAGAAAAGTAATACTAGGTTTTCTACTAACTTTTCTTAAGAGAAGTAGAATAAATAATTATATAAATACTTTCTTACCTTAAACTAATCTTTTTATACTATTAATTAACTAGAGTTTTAATAATTATTATTAATAGCTTATTTAAATATAACCTTAATCTATTATATTAAATTATAAAGTATAATCTTTTTAGATTTTAAAGGAATATATATAAAAATTAAAGTAGATCTAGAATATCCCTAATATATTTCTCTTATACTAGATACCTAATTAAATCCTTAGAAGGTCGCCTATCTTAGAGTACTAGTTTACTAGGTTAATACTAATTTTTAATATTAAGAATATCTTATTACTTTTATACTACTTAATATCTATTATTTTAGATATTTACTTATAACTAAAATAATAAAGATATTAATCCTTTATAGAATTAAAGATAAGCTTCTTAAGGTTATTACTAATAATACTAATAATAATAGAACCTTAAAAGATAAACTAGAGAAATCTCTTACTTAATAAGATACTTAATAGGATATATTATAAAACTCTATTCTTTATTTAGCTTATATCTTTAACCTTATAATATAAGACTTTATTAAAGCCTTAAACTTAGAAGCTTTAAATAATATAATAGTATTATTAGAGGATATTTAAGTTAAAGATATTTAAGCGAGTATAAGGCTATCTACTATTATTAAGAAGGTATAATATTATAGAGGTAATATAAATAGGTAATATATTTATTAATATTTAGAATAGATCCGCGCTCTTATAATAGCTATTAACTTATCTCCTTAATAAAAGCTTTATTTTATATAATTATAAGGAAGCTTAATTAGAAGACCTTAAAAACTTATACTAGATATCCGTATTTATTAGAATTCTATCTACCTTATACTTTATTATATATATTAGCTATATAAGTTTATTAATACTTAGGTAGATAAGAATTTAATAGATTTAAAAATTAATAAGATTAACCTTAGTAAATATAAATAATTAATTATCTTACTACTTAGAAATATATTAAACCCTATCTATTAACTTACCTTAATAGTTTCTTAGATAATAAATACAGGTATATATTTAAGTTTCTAATTATATAATACCCTTTTTAACTACTTTAATAATACGGAAATAATAATATATAATAGTAGGATTATTAGTAAAGTAAGTATTATTTATATTTATAAAGTAGCCTTAATAAAACTCGCTAAGTATTATTTTAAAATAGAAGGTAAAAGCGGATTAATATATAACCTTACTAATATTCTAGACCCTTCTATAAAATTAAGTCTATATAAGACTTAAGATAAATAAGAGGAGTTAAATAATAATAAGACTTTAACCTCTTATAAAGAGATATATAAAAATAAATTTACTAATTACTTTTATAAGTATTATAAGATATTACTAGCTATTAAAAGGACTAATATATAAGAAGTATAAAATATAAATAAGGTAATATAATTAAGGTTATATAATTAAGGTTATATTAACTAGTTATAACCTTTAATAAGAGTAAAAAGAAGTCTACTTTAATATGTAAATTATAGATTTTTATTATAAAGTAAAGCTATTTAATACTTTTATTCTAAAACTCTACTAGAGGATATTCCTATATAGGAGTACTAGAAAGATAATACTTTAGCTTATTTAAATTTAATATAAATAGCTAAGGATATCCTTTTATATCTAATATTATCTATTAATATTAAGAGGGTTTTCAATCTTACTTAAAGAGTCTATTCTTAGGATCGCGTATAATTAGAACTAGAGTTTATAAAATAGGTAATACTTCTAAAGTATTATAATTATACTATAATTTTAGACCCTAAAGAAGCCTTTATTAAGCCCTAGGATATTCTTTAAAGGGGAGAGGATACTAATTAAAGTATTAATAGAGGTAAAGATCCTTTTAAATTAGAATTAATAGATATCTTAAGATAAATAGATTAAGGTTAATTCTTTTATATTTAAGTTATATATAAGGAGTATTATTATAAAGTATATTTAATTTCTATATATAATTATAAAGGTAATATAAGAAGGTAATATATTTCTTTATTTTACTAGAAGCGCCGTAATACTAGGAGTATTATAATATTATAGGAGTACTATAATATCCTAGGAGCGCTATAATATCCTAGGCCTACCCTCTACTCCTAAGATTATAAACCCCTTACTAACCTTAACTACTAAATAGTATAATATTAAAGCTCTTTATTAATTCCTTTATAAGTTATAGATCCCTTTTTATAATAATAATACGCTTAGCGTAGATATAAAGTAGATTTAAGTCTATATTATAATATATATTAGTAAGTAATTATTATAAGGATTAAATAGTAATATAAAAGGGTAATATACTTATATATAAAATAGGAAACTATAAATACCTTAGTAGTATCTTATAATATTATTAAAGCTAAACTTTAGATCTAATATAGCTTTATACTAACTCCTACTACGTCTATTATAATCTCTCTTATAATATAATTAAAGAGGAGCTTTAAGATAAGGTTTTTAATAGTCTTTTAATAGCGTTTAATTTCTCTTAATACTTTAAGGCCTATATTAACCTTATACTTTTATCTTAATAGTACTACTAATTATAAAGGATTAGCTAATTACCTTTTAATATACTACCTTTTTATATTACCTTTCTCTTTCCTCTTAGTAGTATATTCCCCCTCCTACCTTATATAGGCTTACCTCCTCTTATATTCCTAGCTAGTAATTATAGGGTTTTATTAGCTATTTATACTATCTACCTATTAGTATATAGAGCGAGAGATATATTATTAAATAATATTATAAGTCTACTTAATATAAGCTATTATTAAAGTTATTAAATATATATAATAGTAGATAAAAGAAGGAATATAAGGTTTAGATATTTTAATATAAGGTAAAAGTAATATTAAGCGGAATATTCCGCGTAATTATAAGTATAATTATAGGCGGAATTACCCCTTAAAATCTTCTTTCTAACTCCTCCTACTTCTACGTACTTATTAAGTTATAATTAGATAGGCTATTAATATATAATAAGTATTTATTACTAATTATATTACCTAAAAGTATTACTAGATAAATAATATTAACTTAATACTCTAGTAATATTATATAGCTAGAATCCTAAATTAGTTATAAATAGAGAACGCGTTAAATACTAGGATAATAATAAGAAGCTATTATATATAAAGGTATCTAATAACTATATAATAATATCTAAGAGGATTAAGAAGTTAAAGGAATTAGATATCTAGAAGAAAGCTAATAAAGAGGATTATATAAAGCTAGTACTTAGGGTTAAGGAAGTTATAAAGGAGGAAAGATATAAAAAAGGTATATATAATAATATAATTAAGTAATATAATACTTCTTAAGTAACTAATATTATATAATAGAATATTTTAAGATAGAGTTACGCCTTAAAGAAGATAAAGAGGCTACTAAGGAATAAGCTAAGCTAGATAAATTAGTAAATTATATAAAGAGTATAAATAGTATAAATAGTCCTATTATAAAGGTTAATATATAATCTATCCTCTCCTATCTTTTAACTAACTTTAGTTTTAGGATACTATTAAGGAGAATACGGATATTACTAGGCTAGTATTTACTAAATATAATTTACCTATCTTATAACTAATTAAGTAGAGAATCTTATTAGACTAACCGCGTTAGGTTAGTACTTCGAACTTAAGTTAGGTTCCTAACTCGACTCTTAGTAAGTTAATACTAAATTCCTAGCCTAAGTATTTAGGTTAGTACTAATAGTTAGTACTAAGTATTTAAGTTAATACTATAAGGTAGTACTAAGTATTAGTACTAAAGTATTAACCTAACTTACTAAGACTTTAATTTTAGTAAGGGTATTTTACTAGACTATAATATTAGGAATACTTTATAGTAATATAAAAAGGAAATATAATTATTTAATAGTTATTAGTAGATAGCCTATCTATCTATCTAGTTAGATATCTTTATAATCTTATACTTATAATCCTTCTATTTATTACTATCCTCCTTACTATTATTATACTTATTATTATTATCCTTACTACTACTACTAGTCTTACTAGTATCTTCTAGTTTATATTCCCTATCCTGTTCTTTATCCTCTTTAATAGTATACTTAATTTCTTTCCTATTAGTACTAACTTTAATTAAGATACCCTCCTTATCTTAATTCCTCTTTATAGGGTTAGGTATAATATAATCCTTTATATTAAATATATTAGCGTACTCTTATATAAACTTAGTATAAGTATTTATAATATTAGGGTCCTATATATCTTTTAACTCCTCTAGACCCTTATAATATATAATCCTTTACTTAATAATTTATATAATTAGTAGATTAAATCTAATAAATTCTAGCCTAATAGTATCTATATCTTCCTTAGAAGTATTTTAAAAGTTAAGTTAATTAGAAGATAGGATTAAAGATTAATTATATATTTATATCTTTTATAGAACTAGTTATACTATTTATATTTTATATATAATTTACTAGTTTATCTAGCTTAGCTTATTCCTTAGTAGCCTCTTTATTATCTTTAAGGTATAACTCTATCTTAAAATATTCTATTATATAGTATTAGCTATTTAGGAAGTATTATATTACTTAATTATATTATTATAAATCCCTCTTTTATATCTTTCCTCCTTTATAGTATCCTTTACCTTAATTACTAGCTCTATATAATCCTCTTTAGTAGCTATCTTTTATATCTTTAATTCCTTTAACTTCTTAATCTTTTTTAATACTACTACGCGGTTATTAGATACTTTTATATATAATAGCTTCTTATTATTATCCTAGTCTTTTATACGCTCTCTACTTATAATTAATTTAAGATCTAGTTATAAGGACTTTATATTACTATAATATTATATTAACTTATCTATCTAATAATATATTTAGGTAATATAATTAGTAATAAATACTTATTATATATTAATAACCTATCCTACTATAATATCTTAAGTATATAAAGGTAGGAGGAGTTATAAAGAAGATTTTAAGGGGTAATTCTACCTATAATTACGCTTATAATTATATAGAATATTCCGCCTAATATTACTTTACCTTATATTAAAACTTTTAAACCTTATATTCCTTCTTTTATCTACTATTATATATATTTAACGACTTTAATAATAGCTCGTACTAAGTAGACTAGTAATATTATTTTATAATATATTCCTTACTCTATATATTAATAGGTAGATAGTATAATTAGGTAATAAAACGCTAAAATTACTAGCTACTAGAAGGGGTAAACCCTTATAAGGTAGGGGAGCGAATAAGCTATTATATAGGAAGGGAAAGGTAATATAAATAGGTAATATATTAAAATATAATTAGCTAATCCTTTATAAATAGTAGTATTAAAACTAATAATATAAAGATAAAAGTATAAGGTTAACTTAAGTCTTAAAGCTCTAAGAGAGATAAGATAATACTAAAAGTCGATTAATAACCTTATCTTAAAGCTACTATTTAATTATATTATAAGGGAGGTTATAGTAGATATTACGGGAGTTAGTATAAACTTATATTAAATCTAAAGTTTAGCTTTAGAAGTATTATAAGATATTATAAAAGTATTTATAATATCTTTTCTCTTAAGTAAATATATTACTATTTTATATTACTATTTAATCCTTATAATAATTACATATTAATATATCTTATAATATAGATTTAAATCTACTTTATATCTACGCTAAATATATTATTATTATATAAAGGGATCTAAAGCTTATAAAGGAATTAATAGAGAGCTTTAGTATTATACTATTTAGCTCTTAAGGGTAGTAATAGTTTTATGATATTAAGAGTAGAGGGTAGGTCTAAGATAGTATAGCGCTCCTAGTATTATAATACTCCTAGTATTACGGCGCTCCTAATATTACGGTACTCTTAGTATTATAATACTCTTAGTAAGATAAAGAATTATATTACCTTCTTATATTACCTTTATATATATATATAGAAATTAAACCTACTTTTTAAATATACTACCTAATTATTAAATAACTTTAAAATAATAATTATTAATTTATTTATCTTAAGATATCTATTAATTCTAACCTAAAAGGATCTTTACCTCTATTAATACTTTAATTAATATCTTCTTCCCTTTAAAGAATATCCTAGGGCTTTGTAAGAGCTTCTTTAAGGTCTAACCTTATAATATAATTATAATACTTTAGAAGTATTACTTATTTTATAAACTCTAGTTCTAATTATATATAATTCTATAAATATACTCTTTAAGTAAGATTAAAGACTCTCTTAATACCTATAAATAATATTAAGTATAAAAGGATATCCTTAGCTATTTATATTAAATTTAGATAAGTTAAAATATTATCCTTCTAGTACTCCTATATAAGAATATCCTCTAGTAGACTTTTAGAATAAAAGTATTAAATAGCTTTACTTTATAATAAAGACCTATAATTTAGATATTAAAGTAGACTTCTCTTTACTCTTATTAAAGGCTATTATTAATTAGTATAAATTTAAATATATTATTATATTATATTACCTTATTAATATTTTATATATCTTATATATTAATCCTTCTAATAACTAGTAATATCTTATAATACTTATAAAAGTAGTAAGTAAATTTATTTTTATACCTCTCTTTATAAGAGGTTAAAGTATTATTATTATTTAACTCCTCTTATTTATCCTAAGTTTTATATAGACTTAGTTTTATAAAAGGGTCTAGAATATTAGTAAGGTTATATATTAATCCGCCTTTACCTTTTATTCTAAAATAATACTTAGCTAGTTTTATTAAGGCTACTTTATAAGTATAAATAATATTTACTTTACTAATAATCCTACTATTATATATTATTATTAAAATATTATTAAAATATTTAAAAAGAGTATTATATAATTAGAATCTTAGATATATACCTATATTTATTATCTAAGAAACTATTAAGGTAAGTTAATAAATAGGATTTAATATATTATTAAATAATAATATAATTAACTATTTATATTTACTAAAGCTAATTATACTAAATTTTAGATTAATTATATTTTTATCTACCTAAGTATTAATAAAGTTACGTAGTTAATATATATAATAAAGTATTAAGTATATAGAATTCTAATAAATATAAATATCTTATATAAGCTTTTAAGGTCTTCTACTAGAGTTTTCTTATAATTATAAAAAATAAAGCTTTTATTAAAGAGATAAGTTAATTACTATTATAAGAGCGCGGATCTATTTAAAATATTAGTAAGTATATTACCTATTTATATTACCCTTATAATATTATACCTTCTTAATAATAGTTAATAGACTTATATTTACTTAGATATCTTTAACTTAAGTATCTTTTAATAATATTATAATATTATTTAAAGCTTCTAAGTCTAGGGCTTTAATAAAGTCTTATATTATAAGGTTAAAGATATAAGTTATATAAGGAATAGAGTTTTATAATTTATCCTATTAGATATCTTACTAAGTTAGAGATTTCTTTAGTTTATCTTTTAAGGTTCTATTATTACTAGTATTATTAGTAATAACCCTAAGAAGCTTATCTTTAATTCTATAAACGGTTAATATCTTTATTATTTCCGCTATAAGTAAATACTTAGAATACTAGATATTAAGTAGTATAAAAGTAATAAGATATTCCTAATATTAAAAATTAGTCTTAACCTAGTAGATTAGTACTTTAAGGTAGGCGACCTTTTAGGGACTAGACTAGGTATCTAATATAAGAGAAATATATTAAGGATATTCTAGATCTACTTTAATTTTTATATATATTCCTTTAAAATCTAAAAAGATTATACTCTATAATTTAGTATAATAGATTAGGGTTAAATCTAGATAAGCTATTAATAGTAATTATTAAAACTCTAGTTAATTAATAGTCTAGAAAGATTAATTTAAGGTAAGAAAGTATTTATATAATTATTTATTCTACTTCTCTTAATAAAAGTTAGTAGAAAACCTAATATTACTTTTCTTCTAAAGTAATCCCTAAATAGCTAGTTTTATATTACTAATTTATATTACTATAAATAATATACCTAACTTAAAGAAAGTTCTATTTATAATAATAAGTTAAGTAATTTATAAAGAAAGTATTTATTTATTTTAAGATATTTCCTTATATTAGATATACTTAAATTACTAGTAGCTATTAGGTAGTCTAGAATTCTATTATACTTCTTATAAGTAATCTTTAATAATCCCTTAATTATTAATATAATTTAGATAAAGTTATCTTAAATATTAGCCTATTTACCTAATATAGTCTTCTTAATCTAGAGTAGATCCTTAACTTTAGTACTAGACTTTATCTTAATACTTTAATTAATAGTAGTTTACTACTATTATACTTTAAACTAGACTTTAGTATATTAACTCTATTTAATAAACTTATTATTCTTTACTAGAATTAAGTCTAGGAAATCTTCCTTAATAGCTTTAATAGTATTTTAGAGAAGTACTTTCTTTTCTTAAAAGGATCTATCTAATATACCCTATCTAACCTAACTTATAAATTAGCTAGGATAAAGACTACTAGATATAGAATTATTTATATTAAGATTATTAAATTCTAATTAAATAGCTTTATTACTAAGGCCTATAAAACTTAATACTCTTAAAGGACTTAAAGGGACTAATATATTCTTAGCGCTAATAGCGAGAGAATTAAGGGTAATATAGAATAGTAATATAGACTATTATATTATATAGAATAATAAGTAAAGAATATTAGGTATAAGATAAATTCTAATTATATAAAACTATTTAAATTTATATTATAGGGAAACTATATTAGAGTCTATTATTATTTTATTAGTAGCTTAGCTTCTTAGTAATACCTTAGCGAGTTAGATTAGTCTAACCTAACTTACTAAGGTACTAAGAGCTTTTCGGGTTAGTACTAGAAACTAGTACTAAGTTATCGGGTTAGTACTAGGAAGTAGTACTAAGTATTCGGGTCGGTACCAATTTATAGTACTAAAACCCGACTCGACGGTTAGTCTAAATCTTATACTACGGGGGTTTAAAGGAGCTTAAAGATATAAAAGACCTAGATCTTATAAATACTTATACTAAATTTATATAAGAGCACGCTAGTATATTTAATATAAAGGAGCGGATAATTCCTAACCTTATAGAGAGGAATTAAGATAAGGAGGGTATCTTAATTTAAGTTAGTACTAACGGGAAAGAAACTAAGTATATTATAAAGGATAATAAAGAAGATAATAGTAAATATAAGCTAATAGATACTAGTAAGACTAGTAGTAATAGTAAAGATAATAATAGTAAAGAATAGAAGGATTATAAGTATAAGATTATAGAGATATCTAACTAGATAGTTAGGCTATTTATAAAAGACTATTAAATAATTATATTACCTTTTTATATTACTAGAAAGTATTATTAATATTATAGTCTTAATAGAATACCCTAACTAAAACTAAAGTCTTAGTAAGTTAGGTTAATACTTTAGGTTAATACTTAATACTACCTTATAGTATTAACTTAAATACTTAGTACTAACTATTAGTACTAACTTAAATACTCGGGCTAGGAATTTAGTATTAACTCGCTAAGAGTCGAGTCGGGTACCTAACTCGAGTTTAAAGTACTAACCCGACGCGGTTAGTCTACTTATACTATCTTTACCTACTAATCTAGCTACTTATCCTTCTACTTAGGTTAAAAGATATAATAGGATTTAATTTTTACCCTTAATTACTAGATTAGTAGTTAAAGTATTCGTAGAAATCTTAATTATAAAAGAGGGTAGAGTATTACTATTAAGAGAGAAGGATAATATAGTAATATTTTTAATATACTATTAAATTTAAGAATTTAAGTTAGGGTTTATAAGCTCTTATTACGCTATAATATCTATATCTACTATTTTACTACTAGTCTTAAGTAATAGTAAAGTAGAATCTAATTAGAGGCTTAAAAGTAAAATAATTAGCTACGCTTTAACCTTTCTAGTTATAATTCTAGTTATTACCCTAGCTAGTTAAATATTATAATCCTCGCTCTTAGACTAGTAGGTAGACTAAGTTTTTAGTACGTTTTATAACTAATATATTATAACCTTGGTAAGTGGAGCCTTAGCGGACGCTATAGGCGCTTACTAAAGTCGAACATGCCTTGGTATAGCGACTCGAGCGATCGCTCGACCTGATCGCTCTAGTCGACGCAGGTCGATTACTGGCGACTAGCGCGAGCATAGACTTTCCTATATCTATATAGAAAGCGTGATCTTTCCCTTAGATAGGAGCTTCGTGCTTAACTTATATTATTAACCTAGATATCTCCTAGATACTAAATATAATACTCTACCTGTATTAGACTAGTTTAGTACGAAGCCTATTTACCTTAGTCCTTAACACTCCTCTCTACGAGATCCACCTAGACTCCGGAGCCTTCTAGTTAGAAGACGACGGGTCGTAACACTTTAAGCACCCTTAAGATAAGTACCTCAGGATAAAGGGACCTCACCCTAAGTAAACGCGGTCCACGACAGTTAGTAATAGCAGAAGTTAAAGAAGGTATTAAGGTTACTAAACCAGATTTATATTATAGCGATCGAGACAAACTTAAAGAGTGGTTAGTATAGATATAGCTATACTTCTCTTTTAATAAAGACGCTATTAGGTTAAAGAAATAACCACTATTTATAATAACTTATATAAGAGGACGGGCCTAGAGATAGTCCGCTCTATTTCTTAAACGATATATAGAGGATCCTGATAATAATAATAATGTCTCTATTAAGTTATAGATAGAGAGCTTAATACTCTTCCGCTAGGAGATAAGACGGATGTTCGGACCTTCTAATAAAGCTAGCGTAGCGACGAGAGTCATCTAGCACCTGATATAAAAGAAATTAGTATCTGAGTATATAATACAGTTTTAATAGTACTTTATAAGAACTAACTAGGATGACAACGCGCTAATAGTAATGTATCGGAGAGGATTAAAACCTCAGGTAAAGAAGGAACTCATGCGAGACGGAGCCGTTTATAATAACTTAGACTTATTAATAAGAGCCTTAACACGAGTTAATAACCAGATCCACGAGTTAGTAATAGAACTACGCTATAATAGTGGAGTTTCTAGACTCGGTCATATAGGACTCTATTCCGGAGGAAGTTATAGGAAGAAGCGATTCTCACGCGATCCTTACGGTCCGATGCTAATAGAGTTGGACTTCACCGAGAAGAAGAAACCGTTTAGAGGTAAGAAACAGTAAGGGGGTAAGAAAGCAATAAATTACTATAGCTGTAGTAAACCGGGCCATATCGCCAGAGACTACAGGTTAAAAAACATGGTAAAACGACCTCAGTTAAACATATTAGAAAGAGTTCCAGTCAGGAAGACTGAACCTCTAAGGGATCAATAAGAAACGGAGTACGACGACACCGAGCTAGATATAATTATAGATGATTTGCTAGCCCTCGTCAATCCACCTATTAATAGAGAACTATAATCTAGAGAAGAAGAATTACGCGAAGAAATAGCTAAGAAATAGAGAAACATCGTAAAGATTAAATAAAGGCTAGTAGATATTCACGAATAACTCAAGGAATTAGACTCTAATAACGAATGTAATGGTGGTTATATTTAGAAGGGAAAACCCGAATAAAGCCGAGAAAGCGAGGATGATTCCGACTAGGAAAACCTCAGCCAGACTTCTAAGAAAGAAGGTGATAGAGCAGCATCTCGAGCTTCTATATCAAAAGATCCACAGATAAAACTCGAGGAACGGGTAGAGTTCTACCAAGAAAAAGTAGTAGGAGGACTTCTATAGAAGGAGTTTAGGAACGACTTAGCATATCTATAGCACGGAGTAATATACTAGTTAGCCTACGCCGACGAAACATATATGGTTTACTACTAAGCGAAGATAAACTTAGGAAAATCTATTAGGATCCGAACGTATAGAAAAACTTGGTTAAGCTATAATAATATAAGTTATTATTAGCATTTAGTAACTAAAAGATCAAGGAAGTGGTTTCCGAGCTATAACTAAAGATGGCATAGCAGTCTTTATAAGTACCTCAAGCATGACGAGTACACGTCAGAGTACCACTTAGATAATTAGTATGCCTGTTTCTATAATAATTACAGAAAGCACATGTATATAAAAAGAACTACCGGATTCCTATCCTTTTCGGGAAAAGAGTAATCCCTTATACTAAGGGGAAGTATAAGGAGATTAATGTCCTTACCCTAAAAATATATTAGCTATATTTAACGAACTACGTAATATATATAAACGTACCGGTTAAAATAGATAGTTAGCGGACTATAGTAATAATAGATTCTAGAGCATCTAGAAACTTTATTTCTAAAGCATTAGTACGGTTAGTAGGCCTACTAACGCGGAGAAAGAAGGATCTATATAACTTACGGATAGCTGACGGGTTAACGCTATTAAAAGGAAGCGTAGACGAGGAGATAACCTCGCTACTATTTGTAATTCAACGATACTATAAGGAAATATCCTTCGATATTATAGGGATAGCCACCTATTATATTATATTAGGCATGCCTTAGTTAGAAAAGCATAACCTAGTAATTAACTGGAGAAGAAAAGTACTTAAGTTTAAGCGAACTGGCGATATTACTAGATTCTAACCTACACGTTAATAGTAGACGACGGTGGATAAGAAATCGAACTAAAGAACGGTTAAGGCATATATTACCTTAATTTCAAATAAGGATGACCTTAAGACATAAGGATCCGACTTAATAGATACTGGTAGCGGTCCGCCAGGTTAATAAGTTAGAGTTCTTAGAGTAACTAATAGTACTCCTAACATCTTATAAGAGTATTAAAGATAGAAACGCCTCTTTATAAAAGAGATAATAGTAAAAGCTCTGCCTAAACACTAACCTTAGGATTATAAGATCGAACTCGAACTAGGGAAGGAACTAATATTTAGACCTATTTATACGTTATCCGAAAAGGAACTTATAATACTACGCGGGTACCTTGATAAGAACCTAAAAAAGGGATTTATTCGAGAATCCAAATTACTAGCAGGATATCCGATACTCTTTATAAAGAAGAAAGACGGGTCACTACGACTATACGTAGACTATCGAAAGTTAAACGACGTAATAATTAAGAATTATTACCCGCTACCTAATATTAGCGAGCTGCAGGATCGGCTAGCTAAAGCAAAGATCTTTATAAAGTTAGATCTTCGAGGAGCGTATAACTTGATTCGAATAAAAGAAGGTGACGAATAGAAAACAGTATTCAGGACTCGATATAGATATTACGAGTACCTAGTCATGCCGTTTAGTCTCACCAACGTACTAGTAACCTGCTAGGCATTAATTAATAATATTATACGAGCTTATTTAGATCTTATAGCGATCGTATATCTCGATAATATATTAATTTACTCTGAAACTCTTAAGGAATATATCCCTTATATACAAGATGTATTAACATGCTTATTATAAGCGGGACTCCTCCTAAAGCTAGAGAAATGCGAGTTTTATAAGACCTTAGTTAAGTTCTTAGGGTTTATAGTAATAACTAAAGGCGTTCGTATAAGCCCTAAGAAGATTCAGGCTATATAAGAATGGCCTATACCATATAATATTAAATTAGTATAAGGATTCTTAGGATTCGCCAACTTCAACAGACGTTTTATAGAAGGCTACTCCAAGAAAGCCTTGCCACTAATAGAAATCACTAAGAAAGATACGGGATTTCGATGGGATACTAACTAGAAGAAAGTATTTAAAGAACTGAAGCAAGCTTATATAGATCCTCTAGTACTCTGTATATTTCGAAATGGAGAACCAGTACGCATTGAGACAGATGCTTCAGATCTAGCGATTAGAGCATGCCTCTATTAATAGAAAGACGGCAAATGGTATCTAGTAGCATACTACTTACGCAAGATATCTCCAGTAGAATAGAACTATAATATACACGACAAGGAGCTTTTAGTAGTCGTCTATTCTCTACAGCATTAGAGAGTATATACCGAAAGTTGTTTAGAACTTACTATCTTCACCGATTATAAAAACTTAGTAGGCTTTATAACCACGAAAGAGTTAAATCGACGATAAGTTTAATAGTCCGAACTCCTTAGGCAATATAAGTTTAAAATTTAGTATACCCTAGGAAAAGATAATAGACGAGCAGACGCTTTAAGTAGACGATCTAACTATATATAAGTAAAAGACATTACCACTTAACCTATCTTAAAATAAGAAAACGATAGATCGTTAGTACTAGTATAGAATCTGGCTACGACCATGCGAGTCACGACATATACAGTTCCTGATTTAAAGGAAGTATACGAGAATAACAACCTAGCCGGATAACTTAGGAAGGAACAGCCTAGCCGGGACCTATTACTATATAAACAGAAACTATACTTACTACTAAAAGTAATAGAAGAAGTGATTAGGGATCACTATAATAATCCTTTACTAGGATATCTAGGAGTATCTAAAATATTAGAACTTATTTAAAGAGTATACGCCGCACTAAACCTGCGAGCGTTAGTCGAGTAATATATTAAGGAATGTATACGCTGCTAGTAGAACAAATCTATAAGACATGCCAAGTACAGACAAATTCAGTTTACAGAAGTTCTAGACACACTATAGAAAGACGTTACGATAGACTTCGTTGTCAAGTTACCTCGGTTAGTTGACCCGGTAACTAATAATAAGTACGATTTAATAATAGTTATCGTAGATAAACTTACTAAATATACTATTATAATCCCATATAAGGAATCCTATAATACTAGTCAGCTTGGATTCATTTTATTAGACAGACTAATTAGAGATTATAGTATACCAGAATCAATAACTTCGGATAGAGACAAACTCTTTATATCGAACTATTAGAAAACTTTGGTCGCGTTAATTAGAACTAAACTACGAATATTAATAGCCTATTACCCTTAAACGGATAGATAGACTGAACGAACCAATTAGATAATAGAAGTATACCTTAGATACTACGTTAATACAAGGTAAAATAATTAGGTTACGTTACTCCTAATAGTACAGTTAGTATATAACAATAAAAGGTTAGATATAATAAAGCTATTACCGTTTTTTATAAACTACGGTCGACACGTAAACTTATTCCTAGATCCTCGACAAGGACTAGATGCCGAAAAAGCCTTGGTATTAACTTCTAATATAAAAAGCCTGTATAAAGACATGTAGCACACGATTAGCGAGGCTAATATTACTACAGAGAAGTTAGTTAATAAGAAAAGAAAATTAGGTCCTTAGCTAAAGAAGGGGGATAAAGTATACCTCCTTATAAAGAATTTAAAAGGTATAAGACTAAGTAGGAAACTAGACCATATTAAAGTCGGACCATTTTTAGTTATTAGAAATAAAGGGCCTGTTAACTATAAATTACAGCTTCTACCCGACGCTAAAATCTACCTAGTATTCTATATCTTAATATTGGAACTAGTAGACCCTAACACACCTTTATAAGAAACCTTCTACTTCCAGATAGAAGAAGAGAATAAATTCGAAGCCGAAAGGATTCTATTATAATAAGGTCAGAGCTACCTAGTAAAATAGAAAGGATACGAGGACTTAGAAAATACCTGGGAACTAGTTACGAATCTTACGAACTATTAAGAGCTCCTCTAGTAGTATTACTAAACCCAGGCACACCCTAAGCGATCCACTCGAGAGCTCTAGGAGAGAGAGTTCTAGAACCCTTAAACTCTGAAAAGGTAGGACACTCTACGAGTGCCCGTTTAACTTTACCGGCCTTCTTAAGCTCTTCTAGACGTTCTAACTCCTTAATATTATTAAGACCCTTATTAAATATCTACTATTCCTTCTCTTTAAGGAAACGCTTCTATTAATAAAGGCGTTTCAGCTTCGTCTATTTTTAATAAGCGATTTCGTTAGCAGCCTCCTACGCTACCTCTATCTCCATCTCTTCGCGTTTAAGCTTCTCTATAGCTTTATTAATACTAGAGAAGTGGACGACAGGTACGGCCGGTTCGTATTATTTTCCGAGCCGAATATATTCCGCGCACCTTCGAGATAAAGAAGATACCTAATACTCCTTTTAAGACCTTACGTATCGTAGACACGATACTATTATAATTACTCCCTTATAAGCCACTCGATCCGATAGCTTAGTACGGCGTTATTATAGACGAGATGATATAAATATTCATCTAACCTTTAGGACAAAGGTTTAGGGGATAAGGGGTAATATTATAACCTTGGTAAGTAGAGCCTTAGCGGACGCTATAAGCGCTTACTAAAGTCGAATATACCTTAGTATAACGACTCGAGTAATCGCTCGACCTGATCGCTCTAGTTAACGCAGGTCGATTACTGGCGACCAGCGCGAGCATAGACTTTCCTATATCTATATAGAAAGCGTGATCTTTCCCTTAGATAGGAGCTTCGTGCTTAACTTATATTATTAACCTAGATATCTCCTAGATACTAAATATAATACTCCACCTATATTAGACTAGTTTAGTACGAAGCCTATTTACCTTAGTCCTTAACACTCCTCTCTACGAGATCCACCCAGACTCCGGAGCCTTCTAGTTAGAAGACGACGGGTTGTAACATAATATTAATCTCCTAAAATCCCTTAAGCTCTTTCTCTCCTTTATAATTCTACGCGTAATATATTCCCTATATTTTCTATTAATAGCTATACTACTATTTCTCCTACTCCTAGTAATAAAGTTATATCCTATAAAAATATTAGATCTAATAGCTATAAAACCTACTAGATATTAATATAGCTTAGATCCTAGGGCGGACCCTAAAATACTAATTAAATATCTACTAGTAGTATATTTATAAACCTTAATAGTATAATCTCTATTACTAAATATCTATTAAATAATTTACCTAATCTACTACTAGATAGGTGAACTTAATCTAAATATTAATAACTTTAGAAGATAGTAGGTAGTAAGAAAGCTATTAAAGGAAGGGTAAGAGGGAAGTAAAGGAGATAGTTAATTATAATATAATAATAAAAACCTAGAAGTATATTAGGAATATAGAGATAATTTATTATAGCTAATATAATATTATAGTATAAGTATTACTAGAAATTTATTATCTATAAAAATTAATAGACCTAGTAATACTATATTTATTATTTAATCGTCTAGTAAGAGAAATTATTATAAACCTTTTATAAAAGGCTATATATTTAATATAAATATAAGCCTCTACTTTAAGTATACTTTAGTAAGCTATAAAGGCTAAAGTTATTAATAATCTTAGTAGTATTTCCTATTATATTATAAACTCTTAATATAATAGATACTAATAAATTATTAGTAGCCTAATTATATATATTCTATATAAAGAGAGTTACTATACAGGTAAAGGATATAGACTTATTTAAAAAGCTATAGAATAATAAGAACCTTTTAATAATATAGAGTATGAATTCCTTAAATAATACTTATATTATATTATAATTATATTTTATTATTTAAAGTACTATTAATAACTAGAATAATAACTATAAATCTAATAACTATAAACGCGAAACCTATCTATATTTATTAATAATAATAAGAAGACTAATTATAAAGACCTTAAAGAATATATTAAAGAGAAGAATAAAGGGGTATAAAAGTATAACTTAGTAGATTTAGTAGTTAATTTAACTAGAGGTCTATTATTAACGCGAAGACTAACCCTAAAAAGGTTAAAAATAAATCCTATTATTAAATTAGAGTAATAAACTATTAATTAAAAGTATTATATAAGGAGAATCTTTAATTTATTATATCTATAAATTATAGCTACTTATATAGGGAAATAGGCTATATCTTATAATAGGAGGTATAATTTATTAATAAAAGGCGTAAGGTAGCTAAACTCCTAAGGCACCTATTTAAAACCTTAAATAATAAGAAGATATACTTATATAATATTAGTTATATTTATATTAGGCTTAAAACTATTAGCTACTAGATTATAATTATTAGGCTATTATAAAGCGGGTCTAGGAAGATTAACTAAGCGCGTATTATTTATAATACTAAAACGCTAGTCTTAAAGATAGCTAGTTATATTATATTAAATAGCCTTTTCTCTATAACTAAAGTATATATATAGTAGAGGGAGGGGCTTATAATAGATCTAACTATTCTACCTAGGTTAATAATATATATAGTAATAACTAGAATAATAACTAGAATTATAAAATTAATATAACTTAATAAGTAGTAGATATAAGCTACTAGTATAATAGTTAGGGTAATATCCTAGGTTTAAGTATTAGTCTAGGTAATCTAACTTATATAATAGGCTATATATTAACTTATACTAGACTACTTATATATAAATAAATAAACTTATTTTAAAGTTTACTATATATTCCTATTATAATTAGCTAGACTTTTATAAGATCTACTAATCTATAAGTTAATATTAATTAATATTATATTTCCTCTAATTATAAAGCGCGTCCCGCTTACGCGTAGCTTAGAAAATTAGATCTATATAATTAGTATATAGTTTAAAGAGGGAATTAGTTATATATAAATTATCTAACTTAGCCTCCTTATTATTAACGTCTTCCTATACTAAGTCCCTATTATTATTATTATTAGTATAAATAATAGTATAAGTAGTAAGCTATATATTATAATACCTTACTACTACTTTAATATAAACTCTAGTAGTAATCCTTTAAGAATATTAGATAACTAGAATAATAATTATAAATAGGAGAATCTTACCTTTAATTTATAATAAATTATTAAAGATAAGTAAGCTATCCTTCCCTTTCTTTTATAAACTTATTAAGATAGAGTAAGAACTTCTTATACTTCCTAATAATATAGCTAATAGTTATAAGATTAGCTTTCTTTACTAATTCTACTACCTTTTTACCTAATATAAAAGACTTTATATACCTTTATAAATACTTTATATATATATTCTTACTTAATTCTTTAACTACCTTACGCTTTACTTAAAGGCCTAGGTAGTAACCCCTTATATTATATATTAAGCCCTATATAGTACTAGTATTATTACTATTATAGGTATTAAGGCGCTAGAGGAGGGTTTTATTAGAGTCTTCTTCTTTATCTTTAATATCTATAATAGTTAGTAGGATATTATATAAGTTTAATAAGAGCCTTTATATTAAGTATATTTTATTAAATTAAACTCTACTACCTACTCTACCTTTACTACTTTATAATTACCTTTATATATTATTAATTCTAGCTATCTTTATAATTATTAATAATATAATATATATACTACGTACTATTATATTATTAACTATTAATACTTAAATAGATTTTAATAATACTTAGAGGAAGAATTTAGTAGAAATAAAGAGTTAAGGGATTTATTTTAATTCTAAAATATACTATTCCTAATTAGGTTAAAATTGCCCCTACTACTTCTTCTTAGTATTAGTACTAAATACTAGTAGTAAATATAATAAATAATAATTCTTTAAATAATTATAAATATTATTAACTATAAATTTTCCTAATAATATATTATATAATACTATTAATAGAGGTATATCTCTATAAGCTTAAATAGTATTAAATAGAGTAGTATTACGTATACTAATAGTAGAATTCAAGTTCCTAGCCCTATAGTACTAATAGAGGCCTCCCGCTACTAGTAGTAAATCTTTATAAATATTATTTTTATAGATATTCTAATTATAATAATAACTATATTATACTATAGGATTCTATAATAATATAATATATAATAATATTAAATCTATAAATTAATTATAATCTTCTCTAGTATTAATCTAATAAGTATAATAAATAATAGAGTAGTTTTAAGTAGAGAATAATAGGAAATCTAAGTATTTACTCTAAAATAATAATAGTTAAGAATATCTTATTTTAAAGACTTAACTATCTAACTTATAACCTCCTCTAGTATTATATATATAACTATAAAACTCTAGGAGTATAATAGTCTTATATTATATATACTATATCCTTATTATAAAGTTTATTATTTTATTTTATAATAATTTAAGTATATCTACCCTTTTATAATTAATAATATAGCTTAAACTTATAAGCTAGTATCTATATATTTCTAACCTTATCTTCTTACTATAATAGAAAATATAGAATTTTAAATCCTAAAGATCTCCTAGACCCCTTATCTAATAGATTTATTACTTTATACCCCTATTTAACCGCCTTTAGTTTAGCTTCCTATCACGAAGAATATTAAAGTCCTAACTTCCTTCCTATTCTACCTACTAATACACCTACGCTTCCTATAATTTTTAAACTATATAAAGTTATTCAGCTCCTTTTAAAGAACTTAACGCTATTAAAATTATTAAAATTCATATAATAGTTTAAAAGTTATATCGTAATAAATAGATTTACCTACTAAGAATCCTATTTCTTAGTATATTTTATCTATATTAGCTTTATTAATAATTTTTTTCCTACCTTCTATCTTATCCTCCTTCTTTAACTAACTATTCTATAATATCTAATATCCTATCTAATATATTACAGCTACTAGCTAGAAAGATATAGGATTTTATTATAATACAAGCTAACGTATTTATTATATTAACTTTAAAGCTTTATATCTTAGCGAATTTTAGAGGTTTTTATAAGGTTTTTTTAGCGTTAAATAGGGTTTAGGCTAAATTTTTAGCCTAGAAAAAAATATTACCTAATTAGGCCTAGTTCGCGATTTGCCACTAGGATATCCCGTAGGATATCCCATCCCAGTCCGAAAATCGCCTCGATCCCATACCGAAATCCCATATCTTTCCGGCCCGTAATTACAGCCTCTTCTACCTATTACTTGCCTTCTAAACCCCTAGTATCGCCCTAACTATACTAGGCTAGGCTTATTACCCTCCCCTTTATTCTTAACTAATTAACGCCCCCTTTTTAATATTAATCCTAATACTATAGGTAATAAACGCCAGCGACTATATAAAAGTAAGGGTATAAGGCGTATTAGGTAGTTAAGAAACTCCTTTATAGCATCTTTAATTAATATTATTTATACTCTACCTCTTTTTTCTTTATCCTAGTATTAATAGATTTTCTATAAAACTTCCTATATCCCCCTTAGTTTTAACGCCCTCCTACTATCTAGTAATTAATTCAACCTTCCTATTCTACTATTTAAGTAGTTATTCCCCCTTAGAATAAGTAATAACCTACTCCCCTAGTCTTTAAAGAAAGGCCTAAAGAATCTACTCTCTAGCTACCCTCTAAGTACTATAATTAGACCTGTTACTAGTATACCTACTAGTAACCTAATATAGAAGATGATATTAAGTATTAACCTCCGCGCTAGTAAGGCTTATACCGGCGGTAAAATAATATATATAGGGGGCGGACGCTAGGCTAGGGATATTAAGTACATAGGGATCCTTATATAGTAAGAGATATAGTACTTTACTAGGTTAATAGATTATTTAACCTCCCCGCTAATAGATATTTATACTATAACGTACTATCCTAGAAAAATAAACGTAGTAGCTTAGGGGGCGGTTAATAGCTATATTATAACGGTAGGAAGAATAACTAGCTATCCCCTAACTAATTATATAAGCCAGCCGACGTTAATATATTACTTAAAGGGCTAGGAAAGGATATAGAGGTTAGTATATAATTTATTAATAAATTACTAAGCGACGTAGATAATATTATTATTAATAAATAGTTTATAAGAAGGAGGACTATATATATTAAAGAATTTTTAGATAATATTATTAGTTATAATAATTATCTTTCCTTTACTAGTAAGGGTATAACTAATATTAATACCTATATTAATTAAACTACCTTTTAGATCTAGGGGTCTATTTATTATCTAATAGGTCCTCTTATTACTAATAATAGCCTTAGGCTAAGATTTACTTAGATCTATATACTAGATAGTATATAGGACTAACTAGATATTTACTACTAATATTTTAATAATTTAAATTAAGATACCCTTACTTCTACTTAGTATACCCTCCGGTCTATTAATCTATACGTCTAGGGGTTTAAATCCTACTATAACCGCCTTAAGGAGGATAAATTATAATATCCTATTAATACTATAAGCGTCTATATCTAATAGTTAAGTTCTAAATAATAGGATAAGGGTACTTATAATTACCCTACTTTTATAGAGGTCGCCCGTATTATAATAACTCCTAATAATACTATAAGAGGCTAGATTAAGCGGGATATTTATATTAAAACTATTAAGGGGGGCCTTATATTAATCCCTAATTAGTATCCTTCCTATATAGCCCTCTAATATCTACTCCTATTTCTATTTAATAAATAGTCGTAGTATAACCGCCTCCTATTAGCTAGCTATTAGCTTCTAGGCGATTATCTATTATATATATCGCGACGGAACTATATTACTAGTATACTTACCTAGTATACCTTAATTAATAGCGATAATAAACTAGAGTAGGAATATAGTAGTAACCCTAAGTAGGAACTAGACTAGCACGTTACTAGTAAGTATATACCTTAGGGTTATAATAGGTCTTAGTAAGTAATAAGACGTTAATTTTATATAAAATAGATATAGGTAAGAGTATTTAATATATTTCCTTAATTATTTTCTAGACCTAAATCCACTTAGTTATAAATAGTTCTAAATAACTTAGATAACTATTAGGGGATAGTTTATATAATTTAAATAATTAGCTATTAATATCTAGATCCGGCCCGATTTCTTTAATCGTACTATTAATAGCGGATATCTATTTAGCTACTAGGCTACTAATATCTAGATATTAATAGAGCTTAATAATGTAAATTAGTATTATTAGAATTAATAGACTATTTAAGCGGACTACTACTCCGGCTTAATAGATAGGCTTAGTACTAATCTAGATATCTCGCTTAAAGATATTAATAGTAAGGTAACTATCTTCCTATTAATAATACTAGGAAGCCTATATACTATAAAAGCGAGAATATAAGACGCTATAATAATAATCTAAAAAAGGGGTAAACTTAAATTTTTTATTACCTTTATATATAATCCTAAGTAGCCTGATATTTAGAGCTTACTAGAATCCGGTTAGATATTAGAGTATTATTATAACCTAATTACCCGTATCTTTAATTAGAAGCTCTAGAAGCTAATAAAAGACCTCCTTAAGTAATATATCCTTAATATTTATATAGCCTATTATTATATTATTAAGTTTTAGAAGTAAGGTCTCTTATATACTTATATTCTCCTTATTATATAGGAAGAAGATTAGATCTAGATGGTTAGTAATATTAATAGCATTATTTAAGTATTTATCCCCCCTTAATAGGAGGATAATACGCTACGTAAGTTAGTCTTATAATATATAGTTTATAATCGCTATACTAGCATCCCTAGTAATAGATATTTTAGTTAGAAGAAAAATTATTATAGTAAGGATTTTCGCTAAGAGACGTCTTTTATATCTAATAGGAGTTATCCTTTCTATAAACATCTAGTCGGCCCCCTAGAACCTAATACCTCTATTAATAATAGGTAGATTATCCCTTATAACCTATACCTATTAAAGAAATATAGTACTTATATTAATATTAAGATTTATAGCTCTATTAAGTCTATTTTCTATCTATATAAATATATTTATAAGGGACTTAATTAGGCTAATATCTCCCTTACTAGGAATTATATACGTACTAATAATAACCCCGCTCCTAACGGCTAGCCGCGATAGTAAGGGGAGTTAGTAGATAAGATTATAGAGTTCTAGTCTACTTACTAGATTAGGTCTACTAAGGCTATCTAGAAGATACTCTTATTTAGTATAACTATTATAAAGCCTTATATAAAGTATTTATAGATCTACTTCCTAGACTAATAGTATACCCTTTTTAAGCCGGCTAATAACTAGGCTACTAATAAGGCTATTAAATAAAAGCTAATAGATAGTAATAAGCTCTAGAGGACTATATTAATAGAGTTTTTTAATATAAACTATCTTACTAAGGAAGCTTATAATAATAGTTAGCTATTACCTTTTATAAAATAGAACGGGAAACGCCCTACTATTATAAGGGATCTACTCGACTATCTATACGCGGATTTTCCTAAATTCTTCACGTAGAATAAAAGAAATAAATGATAGAAAATATATAAAAAAGGGGAAACTCTTAGGCGTATTAATTTTATTAGTCCTAAAACTAAGGATCTCTACTATTACTAACTACTCCTCTATTATATTAAGGGGGCTATATTATTTAATAACTTATAGATAGTAGATAGCTAGCTAATAGGATAAAAGGAGGCCTATATAGAGCTTAGGTTAACTAAAAATAATAGATATACTAATAAGATCCTTAATAAGGGAAAGGGATTTTAGGGAGGTTATAAACTACGTAGTCTTTTTATATTAGTATTAATTAAACTCTAACCTACTAACGCCCTTATATTATAGAATAAGTATAAGGAGTATATCTTAAATAACTACTTATACCTCCTATAACGGGATTTTTTAACGCTTTAGATACTAGATAATTATTATAAGTAATAGTTATTTATAGAATAATACGCCCTATACCTAATTAACGGCTAATTAAAATATTAATTAACCCCTAAATATACTAAGAATCTAGCCCGATATAGCCTACCTATTTTAACTATCCTATTTAATAATTTTAATAATATTTTAAATAAACTTTTACGGGAAGAAATATCTTACTAAATTACCCCTAATAAGGCTAAGGTCTTATAGAATAGGCTGAATACTAACTAATTCCACGCTACTAATTAGATTATTACCGCTATTAACGCTAATATAGATAATAAATTCAGTACTCTAAGTACCCTATTCTTCCTTAATAGTACTAAGGGGACTAGTAAGATAATAGTATAAAATACTATTATATAAAGGCTACGTTCCTAGTAAAAGGTTACTCTAATAGTAGTATCTTCTAGTATTATATTAACGCTACTATAGGGAGGTTAGACGGCTTACTTATAATTTAAGATACCCCTAGACTCTAATACTACCTCCTTATATAGGATTAAGAAGGGGACTAATCTTACTAAGCTAATTAAGCGAGCTTATATTATCTTTTAGGATAAGTCTCCTATATAAAGTTAATATAATATAGAAGCTATTAGTTATAGCCTTTAGGATATCTATAATAACGACTAGGCTTATTTTAGGGGTAAGGTAGTCTACTTTTATAGGGACTTCTAATAAATACTCCCTATTATTCTAGGAGGATCTAGTAGCTAGGTTATTAAGGCGTGTCTTTAGAAGGCCTATTTCTAGAATAAGGTTATATATTTAAATCTTACTATTAATAAGCGACTTAATAATTCTAATCTAATAGATACTATATATTATAAAATAGGACTATTTATAAGTAATCTCCTCGCTATTAATAATAGCGTTAATATCTAGAAAAGCCCTACTACTAATAAAGAGGTATTATATTAGAAATATAGTTATACCCCTAGAAACGCTATTAATAATTTAGTTAGGAATATCTATACTAATATTAGGATAAATATCTCTTAGAGGGATTATCTATTAAAATAGGCTATCCTCGCTATTACTAATAAAGATATTACTAGTATTAATACTAAAATAATATTATATATCCCTAGTAATATAATAATATACTAGAGTATTAATTATATTATATTAGAAGAAGATAATAAACTCTTCCCCCCTAAGTACTTTTACGGGTTTTATTAACCCTCCCTACCGTCTTATAAGCTATACGTTAAGCTGGGCGTACTAGTTATACTACTAAGGAACCTCGATCCGCTATATCTATATAATAGGACCTAACTATAAGTAACGCGATATAGTAAGTATATCTTTAAGGGGGAAATTATAAGTAGTACCTATAATAGCGAGAAGGTAATACTATTTAAGACGCCGTTATAATCTAAGGAAAATAATAGGTAGATTCCTACCCCCTTTATCTAAAAGTAGTATCCCGTCTAGCTAGTATTTACTATAACTATTAATAAATTATAAGGCTAATTAATAAAGTACGTAGGTATTAACTTATAAACTAGGCCTACTTTTAGCTATAATTAGCTATACGTAGCCCTATTACGGGTAATAAGATAGGGAAACCTCTATATTATTAGGCCTGAAACTCCTAAATATATATCTAGCCGATTAATAAGGAACGTTATATATAAGTAGGTACTATTAGATAATAGGTAGACTAGGAATATAACTCCTAGTATATTAGTTATAACTAATTATTAGCGCCTAGATCCTATTAACAGCTACTTAGCGGCCTATTAGAATACTAATTATAATATTAGAAGTATAAAAACGGCCTAATACTATACTTAGTTATATAGTTATATCTTTATATTAGACCGTAATATTAGACTTTCTAATAATAAAAATAAGCTATTCTCCTATTTAGTTTATTAAACGCGGCTAGTTAAACTTTAAAGGGCTAGATAAATACTAGGCCGTACTAACTCCTATATCTAATAAATTACTCTATATTAATGTAATAAATCTAGTAGGGCTATTAATAGTTATTATAAGAGTATAAAAGATATATTATAATATAAGGGATACGAGGAATTAAGAATTACGTTAAATAGTCTAGTAGCGTAGAAGTTATTAATAGAATAGAATATCGCCGTACTAGATATCCTATAGTTATTTAGGTACCTAGTAGATAGTATTAGTCTTTTAACGCTTCTATCTTAATAATAACAACGTCTTTTCCTAATAATAACTCATATAATAAGTTATCTAATAATAGTATACTTAGTTATACTATATTAGTCTTAAATAGTAACGTTATAGTAGAGTTATAATATAGGTAGGCCTAATAACTATTTATTAATACTCTAGTACTAGGTAATCGCCGTGAATAATCCCTTAAGTTTAAAATTAGTATTTTTAGTAACGTTTACCCTATAATTCCTATAATACTTAAGGAGGGTCTTAGTATCTATATAAGTTTATACGTATATCTATTATATTTAAACTTAAAATTAACCTCTTACTACTACTACTACTTACTAAGGAATAGAAGAATTATACTTAGGTAAGTATACTTTTCCTACGTAAAAATCTTGAATTTTTACAGGTATTTTCTAGTTAGATATAATTAATTACTTATAATAAAGGTATTTAATTTATAAGAGCTAATATAATAGTATAGACACCTTATAAGACTATAGGTAGTAAAGGTAGTAAAAAGGCTATAAGTCTTAAGTCTAGCGCCGTTAAAAGTCTTCTAAGTTTAGGTATAGCTTAGAAGAAGCCTAGATAGAAGTATAATAGTATATCTTTATAACTATTATTCTACTTATTAATCCTAGCTAATAAAGTATATAAGCTATTACTCTTTATAAGATCTACTACTACTAGAAAATTCCTAATCTCCTTATTCTAAAACTCCCCTTTTATTAACTAGTTTATAAGATTACCCTTAATTTACGTATAGGTACTAGATTCTAGCGAAATATATTTAAAGGCTTATAAGAAGCTTTAGAAGTATTCTTAATAAATATATTAGAAAGTAAGTTATTTATTTATTTCTAATATAGCTAGTATTAATAATTATAGTAGTATTAAACCTATATACTATATACGCGAAGCGTATTATATTATAATTAAAGGATATTTAGTTATATATATAGATTATAAACCCTTATAATTATAAAGTATTTACTCTAATATAGATTATAAGGTCTAAACTTCCTAATAGTTAGTAAACTTTAAAATTATAATAATCTACTTTATTCTTTATATATAATAGCTTAATAATTAATATATTATATATAATATATTATTTCTAGTTATTATTCTAGTTATTATATTTACTTAATATAATCTTCTATACTCCTCTTTATAGATACTAAGCTTCTCTTAGTAATTATAGGATATCCTATAAATATCCTATCCTAGAAAGTAGTCCTACGAATAACCTATCCCGTAGGATTATCCTACGAAAACCTATACTATCCTAGAACGGGATAGGACTAAATTAGCTAATCCTATACTATAGTATAATATAGTAGGAGAGACTAATATCCTATATTATCCTATATCTTTCCAGCTAGTAAATATAACTAGAGGTAATAAAATTAGATAACTAGAAAGTAAGTATAATTATCTCCCTACTTAGTATAAAAGCTAGCTTAAGGAGGGTTATCTATTTATAAGGCGTAGAAACTATTTATAAGACGTAGGTAATAAGTAAAGAGTTAATAAGGTAGTTAAAAAGATAGAATAATACTCTAAAGAGGTAGAGTTATAAAAACTTAGCGAGGATAATAAGGAGGAGAAAGTAGTATATAGTTATACCTACCTTCTCTAGATATCTTAGCGAATTCTATTACTAGGAATATCTTATTAGTAATAATAAGGTAACTAATAGCTATAGAAGGCTTTAGATAATTATATAGCTTAACGCGTGCGGTATTAAGGGCCTTAATATATATACGGGCCTTACTAAAGGCTATAGCAAGCTATATAGGGAGAGGACTAGTACTAGAGAATTTAGCTAGTACTTTACTAGAGGCTCTCCGTTATAATAGGCTAGTACCCGATCTAATACTATCTAATAGGAAGTAGTATTAGATAGTAATAATAGGTATTACTACTATTTATTAGGTATTATAACTAATAAGTTAAATATTTTAAAGATATCTAGCTATCTAAGAAGTAATAAGATAGCTAAGTATACTACTAAGGAATTATCCTTAGCGAAGCCTTTAGTAGATAATATTATAATACTTATCTCTTTACTTTAACTTAATACCTTAGCTAGGGTTATACTATAATTTATACTCTATCTAGCTATAATTATAACTATAAATAATATAGATACCTAATAATATACTTATTAATAATATTAAAATTATATTGTAGCTAGTACTAATATTAATATTATTATCCTATATTATAGTATAGTATCCGTTAGAAATGCTAAGGTTTACCTAAGGTTCTTAAATACTAAAATATAGATATACTTACAGTTTATCTTAAGAGCTTTCTATTAACTCCGTTTAGAATTAACGTTAATAATAAAGGGTACTAAAGTCTAGGTACGCCTGTAAGCTATATAATATATACCTTCGTCGTAGGATACGATATTAGAAGGGGTAATTCCGTAGTCAGATTTTTAGTGGTTCTTGCCAAGAAATGACGGATGCCAGACATGCCACGATATGGGATACTGTGCGCGTGCCAAGACTAGTACTCGCTTAGTTAGCTGGGGGTGTGGCATTTAGGCTAAACCTAGGAAGCGAACTTAAGTAGACCAAAGTATATTGGAATTCAGACCGGGTCAACCTCGGTAGTCACTAATCAGGACTAGTCAGGGGGCCTTGGCAGACTAATAGAGATTTCTCGTGATGGTTATTCCATTCTATATAGCTACATCTATCTATTAGTTATTATAATACTATTACACTACACCTAAATCACGTGCAGATAACTTATTGATATCATATATTTTAACAGGTTATAAGCCCGGGTTCTACGTAACCTAGGAACCGCATAAATCGTATAGCAAGCTTTTTACTAAGACTTAGTATTACTCTAGAAGAAACATTCCCAGAACTATTTATAATAGGCACTATTATATCTAACTATCATAAAATTTAGAAGCTTAAGGGTACTAAGAACTATAAGCTATAGGAGATCGTTATAAGAGTATTACTCGTAGTTAACGGCGTGTTTAAGGTTATTAGACCGGAATATAAACCGCTAACTAACCCTGACTCACCTACTACCGGAGGAGTAAAACTCCCTATTAAGGAGGTGGATAAGGATAAATAGGAAAAGTATATTGATCTAGAGGAGCGAGTACTCGCCGCTATTCATATTACTACATCGCCGTCAGCCTATAATATGATTAAAACTCTAAAGATAGTAAAAGAAGTATAGGCTAAATTAAAGTCATTATATAGGACGGACTCCTACGCCACTAAGAAAACAACGTACTTCGCCCTATATAAGCTTCGTTTAGATCAATTTAAAGACCTTTATACCTACCTCGCCAAATTTAAGGAGTATATAAACAAGCTTCTATAAATGGGGAGTCCGCTAGAAATAGATTTCCAGATAGTAGTCTTCGAGAGGGGCCTACTAGATGATATAAAGGAAGCGGTCTATACCCTCACTAAGATCGTAAGATCTAGGAAGGAGCCACAGGATTTTAAGTATATTACTACATTATTAGTTAACAGGTTTATGCCTTTAAAGACTGAAGAATCCAAGGCATTCGCTGGCAATTTTAGTAAACAGCCAAAGCAAGGTCAATATCAAAACAAGCCTAGTAATAAAAGCCAGGGCAATAACAACGATAAATGTACTTTCTATGGCTGCCAACACAATATAAAAGACTGCTGGCATGTCAATCTAAAGCTAGGACCAGAAGGATTTATTCCCAAAATAAAGAAAGAGCTGGAGGCACGGAATAAATAATAGTATTAAGACAGATATCCTAGTCGCTAATAAAGTAAATAAAACCTGGACGAATAAAAGCAGGACAAACTCTATACCGCTCGCTTCGAGCACAGCTTATAATAAAACAATAAATCCTATAAGATTATCATCGACTCAGGGGACCAGGAGCATGCCTTCTAGGACCGATCCAAGTTTACCGACTATTTACCAGTCTAGAACCACACGGTATCAGGACTAACTGGGGGTAAACTAATAAAAGTTGAAGGGATCGGAATAGTATAAATCCCGGTAATTATCGATAACAAGGTCAGCGAATTCTTACTAACCGATATTTATCACGTACCAAATATCGAATATAACCTCCTATCTATTATGTAGCTAGACCTATAAGGCTACACGCACACCGGTGGCGGAGGGAAGAATACATTCTATAACAAACACGGCGAGGAGGTGCTATAAGCCTTCCTATATGACCGTACCTACTGGCTAGACACTATGTGGATCAACTAGATGAGGGCATTCCGCCTTAAATCAACAGTCCCGGCCAAGAATAATGCGTCTTGGACCCAATGGCATAAGAGATATAGACACGTCAGTATGGAGGCTATAAAGGCCATAGCACGTGCTACTAACGTCGACTATAAGGCCGCTGATCGTCTATAAAAATACGAAAAGCAGGAACTATATGAGAGTTGCGTATCAGGGAAAATTACCCGAATGCCCTCACGCACACCAATGCCTAGAGTTACTATCCCTAGCCAATGCTGGCACATCGACTTGGTATCAGCAAGCCATGTAACCACCCTTGGGGGGCATACCAATGTGATGGTATCTATATACGAAGCAACAGGGTTTACCTAAATAGACTATATGACTAGTAGGGCCGAGTTACTATAAAAACTCGAGTTCCGAATAAAACATTAGAAAAACCAGGGGTATAAAACGGCCTTTATTCGAAGCGATAATGAACTAGTCTAGGGCCGTAAATATCAATAAATCTTCCAGGAATATAGGATATTTATTACCCTATTAGTACCGTATAATCCTTATTAAAATGGGATCGCTGAAAGGAAGAACCGGACACTATTTAGTAAAGTCAGAGCGGTTCTCATTAACGCTGGAGTACTATAAGAGTTCTGGGGTGAGGCTATCTACTATATTAATTACATTAAGAACCTTATACCTAGCAAGGATAGGAAGTCCCCCTTCGAGAAATAGTACGGTTATAAACCTTAATTAATATACCTGAAGCTATTCGGATATTAGTGCTATTCGTTCGACACATCGCCGAACAAGAAAAAACTAGATAATAAGGCTATTAAATGCCGCTTCCTTGGCTATAACGGTAAGAGTATCTACCGCGTATGGGATATCAAGGGACAACATATTACTTGATTAGCACATGTGGTATTTAATAAGAGGGCCGCCATGTTGTTAATAGACAACAATAAGCTCCCAATAGAGGGAGACTCTAGCGACGACAACATAGCAGACCTCCTGGGCCAGCTCCAAGCTGACCAATCAGATGGCGGCAATCAGGCCTTAGAGGGAGCAACTACCTCCAATCGACAGGGTGTCGAGGGAGTATCAGACAACACTAAAAATACTAACAATACTAATAATACTAATAATACTGGCAATGGATTAGCAACAAATTTTCTATCTGGCCAATCAACAGCAGGCCTAACTGATAACGTAAGCAGGCCAACCAGTCTAAATGGACGTGATCAGGATAATCCACCCGAATCAAATCAGAATGAGTCAAATAATCAGACTGCTGATAATAGCCGAGCGGAGTCGGAATTACCAACTAATCAACATCAGAATAGTCAGGATGGTTCGACACGCCAAATTACTACTGTGACACCATCAGCTGTCGTCAACAAACAATCGACTCGAAACAATAAATCTCAGAGAATTATTCCTGATACATCACGTCGTTCCGTTCGTGACAAACCACGGATCGACTACAGCCAGACGAACAAGAGGGGTATGAAGTCTTCTGACAACCCTGATGGGTTCAGAGCCATGCTCACCCGCGTCGTCGCCGGTACCAAAGAGCGTCCCTGCCCAACGTCAATAGACGAGGCTCTCAGTGGACCTAATAAAGACAAATGGCTCGCTGCCGCCGAAGAAGAACTGGCCAATCACGACAAGCAGACAACATGGCAAGAACCATGTCGACCACCTCGCAAAGCACATGTCTTGCCAGGGAGGTGGGTCTTGTCCTATAAATATGGGCCAATGGGCGAAATCAGCCGATACAAAGCACGGTGGGTAGTTAAAGGCTTCCACCAAATTGAGGGGATTGATTTTAATGAGACATTCTCATCAACCCTGAAGGCATCGTCATGGCGACTCCTCCTGGCCCTGATAGCTAAATATGGGCTAGTCGTCGAGTGTTCAGACGTTGTCGCGGCCTTCTTGGAATCACTTGTTCAGGAAGAAATCTGGGTAGAGCAACCCCACCGCTTTACTAATAAACAACAAGGACACGCCTGCAGACTGAACAAAGCTCTGTATGGCCTCAAACAAGCGTCCCATGAATGGTACGAAACCCTTTATGAGGCACTCAAGTCTCTAGGTTTCAAGCGCCTCGAGCATGATCATTGCGTGTTTATTAACACCATCACAAAAGTTATCATTGCGGCTTACGTGGATGACTTACTATTCATAGCACGCAACCGGGACCTGATCACCCAGATAAAGAAGGAACTTGATAAGAGGTTCAACTTCAAACACATGGGAGACCTGAAAGACTATTTGGGAATGAATGTTGTCAGAAATCTAGACAACTGTTCCATTCAGGTCAACCAAACAAAATACATCAACCAATTGTTGAAACAGCTAGGCATGGAAAAATGTTCGCCAGCAAAATCGCCTATGGAACAAGCAAACATCGCTGTCGCCCCTGACGGCTATACAGCCTCCTCATCTGAAAGGGAGGCTTATCAGTCCCTCATGGGAGCACTCAATTGGCTGAGTGTCATGACCAGGCCAGACATTACATACGCTGTTAGCAACCTGAGTCGTTCACTCAACAACCCTACTCCGCAACATATGAATGCGGCGAAAAGGGTACTACGTTATCTGTCAGGAACAGTCGACGACGGTCTTATCTATCAACCAGGCAAAAATGATGGCCTGGAGGGTTTTACCGACGCGTCATACTGTGACGACTATGAGACGTCTCGTTCCACTGGGGCGTACGTCTACAAACTATTCAATGGCCCTGTCGCCTGGCAATCCAAATTGCAAAAGCTGGTAGCGACATCCACATGCGAGTCTGAATACATTGCTGCAGCAGAGGCATGTAAAGAAGCTCTGTATCTAGGCCCTATGCTCGAAGAGCTAGGGTATGATGAGGGAGCAGCACCAGTGCTCCTAAGCATCGACAACCAGGCAGCTATGAAATTGGCTACTAACCCGATCAATCATACTGCTATAAAACACATCCGAATGAGATATCATTTGGTACGTCAACTCGTTTCTGAAACTAAAGAAATCCGTCTCCAATGGGTTGACACCAGAGGCCAATGTGCCGATCCACTAACAAAACCCATCGGCCCTATCAACTTCGGCCTGGCTAGACAATAATTAGGACTAGCTCCGAGCGAAGTATGAGGGCATTCAGATGTGGTGGTTGGCGACAGGGAGCCTACCTCGTTGCCACCGATATGAAAGGGAGTGTTGGAATTCAGACCGGGTCAACCTCGGTAGTCACTAATCAGGACTAGTCAGGGGGCCTTGGCAGACTAATAGAGATTTCTTGTAATGGTTATTCCATTCTACATAGCTACATCCATCCATTAGTTATCATAATACTATTGCACTACACCCAAATCACGTGCAGATGACTCATTGACATCATACATTTCAACAAAGTATAGCCCCAAGGCTGGGTATTTGGCGTCGATCGTTTAATGATACATCTAGTACTATGAAATATAAAGTAGCTTCAAGCATCGCTGTATTTCGCTCACATTGTTCCCCGAATACTGGTTTTGTGGATGGCTATCATAGATACCCTTTTCAGTCGAATGCACATCGACTGCGCACGGGAGTGAGGTAAGCAGCTTGCAGTATTGCATGTCACCAGCTTTGTCGGCCCTCCAAAGGCTTGACAGCCTGGTACTTCGGTACGTACCTGGCTTCATAGTCAGCGACCACAGCGTACGGAGGCAGTGGCGATAGAAGACTGCCTTCGATCTTCATGCGCCCCACACCAGCCACCTTCCTACTGTGGATGGTTGCATTAATGCAACCCTATAAATCCTACGCTAAATCCTTGGGGGCAAGCTTAGGCAGCTGAACTTCTCAAGTGGTAACTGCTGTGGATATATGAGGGGTTCTCCCACTGAGGATGGTGGTGCTCACCCACAACCCGGTATTCCTTCACCAAGAAGCCTTCTACGATCCCCACTGTTTGAACTCGCAGGATCGTTTTCCGGCAATGTCAAATGGATCTCAATCGTCCCCTCTGGTCAGTGCACTGGGCACGCTGATCGGATACATTAGCGCAGAAGCAGCAGTCGAAGATGTATTTGATCGGCTTCTGTGGCCTCAGAGGTTTTTCAATGCCGTGACATGGCGAGATTCTTTGCAGGTCGGCCTACTGACTCCGATGGGTGGACCCATCCACAAAGCTGCACTGACGACCTTGGACAAATTCCATCGGAATGGTATATTCAAAGGCCGCGACCTTGGGAATATGCTTGGAACGGCATTCTACCAGAATACCCACTTCAAGTATAAAATCCATGACAGTCTTCCTGGGAGCCCTGGGAAAGAATATGCCAGAAATGGTCTCTGGGTTCAAGCCGTATCCCGCATCCCCGTCACGTCCAAGCGGAAGGACGAGCAGCATATCGAAAAAGGAGAGCAAAAGACCTTGTTGGTCAGAGCCAAATCGTCTGTCAATATCTTGGAGCTATCCTACGCCCCACCCGACGAGAACATCGACTCAGCAAAGGTTGTCAAAAACGACACCGGTCCCATCACCTTCCATACAATCCTTACCCTTATCTGGAGCGAGATCACAAGCATTCTCACCGGCGCCATCGTTCTCGCCGTCTGGCGTTCCCCCTCCAGCCTGCTCTGGTTCTTCCCACTCCTCCTGAAAGTCCTCAGCGCCACCTTTGCCCTCGAGCGAGAAGGGATCCTACCGCCCGAATCCGGCAAAAGCGTGCAGCAGCAACCAACCCGACGCTTCGAGGTCAACCTGCAAGGCAACGGTTTCCTCATCATCGAGGGCCAAGAGTCCACCGTCATGCAATTCTTTCGACACTACGGCCACCCGATCCGCAACCGTCTCCGCGAAACCATTCAGGTCACCATCGTCGTCGCCCTGGGTCTCATCTTTCCCCTCGGGCTTATCTGCTCCCTCCTCTGGATGCCGGCGGGCCTGCAGTACGTCTGGCTGAGCTATCAGCTCTACGCTACCATCGCGCTGTACGTGGCTCGCTACACCAAGGGATATCAGTGGCACACGACGGACGCGCGGCTGGCGCAAACGTTCGCCGAGAGCGAGCAGAGGGGAGGCGAATGCGTGGCCTATCTGCAGGATGAGAAAGGGACTACGGTTGTGGGGCGACTGACGCGCATTCCCATTCGGAGGTATCAGGAAGGGCAGGATTTCGTGAGGAATTATCTCGCGACGAGGGCGACTCTCTGGGAGAGTGACGACAAGGGCGACGGGGACTTGGACGAAAAGCTCCCAGTGCCATCATGAGTGAACATCCAACAAAGCGAGAGCCAAGAGCTAACTCAGAGTCGCGGAAAATTGACAGGGTACATATATGGTGAGATTTTGCTTCAGTGTGTGAATAAGGATTGAGTAATGTTGTCAATGCACTCGCTTACATGTTCATTATTACTAAACCTTAATAATATTTAAGTGAAGATTAGAGAAAAGATTACTATCAGTAATAACACTCTCTTACTTATAGTAGTATATAAAAGTATTGCCAAGGGAATTTTCTTCTACTAATACTACTCCTCCTGCTCCTTCGTCTCGCGGGCCCAACCCCGGAACCTGAACCTTTATCCATACGAGGCGCGGAGTGTGGTCGATGTGACGGTTAATAACTATTCAGATTCGGGGGCGAGGGTTGAGAAGACGCGGTTTCGGGTGGGAGCCATGGTTTTTGTGTTTTTTTGATGAAATTCCGTCGTTCTTTTGGTTTGGTGCTTACTATTCCAGGGTGGGATTATACGCTTTTTCATCTTCTTTAGGATCTTGATCGTGATGGGATGGAATTGCTAACGTAGCTTTCTCTTATTGGGGGATATGATTCTGCCGTGTGGCGGATAGAAAATATATGTGGGACGGCTGGGTGGACGATGGCGAAGGGGGCGATGGCGTGGTTTTCTTAGGGGGGTGTGGAGGTGCTGTCAGATAGGCGTGTGGGGAGCGGGGGGTTGGAGGAGTGTTTAGGATTAGGGAGGTGGGTGTAGTGGCGGGTGAGGGGGTTATAGGTCGGAGGGGATTGTAATAGTGATGGAGATAGGTTTATGGGGTATAGGGAGGATGGTGTGTAGAGTATGAAAGGATGGCGTAGGCACTTCAAGACATAGGCTATAACAAACTACACGTTTACCTCCCTGAAATAAGCAGGGACCCCAATACGCGATGTCGATTACCGCTCCTTAAACAATTTCTCTGAGCAAGATCGGTATTCTAGCGACTAGAAGTAGAACTACTCTAACTCTCACACGCCGATAGATATCCACGTTTACAAACCATGATGGAAATTTCCTTCCGGGTTTCAGGGAAGATAAGTTGGAGCCGGAACTATTTGACAGCTGTAGTTGTAGTAGTAATCATTAAGGGCTGGGTTCCGAATGTGTGGTAAAGGTGGCACGTATTAGTGCTTTTCATTGTCATTGAATATACGACAACAGCTGTGATTCTATGTACAGTTTCTATGCTCAGGGTATCGCATGCTAGGCTGTCGGCTTTGAGACTCCGGGTTGGTATCGTAGGGGTAGCGTGTGATAGAGTGACTGGCATGCATCACCACCCATGACCGGGCAATGCTATGTTGAAATGGCATATACAATTCACCGGGTATCCACTCTCATTCCCGATGGGCGAAAACATCTTTCTCTCGCTTCGCTTTCCCACATCGACAAGAACCCCATCGGCCTCACTCGTCCCCATCCATCATACTCAACGTATCCAGCTCCGTCCGTATCATCCGATCAAACTCCGCCAGCTCAATGCCACTACTTCGCGCGAGGCGGAACAGGCTTTTCATGCTCGTACTGATATGATGCGTGACCGCGGACTCGGTCATGCACTGAGACTCCGCGGTCTCCTCGAGCTTGGAGATCGTGGACGAGCGCGTCCTTGGCGATGATGCGATTGGCTGGCTTATGCTGACATTGGCGGCTTCGGAGGAGCCGTTTGTGCCGTTGTCGGTGTCGTTGGGAGGGCTAGTTTGTTGCGATGGTTGATGCGTTGCTTGTGTCACAACATTTCCTCTCAGAGTTGACTCGCCAAAATCTTGCCGATCTTCGGAGGGGTCATCGTTGTCCATTTCCGGCTGGACTTGAGCGTAACGCGCGTAGTAGTCTGCTTCTGAGGTGCTTCGAGCATGTCCGTTGGTATTCTGAGTTGCGGTACTATCAGGGCCAGGTGGTGGAGATTTCGGTGCAGGTGTCCTTCCGGGGGTGCTGTCGTATTGGGCCCAGTAATCATCATCGTCCTCTGTCGGCCTCTCCGCCGAAAGGTATCCATTTCTAAGTCCCTGGGTAACCGAGTGGTCCTCGCCCTGTTGTAATGCATCATCCATCATCTTCGCGTTGTACTTCTCATCTGCCTGATCAATACTCCGCAGCCAAGTGTTGGTGTGACCGTGTGTATCGCCCTCCAAAGGCCTAACCTCTGACACACGCCAACCACTTCCCCCACCCTCTTGATCACCTTCGCACCAGAGATATATGGCTATTATGCCAAGATCTGAGACGATGAGCCTCGCTTGTAGTGTCTCCTCGTCCAATCGCCTGTACATGACTTCCTCCACATCACCAAAGTCGATTTCGCCAGAGATAGGGTGTAGTTCGAATGCATCACTCTCGGAGACTATCTCCACTAACTTCTCTGCCGGTTCCTTCTCCCAGCATAGGGAACGCAGCCATGATTCTGTGGACGATGATGCGGTGGTGGCGAGGAGATGAACCCGTTGACGAAGAATAGGACTCAGGAGAGGTAGGAGGGCTGGCGGCGGGCGAGGAGAGGCGAAGGCTGTGGGTAGACATGCGAGGAGTGGTGGAAGTAGGCTTCGATAGTCAGGGGAAGGAAAATATTGGACCATGCTGAGAGAATTTTCGAAAAGTACCCGGAGCTGCTTTGTTTATAGTCCTGTTCCGTTAGGTAGAAATGTAGTGGGAACGACGACAGTTGAATGCCGGCCTTGGATCGGTTGATTACCTACTTTACAGCAGGTGTAAGAGGGTTTGCAGTCAGACAAGATGACCCATAACACACAACAGTCATCATATAGTTTCAGAGTGGGTCCGATCGTTTAGAACATCTTTGGACTCCCTTCATCCGATGGGGCACTTCCCGAACGCCTGGAAAGCGCCTCAGCGAGCTACGCCACAACGTTGCCATTTGGGTTCCATTCGTGCCCTGAATGAAGCATGCCTCCAATGCCAATCGGGTGATTGACATGTTGCAACAATATGTTCGACTGTTTCCACTATCCCCTAAATGGAGTCAATGCTATCATCCTGCAGATAATCCCTCGCTTATCGTTAGTTGGCGGCTATACCCGGAGCTAGCTCTACATATAACATAACGCTGAGATGTATCATAACGCTCACTATATGAATTAAATTTATTTGCATTGAACACTATTGGCTCGCAGGGAGTAGCGGTTTTGGTTCAGATGACAGGGACATGAATGACCGTGGTCAAACATTAAACTACCTATATTACATATCTGACTACTCATTCGTTCGAACTCTACTGTGCTTGAACACTATCACTCACGCAATTCAATTCGCGGACAGAAGTAGAGCAGCAACATGTCAAGCGAATCAGACGCGCTCGTCCCCCAGAGGCCTAAAGGAGTTATGATACCAGACAGTGCCTATAATGACGATGTCGATGAACGACTCAAACTTGAAAAACGCATACGGTTAAAGGTCGACGTGAGACTCTGCACAATAGCAGGCTTACTCTGCAGTCTAAACCTCTTGGATAGTGGCATCATCTCAAGTGCATCGGTCACCAGCATGCAGAAAGACCTCGGTCTCGATCAGGGGAACCGATATTCCCTTTCCATCCTGATCTTCACCGTCGCGAGTGTTTGCTTTCAATTACCGGCTGTGATCGCAGTACGCCTTCTGGGACCCCGAATGTTCTTTGCCGCCATTACTTTCGCTTTCGGCTTCGTCACGCTTTGCACGGCGTTCATTCATACTTGGAAGGAAATGATTGTTATGCGCGTCCTCCTTGGTATCTTTATGAGTGGAATATACCCAGGACTTTTCCTTCTAATATCAACCTGGTACCGACGAGAAGAGCTCCAGCTTCGATTCGCTTTTCTGCAATGTGGCGAGGTCGTCATACTCGCCACAGGCGGCATCGCAAATTTCGGGCTCAACCACCTTGATGGTCGGTTCGGCTTGAAAGGTTGGCAATGGATGTATGTCGTTCAAGGGATTTGCGCCTGTCTGATAGGCATTGCGACGTACTGGTGGATCATGGATTTTCCAGAGCAGTCACATAATAGCTTCCATTTCTTGAATGAGGCGGAGGGAAAGCTGGCCGTTGCACGGATACAACGGGATCGTGGAGATGTGATTCCAACCCCTTTCTCGTGGTCCGAAATCATGACCCACTTTCTGGATCCAAAGGTCTATGGTTTCGCAGCGACTTTCTTTCTATTGAATCTGGTGTCTACAGCTCTTTCGTATTTTTTGCCGATGATGTAAGCCATGTTATCAATAAGTCTGACAGTACTAATGGTTTACTCAGCCTCCGAAGCGGTATGGGGTTTTCTACCAACAAAGCGATACTGCTCTCGGCTCCCGTACGCGAACCGAATCATCCAAATTTCGGGGAATCCGCTAATATAGCTTTAGCCGTACTTCTATGCCGTGATTCCAGTCTTGATATCTTCTCGCATTGGTGACAGTATGCGAGGGTATGCTTTCTATCGGTTCATTTACTAACATACGAAAGGATATCAGCTGCGCGGCCCCGTAATCTCCTTTAATTCGTTATGTCTGATTGCGGGCTTCGGTATGCTTGGATTCTCCAAGCAGGTTACAGTCAGATATGTTGGGACGTACCTTGCGACTGGGGCATATGTCTCCAACTGGGCTGCTCTTAACAGCTACCAAGCCAGTAACATAACAGGGTAAGCCAGAATTTACGGTTAAGGGAGTTCACCGTTGACTCGCTGCTAGCCAATGGAAACGTGCTGTGACGGCAGCGGCTGTATCAGCATGCAACGGACTTGGTGGTGTCGCTGGTAGCTTCATAGTCCGTCAGAACGAAGCGCCCCGCTACCTCACAGCAATTTGGGTGTCCATTGGGTAATCCATCATGCTGCTTCTAGGAATCAGAGACTGATGGCAGGGCTAGATCCCACATCATCATAATAGCCATCGTTGTGGCATTCTCAACGCACTTCTTCTATGCCAATCGGAAACAAAGCAAAGGGAAGAAAGTCATCGAAAGTACTGTAAGTACACTTCAGAATGAATTAGAACCCGGATGTGATGGACTGATGATCGCGAAAGGAGGGGTTTCGATATACATATTGAGACTTTGATAGACATCGTAGAACTAGAGATTCTATACGAAATGCTTACTATGCATTTGACCGATCCAGCGAAGCACTGAAAGAAATGAGAGGCTACTCCTACCTATACGAGCTTCATAAACGAAAGTCGCGATGAATAGAGCGTAGAAATGTGTGCCTGTAAAGCGAATCCCAACAGCCCATGAATGAGAGCGATATCAAGAATTAGAAAGGCAAGCGTCAATGTGCGTCTCTCTGGAATTTGCACCTTGAGATGGATGCATACTCGAAGGGCATGGGTTCATGTAGAGGACGCGGATAATTTGTGTGCAGGTGTCATTCGCGATGGTCTCGACGCCGTTTTGCGAGGCCTTTCCACTTGTCATTTTTAGCGCCTGAAATGCGAAATCAATCCAATGGTATTGATGGGTAAGGTAACTTTCAGAACGGTTTGATGGCTGCCTAGATTGCGGCCTGGATATCCGAACTCAGGGGACCCCCTACCTTATGCTTCCACAACTCCATTCAGGACAGTCCCCCTAGCTACATTTACGGGGCGGTGGTTTATATAACGTGATATTCGCTTACTAATATAACTACTACGTATTATAATTAATTAATATTATTTAAACGCTAATATTATATATACGGGCCGGAAAGATATGGGATTTCGGTATGGGATCGAGGCGATTTTCGGCCTGGGATGGTATATCCCACGGGATATCCCAGTGGCAAATCGTAAACAAGGCCTAATTAGGTAATATTTTTTATGCTAAAAATTTAGCTTAAACTATATTTAACGCTAGAAAAACCTTTTAAAAAACTTTAAAACTCGCTAAGATATAAAGCTTTAAAGTTAACGTAATAAATATATTAGCTTATACTACAATAAAATCCTATATCTTTCTAGTAAGTAATTATATATATATACTAGAAAATACCTATAAAAATTCAAGATTTTTATATAAGAAAAGTTTATTTATAAGTATAAATCTTTAATTATTTAATAAGTAATAGTAGTTATATTATAACTAACTAAATAGGTTCTATATTATATATACTTAGTATACGTTACAGCCTTACATTAACTTATAAGGGGAAATAATATATAAGGCTTACTAGTCTCTTTAAGGGGTTTATTAGATCCCCTATAAAATAATTCTTAAATTTCTTAAGAATTAGTCTTACTATAAAAATAGACTAATTTTATATTACTATATAACCCCTATAATTTATAATTATAATAATTCTAATTCTTCTACCTATTTAAAGGTAGTAATCTATTATTAGTTATAGTAAATATAACTCGCTCTAGTAGTATTATAAGTAATACGCCGTTATAGTAGAATTAAGATAAAAGCGGTTTATTAAATACTATTAATAATAATCCTAGCTAATAGGAAAGGGAATAGGAAAGTTATATAAGAGATATGAATAAATCTAATAACGCTAAAAATACCCCTAAGGGAGATTTAAAGAATTATAAAGGAAGTATTCCCCTTATAATAGAACGCCTTATATAGGTAAGGCGTAAGCGAGAAGAGTTACTATAAATTTAGTAACTTAAAGAAGTTAAAGTAGATATTACTACCCTAGAATTAAGGGAATAGATTTCTCTTTATAGTAATAGTAGTATAGGTTAGAAGCATATATATAGTAAAGCTAAGGAGTACTTAGGTCCCTTCTAAAGTATATTAAAGCTAACCCCTATTCTTAACTATTATAATAAGAATATCCGTAAATACTAAGACTAGATATAATAATATAATATATCTTTTTTATAAACTCTATTTAACTTTATTATATAGATATTATATATTCTATTTATAATACTAGCGCTTAAGGGTAACCTAGAATAACTTTAAGCTACTTATTTATATTCTTATCTATTAAAAACGTTAAGTTAAAAGGATTTTATGAACTTTTTACTAAACTATATTAAGGATCCTATAAATAGGGAGTTAAGCGTATATTAATAGTATACTAACGTATACTAACACTTAACGTAGGTAATTTATAAGTTTAAAATATACTTAATATCTTTAGAAGCCTAACTTCTTAAAAAGGTTAAAAGTAAGCGGGTAATAAATTTATATACTAAACTTATTAAAGAGCTCTAAATTACCCTTATAAATTAAGGGTCCCTATCTAATATAAGGGATAAACTCCTATTATTATTAGTACGCCTTAAGGCTAATATTAATAAGACTAAAAGCTTAAGTAAGAAAGGCTAGTAAAATATACTATATAAGTACGCGGATCGCGATAAAGGTAAAAACCTATAAATAAATAGGGATAATATTATAAGGAGATAAGGAATAGGTAGTTATAATAGTAAAAGTAGTTATAATAAGCCTAAATTACACGACTTATTAGATATTACTTATTAGAATTATAATAAGAAGGGCTATTATACTACTAGTTATCCTAATCTACTAAAATAAGGTAGATTTTAAATAAAAGGAAGACGCCTAAACCTTAGTATTATAAGTAAATAGGGCTAATACGTAAGTAAGGAGTAGGGAAAAGGCTAGACCCTATTAAGGACTCTAAATTATTAGGGGAGAAGTTATAAGGAGTAGAGGTTAAACCTCTAATATTATATTAATATAAAGTTAAGATAATACTAAAGCGTAAGCCTCTTAAGTATAAGGGATATCTTAATTATAATTCCTAGTTAAATATTATCTCTTAAGCTTATACTATTAAAGTAAGCTTAAAATATATAAAAGATGCTAAGTTATTATAACTAGGCTTTATAAATAGTAAGCCTATCTTCTATTATAGTATATATAATATAATATATTAAATTACTAATAGTTAGGGTTTTTCCTATTAGTATACCTATATCTTCTATATAATAGATAAGGTAGGACTACTACTAGTTATTAGTAGACCTATATAGTATATAGTAGGTATTAAGGTTAATATAAGTATAAGGAAGTAGCGTTTTAGAATTAATAAGTTATTATTCTAACTAAATAATCTATAATAGTTTATAAAATTCTTAAAGAAATAGCCTACTATTTATATACTTCTTATTTCTAATATTATTAATCTAGAACCTATATAATTAAGACTTAGAGTAGTAGGTATAAGTAATCTAGATAAGGAATATATAGTTAATTTATATATATTACCTCTAGAGTTTAGTAAGTTCTTAGATATATTCTTAGCTAAAGAAGCTAGATATCTACTATCCTATTAAGGAAGTAATTATATTATTAATATAACTAGTAACCCGCCTTATAGACCCTTATATAACCTATTAAATATAGAGTTAATAGAATTAAGACGCTATCTAGATAAAGCCTTAATAAAAGGATAGATTAGGTACTCTAAGAGTCTTATAAGATTACCTATCCTATTTATTCTAAAGAAGGATAAAGGCCTACGTCTATATATTAACTACTATAAATTAAATAAGGTAACTATTAAGAATAGATATCCTTTACCCTTAATTAGTAAAATATTAGATCGCCTAAATAGAGTAAAGGTCTTTATAAAACTTAATCTTAAGGATATATATTATTATATTTAGATTTAAAAGGGGGATAAGTAGAAGACTATATTTTATATATAATATAGTTATTTTAAGTATTTAATAATACTATTTAATCTTATAAATACTCTAGTAACCTTTTAAGCTTATATTAATAAGTCCTTAATAGGGTTATTAGATAAATTCTATATTATTTATCTTAATAATATTCTTATCTATTTAGAATTACGTGTGAAGTATAGGGATTATATATATAGAGTACTTAAGTAGCTTTAGTAGTATAAATTATTTATTAACCTAAAAAAATATTAGTTCTTTATAACTAAAGTAGAGTTCTTAGAATTTATTATATTAATTAAAGGCGTTATAATAGATTAGCGTAGGGTATATACTATCTAATTATAACCTAGACCTAAGAGCTTCTATAAAGTATAAATTTTTCTTAAATTTATAAATTTTTATTATTATTTTATTTATTAGTATTTATAAATTATATTACCCTTAATAGGACTATTAAAGGGTAGTATAAAAGGCGTTAAGATAGGTCCTTTTAATTAGTATAATAGAGTAGAGTATATATTTAATATACTCTATTAAGTATTTCTTAATATACTAATATTAAGATATTTTAGTCTTATATTACCTACGCGAGTTAAGATTAATATATTAAATTTTAGACTAGCTAGTATTCTATTATAGCTCTAGGAATTAGGTTAGTAGTATCTTATAACCTTTTAGAGTAAGAAAATAAACTCTACTAAAGAACGCTGTAAAACTTATAATAAAGAGTTACTTATAATAGTTATAGTCTTTAAGTAGTAGAGATACTACCTAGAAGGTAGTTTCTATCTAGTTAAAGTACTTATTAATTATAATAATCTAAGGGGTTTTATAAATATAAAGGCCTTAAGTAGTTAATAGGTAAGATAGGTAATAAGACTCTTAATTTATAACTTTATTATTAAGTATAGGCTAGGTAAGACTAACCTAGCTAATATACTATTAAGGCGCCCTAATTATAAAAGTAAGGGTAGGGTAATAAATAAACTTATCCCTATATTATAGTAAAAGCTATTAATAGTAGTAGGTTTATTAAACCTTGTTTTCTATATTATAACTAAAGTCTACGTATTTCCTATACTAGGATAGGGCTTATAACCCTCTAGTAATAAAGGCGAACTTACTATAATATATAGTATATATATAAGGTAGTTATAAATACTAGTACTAGTTATAAGATTAATAGTACTAGGAATTATTAATATAGCTATTAGAATAATAGTTTTAAATAGAGTATATCTATTAAGGTATAGGGACCCTTAACCTAAAATTATAAGGAGTATAAGTAAGACGCTACCTTAATATACTTATAATATAACTAAGAAATAGCTTAACCCTATTACTAGAACTATTAGTTATAAATAACTTATTCTATATTTTCTAGCTAGTATAATAGTAGAGAATAAAATAGTATATATTATAACTTTAAAGTCTATAATTAAATTAATTAAAGTACTTTAATAAGAAGATATTTTTATTAGCTAGTAACGCGTAGGCGAAATAATAGATAGATAAGTTAAGAGAGCTAGTTAATAGATATTTAATAGTTAAGGTTTACTTAAATATAATAAGAAATTATATATTCCTAAAGACTTATTATTTTATAAAGAGCTATTAAAGCGCTATTATAATAACCCCTTAGTAGGGTATTTTAGGCTTAATAAGACGCTTAGTCTTCTTTATTAAAAGTATACCTAGATAGGTATAAAGGTAGACGTTAAAGAATATATTAATTCTTATAATATTTATTAAAGAGTTAAGGTAAAATAATATTAATTATATAATGATTTAACTACGCTTCCTAAGCCTACTAGGTTATAAAGGTTAATTATAATAGATTTTATTATAGATCTTCCCTTATATAAATAGTATAGAGGGGTTTATAATACTATTCTTATAATTATTAATAGGTATATAAAGATACTTTACTACCTTCCTATATAAAAGGACTTTAAGGTAATTAATCTTATAAACGTCTTATTTAAAGAAGTCTTCCTAAAGTATAATACTCCTAATAATATTATATTAGATTAAGGGAGTCTATTTATAAGTACTTATTAGTCTAACTTATACTACTATTTAAAGTTGAATTATAGGCTAAGTATAGCCTTCTATTTATAGATTAATAGTTAAATAGAATATTAGAATTAGATATTAGAATACTATTTAAAAACTTATTATAATAATAGATAAGATAATTAGATAGGGTTATTACCCTTAGCTAAATTTATATATTATAATATAAAGAATGTGATAATAGGCTATAATCCTTTTAAACTTTATTATAGCTATTAGCCTAAGATTCTTATACGTTCTAGGGATAGAACTTACTAAGAGGAGGTACTAGATATAAGATAATATATCTAAAAACTTTATAAGTTATATAAAGACCTATTAAGTTAATAGTAAGATATATTAGAAATATAAGCGAAGTTTTATAATAGGAAGTATAAGCTAATATCTTTTAATTAAGGAGACTTAATTATACTAAATATAAAGAACTTAAAGTAAAAGTAATTAAGTAGGAAGCTATCTTATAAGCTTATTAGTCTATTTTATATCCTTAGACCTATTAGTAAGTAGGCGTATTACCTAGTATTACTATTAATATACTTAATCTACCTAGTTTTTTATATTTCTCTTTTAAAGCTATATACGCGTAGGTAAGGTAATACCTTTATACCTAAGCTACTACCTCTAGAACTTATTAATAATAATAAGTAGTAAGAGTTAAAAGAGATTTTAAATAAAAAGATAAAGAAGGGTAAACTCTAATATCTTATTAAGTAGAAGGGATATCCTCCCTAATATAATTAATAGGTTCTAGAAGAAAATCTAGAGGATATATAAAAAATACGCGAAGACTTTAATAAGAAGTAAAAGTACTATTATTATAAATAGAAGTTATAAATATTAAGATAGAATTAGTAAATAAAGAAAAGGATATTTAATTAGTTACTTAGAAGTAAGTATAAAGAGTATTAATCTCTTTTATCTTACCTACTAGGAGTAGGTAAAACGCCCTAGGGGCGCTAGTATATAAAAATAACTTAGGGAAGAAATAAAAAACTATTTAATTAAATTAGGAGAAGGAAGCCTAGCGCTAAATATTTAAAGCTTACTTAACTACCTATATAAGTATAGGTAATATAATATTAATATACTAGGTACTTACTTATTATTTATATCTATCTTATCCTTTAAGCTAGAGGCTAAGGGCTTAAGGCCTATTTAAGGATATATAAGTAATAGTTATAATAATTAATAAATATAATAAAAGCGTAAGGAAGTATATCTTAGCTTACTTAATATTATAAATACTTATAAGGGTTTTAATAATATATTTTATTATTTAAAGAATAGTAGTTTATACTTTTAATATACTTATTAATTTCTTTTTACTACCTAGATATCCTATAATATAGTTATAAGAAGCTAGCTAGGAGTAGATAGTAATTATAATATTTATAAGGGTAACGCCTACTTCTTAAAGCTTTAATTTATCCTCTAGAGTATCTAGATAGTTAATATTATTAATTAATTAATAAAGCTTAATTACCTTATTATAAAGCGGGATTATATTATTAGAAATCTAGAAGTTAAGTAATTAGTATACGCTATAACTATAAAAATAATCTAAGAAGATAGGGAAAACCTACTAGGTTATAAGGGTAATAGATTTTTATATAATATTTATATTACTTTAATATAGTCTTCTTTTTATTAACTATTATAAATATAGCGTTACCTATATTATTAGTATATAAGCTAAGTATAATATAACTATAAATACTTATACTTTATAAGTCCTTTATTAATATAATAAATATACCTCTTATATATATTTTACTTAAGACGGGGAATTCCCTAGGAATATATAGTTAGGGAAGCGGGAGTAAGAATAATATATTACTTTATATTAACTATATAGTCTAAATATACCTAAGTACTTACCTCTATAAAAGAGGGATAATAAGTAGGTATAATTAGATTATTATCTAGGCTAAAAGGATTATTAATACTTATAGTAGAGCTAGGGTAAGAAGTAGGTTTAAGGACGGGCTTATATATAGGAGGAGTAGGCTCCTTAATAGGATCTTTAATAGGAATCTCTATAAGATTTATAATAGGAGTTTCCTAAGTATCCTTATTTATTTAACTACCTAACTAAGTATTAGGATCTACCTTAGCCTCTATTATAAGAGCTAGGTATACTACGTATATTTTATATTAGATTAAGTTATATTATATTAGTTATATTTACGCGAAGAGCTAGTAAACTAACTTATAAGTAATACCTAAGATATTAAGATATTAGATATTATACTATATAATTAGCTATTATTACGTATATTATACGCATTATATACGTATAAGAAGAGAGGGCGCTAAGTACCTAGAAAAGATATTAATAATAGTTATAAAAGAGAAAGTATTAAGGAAAATTTTAAGTATTATAATAATAATACTAAGGCGCTAAGACTATATTAATATAACTATTATTATTATTTATAAAAAATTATTATATATAACGCGTATACTTTAAATTATAATATCTATATATAATAGATAGCTATATTATAATATAAAGTTATAAGTATTATATATTATAATTATTATATATATTATAGTCTTACTTTATTAAGTTCTTTTTCTTATATCTTATACTAGGTTTAAAGGTTTTTATTAAACTTAATTAAATAGGTTATTTATACTAAACTTAAAGATAAGTTTCTTTAAGAGAGGAGGTAATTATTATAACTAATTAAATAGGTTCTATATTATATACGCTTAGTATATATTACGGCCTTATATTAACTTATAAGGGGAAATAATATATAAGGCTTACTAGTCTCTTTAAGGGGTTTATTAGATCCCCCGTAGAATAATTCTTAGATTTCTTAAGAATTAGTCTTACTATAAAAATAGACTGATTTTATATTACTATATAACCCCTATAATTTACAATTATAACAAGTTATAAGGTAACTTTAAGTCTAAATATAATAGATATATATATAAACTATTATAAATACTAAGACCCTACTTAAGTATTATAAGGGTTATAAGGTAAATATTACTAAAAACGTTAATTTTAGAATAAAGGGATTATTTATAATAGTTACCTAGTACTAGAGTATTAATAAATAGTTATTAGGCCTACTTATATTATAAGGTTATAATAATATTACTATTTAGGACTAATAGAATATAACTAAGTATACTATTATTAGATAACTTATTATATTAGTTATTCTTAGAGAATAATATTATTATTATTAAGATAGAAGTATTAAAAGATTAATATTATCTACTAATAACCTAATTAATTATAAGATATCTAGTATAATAATATTCTATTCTACTAATAACTTTTATACTACTAAATTATTTAGTATAATTCTTAATTTATTATATCTCTTATCTTCTTACTATAATAGAATAGAGGAATATTAAAACCCTAAGCTTATTATAACTTATTAATTAGTTAATAAGTACCCTAATTACCCCTCTAGAACTAGCGCGAATATTAAATCTCTAATATTTCTTTATATTCTACTTATATCTATACTAATACTCTATAATATTTTCTATATAGATAATATTACTTAGCTTACTCTAAGATACTTAATAGTTAAAAAATTATTAAAATCTATCTATTAATTAAAAAGATTTATCTAAATCTATAAATTTAACTACTAATCTAGTCTAATTATCTTATATCTTAACGCCTTCCTACCGCGTTAATAAATTTTTCTTTCTATCTCTTTTATATTCTTAATATTATTATATAGATATTAATACCTCTCCTTATAATTTATAATATATAAATTATACTAGCCGCCTTTAAATAGTATAGTATTACCCTTCTTATACTAAATTTAACTCTTCTAGCTCCTTACTAATACCTTCTAAGCGCCTAGCTCTTTTTAACCTATACCCTAATACTATTAATAAAAGGGTTAGATCTTATAAAACTAATAGTATAAGGCGTATTAGACGCCTAAAGAAGACTAATTCTAGAACCTAGGTTAGATCTAGGCCTCTACTAGTAAACCCTAGAGATATTATATTAATAGAACCTCGCTTTAAAGAAAGACTATTAGGTACTTACTCTTATAATAACTCTAATAAGGGTAATACCCCTTAATAGTATATACTCCTTACTAATATAACTATTTAAGTAGTTATTTCCTCTAGGAACCTTAAATAACCTACTCCCCTAATATTTCTAGATACCTCCTAAGAAATTACTTCTTAGCTAGCTCTAGAATATTATCCCCCTACGCGTTATTAATATATATACTAATAGGCTAATAAAGATAATAATATTAATTACTAACCCCCTATTTAATAAGGCTTATACTAGTAGTAGAATAATATATATTAGGGGTAGATACTAGGCTAGAGATATTAAGTATATAGGGATTCTTATATAATAAGATATATATACTAGCCGGAAAGATATAAGATATCCTACGGGATATCTCACGTAGGATAGTATAGGACCGTAGGATAGGATAGGTAAATCTAGTCCTAATCCTATATCTTTAAAACGGTATAGGATGGGGATAGAATAGGATTTCCGTATAGGATAGGATTTTCAGGGGACCTACTAGTAGTATAGGATATTTATAGGATATCCTATAATTAGTAAGTATATAACGTAGTATTTTTTTTAAAAAATATTCTAGAAATCTTTCTTATATAGAAAGCTATAACTAGAAAGCTAACTAGAAAGGTAAGAAAGGTAAATATTAGCTTTCTAGTTAGCTTTCTAGTTATAGCTTTCTATATAGTAAAGATTCCTAGATATTTTTAAGATATCCTACTATTACCTAGAAATTTCTAGAAATCTTTCTTATATAGAAAGCTATGATTAGAAAGCTAACTAGAAAGCTAATATTTATCTTTCTTACCTTTCTAGTTAGCTTTCTAGTTATAGCTTTCTATATAAGAAAGATTTCTAGAATATTTCTTTTAGAAAATACTACTTTATATACTTACTAGTTATAGGGTATCCTATAAATATCCTATACCGCTAGTAGGTCCTATATCGGCAATCTGGGGGAGTGGAATACTGTAGAAAAATGCGCTTTTAGTAGACTACATGAGCTTTTAGCGGAAATAGCACCTCTATTTAATTAATAGCGCTAGCCCTAGTAGGGCTACGCTAGTAGGAATTTAACACACTAGTGTTTAGTATATAAGCTAGTAGATTTTAAAGTTTAAGCTAAAATAGACTGGTACTAGCCCCGTTTTTAATTATTAAAGTTTTAATCCTATCTCATTTTACTAATAATTAATAACGGGGCTAGTACTAGTCCGTCTTAGCTTAAACTTTAGAACCTACTAGTTTATATACTAAACACTAGCGTGTTAAATTCCTACTAGCGTAGCCCTACTAGAGCTAGCGCTATTAATTAAATAGAGGTGCTATTTCCGCTAAAAGCTTATGTAGTCTGCTAAAAGCGCATTTTTCTATATTATTCCACTCCCTAGATTGCCGATATACGAAAATCCTATCCTATATAGAAATCCTACGAAAACCTATACTATCCTAGAACGGGATAGAACTAAAATCGTTAATCCTATACTATACTATAGGATAGCTAGGGAGACTAATATCTTATACTATCTTATATCTTTCTAGCTAGTAGATATATAAAGCTTTATTAGGTTAATAAATTATTTAATACTACTACTAGTAATATATACCCCTATTATAATATACTATTATAGAAAAATAAATATAGTAACTTAGAGGATAATTAATAGCTATATTATAATAGTAGGAAGAATAACTAGCTAGCCCCTAATTAGTTATATAAGCCGGCTAATATTAACTTATTACTTAAAGGGCTAGGAAAGGAGGCTAAGGTTAAGGTATAATTTATTAATAAATTATTAAGTAATATAAATAATATTATTATTAATAAATAGTTTATAAGAAGAAGGACTATATATAGTAAAGAATTCTTAGATAATATTATTAGTTATAATAATTATCTATCCTTTATTAGTAAGGGTATAACTAATATTAATACCTATATTAATTAAACTACCTTTTAGATCTAGGGGTCTATCTATTATCTAATAGGTCCTCTTATTACTAATAATAGCCTTAGGCTAAGATTCGCCTAGATCTATATATTAGATAGTATATAGGAGTAACTAAATAATTTACTATTAATATTTTAAGAATTTAAATTAAGATACCCTTACTTCTACTTAGTATACCTTCTAGTCTATTAACTTATATATCTAGGGGTTTAAATCCTACTATAACTACCTTAAGGAAGATAAACTATAATATCTTTTTAATATAATAAGCATTTATATTTAATAGCTAAATCCTAAATAATAGGATAAGGGTACTTATAATTACCCTACCTTTATAGAAGTTACCCGCGTTATAATAACTCCTAATAATACTATAAGAGGCCGTATTAAGTAGGATATTTATATTAAAACTATTAAGGGGGGCCTTATATTAATTCCTAATTAATATCCTTCTTATATAACCCTCTAATATCTACTCTTATTTCTATTTAGTAAGTAGTTATAGTATAACCGCCTCCTATTAGCTAGCTATTAGCTTCTAGATAGCTATCTATTATATATATTATAATAGAACTATATTACTAATATACTTACTTAATATACCTTAATTAGTAGTAATAATAAACTAGAGTAGGAAGAGGGTAGTAACTCTAAGTAGGAACCTTATTAGAATATTAATAGTAATAAGTATATACCTTAGAATTATAATAGGTCTTAGTAAGTAATAAGATATTAATTTTATATAAAATAGATATAAGTAAGATTATTTAATATATTTTCCTAGTTATTTTCTAGACTTAAATCCGCTTAGTTATAAATAGTTTTAAATAATTTAAATCTAATTTAGATCTTATTTAGATAATTAATTAATTTATATCTAGATTTAGCTTAATTTCTTTAATTATACTATTAATAGTAGATATCTATTTAGCTATTAAGTTATTAATATCTAGATATTAATAGAGCTTAATAGCTTAAATTAATATTATTAGAATTAATAGACTATTTAAGCGGACTACTACTCTAGCCTTATAAATAGACTTTATACTAATCTAGATATCTTACTTAAAGATATTAGTAGTAAGGTAACTATCCTTCTATTAATAATATTAGGAAGCTTATATATTATAAAAGTAAGAATATAAGATATTATAATAATAATTTAAAAAAGAGGTAAACCTAAATTTTTTATTACCTTTATATATAATTCTAAATAACTTAATATTTAAAGCTTACTAGTATTTAATTAGATATTAGAGTACTATTATAATCTAATTACTTATATCTTTAATTAGAAGCTCTAGGAGCTAATAAAAGACCTCTTTAAGTAATATATCCTTAATATTTATATAGCCTATTATTATATTATTAAATTTTAGAAGTATAATCTCTTATATACTTATATTCTCCTTATTATATAAGAAGAGGATTAGATTTAAATAGTTAGTAATATTAATAATATTATTTAAGTATTTATCCCCCCTTAATAGGAGGGTAATATATTATATAAGTTAATCTTATAATATATAGTCTATAACTATTATATTAATATCTCTAGTAATAGATATTTTAATTAAGAGAAGAATTATTATAATAAGGCTTTTTTAAAGGATTTTTATTAAGAGATATCTTTTATACTTAATAGGAGTTATCCTTTTTATAAGTATCTAGTTAACCCCCTTAAACTTAATTCCTACCTCGCGGTATCTAGTAAGTACTATATTAGTACTACAGACTTATACTAGATATAGCTATAGTAAATAGTTTAAATCTATTAGAGGCTCGCTACCGTCGCGTTACATTAAGCCTTTAGCGTTAACTAGGGGTCTTTTTACGACGTAGTAATAATAAGGGAATTATCTAATATATATTTACCTAACCCGTATTTAGGCCTAAAGCTAGCCTTAAGCTAGTAGATATAATATTATTCTAACTACGCGGTAGGATACCCTTAGGCTCGACTCTATTCTAAGACTATTAAACCGCCCGGCGCGGCGGAATAATAAGGACGGGAAAAGACGTAATAGCGTACCTTATTCGTACTAAGACTTAAAGCCGCTACTAGGGATAGAGGTAGTAGTAGATATAGTGCCGCCTATACTATCGTAGAAGAGCTTAGTTAGTAAGAGTTAGGAATAGATATACGGCTAGGGCCCTAGGGTATATAGAAACATCTACTCTTATAAGATACGGTCGGCCTAAACTAGTTATAACTAGTTATTAAGGGAGACCTCTATAAGTAACGCGAAACAGGCTTTCTATAAAAGGCTTATAAGGCGTAGTATATAATAGTAGTAACCGTAGTTAAATATAGCTTAAAGTATATATATATAGCCCTAGGGACCTTAACCCTTTAATAGGCTCTAACCCCTAGCGGATAGTCGCCTCTAGTAGCCGGATAGCTATAAGTTTATAGGAAGCTTATAAAGGGATACTATTTATATAGCCTAAGAAGATAGATACACGTATTAGAGAGAGAGAGATACTAGGGCTATATTATTAAGACGGGTTAATAGGAGACGAATTATTAAGACGCGTCCTCTACCTCTTAGGGGTTCAAGTCCCCTTACGCAGTCATTAGCTGAGAGCGGCTAGGAGGACGGATACGGGTACCCTCCTATCTCCTTATACAGGTACCCCCTAGTAGGGGATAGACTAGAAAGAGATGCCGGGGCTATATCGTTAAGACGAGCTGATAGGAGACGAATTATTAAGACGCGTCCTCTACCTCTTAGGGGTTTAAGTCCCCTTACGCAGTTATCAGCTAAGAGCGGCTAGGAGGACGGATACGGGCACCCTCCTATCTCCTTATACGGGTACCCCCTAGTAGGGAAAGGGCTAGGACTAGGTCTAAGGCCTGAGACGCGTTAGGTCGCGCCTAATATTTATAAGGGAAATCGCTTATAAAAACTACCCGACTAGTGGCTACTACGCGTCGTTAATATAGGCCGAAGCTAGTCTTAACTAGTAGATACGCTAGACTACTAACTATTAGATAGGGCACCCTTAGGGTACGTGGACTACTAGATATAGGGAACTTATTAATACCGACTCTTATACCTCCTAGGGGTTTAAGTCCCCCCCGCGTAGTCACCGGCTAGGAGCGGAATAAAAAGTAGGTTTCGATATAAGTACGCTAGAAACCTAGTATAACGTACCTTAGTTAGTAGGGTGGAAATACCGTATTATACTACCTGGTTAGGGGCTTAATACTAGTAGTCCCTGCGAGATATAGACGGCTTAAATAAGGGAGACCTCTAATAGTAACGCGAAGTAGGGGTCTTAACCCTATAAGGCGTGGTGTTTAATAGCGGCTACTACGGAGACCGTCTATTTAGCCTAAGAGGATAGTATACGCGTATTAGTACGTTGAGCTAAGGGAATAATCTACCTAAATAGGGCCTGCGGCGGAGTAGAGAGTAAGTTAAAGCGGTAATAATACCTAGATCCGCTTAGGAGATATACTTAAGGAGTAAATAAGGATTGACTTAGGTATTAATAGTCCGCCTCCGCCGGAAGTATAAAGCCCCCCTGCGGGCGAATAGTCCTAAGCTTTAAAGTAAAAGGTGACGCCTATAAGGAGGGGTAGAAACTAGGGTAAGGACTTAAATAAGTAGGATGCTGACCTTATATATCTATCCTTAGCTGGCACGACCGATACTCGGAGGATACTAACCGAAGTAATAGGTATTAGAGTAGCGGTATAATAGATAGTAGAGACTAGAGTAATCGCATCCTTCTCGCTAGCAGGGGAGTAACTAGTAAGGTCGAGGCTCCTACGGGGTATTAAGCAGGAAATCCCCGCAAGGAAAAAGAGGAAGAAGAAGAAGAAGAAGAAAAACGCGGGGGCTAAAGGGGTAATAACCGCCCTGAGACTAGCCGCGTGAATCTAACTATCTTACTTACTCTACCGGCTATAAAGCGGTAGTTTAGACTATAACGTACTAATACGTAAGACTAGAAGCACGTGTAAGTTCCTACCGTAGTATTAGGAGCCTAGCGGTACCACCGCAAGGCTAATAATTAGTGGAAGGGTACGGATAAGAGGGAGTTTTTAACTAGTAACGGTTTCTCTAGCGGCTAACGAGTATATTCGGTGCTTAGGGGTAAAATTATAAGGAATACCCTTATAAGTAACGTAGTAGTAGCTTGAGTAGGCGTATAAATTAATTAATTAAACTTAATTCCTTTATTAATAATAGGTAGATTATCCTTTATAACTTATACCTATTAAAGAAATATAGGGCTTATATTAATATTAAGATCTATAACTCTATTAAATCTATTTTCTATTATATAAATATATTTATAAGAGACTTAATTAGGCTAATATCTCCCTTATTAGGAATTATACGCGTAATAATAATAATCCCGCTCTTAATAGCTAGTTATAATAGTAAGGGGAGTTAATAGATAAGATTATAGAGTTCTAATCTACTTACTAAATTAGGTCTATTAAGGCTATCTAGAAGATACTCTTATTTAGTATAAATATTATAAAGCCTTATATAAAGTATTTATAAATCTACCTTCTAGACTAATAGTATACCCTTTTTAAGCCGGCTAATAACTAGGCTATTAATAAGGCTATTAAATAAAAGCTAATAGATAATAATAAGCTTTATAAGACTATATTAATAGAATTTTTTAATATAAACTATCTTACTAAGGAAGCTTATAATAATAGTTAGCTATTACCTTTTATAAAATAGAATAGGAAATATCCTACTATTATAAGGGATTTACTTAACTATTTATACGCGGATTTTCCTAAGGTCTTTATATAAAATATAATAAATAAATAATAGAAAATATATAAAAAAGAAGAGACTCTTAGATATATTAATTTTATTAGTCTTAAAATTAAAGATCTTTATTATTACTAACTACTCTTTTATTATATTAAGGGGGCTATATTATTTAATAACTTATAAATAGTAAATAGCTAGCTAATAAAATAGAAGGAGGCTTATATAAAGTTTAGGTTAACTAAAAATAATAGATATATTAATAAAATCCTTAATAAGGGAAAGGATTTTTAAGGAGGTTATAAGTTATATAGTCTTTTTATATTAGTATTAATTAAACTCTAATCTATTAATACCCTTACCTTATAAGATAAGGATAAGAAGTATATCTTAAATAACTATTTATACCTCTTATAATAAGACTTTTTAATACTTTAAATACTAGATAATTATTATAAGTAATAGTTATTTATAGAATAGTACGCCTTTTACCTAATTAATAGTTAATTAGAATATTAATTAACCCTTAAATATATTAAGGATTTAATCTAATATAGCCTATCTATTTTAACTATTCTATTTAATAATTTTAATAATATTTTAAATAGACTTTTATAGGAAGAAATATCTTACTAAATTACCCTTAATAAGGTTAAAGTCTTATATAATAAGTTAAATACTAATTAATATTATACTATTAATTAGATTATTACTACTATTAATACTAATATAAATAATAAATTTAATACTTTAAATATACTATTCTTCCTTAATAGTATTAGGGGGACTAGTAAGATAATAATATAAAATATTATTATAAAAAGGCTATATTCCTAATAAAAGGTTACTTTAATAATAGTATCTTCTAATATTATATTAATACTATTATAAGGAGGTTAGACTATTTACTTATAATTTAAGATACCCCTAGACTCTAATACTACCTCCTTATATAGAATTAAAAAGGGTATAAATTTTATTAAGCTAATTAAGTAAGCTTATATTATCTTTTAAGATAAGTCTCTTATATAAAGTTAATATAATATAGAGGCTATTAGTTATAGCCTTTAAGATATATATAATAATAATTAAGCTTATTTTAGAGGTAAAGTAGTCTACTTTTATAGGGACTTTTAATAAATACTTCTAGTTATTCTAGAAGGATCTAGTAGCTAGGTTATTAAGGTATATCTATAAAAAGCCTATTTCTAGAATAAGATTATATATTTAAATCTTACTATTAATAAATAACTTAATAATCCTAATCTAATAGATATTATATATTATAAAATATAGACTAACCGCGTTAGGTTAGTACTTTAAACTCGAGTTAGATACCTGACTTAACTCTTAGCAAGTTAATACTAAATTCCTAGCCTAAGTATTCGGGTTAGTACTAATAGTTAGTACTAAGTATTCGAGTTAATACTATAGGGTAGTACTAAGTATTAGTACTAAAGTATTAACCCGACTCGCTAAGATATTAGTTCCGCCTATACTATTTTACTAAGACTATTATATTAGGAATATTTTTTATTTATAATAATATTTCGTACTATATATAAGAGTTATTAATATATTACTAAGTAATATTATTATTACTAACTAGGTAATTCTTAATAGTAAATAAGGTAATATAGAAAGGTAATAGCTAATTAGCTACTCCTATAAAGATAATTACTATAATACTACTTATATTTTCTATTTATAGTAGTATTTACTATTATATCTATAATTTACTATTATACTACTAAGTATTATTATTATTATTACCTAGCCTAATCTAGGTAATTCTTTAAGGTAATGTAAAAAGGTAATATATATCCCTAGGGAACTAAAAGGGGTATTAAAATTCTAATTAAAAAAAATCTATTTTTATTATAGGGGTAATTCTAGGAAAAATTTAGTATCCCTTACTATTTTATTAGGGGCTTAGCGTCTTAGCGATATCTTAGCGAGTCAGGTCGGGTTAACCCGGCTTACTAAGGTACCGAGGGCTTTTCGGGTCGGTACTAGAAGTAGGTACTAAGTATTCAGGTCGGTACCTAAACTAGTACTAAGTATTCGGGTCGGTACTAATTTATAGTACTAAAACCCGACTTAACGGTTAGTCTAATAAAATAGGACTATTTATAAATAATCTCCTTATTATTAGTAGTAGTATTAATATCTATAAAAGTCTTATTACTAATATAGAGGTATTATATTAGAAATATAGTTATACCCCTAGAAATACTATTAATAATCTAGTTAAGAATATCTATACTAATATTAGGATAAATATCTCTAGACTAACCGTTTTTTTAGTACTTAGTACTAGATTTTAGTATTAACTCGACTCGCTAAACTACTTACAGCTAGCTTATACCCTGTATAGGTTTAGCGTTATATAATAATTATAAATTCGGTTCTAAATAGAACTAACGCGGTTAGTCTAAATATCTCTTAGAGGGTTTATCTATTAGAACGGGTTATTCTCGCTATTATTAATAAAGATATTATTAGTATTAATACTAAGATAATATTACGTATCCCTAGTAATATAATAATATATTAGAGTATTAGTTATATTATATTAGAAGAAGATAATAAACTCTTTTCCCTTAAATATTTTTATAGGTTTTATAAACCCTCTCTACTATCTTATAAGTTATATATTAAGCTAGGTATATTAATTATATTATTAAGGAACCTTAATTTATTATATCTATATAATAGGACTTAATTATAAGTAATAAGATATAATAAATATATCTTTAAAGGGGAGATTATAAGTAGTATTTATAATAGTAAAAAGGTAATACTATTTAAAATACTATTATAATTTAAAGAAAATAATAGGTAGATTCTTACCCCTTTTATTTATAAATAGTACCCTATTTAATTAATATCTATTATAACTATTAATAAATTATAAGGCTAATTAATAAAATATATAAATATTAACTTATAAACTAGGCCTACTTTTAATTATAATTAATTATATATAACTTTATTATAAGTAATAAGATAGGGTAACCTTTATATTATTAAGCCTAAAACTTCTAAATATATATCTAATTAATTAATAAGAAATATTATATATAAGTAGATATTATTAGATAATAGGTAGACTAAGAATATAACTCTTAATTTATTAATTATAATTAATTATTAATACTTAGATCCTATTAATACCTACTTAATAGCCTACTAAAATATTAGATATAATATTAGAAGTATAAAAATAGCTTAATATTATACTTAATTATATAGTTATATCTTTATATTATATTATAATATTAGACTTTTTAATAATAAAAATAAGCTATTCTATTATTTAATTTATTAAATACTACTAATTAAACTTTAAAGGGTTAAATAAGTACTAGGTTATATTAACTTTTATATCTAATAGATTCCTTTATATTAATAAAATAAATCTAGTAGGACTATTAATAGTTATTATAAGAGTATAAAAGATATATTATAATACTAGAAAATACCTATAAAAATTTAAGAATTTTATATAAGAAAAGTATACTTAAAGGTATAATTCTTTTATTTCTTAGTAAGTAATAGTATTTATAAGGTAAATTTAAGTCTAAATATAATAGATATATATATAAACTTTTATAGATACTAAGACCCTCCTTAAGTATTATAGGAGTTATAGGGTAAATATTACTAAAAATATTAATTTTAGACCTTAAGGATTATTTATAATAGTTACCTAGTACTAGAGTATTAATAAATAGTTATTAGGCCTACTTATATTATAGCTCTACTATAATATTACTATTTAAGACTAATAGGGTATAACTAAGTATACTATTATTAGACGACTTATTATATTAGTTATTATTAGGAAAAGATATTATTATTATTAAGATAGAAGTATTAAAAGACTAATACTATCTATTAAGTACCTAAATAATTATAAGATATCTAGTATAATAATATTCTATTCTACTAATAACTTCTATACTACTAGACTATTTAATAAAATTCTTAATTCCTTATATCTCTTATATTATAATATATCTTTTATACTCTTATAATAAATATTAATAGTTCTACTAGATTTATTATATTAATATAAAGTAATCTATTAGATATAAAAGTTAATATAACTTAATATTTATTTAACCCTTTAAAGTTTAATTAATAATATTTAATAAATTAAATAATAAAATAGTTTATTTCTATTATTAAAAAGTCTAATATTATAATCTAATATAAAGATATAACTATATAATTAAATATAATATTAAGTTATTTTTATACTTTTAATATTATAATTAATATTTTAATAGGCTATTAAATAGCTATTAATAAGATCTAAGTATTAATAATTAATTATAATTAATATATTAGAAGTTATATTCTTAGTCTACCTATTATCTAATAATATCTACTTATATATAATATTTCTTATTATTTAACTAAATATATATTTAGGAGTTTTAAGCCTAATAATATAAAGGTAATATAGTCGCTAGCCTATTACTTACCTACGGAAGCCTTTTATAAACTATAAAAGTAGTCCTTAATAGAATCCTTAATAGCTAATTAATTAATCTATATAAACTAGATAGAGTACTTATTAATTAGTAGTAATACTATACTATAGGCTTTATAATACTATTTAATCGTCGTAAACTCCTAAACCTACTAATACTACCCTTATAATACTATTAATCCTATATTCCTCCGGGAGAAGTCTTTATTAACCCTTCTCTATAAACTAAACTACCCTTACGTCCTTACATCCTTATAATAATAAGGCCCTTAATAGTAGGGCTATATAAGTACCTTATTAATACTATAATAGCTACCTATTAAAGCCTTTAATAGCCTACCTTTATACCTTATCTTATATAAGTACTACGTTCCTTCTATTCTTAAAATTCTAGTAAGATTATAACTAATAGTCTTTCCTAAAACTACTATTATAGCGTCTCTACTACCTCTTAACTAAGACCTTATTACTATAGCCTACTAGATCTACGAGTTTATTAATACTACTAGAAAGGCTTATAAATATAAAGTACTAGAAATAATAGGATATTATATTAACTATATTATTAAGTTCTATAAACGACTTAAATAACTAGGTAGTATTAAAGTATAGACTTAATATTTTATATTAGTTAAAATACTACGCTTTCCGTATAATTAAGCTACTAATACCCTATTATTTTAAAGAGCCGTTAGGTCCTTTACTAAGGATACTAAATAGTACTATAGCCTTCTATAGCTTTAGGTATATTTTATAAAGTATTAGAACCCTCTAGTAGTAGGAGTAATAAGCTCTACCTTATCTAATAATAAGACTATTAATCCTATTACTAGGGGTATATTAGCTAAAGAAGCTATTTATAATTATCTTATTAGACCTTCCCTACTAGTTACAAGGGAAAATATAGGCTTTACTAAAGTATAATATACTAAGCTTTATAAAATAATTACTAGTATTATCCTACAGCTACCTATAAACCCTATTATAAATCCTACTACGAATATAGATAATAGTACGCTAAGATTTAATTCTAATATATTAGCTACTTTAATCTATTCTATAATAATAAATTAGCGGATATAGTATTAAGTATTAAGTATACTAGTAAGACTATATACTTCTATAATATATATATATTTATAGACTAAATTAAGGATATTATTTATATAAAAGGAGATATTACTTACTAGAACCTTTAGTTATATCTTTATAGAATAGCTATAAGCTAGTATACTTTAAAGCTTAGAGAAGGAAATAAATATCTTATTACCTATAATATTAATAAATAGTATTATCTATTAATAGAATATTAGAAGGTACCTTATAATATTAGTATAAGTACCTTAATCCGCGAGAGGTATATTATATAAGATACTTTATAATATTAGGAGCCTTATAAATACGCTTAGGCTATTATAAGAGCTATCTAAGACACTAAGCTTAGTATAATAAAGGACTACGTCTTACTTATTTAGTATAAGCTTAATATAGAATTCTAGTATAATATCCTAGAGCTTAGTAGTACTACAGACTATAATAATTTCCTTAACTTATTAGATAAGAGAAAGTACTAGTAGTAGATATATACTTCTTATTATAAGAAACCCTATTAATAATAGTAGTAGTAATAATAACGTAGTAGGTATTAATCTTAATTCTTAGCTTAGTAGAAATAGCCTTATAAGCCTCTATAATAGCCTCCCCCTTAATATTAACCTTATTAAAATAATAATTATAATAATACTTACTATAATAACCTTTACTAGAAGCCTTTAGTAGGCTATTAAGGCTACTAGCCGAATTAGAACTAGTAGTTTAACTAAGAAGTAAACGTCTGTACTCTACCTATATAACTAATAAGGCTATAAATTATAGTACTAGTAAACGCGTCTAATTCTTAATCTAATAGATAATATTAACCTTAATAAGGTCCTTAATATAATTAAAATTAAAATTAAAATTAGTAGGGCTAAATACTATTTAAACTAAAGGGTATATATCTTTAAAAGCCTTAATAAGCCTATTAAGCTATTATAAAAGATACTAAGAACGCTAAGAACCTATAGTAATATAATTAAGAAGATAATAATATATTATAACCTACTAATAACTCTAATTAGTACTATAATAAAGGTATATCTAAGTAATATCTAGATAATCTATCCTAATACTATTAAGTATTAGTTACTAAAGACTTTAAATAATAGGAAGAAGGTTTTAGTAACTACTTCTTATCTATACTTATATTATTACTAGATTACGGATATTAATATTATAATAAGAGATTCTTATCTAAGAATAAACTTTTTATTTACCTTTAAGACTAATATTAAAAATCTACTACTTTAGACCTAGTAAAGCCTTTAATAAGGATCTTATTAATAATAGTAGTAGCTATAGTAGACGCTAATATATTAAACCCTTTTATAGATAATCTACTAATTATATATTCTTTAACGGAGGTAGTCTAAGGAACAGGTTATATATTTAAGAACTACTATTATACTTTAACTTCTATTAGCTAGACTACTAATAGGGAAGATCTTAAGATATACGCTAATCCGAGGTATATAATATTAATAATAGATACTACCTTTATTCTTAAAGGTACTAATATTAAGACTATACCTACTAGTATTCTAATAAGAGGTCTTAGGTCTAAATTATATTATTTAAATAAACTTACTACTATTACCTTCTACCTTAAAAGTAGAGCTAATAATAAGTCTACTATTACCTAAATTATAAGAGAGGTCTATATTATAGATAACCTTAAGGCTAAGATACTTATAAGAGTAGATATTATTACTCCTAAAGAAATAGTACTAGATTTCACGAAGTAGTAAATTACTATTAGTAGTTACTAGGATATTACTATACTTATAAGTACTTATATATAGTCCGCCCTAGTAAGACGGGTTATTAAGAATGAAGCTAAATTTATAATACTTATATAATCTACTATCTTAGTTCTAGTAGTTTATAATAGGTTATTTCTAGATAATAGAGACCTCCTTTTTAAGCCTAATTATAACCTTAGTCTTAGCTACGCTAGTAGAGTATTCGCCTATATTATTAATATATCCCTAGGCTAGGTTTTTATTAAGAATAATATAAACTTAGATATTATTATTCCTAGGAAAGTAAGACTTAGTACTATAGAGGAGTTTAATTATAACGGCTATTTTATAGTTAACATATATTATACTAGCCTTACTACTACTAGATAGCGAAATACTTAGAAAGGTAAATTTACTAAGGTAGTTAGGTTAGCTACTATTATAGTAATAATAGGTTTATTAGGGAGTCTACTAGAGGCTTCTATAATATACTTAACTATAATATACGCTTTTATAATATCTAATAAGGGTCTTAATTAGAACCCTTTACTAGATACTATAATTAACCCTACTCTAGAGTATATACTTACTAATATAGTTAAAATCTATAGAGAGTCTTACGTAGCTAACTAGTTAGTAAATATTATTAATTCTTACTAAGACCTTTTTATAAATAAAGGTAATATAATAGATATACCTAAAGAATAATAGATACTAATTCTATTAAAGCCTAATATAATATCTAGACCTACTTAAGTATATCCTCTTAGGTAGAAGAATAAGGATGTTATTAATAAGACTTTTAATAAGCTCTAGGCCTAAGGGAAACTTACTTAGTTAAATTAGCTAACTCTATATAACTATCCTTACTTTATAATTTAATAAGATACTCCTAATAGTTAGAAGGATTAAGTTATTATTAATATTAAAGAGCTTAATAAGATTATAGATAGTAATATATACCCCTTACTATTATAAGCTAATATAATAGCCTTAGTCTAAAGGTATTAGTATATCTCTATTATTAATATAATTAGGTAGTTTTATTAGTTCTATATCTAGGTTAAGGATTATTATAAGCTTATAATTATAAGCTATTATAGCTAGGAGTAGTCTTTAATAGCTCTTATAAGCTACAAGAGCTTACCTCTATATATTTAGTATTAGACTAATACTATACTTTAGTAATACTAGGCTTTTACTAAGGCCTATATTAATAATATTATTATTTACTTATATACCTTATAAGAGTATATTAAATACTTATATAAAGTCTTTAATCTATTCTAGAAGAAATATATAAGCCTATTACTATTAAAATTATATATTAGCTACCTATCTATTATACTACTTAGCTAGTACGTCGACGGCCTAGGAATATTAATAACTAAAGAGAAGGTTATAGTTATTATATCCCTACGCTTTCCCTATAACTTTAGAGACCTAGAAGTATTCCTTAGCTTTATTAGATAGCTCCGCTTATCTATTACTTAATACGCCTAACGGGCGGATCTATTATAAAAATATAAAGTCATCCTTAATAAAGGCCTTACTACGGGAGTAAAAGGGCTAGTATAGAAGAGATATATAGTATAAGTTATCTTTTATAAGCTTATACCTAAGGAAATACTAGTATTCTAAAACTTATAGAAGGCTTTTAATACTCTACGCTTTCTAATCTATTATAACTATAATAGAGTATTATATATTAATCTTAATACCTCTAAGGTTATTAATCTAGTAGCTATAATATATTATATAAAAGGGGATCTAACGTCCTTAAAACCTTTTATAAGGACTAATATCTAATTAATAATATTCTTTAATAGATATCTTAATAATATAGAACGGAATTATTAGCTTATAAAACTAGAAGTAGTAGGAATTATTTAGGTTATAAAAAAGATTAGATATATAATTAAGTCTAATTTAAAGCCTCCTATTATAGTATATATAGACTACTTAGTAGCCGTATCTATCTCTAAGTAAATAATATTAAATACTACTAGTACTAATAAGTTAAATTTATAACTTATCTAGGCCTCTTAGTACTTATCCTTATTTAACTTAGAATTATATTATAAGGCCGGAAAATCTAATATTATACTAGATACCCTATTAAGACTACGTACTACTATTATAAATATATCTAGTTTAATTAAAGGCGTACTTAATACCCTTTATAATAAGACTATTAATACCTTCCTTATAATAAATACTAAAGCTTTTAGTCTAATTAAGTACCTTAATAAAGAGGATATAGTAGTATATAACGCGACCTTAATAGATATAACTAATAAATCTAAGTCTAGGCTATAAAAGGCTTATAAGAATAATAACTAATAACAGAAGATCGCTAGTATATTAAAGTCTTTAATAAGCGATACGTATAGTAGTAATAAAGCTACTACTTTAATAAAACTAGGCCTATCTTTTATCCTTTAAGACGACCTTTTATATTATATTAATAATAAAGGAAAGTATAAGCTATATATACCTCTATTATTAGAGTAAGAACTATTTAAATAAGTATATAATCTTTTAAATTATAATAACTACTACTAATAGTATAATTAACTCTCTAACTCCGTATATATTTATTACCTAGCGAAAAATCTATAGATATATATCTCTTATTACCCTTAATACTAGTTAAATTAGATAAAGAGGTATCTACTATATAATATATAGGTTCTAATATTAATGCTATTAATACCTTTTTATACTATTATAATAGATTTTATTATTACTTTACTTATAATATTTACGGGGATAAACTACTTACTTACTATTATATATAAGTTCTTAAAGAAGGTCCTTCTTCTACTAGGCTTAAATATATAGAAAGCTCTAGAGTAGGCTAAGGTTATACTACGCGAACTCCTATCCTATAATTAGGGTATACTACGGAGTATTATTAGTAATTAAGACCCTTAATTTATATTAGACTTCTAGTAGGAAGTCTTTAAGCGTCTTAGAGTTAAATTTCTTATATCTATAATATATTATCTATAGACTAATAGGTAGAGTAAATATACTAATTAAATAGTAATAATTATAATAAGGTTTTACTTAACCTATAATTCTAATAGTTAGAATAAATAGGATCTAACGCTACTATATATCTAAGCTATATTAAATAACTTGCTAACTATTATAGGCTTTACTTTAAATAAGCTCTACTATAGATTTAAGGTAAATAATACTATAGATATACTTACTACTAGGGATATACCTATAGAAGCCTTTAATAAGCTATAACTTACTAAGTATAAGGAAGCGGAGGATTATATATCTTTTATTAATACTATAATAAAAGCGCGTTATAATAATAGATATAAAGAGCTAAGTCTTATAATTAATAATAAAGTATTCCTATATCTCTACTATAATTATAAGATTCCTAGAGTAACTAATTATAAACTATCTTAATAATAAGTAGGACTATTTAGAGTCTTATATAGAGTCGGCTCCCTCGCTTATAAGCTAGAGCTTCCCCTAACTATAAAGATCTAGCTAGTAGTATCTATTATATAGCTAGAACTAAAGATACCGGGCCTAGACCCTTATAGAAGAGCGTTTAATTAAATAAACCCTCTACTAATTACTATAAAAGATAGTATAGAGTATAATAATAAATATAAAATTAAATAGCTAGTTAATAAGTATATTAACTAGGGGAAAACCTAGTATCTTATTAAGTAGGCTAGATATAGTAACTAGGATAATACCTAGTACGATTTAAAGGATCTTAGCGAGGTCGGTAATATAATAAAGGCTTATAAGGATAAGTAGTTAGGTTTATATTAAGGACCTTAATAGGTAGTTAATTACTTTTACTTTTATAGCTAATAGTAGGAATAATAAGGACGTTAGTCTTATTTATTTTCTAGTATATTAATATAGTCGCTAGCCTATTACTTACCTACGGAAGCCTTTTATAAACTATAAAAGTAGTCCTTAATAGAATCCTTAATAGCTAATTAATTAATCTATATAAACTAGATAGAGTACTTATTAAAAGGTTATCCTATCTTATTACTTATAATAAAGCTATATATAATTAATTATAATTAAAAGTAGGCTTAACTTATAAGTTAATATTTATATACTTTATTAATTAGCCTTATAATTTATTAATAATTATAGTAGATATTAGTTAGATAGAGTACTATTTATAGATAAAAGGGGTAGGAATCTACCTATTATTTTCTTTAGATTATAATAGTATCTTAAATAATATTACCTTTTTACTATTATAAGTACTACTTATAATCTCCTCTTTAAAGATATATTTATTATATCTTATTATTTATAATTAGGTTTTATTATATAAATATAATAGATTAAGATTCTTTAATAGTATAATTAATACGCCTAGCTTAATATATAGCTTATAAGATAGTAGGGAGGATTTATAAAACTTATAAAAGTACTTAGGGGGTGTTACGACCCGTCGTCTTCTAACTAGAAGGCTCCGGAGTCTAGGTGGATCTCGTAGAGAGGAGTGTTAAGGACTAAGGTAAATAGGCTTCGTACTAAACTAGTCTAATACAGGTGGAGTATTATATTTAGTATCTAGGAGATATCTAGGTTAATAATATAAGTTAAGCACGAAGCTCCTATCTAAGGGAAAGATCACGCTTTCTATATAGATATAGGAAAGTCTATACTCGCGCTGGTCGCTAGTAATCGACCTACGTTAACTAGAGCGATTAGGTCGAGCGATCGCTCGAGTCGCTATACTAAGGCATGTTCGACTTTAGTAAGCGCTTATAGCGTCCGCTAAGGCTCTACTTACTAAGGTTATAATATTACCCCTTATCCCCTAAACCTTTGTCTTAAAGGTTAGATAAATATTTATATCATCTCGTTTATAATAACGCCGTACTAAGCTATCGGATCGAGTGGCTTATAAGGGAGTAATTATAATAGTATCGTACCTGCGATACGTAAGGTCTTAAAAGGAGTATCAGGTATCTTCTTTATCTCGAAGGTGCGCGGAATATATTCGGCTTAGAAAATAATATAAACCGGCCGTACCTGTCGTCTACTTCTCTAGTATTAATAAAGTTATAGAGAAGCTCGAACGCGAAGAGATAGAGATAGAGGTAGCGTAGGAGGCCGCTAACGAAATCGCTTATTAAAAATAGACGAAGCTGAAACGCCTTTATTAATAGAAGCGTTTCCTTAAAGAGAAGGAATAGCAGATATTTAATAAGGGTCTTAATAATATTAAGGAGTTAGAACATCTAGAAGAGCTTAAGAAGGCCGGTAAAGTTAAACGGGTACTCGTAGAGTGTCCTACCTTTTCAGAGTTCGAGGGTTCCGGAACTCTCTCTCCTGGAGCTCTCAAGTGGATCGCTCAGGGTGTGCCTGGGTTTAGTAATACTACTAGAGGAGCTCTTGACAGTTCGTAAGATTCGTAACTAGTTCCTAGGTATTTTCTAAGTCCTCGTATCCTTTCTATTTTACTAGGTAGCTCTAACCTTATTATAATAGAATCCTTTCGGCTTCGAATTCATTCTCTTCTTCTATCTAGAAGTAGAAGGTTTCTTATAAAGGTGTGTTAGGGTCTACTAGTTCCAACATTAAGATATAGAATACTGGGTGGATTTTAGCGTTAGGTGGAAGCTGTAATTTATAATTAACAGGCCCTTTATTTCTAATAACTAAAAATGGTCCGACTTTAATATAGTCTAGTTTCCTACTTAGTCTTATACCTTTTAAATTCTTTATAAGGAGGTATACTTTATCCCCCTTCTTTAGCTGAGGACCTAATTTTCTTTTCTTATTAACTAACTTCTTTATAGTAATATTAGCCTCGCTAATCGTGTACTATATATCTTTATATAGGCTTTTCATATTAGAAGTTAATACTAAGGCTTTTTCGGTATCTAGTCCTTATTAAGGATCTAGGAATAAGTTTACGTGTCGACCGTAGTTTATAAAAAACGGTAATAGCTTTATTATATCTAACCTTTTATCGTTATATACTAACTATACTATTAGGAGTAATATAACCTAATTATTTTACCTTTTATTAATATAGTATCTAAGGTATACTTCTATTATCTAATTGGTTCGTTTAGTCTATCTATCTATTTAAGGGTAATAGGCTATTAATATTCGTAGTTTAGTTCTAATTAACGCGACTAAAGTTTTCTAATAGTTTAATGTAAAGAGTTTATCTCTATCCGAAGTTATTAATTCTAGTATGCTATAATCTCTAATTAGTCTGTCTAATAAAATGAATCCAAGCTGACTAGCATTATAGGATTCCTTATATAGGATTATAATGGTATATTTAGTAAGTTTATCCACGATAACTATTATTAAATCGTACTTATCGTTAGTTACCGGGTTAACTAACCGAGGTAACTTAATAACGAAGTCCATCGTGACGTCTTTCTATAGTGTGTCTAGAACTTCTATAAACTGAATTTGTCTGTACTTGGCATGTCTTACAGATTTGTTCTGCTGGTAGTATATACATTCCTTGATATATTACTCGACTAACGCTCGCAGGTTTAGTGCGGCGTATACTCTTTAAATAAGTTCTAATGTTTTAGATACTCCTAGATATCCTAGTAAAGGATCATTATAGTAATCCCTAATTACTTCTTCTATTACTTTCGGTGGTAAGTACAGTTTCTATTTATATAGTAACAGGTCCCGGCTAGGCTATTCCTTCCTAAGTTGTCCGGCTAGGTTGTTATTCTCGTATACTTCCTTTAAATCAGGAACTATATGTGTCGTGACTCGTATAGTCGTGGCTAGATTCCGTACTAGTACTAACGATCCATCGTTTTCTTATTTTAAGATAGGTTAAGTGGTAATATCTTTTACTTATATATAGTTAGATCATCTACTTAAAGCGTCTACTCGTCTATTATCTTTTCCTAGGGTGTACTAAATTTTAAACTTATATTGCCTAAGGAGTTTAGACCATTAAACTTATTATCGATTCAACTCTTTTATAGTTATAAAGCCTACTAAGTTTTTATAATCAGTGAAGATAGTAAGTTCTAAATAACTTTCAGCATATACTCTCTAATGCTATAGAGAATAGATGACTACTAAAAGCTCCTTGTCGTATATATTATAGTTCTGTTCTGCTGGAGACATCTTACGTGAGTAGTATGCTACTAGATACTATTTGCCGTCTTTCTATTAATAGAGGCATGCTCTAATCGCTAGATCTAAAGCATCTATCTTAATGCGTACTAGTTCTCTATTTCGAAATATATAGAGTACTAGAGGATCTATATAAGCTTGCTTTAGTTCTTTAAATACTTTCTTCTAGTTAGTATCCTATTAAAATCCCGTATCTTTCTTAGTAATTTCTGTTAGTAGCAAGGCTTTCTTAGAGTAGCCTTCTATGAAACGTCTATTGAAGTTGGCGAATCCTAAGAATCCTTATACTAATTTAATATCGTGTGGTGTAGGCCATTCTTATATAGCCTGAATCTTCTTAGGGCTTATACGAACGCCTTTAGTTATTACTATAAACCCTAAGAACTTAACTAAGGTCTTATAAAACTCGCATTTCTCTGGCTTTAGGAGGAGTCCCGCTTATAATAAGCATGTTAATACATCTTGCATATAAGGGATATATTCCTTAAGAGTTTCAGAGTAAATTAATATATCGTCGAGATATATAATCGTTATAAGATCTAAATAAGCTCGTATAATATTATTAATTAATGCCTAGTAGGTTACTAGTACGTTAGTGAGACTAAACGGCATGACTAGGTACTTATAATATCTATATCGAGTCCTGAATACTATTTTCTATTCATTACCTTCTTTCATTCGAATCAAGTTATACGCTCCTCGAAGATCTAACTTTATAAAGATCTTTACTTTAGCTAGCCGATCCTACAGCTCGCTAATATTAGGTAGCGGGTAACGATTCTTAATCGTTACGTCGTTTAACTTTCAATAGTCTACGCATAGTCGTAGTGACCCGTCTTTCTTCTTTACGAAGAGTATCGGATATCCTGCTAGTAATTTGGATTCTCGAATAAATCCCTTTTTTAGGTTCTTATCAAGGTACCCGCGTAGTACTATAAGTTCCTTTTCGGATAACGTATAAATAGGTCCAAATATTAGTTCCTTCCCTAGTTCAAGTTCGATCTTATAATCCTAAGGTTAGTGTTTAGGTAGAGCTTTTACTATTATCTCTTCTATAAAGAGGCGTTTCTATCTTTAATACTCTTATAGGATATTAGGAGTACTGTTAGTTACTCTAAGAACTCTAACTTATTAACCTAGCGGACCGCTACTAGTATCTATTAAGTCGGATCCTTATATCTTAAGGTTATCCTTATTTGAAATTAAGGTAATATATGCCTTAACCGTTCTTCGGTTCGATTTCTTATCTACCGTCGTCTACTATCGACGTGTAGGTTAGAATCTAGTAATATCGCTAGTTCGCTTAAACTTAAGTACTTTTCTTCTCTAGTTAATTACTAGGTTATACTTTTCTAACTAAGGCATGCCTAATATAATATAATAGGTGGCTATCCCTATAATATTAAAGGATATTTCCTTATAGTATCGTTGAATTATAAATGGTAGCGAGGTTATCTCCTCGTCTACGCTTCCTTTTAATAGCGTTAACCCGTCGGCCATCCGTAAGTTATATAGATCCTTCTTTCTCCGCGTTAGTAGGCCTACTAACCGTACTAATGCTTTAGAAATAAAGTTTCCAGATACTCTAGAATCTATTATTACTATAGTCCGCTAACTATCTATTTTAACCGGTATGTTTATATGCATTACGTAGTTCGTTAAATATAGCTAATATATTTTTAGGGTAAGGACATTAATCTCCTTATACTTCCCCTTAGTATAAGGGATTACTCTTTTCCTGAAAAGGATAGGAATCCGGTAGTTCTTTTTATATATATATGCTTTCTGTAATTATCGTGGAAACAGGCATACTAATTATCTAAGTGGCACTCTGACGTGTACTCGTCATACTTAAGGTACTTATAAAGACTACTATACTATCTTTAGTTATAGCTTAGAAACCACTTCCTTGATCTTTTAGTTACTAAATACTAATAATAACTTATATTATTATAACTTGACCAAGTTTTTCTATACGTTCGGATCCTAATAGATTTTCCTAAGTTTATCTTCGCTTAGTAGTAAACCATATATGTTTCGTCGGCGTAGGCTAACTAGTATATTACTCCGTGCTATAGATATACTAAGTCGTTCCTAAACTCCTTCTATAGAAGTCCTCCTACTACTTTTTCTTAATAGAACTCTACCCGTTCCTTGAGTTTTATCTGTGGATCTTTTAATGTAGAAGCTCGAGATACTACTCTATCACCTTCTTTCTTAGAAGTCTGGCTGAGGTTTTTCCAGTCGGAATCATCCTCGCTTTCTCAGCTTTATTCGGGTTTTCCCTTCCGAATATAACCACTATTATATTCGTTATTAGAGTCTAATTCCTTAAGTTATTTGTAAATATCTACTAGCCTTTATTTAATCTTTGCGATATTTCTCTATTTCTTAGCTATTTCTTCGCGTAATTCTTCTTCTCTAGATTATAGTTCTCTATTAATGGGTGGATTGACGAGGGCTAGCAAATCATCTATAATTATATCTAGCTCGGTGTCGTCGTACTCCGTTTCTTATTAATCCCTTAGAGGTTCAGTCTTCCTAACTGGAACTCTTTCTAATATATTCAACTGAGGTCGTTTTACCATGTTTTTTAACCTGTAGTCTCTGGCGATATGGCCCGGTTTACTACAGCCATAGTAATTCATTGCTTTCTTACCCCCTTACTATTTCTTACCTCTAAACGGTTTCTTCTTCTCGGTGAAGTCTAACTCTATTAGCATCGGACCGTAAGGATCGCGTAAGAATCGCTTCTTCCTATAACTTCCTCTAGAATAGAGTCCTATATAACTGAGTCTAGAAACTCCACTATTATAACGTAGTTCTATTACTAACTCGTAGATCTAGTTATCGACTCGTGTTAAGGCTCTTATTAATAAGTCTAAGTTATTATAAACGGCTCCGTCTCGTATAAGTTCCTTCTTTACCTAAGGTTTTAATCCTCTCCGATATATTACTATCAGCGCGTTATTATCCCAGTTAGTTTTTATAGAGTACTATTAAAACTATATTATATACTTAGATACCGATTTCTTTTATATCAGGTACTAGATGACTCTCGTCGCTACGCTAGCTTTATTAGAAGGTCCGAACATCCGTCTTATCTCCTAGCGGAAGAGTATTAAGCTCTCTATCTATAACTTAATAGAGATATTATTATCGTCGTCGGGATCCTCTATATATCGTTTAAGAAATGGAGCGGACCATCTCTAGGCCCGTCCTCTTATATAAGTTATTATAAATAGTAGTTATTTCTTTAGCCTAATAGCGTCTTTATTAAAAGAGAAGTATAGCTATATCTATACTAACTACTCTTTAAGTTTATCTCGATCGCTATAATATAAATCTAGTTTAGTAACCTTAATACCTTCTTTAACTTCTGCTATTACTAACTATCGTAGACCGCGTTCACTTGGGGTGAGGTCCCTTTATCCTGAGGTACTTATCTTAAGGGTACTTAAAGTGTTACGACCCGTCGTCTTCTAACTAGAAGGCTCCGGAGTCTAGGTAGATCTCGTAGAGAGGAGTGTTAAGGACTAAGGTAAATAGGCTTCATACTAAACTAGTCTAATATAGGTGGAGTATTATATTTAGTATCTAGGAGATATCTAGGTTAATAATATAAGTTAAGCACGAAGCTCCTATCTAAGGGAAAGATCACGCTTTCTATATAGATATAGGAAAGTCTATGCTCGCGCTAGTCGCCAGTAATCGACCTGCGTCGACTAGAGCGATCAGGTCGAGCGATCGCTCGAGTCGCTATACTAAGGCATATTCGACTTTGGTAAGCGCTTATAGCGTCCGCTAAGGCTCCACTTACCAAGGTTGTAATAGGGGGGAAGAGTTTATTATCTTCTTCTAATATAGTATAATTAATACTCTAGTATATTATTATATTACTAGGGATATATAATATTATTTTAGTATTAATACTAGTAATATCTTTATTAATAATAGTAAAAATAGCCTATTTTAATAGATAATCCCTTTAAAAGATATTTATCCTAATATTAGTATAAATATTCTTAACTAAATTATTAATAGTATTTCTAGAGGTATAACTATATTTCTAATATAATACCTCTTTATTAGTAATAAGGCTTTTATAGATATTAATATTATTATTAATAATAAGGAGATTACTTATAAATAGTTCTATTTTATAATATATAGTATTTATTAAGTTAGGATTATTAAGTTATTTATTAATAGTAAGATTTAAATATATAACCTTATTCTAAAAATAGGCTTTTTAAAGATACGCCTTAATAACCTAGCTATTAGATCCTCCTAGAATAACTAGAAGTATTTATTAGAAGTCCTTATAAAAGTAGACTACCTTACTTCTAAAATAAGCTTAATTATTATTATATATATCTTAAAGGCTATAATTAATAGCCTCTATATTATATTAACTCTATATAAGAGACTTATCTTAAAAGATAATATAAGCTTACTTAATTAGCTTAATAAAATTTATACCCTTTTTAATCTTATATAAGGAGGTAGTATTAGAGTCTAGGGGTATCTTAAATTATAAGTAAATAGTCTAACCTCCTTATAATAGTATTAATATAATACTAGAAGATACTATTATTAGAGTAACCTTTTACTAGGAATATAGCCTTTTTATAATAGTATTTTATACTATTATCTTACTAGTCCCCTTAATATTATTAAAGAAGAATAGTATACTTAGAGTACTAAATTTATTATCTATATTAGTATTAATAGTAGTAAAAATTTAATTAATAGTATAATATTAATTAGTATTTAGCCTATTCTATAAGACCTTAGCCTTATTAAGGGTAATTTAGTAAGATATTTCTTTATATAAAAGTCTATTTAGAATATTATTAAAATTATTAAATAGAATAATTAAAATAGATAAGCTATATTAGATTAGATTCTTAATATATTTAAGGGTTAATTAATATTTTTAATTAACTATTAATTAGGTAAAAGGTATATTATTTTATAAATAACTATTACTTATAATAATTATCTAGTATCTAAAGTATTAAAAAGTCTTATTATAAGAGGTATAAGTAGTTATTTAAGATATACTCCTTATCTTTATCTTATAAGGTAAGGGTATTAATAGGTTAGAGTTTAATTAATATTAATATAAAGACTATATAACTTATAACCTCCCTAAAAATCCTTTCCCTTATTAAGGATCTTATTAGTATATCTATTATTTTTAATTAATTTAAGCTTTATATAAGCCTCCTTTTATTCTATTAGCTAGCTATTTACTATTTATAAGTTATTAAATAATATAGCCCCCTTAATATAATAGAGGAGTAGTTAGTAATAGTAAATATCTTTAGTTTTAAGACTAATAAAATTAATATATCTAAGAGTCTCCTTTTTTTTTTATTTTTTTTTATTTATTTATTTTATTCTATATAAAGACCTTAAGAAAATCCGCGTATAAATAATTAAGTAGATCTCTTATAATAATAGGATATTTCCTATTCTATTTTATAAAAGGTAATAGCTAACTATTATTATAAGCTTTCTTAGTAAGATAGTTTATATTAAAAAACTCTATTAATATAATTTTATAAAGCTTATTACTATCTATTAGCTTTTATTTAATAGCTTTATTAATAGCCTAGTTATTAGCTAACTTAAAAAGGGTAAATTATTAGTCTAGGAGGTAGATTTATAAATACTTTATATAAGGCTTTATAATATTTATACTAAATAAGAGTATCTTCTAAATAGCTTTAATAGACTTAATCTAATAAATAGACTAAAACTTTATAATCTTATCTACTAACTCCCCTTATTATTATAATTAGCTATTAGGAGCGGGATTATTATTAATATATATATAATTCCTAGTAAAGGGGATATTAGCCTAATTAAGTCCCTTATAAATATATTTATATAGATAGAAAATAGATTTAATAGAGTTATAGATCTTAATATTAATATAAGTACTATATTTCTTTAATAGGTATAAGTTATAAGAGATAACCTATCTATTATTAATAGAGGAATTAAGTTTAAGGGGGCTAACTAGATATTTATAAAAAGGATATCTCTTACTAAATATAAAAGATATCTCTTAATAAAAATCCTTTAAAAAAGCCTTATTATAATAATTTTTCTCTTAATTAAAATATCTATTATTAGGGATACTAATATAGTAATTATAAATTATATATTATAAGACTAACTTATATAATATATTATTATTCTATTAAAGGGGGATAAATACTTAAATAAGATTATTAATATTATTAATTATCTATATTTAATCCTCTTCTTATATAATAAGGAGAATATAAGTATATAAGAGACCTTACTTTTAAAACTTAATAATATAATAGTAGGCTATATAAATATTAAGGATATATTACTTAAAGAGGTCCTTTATTAGCTCTTAGAGCTTCTAATTAAAGATATAAGTAATTAGGTTATAATAGTACTCTAATATCTAATTAAATACTAGTAAGCTCTAAATATTAAGTTATTTAGAATTATATATAAAGGTAATAAAAAATTTAGGGTTACCCCTTTTTTAAATTATTATTATAATATCTTATACTCTTACTTTTATAATATATAGGCTTCCTAATATTATTAATAGAAGGATAGTTACCTTACTACTAATATCTTTAAGTAAGATATCTAGATTAGTATAAAGTCTATTTATAAGGCTAGAGTAGTAGTCCGCTTAAATAGTCTATTAATTCTAATAATATTAATTTAAGCTATTAAGCTCTATTAATATCTAGATATTAATAACTTAATAGCTAAATAGATATCTACTATTAATAGTATAATTAAAGAAATTAAGCTAAATCTAGATATAAATTAATTAATTATTTAAATAAGATTTAAATTAGATTTAAATTATTTAAAACTATTTATAACTAAGCGGATTTAAGTCTAGAAAATAACTAGGAAAATATATTAAATAATCTTACTTATATCTATTTTATATAAAACTAATATCTTATTACTTACTAAGACCTATTATAACTCTAAGGTATATATCTATTACTATTAATATTCTAGTTAAGTTCCTACTTAGGGTTACTACCCTCTTCCTACTCTAGTTTATTATTACTACTAATTAAGGTATACTAGGTAAGTATACTAGTAATATAATTCTATTGTAATATATATAATAGATAATTACTTAGAAGTTAATAGCTAGTAAATAGGAGGTAGTTATATTATAACTATTTACTAAATAAAAATAGGAGTAGATATTAGAGGGTTATATAAGAAGGATATTAATTAGGGATTAATATAAGGCCCCCCTTAATAATTTTAATATAGATATCCTACTTAATATAACCTCTTATAATATTATTAAGAGTTATTATAATATAAATAACTTTTATAAAGGTAGAGTAATTATAAATATCTTTATCCTATTATTTAAGATTTAGTTATTAAATATAAAGACTTATTATATTAATAGGATACTATAATTTATCTTCCTTAAGGTAATTATAATAGGATTTAAACCCTTAAACGTATAAGTTAATAGACTAGAGGGTATACTAAGTAGAAGTAAGGGTATTTTAATTTAAATTCTTAAAATATTAATAGTAAATATCTAGTTACTCTTATATACTATCTAATATATAAATCTAGGTAAATCTTAGCTTAAAGTTATTATTAATAATAAGAGGACTTATTAGATAATAGATAAATTCTTAGATCTAGAAGGTAGTTTAATTAATATAAATATTAATATTATTTATAAATTATACACGCGTCTATCTAAACTAATAAAAGATAATTACGGGGGCTTATAAGTATTTTATAGTCGCTATAATAGTAGCCGACTCGTAGGGGAAACCGTATACCTATACTAAGTATAGGCGCGGGTAAAAACCCTTACCTTTCCTACCTTCTCTATAACTTCTATTCCGTTTTCTCTTTATACTACATTCGGTCCTTTATATTAATAGGCGGTCGTGTTTACTACTATATTAGTCTAGCTCCCTAGGGCCGGCTTATATACTATAAAAGCGAAATTCGCTCCGGTAGTAAAGATTTACGTCTAAGGTCGGCTCTAGTATAGCTGCTTCACTGCGAGCGAGAACTAGCCTAGTAGCCCGGTCTAGATTATCTATCTCGCTACTCGTTTTACCCCCCCCGCGTTCGCTAAGGATAGATATATAAGGTTAGCATCCTACTTATTCAGGTCCTTACCCTAGTTTCCACCCCTCCTTATAGGCGTCACCTTTTACTTTAGAGCTTAGGACTATTCGCCCGCAGGGGGGCTTTATACTTCCGGCGGAGGCGGACTATTAGTACCTAAGTTAATCCTTATTTACTCCTTAAGTATATCTCCTAAGCGGATCTAGGTGTTATTACCGCTTTAACTTACTCTCTACTCCGCCGCAGGCCCTATTTAGGTAGATTATTCCCTTAGCTCCACGTACCGACACGCGTATACTATCCTCTTAGGCTAAATAGACGGTCTCCGTAGTAGCCGCTATTAAATACTACGCCTTATAGGGTTAGGACCCCTACTTCGCGTTACTATTAGAGGTCTCCCTTATTTAGGCCGTCTATATCTCGTAGGGACTACTAGTATTAAGCCCCTAACCAGGTAGTATAATACGGTATTTCTACCCTACTAACTAAGGTATATTATACTAGGTTTCTAGCGTACTTATATCGAAACCTACTTTTTATTCCGCTCCTAGCCGGTGACTACGCGGGGGGGACTTAAACCCCTAGGAGGTATAAGAGTCGGTATTAATAAGTTCCCTATATCTAGTAGTCCACGTACCCTAAGGGTGCCCTATCTAGTAGCTAGTAGTCTAGCGTATCTACTAGTTAAGACTAGCTTCAGCCTATATTAACGACGCGTAGTAGCTACTAGTCGGGTGGTTTTTATAAGCGATTTCCCTTATAAATATTAGGCGCGACCTAACGCGTCTCAGGCCTTAGACCTAGTCCTAGCCCTTTCCCTACTAGGGGGTACTTATATAAGGAGATAGGAGGGTACCCGTATCCGTCCTCCTAGCCGCTCTTAGCTAATAACTGCGTGAGGGGACTTAAACCCCTAAGAGGTAGAGGACGCGTCTTAATAATTCGTCTCCTATTAACCCGTCTTAATAATATAGCCCTAGTATCTCTCTCTCCCTAATACGTGTATCTATCTTCTTAGGCTATATAGATAGTATCCCTTTATAAGCTTCCTATAAACTTACGGCTATCTAGCTACTAGAGGCGATTATCCGCTAGGGGTTAGAGCCTATTAAAGGGTTAAGGTCCCTAGGGCTATATATATATACTTTAGGCTATATTTAACTACGGTCGCTACTATTATATACTACGCCTTATAAGCCTTTTATAGAAAGCCTGTTTTATATTACTTATAAAGGTCTCCCTTAATAATTAGTCGTAGCTAGTTTAGGCCGACCGTGTCTTATAAGAGTAGATATTTCTATATACCCTAGGGCCCTAGCCGTATATCTATTCCTAACTCTTACTAACTAAGCTCTTTTATAATAGTATAGGCGGTACTATATCTACTACTACCTCTATCCCTAGTAGCGGCTTCAGGCCTTAATATGAATAAGGTACGCTATTACATCTTTTCCCGTCCTCGCTATTCCGCCGCGCCAGGCGGTTTAATAGTCTTAGAATAGAGTCGAGCCTAAGGGTATCCTACCGCGTAGTTAGAATAATATTATATCTACTAGCCTAAGGCTAGCTTTAGGCCTAAATACGGGTCAGGTAAATATATATTAGATGATTCCCTTATTATTACTACGTCGCGAAAAGACCCCTAGCTAACGCCGAAGGCTTAATATAACGCGACGGCGGCGAGCCTCTAATAGATTTAAACTATTTACTATAGCTGTATCTAGTATAAGTCTATAGTACTAATATAGTACTTGCTAGACACTGTAAGGTAAATATTAATATTAGTTATATCCTTATTAATAAAGGGTAGATAACTATTATAATTAATAATATTATTTAAAAATTCTTTATTATATATAATCCTTCTTTTTATAAACTATTTATTAATAATAATATTATTTATATTACTTAATAATTTATTAATAAATTATACCTTAACTTTAACCTTCTTTACTAGCCCTTTAAGTAATAAGCTAATATTAGCCGGCTTATATAACTAGTTAAGAGCTAGTTAGTTATTCTTCCTACTATTATAATATAACTATTAATTATCCCTTAAATTATTATATTTATTTATTTATAATAGTATATTATAATAGAGGTATATATTACTAGACTAACTATTAAGTTAGAATTTAGTACTAAGATTTAGTACTTATTAAATACTTAGATTAGGGTCTTAGTACTAACTAAAATACTTAGTACCTACTTCTAGTACTAACTCGCTAAGGCCTTAATACGTTAGCGAATTAGGTTAATCTAACTTAAATTACTTAGACTAACCGTTTTTTAAGTACTTAGTACTAGATTTTAGTATTAACCCGACTCGCTAAACTACTTATAACTAGCTTATACCCTATATAGGTTTAGCGTTATATAATAATTATAAATTCGGTTCTAAATAGAACTAACGCGGTTAGTCTAAAATTACTAAGGTATCGCTAAGACGCTAATCCCCTAATAAAATAGTAAGAGATACTAGATTTTTTCTAGAATTACCCTTATACTAAAAATAGATTTTTTTCTATCTAGAATTTTAATACCCCTTTTTATTCCCTAGGGATATATATTACCTTTTTATATTACCTTAAAGAATTACCTAGATTAGACTAGATAGTAATAATAATAATACTTAGTAATATAGTATTAGAATATAGATATAATAGTAAGTACTACTATAAATAGAATATTTTAGTAATATTATAGTTATTATTTCTATAAGAATAGCTAATTAGCTATTATCTTTTTATATTACCTTTTTTACTATTAAGAATTACCTAGTTAGTAATAATAATAATACTTAGTAATCTACTAGTAAGTCCTATATATAGTACGAAATATTATTATAAATAAAAAATCTTCCTAATATTATAATCGCTATTTTCCTAGAGATATATATTATCTTCTTATATTACCTTATTTACTTTTAAGAATTCCCTAGGTAGTAGTAATAATAATACTTAGTAATATAGTAATATATCCTATATATAATAGTAAGTATTACTTTTTAAAAAATGTTACTAATATTATAGTTATTATTTTCCTAGGTATATATATTACCTTCTTATATTACCTTATTTACTTTTAAGAATTCCCTAGGTAATAATAATAATAATAATTAGAAAAATATATAGAAAATATAGTAAGAAATACTACTAAGAATAGAAAATATTACTAGGTAAAATATCTTAGTAATTAAAGTTAATACTTTAATACTAATACTTAGTACTTATCTAGGTACTAACTTAAATACTTAGTACTAACTATTAATACCGACTTAAATACTTAGTACTAGAAATTAGTATTAAATTACTAAGACTTAAGTTAGATACTTAACTTAAGTTTAAAGTATTAACTTAACGTAGTTAGTTTATATATTACTAATAATATTAAATAATTTATTAATTTAATAAAGCTTTATATATTTTATTATCTAGAAATCTTTATATATTTAATATTTCTAGCTTAGTATCTACCCTTAATATATATTATTCTACTATTAATATAAGCTTTATTAAATAGAAGGTTAATATTTAATATTATCTATTATATTATCCTTTTATTAAATATATTAATAATAAGTACTTTAATTATATTTAAAGGGAAGTTAAGGAGTAAATACTTAAAGAGCTTCTTTAAAAGCTAAGGAAGTAGATTACTAAGTATTTCTAGATAGAATAACTACTAAATAGTTATATTAATAAAGGTTATATACTATTAAAGAGTAATACTATTATTAAAGTTAATATAAAGATAAGTACCTAATAATATTTCTTTAAAGTAAGGTTTTATTAATATAATATCTTTAAGATTTATTAATAAGTTTTTAAATTTAATTTAAATATTTAAATTAATCTTTTTAAAATATTTAAAATACTTTATATTATTAATCTTATAAGATCTAATCCTCTTATTAATAGTATTAGAGTATAGTTTAAAAAGAGCTAAGTACTTAAAAGATATAAATAAGAAGTTAAAGGAGTTAAATTTAATATATAAAAGGTAATATTATATTAATTAAAAGTAGCTAATATAATTTATATAATAAATTATAAGAAGAGGTATTAATATTTATATTATAATATTAAAAATAGAGAAAAGGTAGAAAGAGAAATCTATTAATATAATAAAGAGGTATTAAAATATAAGATAATTAAATCAAATTAATAGGAAAATCTATATATTTAAATATATATTTTAAATTAATAGATTAATTTTAATAATTATTAAAGTATTAAGTACTTTTAAGTAAGTTAAATAATATAAAAAATATATAAAATATTATAGAATATTAATATAAATATAAGTAGAAGGAGAAGAAATATTAGAGTTTTAATATTTATACTAGTTTTAAAGGGGTAATTAAAGTACTTATTAATTAATTAATAAGTTATAATAAGTTTAAAGTCTTAATTCCTATATTTTATATTATAATACGAAGATAAAAATTATATTTATTAAAAATAATATTATATTTCTTATTAATATAATTTAAAACTTAAATTTATTAAAAAATATATAATTTTAAGTTTATAATATCTTTTTATAAAAGAATTAATAAAATTAAAAAAAAATTATATTTTAAAAACTTTTTTAATAATTAATAATATTTATTATCTTTATTATATAATTTTCTATTAAAGATTCTTATAGTTTTATATAAACTTTAATTATAATAAATTATATATTAAATATTAAATATCTATTATAAATAAGTATTTATTATATAATAACTTATTTTAATTTCTATATAAATAATTTTAAATTAAAGTTTATTATAACTTTAATAAGTTTTTTCTATAAATATCTTTTTATATTTCTTTAAATATATAATTAATAAGTTATTATTTTTAAATAATAGGAAAAAAAATTAATTTTTTTTTCTATAAATAAAATAATAATAAAATATCTTATTTTTTATATAAAAGTTTAAACTCTAAATATATAAAGTATAAAGTAATTAAGATAGCTAATTAAACTTATATTATAAAATATTATAAAATATTAATCTTTAATTTATTATTAATTTTATTTCTTATAACTATAATTATTTTAGTAGTTATTAATTAAAATTTAAAGTATTATATAAATATAAATCTTTTTACTTACTATTATAAATTCTAATATATATTATATAATTAGGTATTTTTATAGTACTAAGTATAAATACTTTAAGTTTTAACCTAGTTATATAAGTTTCTAATACTTAATATTTATAATTATATAATAACGTTTTTTAATTAATAATTAAGATATTATTTATAATAAATATTATTAAAAAGATTTAGTATTATTAATAAATTTATTATAGTAAAATATTCGCTAATTTATTAATATAATAATCGATTTCATGCGAGTACTTCGTTAAAATCAGGTATTCGTTGTAATTCGATTCGTTATAGTCAGGATTTACTATACTACACTTCTACGATATGCGCTCCTCGCTGCCGCCTCCTTAGCTATCTGTCTCATAGGCGTGTTCCCTAGCAGTAGAAAAACCTGCACCTCTGCGTTAATCTCGCGCGCGAACCAGTTCTTCAGATCGATTGCCACGAGGGAGTCAATGCCGTACGCGTGCACCGGCTTGTCCGGGTCCACCTCGCCCGCGTCCAGGCCGAGCACTTGCGCCATCTTGGCTACGAACCAACCAGTGACCAGCTCGCTGGCCTGCTCGTCTGAGGCTGCGCGCCGAAGGACGCCCGCGCGATCTCTCTCCAGCCTTTGTTCCGCGGTTGTGTCGGCGGACTCGGCGGACTCTGAGGACAAGCTCATTCGGAAGAGCTGGCGGAATAGCGGCCGGTGGATCGAATGGTGCAGGTCGATGCCCTTGGCCAGCACGGCCGCGGGCGTCTCGAGGCCAACGAGGACCTGTGCCTGGTCGTGCGACAGCAGGGGCAGCGCCGGGTCGCAGTAGTAGTCCAGCAAGGCGAGCAGCTCGTCCTGGCTGATGTCCATCAGGTGGCCGAGGCGGCGCATGCTAGCGAGCAGGACCTCGTTCTCGGCGACCACGCCTTCTGCAACCATCAACCCTAAATCGATTGAGATGGCCTTCTCGCCGAGTGAGATGCGGTGGTGGGCGAGCGCGTCCTTGAAAGTGTTGCCGGCGGCATAGTTGGCCTGTGCGCGACCGCCCATGATGCCGTTGAGAGACGCGAGAAGCACGAAGAAGTCAAGGCCCGAGGGGAGGGCGGCGTGCAGGTTCCATGAGCCGGTAGCTTTGCTACCTGTCCCGACAACCCAGTCGTCGTATGTCATATTGGGGAAAACGTTATCCTGTAGATGGGGTGCGTTAGAAGGAAGCACGCGACTGCTTGGGATGCGTTAGAGATAATAGGGGACTGACGAACCCTCAAGGCAACAGTGGCCTGGATACAGCCCCGGATCGGCGGCATCCGCTCTTCAAGCCTCTCCATCTCTTGTTTCAGTCTGCTCAGGTTACTGATATCAACGGATGGTGTGGCGACAAAGACACCTTGCGATATGAGCTTGGGAACGAGGTCTTTTGCTGCAGCTCCTCCTGCACCCGAGCGCGACAGAAGAATCAGGTTACGTGCGCCACGGCTGACCATCCACCGCGCAAAGCCTCTGCCAAGACCGCCAAGCCCACCAGCAATCACATAGGTGGCGTCCGACCGGAAGTTGTATCTCGGTCTGCTCCTCACATTGGCCTAGATTATAGCTGGTCAGCACTCCGCTAGCAGGTAGAAATCGGTACATACCATGATACTCATGTTCGGATTCATCTCGACGACTCTTTTTCCGATCACATCAGGAGCATTAAAATGCCGGAACGCAGCTTCAACGTCGCCGGCTTCGAAAGTATGAAGGGGCTGTGGTGGTCTGAGATGTAGCTCAAAGGCCATCTTGGCTGCTCGTTGAAAGGTTGCATGAGCTAGTGAAGGTCTTCTCTGCAGGAGATCGACCATGTTTATAGATGCCCGTGAGATATTCACGGATGCTCTGGTTCTGAATGGCGGTTGGCTTGGCATGGAATCGGAGGCTTTCAACAAGCTGATGTCGACCAGCCGACCGAACGGCGCCAGACATGCTGAGAAGTCAAAAGCAATACCATGTCCATCTTCCGCCAGCGGCCCGATAACGACATCGACGCCTGCTCCTTCCGTTCTACAATATATCTTGCTTACTGCGGAGCCATCATCAGCGTCGAAAATATCTGTCTCGAAAACCATGAACTGCTCGTGGAGCAGTGTGCTGCTGGAACCTGACGGGGCTGTGACCAAGACGCGGGCGCCAAGTCGTTTGGCTAGTTGTAGTGCCATCTGGCCCACGCAGCTGGATGCCCGGTGAATTAAGACAGTCTCACCCTCCACGACCCTCGCAACGTCAACAAGGGCTCGGTAGGACAACCACAGTGCTGTAGGCATCGAAGCAGCCTCGGCAAAATTCATGTGCGGAGGGATGGCAGCGACGGCGCTCGCTGTGATGCGGACGACGGAGCGAGAGGTCGAAGTGGCAATAAGACACACACGGTCACCGACCTGGAGACCTGAGTTATCGCCGGCAGCTTGAACAATCCCAGCACATTCGGTTCCCAGCTCGGACTCGTTCAGCTGCCCGCTAGCAACCAGGTGATCACGGAATGTCAGGCCGATTGCGCGGACCTGCACCACGACTTCATCTTGATTCTGAGACTCTGCATCACGGTATCCTTTGTTGTCGCTTTCCATCCACTCAAGTGTATCTAGATGCCCAGGTGATCCTAGGTGAAGTGCGACGAGGGCGTCTGTTGTAAGTTTGCACTCGAGTGTCTGGCGGGGCAGGATTGCTCGGGCCACCTTCGTGTCCATGTCAACGTTCTCAGAGACTCGGCAGACCTGGAGCGTGCCCTTAGCGGCGACGTAGTTGTTTTCCATGCTCTCAACTTCCAACTCGATTACGCGTTGTGAGAGCTCGCAGATGACATTTACGACCTCCTCCGCATCTCGATCGTGTCCATTCAGGGAAAGCGTGACGATTTTGCGCGAAGAGTCCTCGGACATCAAGGCGCGGCCCAGACCAACAGCAAGGTGATGTCGAGGCTCGATTCGATCAGGTAAATCTGCTCTAGTGGTCCAAATGATGTCTTTAGCCTGAACTAAGATCGACTGTAAGTCGCGATAATCAACTTCCGAGATACCATCGAGAAACATAGCGTCAACCTCTTTGAGGAAGATGGTCACAGAAGACACAGAAATGTCAGCTTCAGCCAGCTTTGCGAGCGTAAATGTCTCACACGAGGCACCCAAGCACTTAGGAAGTTGTGATTCAAGAAGTTTCGCGAGGGCTCGTTGGGCTTCTACCTCGTCATCCACAACGAGGTTAATTTGCAGGGAAGCCTTGGCCGTTCTGTTAACCACCGTACTCGCTGCACAGGAGATGATGATACTGCTGTCGCGGCACAGCGGTTCCTCCTGGCCTGGGATCTCAATGTCGACGCCAGAAAAACCGGCCCGCCTCAGCCATTCATCCCATTGCGCAACCGTCAATAACGGGCTGTGTGGAGACCGCTGCTCGTGATCCACCGGGCTCCACCATCCCTTCAGCAGACCGAAGGCAAAGCCGACTGGGATGGCTTCAGGCCTTGTCGTCTCAAATAAGAGCAGCTTACCGTCGGGCTTCAGCAGGTTTCGTATATTGCGTAGCGACTGGCCAAGATCGTCGGTTGCATGAAGAACATGAGATGCAACTACCAGGTCATAAGTTCCCGCCTCAAATAATTGTGAGATGAGGTCTTTGGAGATATCGCAAACCTTGAAGTACATCTGATCGACGTATTTGAGGAACTTGTTTCGTGCCTGGCTGAAGAAGCCGGGCGAAATGTCGGTGTAGTCGTATCGCGCCCACTTCTTCACGCCGTCGCTGCTCATCGCGTCCAGGAGGCGCATTGTTTGGCCGCCTGTACCGGCCCCAACTTCTAGGATGTTCATGGATGGGTTCTTGAAAGACAGGAGATCAATGTATTGCGAAGCGGGATATGCGTGATGGTCATTGGCGAGCATCTTCTCGTAGTATCTATCGGCCAACCCGTCGTGGAACATGAATGCAAGAGGGTCAATTTCTCCACGAAGCATCTTGGTGCCATTACGGCCGATTTGCATGAAGAAGAAGCCATCAACTCCCGAGTTCTCGATCTGGCTAACCAAGCGTTCTCGAACCTCGCAATCGTCCAGAACCTGCTGCACTGACTGTTGCGTAACCAGTAACTCACCGTTTTGAAGTCGTTCCCGTTGGTACCTCATCCAGCCGATGTAAGCCTCCAGGTGCCGCGGTAATTCTAAGTCGGGATGCTCGTCCATGAAGGCAATCGTGTCTAGCACAAAACACAGGACGGCAACCATCAACGACTGGTAGTCCTGCACCGCATCGATTGCTTGCTTCGGTCTGTCCCGAATACAATGGAGAAGCACCTGCTCATGCGTCATTGTGTCAAGATCTGGTTTCCAGACCAGCTTAGTGCAGAGAAAGCGAGGGCCGACAGTTTGTCGTGGCTTTGCAAGCTCGGTGCTGCTGATGTACGTCGTTTCAAGCCCGTCCAGAAAGATAAGTGGGTTGCTAGAATCCATCGCCGTAGCCACCACATCAGCAGACCCTCCGCGGTAATTCCGGAATGAGCATCTCGCCGCAACGTTGAGTTTTCCTTCGTTCAAGGCATTACTGCTGCAATCAATCCAGATGCTAGCAACACGCACTGGCACCATAGTAGGCAGGACTTCACGCTCTTGGGCAAGGAGAGCTTGCAGCAAAGGCTGCGCTAGGCCATCCAGTGTGGCAGGGTGGACCGCAAAAGACGGTGCAAGCGGTCCTGATGTTTTCAACCTGAAAGTTTCGGTGTTGAGCTGGGCCACGGCTTCGCCTTGAGTGCTGAGGCGCATGTGCTCAAGATTCTGGAAAGCCGGGCCGTAGCGTACCGCTATCCCCTCAGGTACGTCGTAGGGATCCCTTTCAGGACCTTCGCAAGCCTGATTGACACAAGCAATCCAATCCTCGGGTGTTCCATCCCCCATCCACGGACCAGACGAGGTGACTCTGTCCCGGTCTTGGCCGTCAACAACAGCTCGAATAAGTCCGCTGCAGCATTCGATATAGGATTCATTCTCCAAAACGAAGAGACGGAACTGGGACCATGTCGAGAGGTCAGAAGACTGAGATGGTCGTATTAGAGTCAACTGGGTCTCGATCTTATCAACTCCACGCGGAAAGCTAATAGCATGGGAAAAGGCTGCGTTCTGGATGTTTATGCCACGCAGGGAAGCGCAGTTGCCAAAAAGTTCTCTCAGGCCTTCGATAGCCATTACGATCATGCCAGAGGCGGGGACGACAATCTCTCCGCCGATGGTATGGTCTTCTAGCCAGGGCAGCTCGTCCAATCGCATCACGTTGCGCCACTGCGCCATGAGAGGATTCCAGTCCAAGCTGCGGGTTCCAAGCAGGTCATGTCGAGCCTTCTCTCTAAAACGAAAATTCCTGCTCAATTGGCCTTCCTTCCAATGTGATTGCGAATGGTTGAACGGATATTTGGGCATGTTCGCGGGAGCAGGTCGAGGCGAGTCGTCGATGCCGTTCGCGCGAAGGAGATTCACGGGGTATCCGCCACAATATAGCGCACCCACCGCATTTAGCAAGGCAAGACAGGCGTCTTGGTTGCGATTCAAAGAGGCGATGTAACCTGGCTTTTTGGTGCCATCAAAGGCCTGCAAGCTCTCGCTAATAGGACCTTGGAGCGCTCTATGGGGACCAATCTCGAGCACGTGACTCAAGGCGAAACGGCTCACGGCGACACTTTTGCCCAGTTGTTTGCGTGGTTTACTGTTTGCCTGAGCTAGGAGCCTACCGAAAGCTGCCTCGAATTCGACGGTTGAGGTCAGGTTGCGGACCCAATAGTCGGCCGAAGCAAGCGTTGCAGCCGTTACAATATCGCCGGTAACGGACGAAATCATCGGCACGAATCCCGAGCTCTGCCCCATTACGAGTCCTTCAATGGCTTTGCTGTAGTCGTTTGCGATTGCGTCCATAAAGCGAGAGTGGTATGCGATGCTAATACGGAGCTTCCGCGCGAATATGCCGTTCTCCTTGAGCCACATTTCGAGTGTGGATAGTTGGCTTGCGTCGCCGGTCAATGTGATGCTCTTTGGACTGTTCACGCAGCCAACCGCAACATTGAGCACCATATCAGCTTTATGCAATCGGTCTAGGTATGGAATAACATGCTCCTTCGAGAGACCGACCGCCATCATCGTTAGGCCCTTTACTTGTCCAGCAAGTTGAGATGATAGTTGACCCCTATAAAAGGCAACCTTGACGGCAGAGAACTGCGATAAAGCACCGGCAGTGTATGCCGCAGCAATCTCCCCTGAGGAGTGACCTAGGACCAGCGAAGGCACAATGTCAAAGCTCCGAAGCAGAACCACAAGAGCAAGCTGAAGGCACGTGGTCAGTGGCTGGCTATACTCGGGTCTGTCGATGTCTAGGTCGCTTCTTCCGGCCGTGATCTCGAGGAGTGACCACCGGCAGCCCAATCGCCTTAGGCAATCGTCGGATTTCGCGAGGCTGTCCCAGTAAACAGGAAAAGCGAGAAGTTGGCGACCCATGCCGAGATATTGAGCTCCTTGTCCCGTGAAGACAAATGCAATTCCCCCATCGCTGGTTGTAGCCTTGACTGGAGCAGAGGGCGTAGCGCCCACAACGGGTGCTCTGTTCCTCGAATCAACCACCGCAAAGCTTCTCCATCTGAAATGGCTTCTTTTGACGGCCAAGGTATACGCCAGATCGTCCATTTTAGGTGTCTGGCTGCTAATATAGTGTTTATAGGCGTCGAACAGGTTCTGAGCTCCTTGCTGGTCTGATGCCGACCAAATAAGCAGTCTCGCAGGAGTCGTTTCGCAGGTTGGACTTGTCGGATCGTTCATCATCTTTCCGTTCGCGCCGGTAGAGTCTGCGTGGGCAGCCTCGGTGTGAGAATGAGCCTCAGCCTTCGATCCATGCCCTTCTGGGATCTTCATCTCCTTTGCATGGTCCGGCATGATGTCGCCCGTTGCTCTCTTCATCTTCTTGGCATCGACAGATCCATTGATACCATTAGTGACCCAGCTGCCCACTCCATTGATGACACCCGTGTCGTCGTGGACGCCGTTGTTCAGGTGGGCCTGGTTGCTCGACTGCCCGTTTGGGCTACCCCGATGCCCATTCCCAGGCGCTGAGGGCCGTGTTCGATGGAAGCCATTGATGCCGTTGAGCTTTAGGTAATGGTACGCGTCATCCAGGATTGCAATAGCGTTTGTACCACCAAAGCCAAAGGAATTAACCTATAAAGATGGAATGAATCACAGCACAGATTTAAATCTAGGTGAGCTAGTCACTTACACAAGCTCGACGGACAATGGCTGGTGGCCAGGGCAGAGCCTCAGTTGGGAACTGGCAAGGTCAGCGAGTGATGAATATAGACCCATATTAATGAACTCACGTGAAGGTGCAAGCTTTTAGCGTCTATCCGGTCATTGAGCGACTCAAAGCCTGCAATAGGCGGAATGATTCCCCATTCAAGGACCAGCGTGGCCTTGATAATGCCTGCTAGGCCGCTGCAGCCCTCCAGATGCCCTATGTTGGCTTTGATGGCGCCGATGTACAGCGGATCACGTTCGCTGCGGTACTCTCGAAAAGCTGCGCCAATGGCATTTCCCTCCACTGGATCACCCACGGGCGTACCTGTCGCGTGGGCTTCGAAGAATCTCGTAGGCTCCATGTCGATGTTTGCTTGCCGGTACGTCTGCCGGATGAGATCAATCTGCGCCTCCTGGCTTGGTTGCGTGATTCCCGGTGTCCGGCCGTCTTGGTTCGATCCTGTATTGCGGATCACGGCCCGGATTGTGTCGCCATCCCGCAGGGCACTGTCTAGGCGCTTGAGCACAATTACCGCAATCCCCTCGCCCCGCGCGTAGCCGTTGGCCTTCTGGCCAAAGCTCCAACAGCGGCTGTCTCGCGAAAGAAAGTTGAAGTCGGACATGATCTTCATAAAGTTGGGGTGGTAGACAAGATTTGCCCCTCCAACAATTGCCTGCGGAATCCGTTAGTCCAAGAAAGGCAGGGAATCTGCCAAGATAGCCATGGTACCATTTCAGAGCTCCCTGCATGGAGATCCTGGCACGCAAGATGCAGCGCGATCAGGCTGCTGGAGCAAGCAGAATCCAGGTTCATCGAAGTTCCCTTGAAGTTAAAGAACCAGCTCAGGCGGTTGGCCAACATGGAAGGTGCGATGCCCATGGCGGCATGCCTCTGCTCGGCGTCATAGTCTTGCTGCAGGATACTGAGATAATCATTTGTGAAGCACCCAGTGTAGACAGAGGTATTCGAACCAGAGCACTTGCTGATGGGGATGCCCGCTGTGCCGTGTTAGACCACAAGCATAAGACACAAGAACCTCGCGGAAACCCACAATCTTCAAGAGCATGATATGTTGTCTCAAGGATCCGCCGATGCTGGGGATCCATGCAACCTGCCTCATCTGGAGTGATTGAGAAAAACGGCGCGTCAAAAGCGCCCAGGTTTTCCTTAATAAAGTGTCCGCCTCGAAGCGGTATCTAGACATAGCATTTTATATCAGCATCGTCATTTCTCTCGACGGTCCTTGTACATTTTACCGAACTTGGACGATTCTCATCCGGGTGGTAGAAAGCGTTGATGTTCAGTCGATCCGAAGGAAAATCTATGCTTGCTGACCGCCCCTCTACGATCATCTCCCAAAAGCTTTCCACCGAAGTCGCTCCTTGGGGGAACTCAAAGGCCAATCCAATGATGGCGATGGGTACGTCGCTGTCGTGTCCATGACTTTTGAACCCTTCGGCTTCCATTATCTGTCAGTCGGGTTGATCTTAGTAGATGCTGGTGATTGAGCTTCGTGATCAGGAAGAGAAGAATCCAGAATGATTTGAAGCTGGGTCTGGATGTGATTGGCACGTCGAGGGCAGCTACCAGTGGGATGGAAATGAGTTAGGTAGACTAATGCAAGATGGCCGGCCCCGCCACTTCTTCTCGGTATCTAGGATAAATAGATGCACATCATGCTCCTTGTTTCAAGGGGTCTACACCAATAGAATATTAGATATTCCTTCGAAACAAGGAGTATATAGTGCCGCCGAAAAGTAATTGTCGATTAACCTGTGCTGGAAACGAAGTGTGCACGTCAGATCTAGGGATTCGATGCACTGTCAAGTATAGTCTATTAACTGATTAGTCGCTCGTGGTTCGCACTGGCAAGCGTCTATTGTTACAACACAAGACGGGAAGTCAATCACTTTTCGACGGCACTGAGTAGGCTGTGCACCTATTTACCCCAGATACTAAGTAGACGTGAGCAGACATGGAAGGGGACTCCCAACTCCCACGTTGGCTCCGAACCTTCCGAACGCTCCTCTGAATGTGGCAAACGTACCTGTCAGCCGCAAAGCGGGACAAGGAGGTTAGGACAGTTGTAGGGAGAGTCTCTGGTGGGTTCTATGCAAGCAAGATCCGTTGCATACACAGCAGTCTAACGAGAAGTAAAAGTGATGCACAAGGCACTCCATACAGCTGGTGCCTTAGAAAGTGCTTGACACGGGGGTTTTGTCTAACACCAAATGCCGCTTCAGCCTGACCTCTAGCTACCTTACCATAGATCCAATCATTGCATTGATAGGTGCTAAAGAAAGCGTTTCACTTTGGGCCGCACTTCTAAAGCGGTCCTGACTAAGCCTCACCTTATCATGGTAGGCACTAGGCAGAGACAGCTGAAATCTAGGTTTGTTCGTATAACAAGCTGAACAGGATATGCACCCTTGGGGCGTAAGCTCCTGCTCCTCATCTAGACTTCTAGAGTAAAGAGGGAGTACAGTTCGGGACAGCATTAGGAAAGAAGTCCGTGGCCCCCCGGTCTAGCGTAAAATGTCAACATCAGGTGTTCTCCTCGGCAATCTTGTATGTAATTTGTCAACTCCATTCAGGATAGTCCTCCTAGACAGTCCCCCTAGCTATATTTACGGGGCGGTGGTTTATATAATATAATATACGCTTACTAATATAACTACTACGTACTATAATTAATTAGTATTATTTAAATACTAATATTATATATATATACTACTTTATAATATATACTTCTATTATTAATATAATTATTTATTATAATATAGTAGGAGTAGCTATTATATAACTTTAAGTTTTAATAGTTAGATCCTATTAGCTTTATAGCTTAGTAGAGTCTATAAAGAAATAAGTAGTATATTTTTAAATAAGTATAATAGTAAGATTATATAATAGTAGTATTATAGGAGTATATATATAAAGTATAGTTAGTAGATTTATAATCTTAAATAAAGCCTATTATAAAGTATTTAAGTAGTACTTAAGTTATATATTAAGGATTATAAGTTAAAATTTTAGATCTATTATATATTTATATATTTATATACTACTCTTATAACTAAATAATATTAATAGTAGTTATAAAATAACTCTAATTAATTATTTACTATATCTTCTATAAAAAGAAACTTATTAGTTATAATAATTTAGTATTAATATAATATTAGACTAGGCCTTAGAAGTTACTTACTAGTACTATTATCTTATAATTCCTTATCCTACTATTATCCCTATTCTCCCTTATTATATTAAGACTTATAATTACTATATAATTATATATTAAAGATATTACTAATAAGAAGGCTTATACTTTTATTATATTTCCTACTTCTTATAAGTATCCCTCTATTAATTATAAAGTTTTTACTAGTAAAGAAGATACTTAATTATAGTTATAGAACTAGGCTTATATATAAGGCTTTATTATTATTATTACTTATAAGGAATATAAGGAATATATATAGTATATCTTTAAGTATACTTATTATAATAAGAAGACTTATAATATATATAAGAAAATCTAAGCTATTATAAAAGGAATAGTAGATACTTACTAGTAACTAAATTCTTATATTAACTAGAATAATTATAAATATAAAATTAAACTCTAGTATTATATAAGAGATATATACTAGTAAATTTCTATCTTAAAAAGTAAGTATAATTATACTATACTAGATAATTTATTTATACTTAAGGAATATTATTATTATAATCTAGATCGTACTATTACTAAATTAATAGCTCTTAATCTTAGAGTAGTAAATCTACCCTTTAATAAGGTTAGAAGGGTAATATAAATAAAAGGCTTAAATCTATCTTAGTTTAAGTACTATAATCTAGTCTATTTAAGGAGTATATAGATACCTTAATAAGAGCTCTAGTATATACTTTACTTCCTTAAAATTAAGACTTTTCTATATATAAAAAAGAGAAGTATATTATTAAATAAAATATCTATTAATTATAGTAAGTAGAATTCTTCTTCTTTACTAGCTTTAAATAAATTAAGATAGTAAGATAATTTACTAGCTATTTTATAATAATTACTAATACTATATTTAATATAAATAAGAATAGCCTACTATTATTAATACTTATCTATATAATAAGTATACTAAGATTAATATATATTACTTATTACTTTATTTAGTCTAAGTTAGCTAATACCTTTTTATTTATAAATATTTATATATAAGAGCTATTTTTCTATAGTAATTATTATAAGTTAAAGGTCTTACTAGGTAACTTTACTACTAGGCTAATAGTAGTAATAATAAGAAAAAATATTAATATTCTAATACTATTAAGGGAATATATTAGTAATAATATAGAGTAGAGGATATATATTATTATAAAGATTATCTTAAAGCTCTAGGATTTCTAATTAGATAATATTAGCTCTAAGTATTTTCTTTAGTTATATAACTAGTATACTACTAAGGCTATTAAGAAGAGGCTAACTTATAAAAACTATCCTATTAAGTAGAAGAAAAAACTTACTAATATAATATAGGTATATATCTAGTTATTAATAGGGGAGGTATTAGAGTATAATTATTTAATATTACTAGAAAATCTATACTAAAATAAAAGGGATTACCTAACTAGCTTTTATAAGAGATAGGAACTATAGTTTATAATAGTATATATTAGAGTATAATTAAACCTTAGTTACTCTAGTACTTAGTAAGCGAGAGTAGATATACCTAGTTATTAAGTAGGCTACCTATTAATATACTCCTATTAGAATAAGTACTAATGAAATTATTATAGAGGTAATAACTCTAATTAAGATATTCTATTATAAGCTAGAGTATTAGAAATAGAATATATATTAATATAGTAATACTAGCTAATTATATTTTATAAGACTCCTACCTTATATAATATATAAGGTTATATAATTAGTATTTACTAAGTTTATTATAGCTAAGAAATAGCTATATAAAGTAAATAAGATATCTTCTCTAGTACTACTAGTAGGGGATTAATTAAAAATAATTATAATCTCTTATATTAATATAAACTACCTTATAAATACTAGCTATATTATTATATTTAAAGTAGGGAGTAAATCCCCTTATCTCTTATTTATCTAAGATAGCTTTTTAGCGCCTTAAAGATTATTATTAATTAGAGAATAAGCTTTAATACTAGTATTATAATAATATATTACTACGTTATATATAGAAATACTAATAATAGGAGTAATAAGAGTAATAGTAATTTTAAGTAATAATAATATATAAAAGTTTATTATAGCCCTTATAATATTATTAGTACTACGCTTTTTAAGATAGAATATTAATATTATAAAGGCTTCTTACTTTAAGATATAAATTTTCTATAGGAAAACTCTAGAGGTATATTAAGCTAAAAAATATACTTATAAATATAAAAAATACCTTAAAAACTCTAATAAAAAGTTTTATAAGAAGTATTATATTAATATATTACCTACCTTATTTATTATAACTAAGATAAATAAGGATAACCTTAAGTAGTAGAAGAATAAAGGTATATAAGAGTATATATTAATAGGTTATAAAGTAGCTAATAAAGAAGTAATATAAGAGTATTATAAGGTTATAATATAATAGTAAAAAGAGGAAAGAACTAGGTAATAAGAGTAAATTACTAAAGTTAAAAGGGCTAACATATATATTAATAATAGTAGAGATATAAAGACTATTTCTAACTTCTTATAATAAAACTTTAGTAATAATAATAGAGAGTTATTTAAGGATTCTCTTACTTATAATTATTAAGAACTCTTTAAGTCTAATAATAAAGTATAGATCTCTAAGAGTAATAGTAAGGATAAGATCTAGTATATAAGTACTTAGCCTAATTATAAATATAACTAAATACCTCTTAAAAGGGCCCCCTAGCCTACTAGCCTATTAATATTAAAGCTATCTCTTTATAATTCTTCTTATATTAATAATTTTCTAGTACTATTAACTTCTCCTTAATAAATACCTCTACCTTCTCTAATATAGCCCGCCTACTAACGTAGCTAGTAATAAGAACTTATAGAATATCCTTTATAACTAGATCCTACTCTTATAATATAGTTAATAAGGGCTAGAAAGAGTATAGAGCTAAGGAAGATAAAGAGATTAAAGTCCTAGGTAAAAAGGGATAAGGCCGACGCTAATTAGAAGTTAGAAGCGTAGGAAAAGTATATAACTAATTAAAAGGGAAGGAATAAGAAGAAGGAGGCGAGGTTAATAGAGCCTAGAAAGGATGATATTAGCTAGTTAGCTAATAAGTTATTAAGTTTATTATTATAAGTAGAATTAGTAGGATAGGGCGTATATTTATAGTTATTTATAAAGCGGTTAATTTAATACTAGTAGGCCGTAAATTATTAAAGCTCTCCTACTAAAATTAGGTAGTAAGGCCTTAATAATATACGATTTATATTATAGCCTAGAAATATTATTAATAGATATTTAAATAAAGCTCTAAATTATCTTATATACTTAATTTATAGAGTTTTTCTTCTAGCCTATCTACTTACTATTATTATTACTACTATTACTATACTAGCTATATAGTAATAGCTCTATAATATACTATAGTATATATTACTTATATAGTAGCCTTATAGTAGTAGTATAATCTAGTATATCTATATATTTAAACTTATTATATATACCTCGCTTAAATACCTACTTCCTTTATAGTTATAAAGATTATAATTCCTCTTAAATATACTAGTAAGGCGCCCCTTAAGTCTAAATAAAAACCTCCTATTAAGCTTAAAGTATAGCCTAGTTAGACTTCTATCTTATTATTAGCTCTTAAGATAGAGAGGATTACCTAGAAGTATACTTCTAATAATAAGTTAAAAGATACTATACCTTAGCTTAAAGCTAATACTCTAAAACCTACTTATAGACTAGAAATACTATTTACTAGTAGAGTAATATTTATAATTAAAATATTAAGACTAAGACTTAGTATAAAGCCTTAAAGTTACTTATAAATATTATAATTATAACTTAATAGCTTAAACCCTCTATTAAGCTCTTAGTATAACTCTTAGTATAACTTTATACTTCCTCCCCCTCTTAATATATTTTATCTAAATATACTACTACCTCTTCTCCCTCCTCTTTCTAGCTAATTAGGTCTCTAGCTAACCTATAAATAAGTAATAAGTCTAGAGTAATAAGTAAGGGATAGTCTTAAATTTTTATTACCCTTACTATCTATATTCTTCTATAGCTCCTAGTCTACCTTACTAGCTTTACTATTAACTAGAAGAGAAGGATAAGAGTAGTATAAAGTTAATATAAGAGTATATCTTAAGCTCTTAATATCTAATATAAAATTATTATTATTATAAGTTTAATAATTAGATTAATAATCTTTTTATAAGAGTAAGAGATATAGCTAGTTCTTATAAGAGAGTAGAAAAACCTAATATTAATTAAGATCTAATAAATATTAAGAATTATATTACTACTACTAAGGCTCCTACTACTACTAAAAAGCTTATATCTATTACTCCCTTATAAATTATAGATAAGGGGGACTCTAAGCTAATAAGCTTTAAGATATATTTAAAAGCTATCTTTAAAAAGAAGATACTAGATAATATAATTAATAAAAAGTTATTCTTATAAGATCTATCTTATAATTAGCTATTATTTAAAATATAGAAATATAAATAGGAAACTTCTATTTAAATACTTACTTTTACTTATTTAATAAGAGCTTATCTAGTACTAATTAAGGCTACCCTATTTTATAATAAATTATCTAAGATATATAAGTATACTATTAATATTATTAATAAATCTAAGTAGACTAGTATAAAATAAGAGATTTATAACTTTTAAGAAGATAATTTTTCTAGCCTTAAAGTTAATATTATATATAAATATACTACTTAGATTATAAATAGGTCTATTATAACTTATTAATAGCTTATTTACTCTAATAGCTAGATTATTACTCCTTCTCTATAAATAGTTTAATAGAAGCTCTATTATAAGAGCGTAATATTAGGAATTAGACTCTAGTAAAGAAGCTATATAAAGAGATCCTAGTACTATAAAAATATACTAATAAATACTATTAAAATTATAATAGTAATACTAAGTATATCTTCTTTATAACTTAAGGAGCTCTAACCTAGGCTAGTACTATATTATAAGATAGTATAGGGAGGATTATAAAGAATACCCTTCTTATAACTCTTATAACTAAAATAAGGGTATTTATAAAGAAAAAATTAAGACTAAAAGAGAAATAGTAATTAAAGGAGTAGTAAATTAGAATACCCCTCTTATTTAGAAGTTACCCTTAAGTTATATTAGTAAATTTCAGACCTACTTATAACTCTAGGTAAATCTCTAAGTAATAATAGTAAGTTTAGTAACCTAGAGTAGGTAGTAAAAAATTCTAAAAATAGTAAATCTAAAATTACCTAGAAACGCTATATTAGTTATTTTTAATTTAAGGTTTTTAATATTTAGGCTCAGGCCGTACCGCCCGCTATAGGAGTAGCCGGAAACCTCTCTAGCTCGCTTAATTATCAACGAATTTAAAAACTAACTAAAAAAATAGAATCTAGGCTAAAAATAGACTCGTAAAATATATCTATATACCCCCCCCCCCCCTACTACTAGTAGGTAATTTTATTAAAGTATAAAGAATTCCTAGTTAGTCCTAGTTAGTCCTAGTAAGTACCTGCTAACCTAGTAAGTAGTCTACTAATTAGTAAAAAATCTGCTAAAACCTGCTTATTATATACTATAAGTACTTAAGAGCGACGATATAGGATTTTCCTACTAAACCTACTCCTAAGTACTTATAGTACTTAAAGTAGGCTATAGATTGTTATAGATATACTCCCTTATATAATTAATATAACCCTTATAAAGGAGTCTTCTAGCTACTTACTTCCTCCCTATATCTTCCTCTTTATAATAGAGCTTTTACCCTACTAATCTAGCTCCTACCTATTATCCCCCCTATCTTATAATATATAAACGTCTAAGCTATAAAAGAAGTTAAAGGAGTAAGTAAGAGAGCTATTAAACCTTTAAATCTACTTATTAATAACTCTAATAAGAGCCTTTAATATACTAAAACCTTCTATTATACTAAGACCTTCTATAATACTAAGACTTTCTACTACCCTAGAACTATTAGTATACCTTTAAAGTAGCCCTATTCAAGGTAATCTTTTAGATTTTATTAAGTAGATAAAGAAGAGGAGGCCTATATATAAGATAGATAATCTAGATAATATATATAAGAAGCTTATAAATTATAGTCTTACTACTAACTTAATATAAGAGTAGAAGACTAATAAAGAGTTATAAGCCTCTCTTAATATTAAGTATAATATTAGTATATATCTAGCTAGAAGTATTAGTTAATAAGGTTTTAAAAGAGGTAGAGATACCTTATATATACTAAGGCTTCCTTTAAGGCCTTTACCTTACTATTCTAGATATTTAATTAAACCTTCTAATATTCCGCCTAACTTTAGCCCCTTATAACCTAGGATAGTACTTAAAGAAGGTGTAATCTTAGCTTCTATAAAGTAGGAGGAAGGTATAGAGGTTAAGGGGTTTAATAACTATAATAACCTTTATAAGAATTAACTATCTTTAAGGGAGTCTAATAGACTATTATATTTAAGTAGTAAACTAATATAGTAATAGCGAGGTTATATATAGGTTCTATAAAGTAACTAGTACTAAACTAGCTTATAATCTCTACTTTCTATATACTATCCCTTATATATAATACCTAACTTTTAAAATAAACTACTAGGACCTACCTACCCCCTTTATACCTCTATTACTACTTATAAAAACTACTTATATCTATTATCTTCTTTATATATAATAGTTATATCCTAATACTTCCTTATCTACGCCTTAAGGATAGTAAATAGTATCTTAATTAGGTTTAGATCTAGTAAATATAGGGGTAAATAAGCTAGTTTAATCCTAGTCTTATCTAATATATTAATAAGCTCTTAACTCTAATAAATACTCGCGTTATTAACTATAATTACTAATAGTAGATTACTATTAATAATATAATTATAGTAAGGGAGAACCTACTAGTAGTAGATAAAATTATTAAATATAATAGCCCTAATTAAGTCCTAGTATATAAGATATAAGAGGTAGCTATTAATTATAAATATAAGTAATATACTCTACCTCTTTAACTATTTTAAGTATTATATCTAATATAGTATTCTAGTATACCTATTTATAATATCTATTGCCTAGATATTACTATTAGGATATAACTAAAAGTAGACTAATAAAGTCTCTTACTAGTATATTTATATATAGTACTCTTATTAAGGAAGATAAGCTAGTTAACTTACTAGCTAGCTAGATATATAAACTATAAATTTCTAAGGTCTTATTAAGTTACTAAGCTATCTTCCTTATATTCTTCTTATACTAGCCTAGCTACTATAAATACTACTAGATTATTAACTTATTAATAGTAACCTTAAACTTATTATATAAGAACTAGGCTATTTTATTTAAGTATACTATTAGGCGCTAGTCTAGGTAGATAAAAAGCTCCTCTTATAATAGATTATTAATAATATAGTCTTATCTAGGCTAAGGTATATTAAAAGGTATATAAATTAAATCCTACTCCTTTTATATCTACCTTATATACTTAATTATACTTATACTAACCTTATATATAGTAGTAATCTAATTATTGTTATAGCTAAGCTCTAGTTTATATCTAATATACTTCCTAATAGCTAGTATAATAAGTAGAGGTATAATAATAGTAAGGGTAATAGTAGTAGTAATAATAAGGATAATAGTAGTAGTAATAGTAAGGGTAATAGTAAGGGTAATAATAAGATATACTTAATACTAAATATTAGGTATATAAGATAGTTTAGAGCTTTATTTAGATATCTATTAATAATATTTCTAGGTTATAATATAGATTATATATTATTAAGGCCTTACTACCTAATTTTAATAGAAGAGCTTTAATAATTTATAGCCTACTAGTAATAGATTAACTACTTTATAAATAACTATATTAAAATAAACTATTATCTTCTTTACTATAATAGAAAATATGTAATTTAAGACCCTAAGCTTATTATAGCTTATTAGTTAGTTAACAAGTACCCTAGTTACCCCTCTAGGACTAGCGCGAATATTAGAACTCTAATATTTCTTTATATTCTACCTATATCTATACCCGTACTTTATAATATTTTTTATATAGTTTATATTACTCGGTTTAATTAATAGTACTTAATACTTTAAAAATAATTAAAATTAGTCTATTAGTTTAAAATATATATTTAAATAAATAGATTTCCCTACTAATCTAGTTTAACTATCTTATATCTTAGCGCCTCCCTACTACGTTAATAAATTTTTCTTCCTACCTCTTTTATATTTTTAGTACTATAATATAGATATTAATACCTCTCCTTATAATCCGCGATATATAAATTATACTAGCCGCCTTTAAATAATATAGTATTACCCTTCCTATACTAAATTTAGCTCCTCTAGCTCCCTATTAATACCTTCTAAGCGCGTAGCTCTTTCTAAGCTAGACCCTAATACTATTAATAAGAGGCTTAGATCTTATAAGACTAATAGTATAAGGCGTACTAGACGCCTAAAGAAGACTAATTTAAGTATCTAGGTTAGATCTAGGAATTTATTAGTAAACCCTAGATATATTACGTTAATAGAACCTTACTATAAAGAAATACTATTAGGTACTCGCCCTTATAATTACCTTAATAATAATATTACTCCCTAGTAGCGTATAGCCCTTATTAATATAACTATTTAAGTAGTTATTCTACTAAGGAACTTATAATAACCTACTCCCCTAATCTTTAAAGAGGCCCCCTAAGAAATTACTCCTCTACTACCTCCTAAATATTATTTATATACGCGTCGCTAGTATACCTAGTAATAGGCTATTAAAGAAGATAATCCTAAGTATCTACCTCTAGTTTAACGGGGCCTATACTAGTATTAGAATAATATATATTAGGGGTAGATACTAATTTAGGGATATTAAGTATATAAGGATCCCTAGATAGTAGGAGATATAATACCCTACCTAGTTAATAAATTATTTAACCTCCCTATAAATAGATATCTATACTATAACGTACTCTTATAAAAAAAAATATAGTACTACTAGGGGTAATTAATAGCTATATTATAATAGTAGGAAGAATAATTAGCTATCCCCTAACTAGTTATATAAGCTAGCTAATATAGACTTATTACCTAAAGGGCTAGAAAAGGAGGCGGAGCTTAGGGTATAATTTATTAATAAATTACTTAGCGACGTAGATAATATTATTATTAATAGATAGTTTATAAGAAGGAGGACTATATATAATAAAGAATTTTTAAATAATATTATTAGTTATAATAATTATCTCTCCTTTACTAGCGAGGGTATAACTAATATTAATACCTATATTAATTAAATTACCTTCTAGATCTAAGGGTCTATTTATTATCTAATAGGTCCTCTTATTATTAATAATAGCCTTAGGCTAAAATTCGCCTAGATCTATATACTAGATAGTATATAAGAGTAACTAGATATTTACTATTAATATTTTAATAATTTAAATTAAGATACCCTTACTTCTACTTAATATACCCTCTAGTCTATTAACCTATACGTCTAGGAGTTTAAATCCTATTATAACTACCTTAAGGAGGATAAGCTATAATATCCTATTAATATTATAAGCGTCTATATCTAATAGATAAATTCTAAATAATAGGATAAAGGTACTTATAATTACCCTACCTCTATAAAAGTCGCCTATATTATAATAACTCCTAATAACATAGTAAGAGGCTAGATTAAGCGGGATATTTATATTAAAACTATTAAGGGGGGCCTTATATTAATCCTAGATTAATATCCTTCTTATATAATCCTCTAATATCCGCTCCTATTTTTATTTAGTAAATAGTTATAGTATAACTACCTCCTATTAGCTAGCTATTAGCTTCTAGGCGACTATCTACTATATATATTACGACGGAACCGTATCGCTAGTATACTTGCCTAGTATACCTTAATTAGTAGCGATGATAAACTAGAGTAGGAAGAGGGTAGTAACCCTAAGTAGGAACTAGACTAGTACGTTACTAGCGAGTATATACCTTAGGGTTATAATAGGTCTTAGTAAGTAATAAGATAATAATTTTATATAAAATAGATATAAGTAAGACTATTTAATATATTTCCCTAATTATTTTCTAGACCTAAATCCACTTAGTTATAAATAGTTTTAAATAATTTAGATTTAATTTAAATCTTATTTAAATAATTAGCTAATTTATATCTAGATCTAGCCCTATTTCTTTAATTATACTATTAATAGCGGATATCTATTTAGCTACTAGGCTACTAATATCTAGATATTAATAGAGCTTAATAATCTAAATTAGTATTATTAGAATTAATAGACTATTCAGGTAGACTACTACTCTAGCCTAATAGATAGGCTTAGTACTAATCTAGATATCTCGCTTAAAGATATTAGTAGTAAGGTAACTATCCTCTTATTAATAATACTAGGAAGCCTACGTACTATAAAAGCGAGAATATAAGATACTATAATAATAGTCTAAAAAAGGGGTAAACCTAAATTTTTTATTACCTTTATATATAATCTTGAGTAGCCTAATATTTAGAGCTTACTAGAACCTAGTTAGATATTAGAGTACTATTATAATCTAATTACCTATATCTTTAATTAGAAGCTCTAAGAGCTAATAAAAGACCTTCTTAAGTAATACGTCCTTAGTATTTATATAGCCTACTATTATATTATTAAGTTTTAGAAGCGAGGTCTCCTATATACTTATATTCTCCTTATTATATAGGAAGAGGATTAGATCTAGATAGTTAGTAATATTAATAGTATTATTTAAGTATTTATCCCCCCTCTATAATAGGGTAATATACTACGTGAGTTAGTCCTATAATATATAGTTTATAATCGCTATACTAGCGTCCCTAGTAATAGATATTTTAGTTAAGAGAAGAATTATTATAGTAAGGCTTTTTAAAAGGAGTTTTATTAAGAGACGTCTTTTATACCTAATAGGAGTTATCCTTTTTATAAATATCTAGTTAGCCCCCTTAAACCTAATTCCTCTATTAATAATAAATAGGTTATCCCTTATAACCTATATCTATTAAAGAAATATAGTACCTATATTAATATTAAGATCTATAACTCTATTAAGTCTATTTTCTATCTATATAAATACGTTTATAAGGGACCTAATTAGGCTAATATCTCCCTTACTAGGAATTATACGCGTACTAATAATAATCCCGCTCCTAACGGCTAGCCGTAATAGTAAGGGGAGTTAATAGATAAGATTATAGAGTTCTAGTCTACTTACTAGATTAGGTCTACTAAGGCTATCTAGAAGATACTCTTATTTAGTATAAGTATTATAAAGCCTTATATAAAGCGTCTATAAATCTACCTCTTAAACTAATAGCGTACCCTTTTTAAGCTAGCTAATAACTAGGCTACTAATAAGGCCGCTAAATAAAAGCTAATAAATAGTAATAAGCTCTATAAGACTATATTAATAGAGTTTTTTAATATAAACTATCTCGCTAAAGAAGCTTATAATAATAGTTAGCTATTACCTTTTATAAAATAGAACGGGAAATATCCTACTATTATAAGGGATCCGCTTAACTATTTATACGCGGATTTTCCTAAGGTCTTTACGTAGAATAAAAGAAATAAATAATAGAAAATATATAAAAAAGGGGAGACTCTTAGGTATATTAATTTTATTAGTCCTAAAATTAAGGATCTTTACTATTACTAACTACTCCTCTATTATATTAAGGGGGCTATATTATTTAATAACCTACGGATAGTAGACGGCTAGCTAATAGGATAGAAGGAGGCCTACGTAGAGCTTAAGTTAACTAAAAATAATAGATATACTAATAAGATCCTTAATAAGGGAAAGGATTTTTAGGGAGGTTATAGGCTACGTAGTCTTTTTATATTAATATTAGTTAAACTCTAACCTACTAACGCCCTTACCTTATAAAATAAGTATAAGGAGTATATCTTAAATAACTACTTATACCTCTTATAATAAGATTTTTTAATACTTTAAATACTAGATAATTACTATAAGTAATAGTTATTTATAAAATAGTACGCCCTTTACCTAATTAACAGCTAATTAGAATATTAATTAACCCCTAAATATATTAAGGATCTAACCTAATATAGCCTACCTATTCTAACTATTCTATTTAATAATTTTAATAATATTTTAAATAGACTTTTACGGGAAGAAATATCTTACTAAATTACCCCTAATAAGGCTAAGGTCTTATAGAATAGGTTAAATACTAACTAATACTATACTACTAATTAGATTATTACTAGTATTAACGCTAATATAGATAATAAATTTAGTACTCTAGGTATACTATTCTTCCTTAATAGTACTAGGGGGACTAGTAAGATAATAGTATAAAATACTATTATAGAAAGGCTATATTCTTATTAAAAGGTTACTCTAGTAGTAGCGTCTTCTAATATTATATTAACGCTATTATAGGGAGGTTAAACTATTTACTTATAGTTTAAGATACCCCTAGACTCTAATACTACCTCCTTATATAAGATTAAGAAGGGTATAAGTCTTACTAAGCTAATTAAGTAAGCTTATATTATCTTTTAAGATAAGTCTTTTATATAGAGTTAATATAATATAGAAGCTATTAGTCGTAGCCTTTAAGATATTTATAGTAATGACTAGGCTTATTTTAGGGGTAAGGTAGTCTACTTTTATAGTAACTTCTAATAAATACTCCTAGTTATTCTAGGAGGATCTAGTAGCTAGGTTATTAAGGCGTATCTTTAGAAGGCCTATTTCTAGAATAAGGTTATACGTTTAAATCTTACTATTAATAAGTAACTTAATAATCCCGACCCAATAGATACTATACGTTATAAAATAGGACTATTTATAGGCGATCTCCTCGCTATTAGTAATAGTATTAATATCCGGAAAAGCCCTACTACTAATAAAGACGTATTATATTAGAAATATAGTTATACCCCTAGAAACGCTATTAATAATTTAGTTAAGAATATTTATATTAATATTAGGATAAATATCTCTTAGAGGGATTATCTATTAGAACGGGCTATTCTTACTATTACTAATAAAGATATTATTAGTATTAATACTAAGAAAATATTACATATCCCTAGTAATATAATAATATACTAGAGTATTAATTATATAATATTAGAAGAAGATAATAAACTCTTCCCCCCTAAGTACTTTTATAGTTTCTATAAACCCTCCCTACTATCTTATAAGCTATATATTAAGCTAGGCGTACTAGTTATACTACTAAGGAACCTTAATCTACTATATCTATATAATAGGACCTGATTATAAGTAATAAGATATAGTAAATATATCTTTAAGGGGGAGATTATAGGTAGTACCTATAATAGCGAGAAGGTAATACTATTTAAGACGCCGTTATAATTTAAGGAAAATAATAGGCGGATTCCTACCCCCTTTATCTATAAGTAGCACCCTATCTAGCTAGTATTCGCTATAATTATTAATAAATTATAAGGCTAATTAATAAAGTACGTAGGTATTAACTTATAGACTAGGCCTACTTTTAGCTATAGTTAGCTATACGTAGCTCTATTACAGGTAATAAGATAGGGTAACCTCTATATTATTAGGCTTAAAACTCCTAAATATATATCTAGCCGAATAATAAGAAATATTATATATAAGTAGGTACTATTAAATAATAGGTAGACTAGGAATATAACTCCTAATATATTAGTTATAATTAATTATTAACGCTTAGATCCTATTAATAGCTACTTAGTAGTCTATTAGAATACTAATTAAGATATTAGAAGTATAAAAACGGCCTAATACTATACTTAGTTATATAGTTATATCTTTATATTAGACCGTATTATTAGACTTTCTAATAAGAAAAATAAGCTATTCTACTATTTAGTTTATTAAATACTACTAGTTAAACTTTAAAGGGCTAGATAAATACTAGGCTATACTAACTCCTATATCTAATAGATTCCTCTATATTAACGTAATGAATCTAGTAGAACTATTAATAGTTATTATAAGAGTATAAAAGATACGTTATAATATAAGGGATATAATAAATTAAGAATTACGCTAAATAGTCTAGTAGCGTAGAAGATATTAGTAGAATAGAATATTACTATACTAGATATCCCGTAATTAGTTAAGTTACTAGTAGATAGTATTAGTCTTTTAACGCCTCTATCTTAATAATAATAATATCTTTTCCTAATAATAACTAATATAATAAGTCGTCTAATAATAGCATACTTAGTTATACTCTATTAGTCTTAAACAGTAATATTATTATAGAGTTATAATATAAGTAGGCCTAATAACTATTTATTAATACTCTAATACTAGGTAACTATTATAAATAATTCCTTAGGTCTAAAATTAATATTTTTAGTAACGTTTACCCTATAACCCTTATAATACCTAAGGAGGTTTAAGGGTTCTATAATAGTTTATATATATATTTATTATATTTAGACTTAAATATACCTTATAACTACTATTACTTATTAAGGAATAAAAGAGTTATACTTTTAAATATACTTTTCCTATATAAAAATCTTGAATTTTTATAGGTATTTTCTAGTAAATATATAGTTATATATAATATATAATAATAGTAGTAGTAATAGTAATAGTAATAGTAATAGTAATAGTAATAGTAATAATATTTATATAGTTATATATTAATAAATAGTAAATAGTACTACCTTATAAATATAGTAAATATAGCTAGGGGGACTATCTAGGAGGACTATCTTAAATAGAGTTAATAATTTATTATATAGTCTACTAAATATTAAACTAATTATAGATATTTTAAAGAGTTTATATAGATACTTTATAGTATTAAGTTTATATATTAACTATAATTAGACTATAACTATACTACGCCCTTCTAATACTAATCCCTCGTCTCGTAACTATTTCTAGTACCTCGTAGGCCCTCCTTCTACTGCGATAACAGCCTGATTGCGTTTAGGCATTGAATTCAAGACTAGCACTAGTAGTAACACTCTAGCCAGCGATATAAGTCTCAGTGGCTGTGTATTATTAGCCATCTGAGCTGGAAATTAAAATGTACTGTGGTGTTTGGGGTTTTAATTGTTGACAGTCAGGGATTATTTTTTGCGGTGCTGATCAATCAAATCCCCTGTATTTGCAGATCGCGCCAACAATTAAAACCCCAAATACCACAGTATATTCCTTAGTCATCTCCCTTACATTCCATCATACGAAGTATCCACACCGCTTGTTATAGTCTTCGGTCTTTCCGAATTTAGCAGCATTCGCAAGGACTAAAATCCTAGTGTGAAAAAAGCCGTATGCATGCCCACGATTGGAAGTCGCCCCGGTCCGCAGACGTTCTCAGACCAGAATCCGAAATGGAACCACTCTAAGCCTTGTCTTTGGCCCGTAGCTGCTGTGGCTTCCGTAGTCGGATATCGGGAACAAGCGAGCTTCCTGCAAGCGAGCCAATTGAGGGGAGATACTCAGGACACCACATGGGGGTACAACCGAACCGTGTCCAAGAACCGGCAAATCAGATTGTTCAATAATATCTTTAGGTCGTATCTGCTGCCGCCACAAGACCTTCATAAGATAGATGTTTTAGAAAACGAAATCATGCTGTCAGAATGCAGGCGTCCAGAAATGAAAGCTTGATCGCCCAATGCGAGTCCTACACGTGGCGCCTCCTGAACCCCTCCAGCAGTTTCCGGACCGCCCCAGCCAATGCAGCCACCTCGTTTTCCTTAGACGGAAACCCGTGCCCCGCGCTGTGCAGGAGCTCAACTCGCCCCTCCTCAACACACATGCGTATCAACTGTTGGCTCTGGCCCGGATGATCCGTATCTTCCGCGCTCCAAGCATGCACAGTGGGAACCGCGACCGGCCGCCACAACAGCCTGGCCCCCTCCCCAACCTGGTCTGCCTGCAGCCAGCCCATTTTTCCGCGCCGCAGCTCGTCGCGGTCGACGGGCAAGGTCCCGCACACAAAGACGGCGCTGCGGATCATACTGCGTGCCGAGGCATGTGTTGCCTTGTCGTCGTCGCCGGGTCGCAGAAGGAGCGTAGCCGCTAGGGCGGTGCCCATGGAGAAGCTGAGGGTGGCATCGAAAGGGCCGTTCTCGATAACATAAGCGGCCAGGTCGTCGACGGCGGTGAGCGCGCTGGGGGCGGTCCCTTCGGAGTAGGAGTAGCATGCTTGTTGGGGACCAAAGACTTCAGCGATTCCAGGCGCCGCCGGCCAGGGATGCGCGCCATCGACGAAGTCGTACTCGTAGCCATCACCAAGGTGGTATCGGAGTGAAGCTAGCCCAGTTGGTTAGTTAGGCTTATCGCATGATGCCAAAAGAATAATACGAGGTGGAGAGGGACACCTACCGGTTTGTGCTTCGAAGATCTGCGCTAAGGTACCAAGATGGACGGCTGTTATCAGCATAGGAACGAAGAGCGAGGAAGAATTCAGTGAGGCGTACATCGCCGTTAGTCCCGATTCCGTGTAGACAGAGGATCTTGAACCCTCGCTTTGTGGGCGCTGAAACTTCGTTGGATGCCATGTCCCTGACACACTACGCTGCAGGGAAGCTGATGTGAAAATGAGAGAGGAGACGATAGAGTTAAAATAGGCACTGGCAGCAGGACAAGTATAATCAAAGCTTCAATGTAAATACCCGACGGTCTTAGTAAGTAACCTAGGTAGGCCACATATCTGCGTGTTGCATTTAAGAGTCGCGCCATCATCTTCGAGCCGATTATTAATTCGAACTTTTACATATCTGCGAAAATTCTTCACTTATTATTATTATTATTATTATTATTATTATTACTTCGATGTAATACTAATGTAAATTAGTTTATGCGAATTAAATATAAAAACTATTTAAATGAGTAAAACTTTCAGAGAAACTTCATGAATGAAAGAATGGCTATTCCTAGCTAACGGCATACTAACTAGCCCATTTTTTTTAAGGTCCTACTGGTCGGTTCTGAGGGGTTAGAGAACCGCATCGTCGATGATACGGCCGTGATCACTCATTGACGTGATCTTAGAGACAAGCAGGAACATTTGAGCCAAGCTAAAGTAGTTATCAAATCTGTCATGCAAAAGCATTTCCAATGTTGAATTATCTTCCAATACCCTCAGACTTATTTGTACATAATGATCATGTCTATACCTACTGTCTCCTCTACGTTATTGCTAGTAGGGAGACATAGTCTGCCTGAGAAATGGTCTATGTGGGCTACCATAGTGATGCTTAGATCTTATTATCTCTCCTTCAGAGTTTATCTCCTGTCATCCCCCCTAATGGCAAAGCCGCATTCAAAAACGTATGCACGTCTGCAAATGTCTGCTGTGCTGAATCATGCAGCATCAAAGTATGACCGGTGTTAGGTACCGCAACGTACCCAAATCTTGTCACAGCAGGGAACAACTGACGCGTACCATTCAATATCGCCTCACACGTCACTGTCGGTGTTTTGCAGAAGAGGGCATCCTCTACACCCGTCGCAAGGTACAGTGAACCCGTGTAGCTAGTTGGCGGCACCACGAACCCCAAGTTGCCCGTCTCCCCGATCGTCCACGTGTCTTCGAATGCGTAGTCCAGCGCGGCAACCGCTTGGCTGAATGCGCCTGCGTAGAAGAGTGCCGTGTGCTGGGATTCCTGCGCGATGGTGATGTATCCGAGCTGCAAGCCTGGGAAGCGTATGGGGTTTAAGAGTGAGGCAGACTCGAGCTGGGTGGACGCAAAGGGACTGAAGTCCACGGAGGCACTGAACCCCGTCAGCACCAGCGCGTCGACATCTTTCGGATAGGCGTTTGCGAGGCCAATTCCGAGCCACCCCGCGTAGGAGTGGCTGGCGAAGACGACCGTGCCGAAGGTACGGCCGAGTGGATTCTTCGCCTTTGTGCGGATGGTATTGATGAGCTGGTGTATGACCTGGACATGCAGCCAGCCCTGGACCACGTTCAGAGGGTTCAGACGTTGCGGATTGGTGCCATGTCCGATTCGGTCGATGGCTAGAGTAGCGTAACCCTGGCTGGATGCATACGTTTGCCAGTTGTAGGTGTTGCTCATGCCAAGGCCGGACCAAATGGATTTATTGTAGCTGATGCCATGCACGAGGATCTCGAGGGCATTGGCGTTCTTACGGGAGCTCGGATAGCAGTAGGTGCCATCGATGGTGAAGGTTCCGCTCACTGGGGTGGTCCCCTTCACAGCTGGGCCGGTGCCGTTAGCGAGGCCGACATAGAAAAAATCGAGAACGGCTGTCTCGTTGTTCGGATTGGGAGGCGAGAGAAAGACGATGTTCTGAGCTGTGGCCGAGATCTGAAACGACACGGGGAAACACAGTGGAAGTGAAGCAATGGCCGTAGCGGCGGTGGCAAGAGGGATTGACCAGGCAAGTGATAACATCTTAAACAGGTGCATGGTTCTCTTCGGTCGTAAGAAACAAGAGTAGGTTCTCGAAGACGAAAGGCAAGCTGCACGATTCTAACGTCCACCTACTTATAGTAGCATCTTCCGAGGGACTTGTTGACAAGTCGCCAATATATCGATCGGTTCAATCGAAGTTTAATAAAGATGCGAGCGCAAAGGCATGCAGATAGCAGAAAATTCGATTAGCGCGAAACATCTGATTTTGCAGATTTACCGTGTGTAAAATCAATGTCATTGGTGTGCTACCCCATAAATTACAGTAAAGTTACTGATTTAATTACGCCTATATAACTATGCTACCTAATATTTAACGTTTATAATATATAACTAAGTAGGCTAAAAGATATATATTTATCTACGGTATTTAATACTTTAAAAATTATAGAAATCCGTCTACGTACGTGGAAGATATAGCTGGATTTATGAGGTTTACCTTCTAAATCTATATCTTAGTCCCGCTTTACCCGCTATACCTATACCTATACCTTCCTGATATACCCTACTAGTAATAACGACTTATACTAAATATCTAAGTAGGCTAAAAGATATATATTTATCTACGGTATTTAATACTTTAAAAATTATAGAAATCTATCTACGTACGTGGAAGATATAACTAAATTTATAAGTACGTCGAGCCTAAATTTTTACTGTAATTCGTGGGGTCGGGGTCAGGGTCTTGTAGTACCCTAATGACATTGATTTTACACACGGTAAATTCTTAGAGAAAGAGTTGAAGTCGAGAATTCAAGAATTCGATGTAGAAGAAATACTCGAGTTTTAGACTATAAAGACGAGATTTTCTTCGTTCTTTCGCTTGATACTTTTAAAATTTCTTCAAGCATCTTACTAAAGCAAGCGATTTCATTTATTATCATTTCATTATTTGCTTCTCTTTCTCACTTATTCACTTCATTCTCTGTCGCGACATCTAGCTATATAGATATATCATATATAGTAAATAGAGAGAATTTTTCAGAGCTATACAAACGCATTCTATTCTTGCTGTGCAACGACACTTTCGATATGACACCTTGTAATAGTTTTTGTTTTTACTTGCACGACATCGAATCCCTGCGCAAAGGAGCGGGAACGGAACTTTCGTGAAGAGTAATTTATGCTGAGAAACCTAGCCAGCTAAGAAGTTGCACACCCATCACATCCTTATAACTAGGTGGTAGGGTCGTAGAAATCTCCAAAGATAGCTAGCTACGAAACCTGAGCTTCCTCGAGAAACAGCTTTCTAGAAAGCTTAGCTTCAGCATCACATACTGATGAGACCTCGACGGCAACAAGTTTCAAAGACGCTAATGAGAATGGTGCCAATCAGCACCAGTTGGTTACTTTTACGTGCACATTTCGTAGCTCGATGATGCAGTGCCTTTCCATAATGTTGCCATTCACTACGGCACCCCCAAACACGAAGAGGAGAATAGGGTATGCGATCAAAGTCCCAGCAATGCAAAGTCCCAGCCAGCTAGCCAACCAGCCAGCCAACCAGCCAGCCAACCAGCCTGGGGTCTAAATATTAGCTGGCTGGGACTTTGATTTCCCTATTAGGGTATGCCTGGACTGAAGCGTCCCCTTCACGCCATCTTCCGACTCCTCAACACCACATTGAACGGGCCCGGAGTCGTTGTGAAGTAGTCAGTCGCCAGCGTGAATAACTTGGTCCCATCCTCACCGGGAACCATCTCGATGTCGAATTCGGATAGCGTGAATACGGCAGCTACGCGGATCTCCATCAGACTCAGGTTCTTGCCCAGGCAGGCCCGTCTTCCTATTGAACCAGCCGACAGCTGTTAGCCCTTACAAATCCATCGCGGATCAAGGTCCCCGCGTGGTGACATTGAAACTCACCTATAGTCCAAGGCACGAAAGCGTTCTTATTTGGCATTAGCTCGGGCCGGGTGGTGAAGCGCTCGGGAATCCACTCATCGGGTCTGAGGAAGTAGGCTTCGTCTATTTCTCTTGATCAGTTCCTGACGCATCGCCAAAACCCCATTTTATCGATACTGTGCAACAAGAAACTCACCCCTAAAGAGACTGTACTGCGGCGTACAGATCGTAGTTCCCTCCGGGACAAATGTGCCGTTCACAGTCATACCCCCCTTGGGCGGGTTACGTAGGCCCGCCGAGGGGACGGCCGGGTTGAGGCGCAGCGTCTCGTTGATGCAGGCATTGAGATGCTTGAGGCGCTGCAGCGCGTGGTAGTCGCGCATATCGATAGATTTGAGCTCTTCGCGCACGCGGGCGAGCTGCGAGGGATTTTGGAAGAGGTAGAAGATCAGGCAAGGAAGGACTTGGCGGACGGGATCGCTCGGGGGTTGGATTAATATGCGTGTTCGAGCCTAGAGAAAGACGAGTGGTGGTCGACTCCACCAAGGACTTACCTGCCGGCCGCAACTACGAGGACGAAGTCGCCCAGGATCCAGTCCCAGTTCTTCTTGATGCCGCCGTGCTTCCTCGCGTCGCTAAGGACGAGGCCGATGATGTTTGAGCGCTCGCCTTTGTTGTCCTGTAGCATCCATCCCGATTAGTGTCAGCTCACATTCATCCCCCGTGATTCTTTCGCTCCAGTCTGGCTAGGTAGTTGATGGAACTCACCTGTATATTCCTCTCGAGCTCCTCGTTCGCCCAGGTCATGAAGTTGTTGTAGTATTTCATACGCTCGACAAAGGGGATGCCCATCAGCAGGTGCTTGATCCACGGGGCGTTGTTGAGAGCACCCAACTTCTTGTGCGCGATATGCCAGAGCCATAGAATTGGGTGTTCGCCTTCAGGCATGTTCTTAAAGTCGATCGTGAGACCCAGCATGCCCATCAAGTCGAAGCTGTAGTACTCGAACCACGCCGAGAGATCGATGGGGGTGCCCTTGCGCTTGCGCAATTGCTCGACTAGCGAGTCGACGTATTGGTACACGAGGGGCAGGTTCTGGTCGAGGGCTGGGTGAGGTGATTTTAGCGGTGCTTCCTTTTATTTAAGCTGCGAAAGATCTTGATGCCGTGAAATGCTTAAATATCAGGTACCTTTGATGCTGAATGCAGGTTCCCATAGCTTACGGCGGGCAGCATGGTCGACCGGATCTCGCGTGGTATCTAAAGACAACATGGGGTGCAGGATGTCGTAGTATGCTGAACGTTCGCATGTCGACTCGGGTCCGTGGATCTGGTAGTAGGCGTCCCACCCGAATAGAGTAACTTCGTTTGGGCCTAATACCATGCCGTGTCAGTTCTATGTCCCTGACGAGCTCAAATCAACCCGGGAAGCCACATAAAGAGATTGATGTCCAGCCGAGGACCCAAGAAGTCCCGTAAGTCGGGGCAACACTTACCAGTCCGAACCACATCGCCATACTTAGCTCTCAATCCATGCAGCATCTTGCAATTCGGGTGGGTGACATTCATGTTTTCCCACACATGCACCAGTTTGGAGATGCGCATGGCAGGGGGGCCAGGGACATTCCGTAGCGGGGATAGGAAAAGGCGATAGACGACGATGCTGGTAAACAGAGCTACCACGTACGCACCGTCCAGGACGAAGCTCTCCCAAACGGCCTGACTCGCCGACAGGTCTTCGAGTTGGCATTTGAGATAGGGAAGGACGACGGCGGCCAGGATATGAACACGCGCAATGTTGGCTGCTTCGAGGTCGCGCTCTCCGTGGACAAAGTAGCCCCAGTGCGCGAGCAGGCCGGCCGCCGTGGCACCGCTAATCTGAGCCGTGAAAGGGACGAACATTTGTCCACTGGGAAAAGCGCTTCAGGGAGATCAGAATCTTACACAACACTGGTATTTGAAGTCCGTTGGGTTGGGAGGTAGTGCTCACGAAGGAGACCAAAGCAGGGAGGAGTTCAAATTAGGGGGGTTGCCCTCCCTTCTGCTTTCACTTCCGAAGATTCTCTTGCTGACAAGAAGAAACTAGGCTCCAGCAGACAGTTATGCGCGTCCACAGGATCAAGCCGGATCCGTCGCTGAGTTGTATATATCTATGGGCCGTCCCCGTCGCTTTGGAGACTGGCCTGTCGCTGCGCAAAATATCTTCCTAATCTTCCTCCTGAGCTTTGGTCGTCTAAACCGACGATTCCCCTCACCCCTACCATGGCCTCATCGGATAGATCCAAATATGTCTTTCCTCGGGATTACCTCGACAACAACCGGTGTGTCGCTACTCTACTCGGCCGGCTAAGGAAAGCGAAAAAGGAAGGTAGCTGACCTGGGTCAATAGCTTGAACCTTCAGCACTACCACTGGATCGAGCTGTTTGGCTATCTCGTGCATCCGACCATCTCGACCAATGACGCATCCCTGCGCATCGCTGACGTTGGCACGGGCACGGCGTAAGGACCCCGCTTTGTGCCCTGTGCCGCCTCACTGCAGCCAATATTGCACCACTCCTCACCTGTCAGGACATCAGCTAATGGGATACTGTAGGACCTGGCTCACAGACCTCGCATCCCGCCTGCCCAAGACGGTGCAACTCGAGGGCCTCGACGTCTCATTCTCCGCTGCGCCGCCGCCACAGTGGTTGTCAGCCAACCTGACGCTGCGCCACTGGGATGTCAAGGACGCCGTGGTGCCCGCCGATCTGCTCGGGGCCTACGACGTGGTGCACATCCGCAACTTTGCCTTCGTGCTGCGCGACGACGACTTGCCGGGCGTGCTCGCGCGTCTCGTCTCACTGCTTCGCCCGGGAGGCTATCTGCAGTGGGGCGAGCCCGACGTGGCGTCATTCCGCATCGAGACGATCCCGCGGACCGCGGAGGAGGGGAAAGTCAAGACGGACGCGCTGGCGCGCCTGCTCGTGCTATCGCAGCCTCAGGACCCCCGCCTACGCCCGAAGTGGGTGCCCCAGCTCCCCGCGCTGTATAGCGCGGCAGGCCTCGAGGCGGTCGAGGCAGATGTGCGGAACGCACCGCCACATCTGGCGCTCGCCATGCACGAGTGCAATCTGACCATTCACGAGCTGGTCGCGCGCCAGAGCAGGGACCAGACCGTGTTGCAGGCCGTGCGAGATCTGATGCCCCAGGTCGTGGCCGAGACGCGCCAGGGCGCCTGCTGGGCCTTTACGCGCTGGACGGTCGTGGGGCGGAAGAAGACAGCACCGGCCGAGGGTGTGGTTAAGTAACTCAAAGATGCCCGACTACAGCTCCGGCTGAGATCTTTCTAGTTAATACGCAGGAAGTAACTATAGTAACCAGTTACAATAGCGTACGTGATTTATATAAACTAGTCTCTAAAGTAAATATATATATCTCTCTATTACAGCTTAATAGTTTTTAAGCGAAGACTAAAAATTTCGTCGGCAATTTCTGAAAATCCGGAGCGGTACCCGGGGCCGGCCCGGGGCCGCCCCGGGCCCCTAGGGCCGTGGTTTCAGAAAGCTTGCCCTGGGGCGGTAGGGGTAGACACGCTTCCGCCTGGAGCTATAAGGGCCGCAGGGGCAACCTATCAAGCGCCTATGGCCGTACTAAGATTAAGCTTCTAGGTACTACGTAATAGTATTATAGCATCCTATAATTAGACTTCTAGGCGCTAAGTAATAGTATTAAAGTACCCTTAATAGTAATACTATTATATTATTAACTACTTTAAATTAATATAACTACTATACTATTAACGCCTACCTAGCCCTACCCTAGTATATTAGCTCCGCGTAGAAATTAGCTAAATTAATTAATTCTAGGGTTACTTTTAAGGTAGTATTAAGGGTAGCTCTAAGATATACTATCTAAGTCCCCTATTAATTATAGAATATTAAAACTTTTAAAGTTCTACTTAGTAATTAGTTATATAATATAGTTTTACTTAGTAATTAATTATATAACTTTCTAAAATCTATAAACTAATAGATTTTAGAAATATTACTTAGTTAGTAGTTATATAATACTACCCTTAAAGTCTAAGGTCTTTAAGGTTAGTTTTAAGCTTATAAGTATAAGGCCTTTACTAAGGTTATAAAAGTAAGTTAAATCTTATTAATTTAAAATATTATAGACTTAACTTTATAAAAAGTTAAGTAAAGATTATATTATATTAAAAATATATATATTAAGAAAATATATAAGTATATATAAAAAGATAGATTAAAGAATAATATAAAGAATAATAAATAATCTATATAATTTAATATAATATATATTTTAACTATATATATATTTTTAATATATATATAATTTTATAAACTTTAATAGTTTAAATTATTAAATTATAACTTAAAGTTAACTTTACTTAATTTTATAGTAAATATATATATATATATAAGGTTAACTTTAATTTAAAAACTTAATAGTCTTTTAATAAGTTTTTAATTTTAGTCTTTTTAAACTAAAAGATTATCTTCTTACTATAATAGAATATCTAGTAATTAGAACCTTAAGCTTATCGCGGCTTATTAGTTAATTAATAAGTCCCCTAGATTCCTTTCCTAGACTAGCGCGAATATTAAGAGTTAGATATTTCTTCCTATTCTACCTACTTATATATTAATACTTTATAATATTTTTTATTTAAATAAAGTTGTATAACTTACTTTTAACTATTTAATACTTTAAAAATAATAAAAATTAATATAGTAGTCTGAAAAATATATTAGAATAAATAGATTTACTTATTAATATTAATTTAACTATCTAATATCTTAGTATATCTCTACTACCTAACTAATTTTTTCTCTCTACCTTATTTTTATTATTTAATACCTTATTATAGATATTATACCTCCCTCTAATAATCTACGCCTTATAAGCTATACTAATTATCTTTAAAGTATATATTATTATCCTTCTTATACTAAATATAGCTCCTCTAGCTCTCTATTAATACCTTTTAAGCGCGTAGCTCTTTCTAAGCTATACCCTAATATTATTAATAAGAGGGTTAAATCTAATAAGAGTAATAGTATAAGGCGTATTAGACACTTAAAGAAGACTAATTTAAGACTTAAGGTTAGGTCTAGGAGCCTATTAATAAACCCTAGATATATTATATTAATAGAACCTTATCCTAGAGAAATACTATTAAGTACTTACCTTAATAACTACCTTAATAATAGTATTACTCCCTACTAGTATATAGCCCTTATTAATATAACTATTTAAGTAGTTATTCCGCCTAGGAACTCCTAGTAATTTACTCCTCTAGTCTTTAAAAACTACTTTAAGAATTTACTCCCTAGCCTCCCTCCTAATATAATTAGCGTACCTATTACTAGTATACTAGACGGGAGGCTAATATAGATAATAATATTAAGTACTAACCTCCTATCTAATAAGGCTTATATTAATAGTAGAATTATATATATTAGGGCTAGACGCTAGGCTAGAGATATTAAGTATATAAGGATCCTTATATAGTAAGATATATAGAGCTTTACTAGGTTAATAAATTATTTAATATTACTACTTATTATTACGACCCGTCGTCTTCTAACTAGAAGGCTCCGGAGTCTAGGTGGATCTCGTAGAGAGGAGTGTTAAGGACTAAGGTAAACAGGCTTCGTACTAAACTAGTCTAATACAGGTGGAGTATTATATTTAGTATCTAGGAGATATCTAGGTTAATAATATAAGTTAAGCACGAAGCTCCTATCTAAGGGAAAGATCACGCTTTCTATATAGATATAGGAAAGTCTATACTCGCGCTGGTCGCTAGTAATCGACCTGCGTTAACTAGAGCGATCAGGTCGAGCGATCGCTCGAGTCGCTATACTAAGGTATATTCGACTTTAGTAAGCGCCTATAGCATCCGCTAAGGCTCCACTTACCAAGGTTATAATATTACCTCTTATCCCCTAAACCTTTGTCTTAAAGGTTAGATAAATATTTATATTATCTCGTCCGTAGTAACGCCGTACTAAGCTATTAGATCGAGTGGCTTATAAGGGAGTAATTATAATAGTATCGTGTCTACGATACGCAAGGTCTTAAAAGGAGTATCAGGTGTCTTCTTTATCTCAAAGGTATACGGAATATATTCGGCTCGGAAAATAATACGAACCGGCCGTACCTATCGTCCACTTCTCTAGTATTAATAAAGCCATAGAGAAGCTCGAACGCGAAGAGATAGAGATAGAGGTAGCGTAGGAGGCCGCTAACGAAATCGCTTATTAAAAATAGACGAAGCTAAAACGCCTTCATTAATAGAAGCGTTTCTTTAAAGAGAAGGAATAGCGGATATTTAATAAGGGTCTTAATAATATTAAGGAGTTAGAACGTCTAGAAGAGCTCGAGAAGGCCGGTGAAGTTAAACGGGTACTCGCAGAGTATCCTACCTTTTCAGAGTTCGAGGGTTCCGGAACTCTCTCTCCTAGAGCTCTCGAGTAGATCGCTCAGGGTATGCCTAGGTTTAGTGATACTACCGGAGGAGCTCTTGACAGTTCGTAAGATTCGTAACTAGTTCCCAGGTTTTTTCTAAGTCCTCGTATCCTTTCTATTTTACTAGGTAGCTCTAACCTCGTTATAATAGAATCCTTTCGGCTTCGAATTTATTCTCTTCTTCTATCTAGAAGTAGAAGGTTTCTTATAAAGGTGTGTTAGGGTCTACTAGTTCTAACATTAAGATATAGAATACTAGGTGGATTTTAGCGTCGGGTAGAAGCTATAATTTATAGTTAATAGGCCCTTTATTTCTAATAACTAAAAATGGTCCGACTTTAATATAGTCCAGTTTCCTACTTAGTCTTATACCTTTTAAATTCTTTATAAGGAGGTATACTTTATCCCCCTTCTTTAGCTAAGGACCTAATTTTCTTTTCTTATTAACTAACTTCTCTATAGTAATATTAGCCTCGCTAATCGTGTACTATATATCTTTATACAGGCTTTTTATATTAGAAGTTAATACTAAGGCTTTTTCGGCATCTAGTCTTTATCGAGGATCTAGGAATAAGTTTACGTGTTAACCGTAGTTTATAAAAAACGGTAATAGCTTTATCGTATCTAACCTTTTATCGTTATATGCTAACTATGCTATTAGGAGTAATATAACCTAATTATTTTACCTTTTATTAACGTAGTATCTAAGGTATACTTCTATTATCTAATTAGTTCGTTTAGTCTATCTATCCGTTTAAGGGTAATAGGCTATTAATATTTATAGTTTGGTTCTAATTAACGCGACCAAAGTTTTCTAATAGTTCGATGTGAAGAGTTTATCTCTATCCGAAGTTATTAATTCTAGTATACCATGATCTCTAATTAGTCTATCTAATAAAATGAATCCAAGCTGACTAGTATTATAGGATTCCTTATATGGGATTATAATAGTATATTTAGTAAGTTTATTTATAATAACTATTATTAAATCGTACTTATTATTAGTTACTAGGTTAACTAACCGAGGTAACTTGATAACAAAGTCTATCGTGACGTCTTTCTATAGTGTGTCTAGAACTTCTGTAAACTGAATTTATCTGTACTTAGTATATCTTACAGATTTATTCTGCTGGCAGCATATATATTCCTTGATATATTACTCGACTAACGCTCGCAGGTTTAGTACGGCGTATACTCTTTAAATGAGTTCTAATGTTTTAGACACTCCTAGATGTCCTAGTAAAGGATTATTATGGTGATCCCTAATTACTTCTTCTATTACTTTTAGTGGTAAGTACAGTTTCTATTTATATAGTAACAGGTCCCGGCTAGGCTATTCCTTCCTAAGTTGTCCGGCTAGGTTATTATTCTCGTATACTTCCTTTAAATCAGGAACTATATATGTCGTGACTCGCATAGTCGTAGCTAGATTCCGTACTAGTACTAATAATCTATCGTTTTCTTATTTTAAGATAGGTTAAGTAGTAATATCTTTTACTTATATATAGTTAGATCGTCTACTTAAAGCGTCTACTCATCTATTATCTTTTCCTAGGGTATACTGAATTTTAAACTTATATTGCCTAAGGAGTTTAGACTATTAAACTTATTATTAATTTAACTCTTTCGTAGTTATAAAGCCCACTAAGTTTTTATAATCGGTGAAGATAGTAAGTTCCGAATAACTTTCGGCATATACTCTCTAATACTATAGAGAATAGACGACTACTAAAAGCTCCTTGTCGTGTATATTATAGTTCTGTTCTACTAGAGACATCTTGCGTGAGTAGTATGCTACTAGATGCTATTTGCCGTCTTTCTATTAATAGAGGCATGCTCTAATCGCTAGATCTGAAGCATCTGTCTTAATACGTACTAGTTCTCCATTTCGAAATATATAAAGTACTAGAGGATCTATATAAGCTTGCTTTAGTTCTTTAAATACTTTCTTCTAGTTAGTATCCTATTGAAATCCCGTATCTTTCTTGGTGATTTCTATTAGTGGTAAGGCTTTCTTAGAGTAGCCTTCTATGAAACGTCTATTAAAGTTGGCGAATCCTAAGAATCCTTATACTAATTTAATATCGTATGGTATAAGCCATTCTTATATAGCCTGAATCTTCTTAGGGCTTATACGAACGCCTTTAGTTATTACTATAAACCCTAAGAACTTAACTGAGGTCTTATAAAACTCGCATTTCTCTAGCTTCAGGAGGAGTCCCGCTTATAATAAGCATGTTAATACATCTTATATATAAGGGATATATTCCTTAAGAGTTTCAGAGTAAATTAATATATCGTCGAGATATACGATCGTTATAAGATCTAAATAAGCTCGTATAATATTATTAATTAATGCCTAGCAGGTTACTAGTACGTTAGTAAGACTAAACGGCATGACTAGGTACTCGTAATATCTATATCGAGTCCTGAATACTATTTTCTATTCGTCACCTTCTTTTATTCGAATCAAGTTATACGCTCCTCGAAGATCTAACTTTATAAAGATCTTTGCTTTGGCTAGCCGATCCTGTAGCTCGCTAATATTAGGTAGCGGGTAACGATTCTTAATCGTTACGTCGTTTAACTTTCGATAGTCTACGTATAATCGTAGTGACCCGTCTTTCTTCTTTATAAAGAGTATCGGATATCCTGCTAGTAATTTGGATTCTCGAATAAATCCCTTTTTTAGGTTCTTATTAAGGTACCCGCGTAGTACTATAAGTTCCTTTTCAGATAACGCATAAATAGGTCTAAATGTTAGTTCCTTCTCTAGTTTAAGTTCGATCTTATAATCCTAAGGTTAGTATTTAGGCAGAGCTTTTACTATTATCTCTTTTATAAAGAGGCGTTTCCATCTTTAATACTCTTATAGGATGTTAGGAGTACTATTAGTTACTCTAAGAACTCTAACTTATTAACCTAGCAGACTGCTGCTAGTATCTATTAAGTCGGATCCTTATATCTTAAGGTTATCCTTATTCGAAATTAAGGTAATATATACCTTAACCGTTCTTCGGTTCGATTTCTTATCTACCGTCGTCTACTATCGACGTGTAGGTTAGAATCTAGTGATATCGCTAGTTCGCTTAAACTTAAGTACTTTTCTTCTCTAGTTAATTGCTAGGTTATGCTTTTCTAACTAAGGCATACCTAATATAATATAATAGGTAGCCATCCCTATAATATTAAAGGACATTTCCTTATAGTGTCGTTGAATTATAAATAGTAGCGAGGTTATCTCCTCGTCTACGCTTCCTTTTAATAGCGTTAACCCGTCGGCTATCCGTAAGTCATATAGATCCTTCTTTCTCCGCGTTAGTAGGCCTACTAACCGTACTAATGCTTCAGAAATAAAGTTTCCAGATACTCTAGAATCTATTATTGCTATAGTCCGCTAACTATCTATTTTAACCGGTACGTTTATATGCATTACGTAGTTCGTTAAATATAGCTAATATATTTTTAGGGTAAGGACATTAATCTCCTTATACTTCCCCTTAATACAAGGGATTACTCTTTTCCCGAAAAGGATAGGAATCCGGTAGTTCTTTTTATATACATGTGCTTTCTGTAATTATCGTGGAAATAGGCATACTAATTATCTAAGTGGCACTCTAACGTGTACTCGTCATGCTTAAGGTGCTTATAAAGACTACTATACCATCTTTAGTTATAGCTCGGAAACTACTTCCTTAATCTTTTAATTACTAAATGCTAATAATAACTTATATTATTATAACTTGACTAAGTTTTTCTATACGTTTAGATCCTAATAGATTTTCCTAAGTTTATCTTCGCTTAGTAGTGAACTATACATGTTTCGTCGGCGTAGGCTGACTAGTATATTACTCCGTGTTATAGATATACTAAGTTATTCCTAAACTCCTTCTATAGAAGTCCTCCTACTACTTTTTCTTGGTAGAACTCTACCCGTTCCTCGAGTTTTATCTGTAGATCTTTTAATGTAGAAGCTCGAGATACTGCTCTATCACCTTCTTTCTTAGAAGTCTGGCTGAGGTTTTCCTAGTCGGAATCATCCTCGCTTTCTCGGCTTTATTCGGGTTTTCCCTTCCGAATATAACCACTATTATATTCGTTATTAGAGTCTAATTCCTTGAGTTATTCGTAAATATCTACTAGCCTTTATTTAATCTTTGCGATATTTCTCTATTTCTTAGCTATTTCTTCGCGTAATTCTTCTTCTCTAGATTATAGTTCTCTATTAATGGGTAGATTAACGAGGGCTAGCAAATCATCTATAATTATATCTAGCTCGGTGTCGTCGTACTCCGTTTCTTATTGATCCCTTGGAGGTTTAGTCTTCCTAACTGGAACTCTTTCTAATATATTTAACTAAGGTCGTTTCACCATGTTTTTTAACCTGTAGTCTCTGGCGATATGGCCCGGTTTACTATAGCTATAGTAATTCATTGCTTTCTTACCCCCTTACTATTTCTTACCTCTAAACGGTTTCTTCTTCTCGGTGAAGTCTAACTCTATTAGCATCGGACCGTAAGGATCGCGTGAGAATCGCTTCTTCCTATAACTTCCTCCGGAATAGAGTCCTATATAACCGAGTCTAGAAACTCTACTATTATAGCGTAGTTCTACTACTAACTCATAGATCTAGTTATCGACTCGTGTTAAGGCTCTTATTAATAAGTCTAAGTTATTATAAACGGCTCCGTCTCGCATAAGTTCCTTCTTTACCTGAGGTTTTAATCCTCTCCGATATATTACTATCAGCGCGTTATCATCCTAGTCGGTTCTTATAAAGTACTATTAAAACTGTGTTATATACTTAGATACCGATTTCTTTTATATTAGGTGCTAGATGACTCTCGTCGCTACGCTGGCTTTATTAGAAGGTCCGAATATCCGTCTTATCTCCTGGCGGAAGAGTATCAAGCTCTCTATCTATAACTTAATAGAGATATTGTCGTCGTCGTCGGGATCCTCTATATATCGTTTGAGAAATAGAGCGGACTATCTCTAGGCCCGTCCTCTTATATAAGTTATTATAAACAGTAGTTATTTCTTTAGCCTAATAGCGTCTTTATTAAAAGAGAAGTATAGCTATATTTATACTAACTACTCTTTAAGTTTATCTCGATCGCTATAATATAAATCTAGTTTAGTAACCTTAATACCTTCTTTAACTTCTGCTATTACTAACTGTCGTGGACCGCGTTCACTTGGGGTAAGGTCCCTTTATCCTGAGGTACTCATCTTAAGGGTACTTAAAGTGTTACGACCCGTCGTCTTCTAACTAGAAGGCTCCGGAGTCTAGGTGGATCTCGTAGAGAGGAGTATTAAGGACTAAGGTAAACAGGCTTCGTACTAAACTGGTCTAATACAGGTGGAGTATTATATTTAATATCTAGGAGATATCTAGGTTAATAATATAAGTTAAGCACGAAGCTCCTATCTAAGGGAAAGATCACGCTTTCTATATAGATATAGGAAAGTCTATACTCGCGCTAGTCGCCAGTAATCGACCTGCGTTGACTAGAGCGATCAGGTCGAGCGATCGCTCGAGTCGTTATACTAAGGCATGTTCGACTTTGGTAAGCGCCTATAGCGTCCGCTAAGGCTCTACTTACCAAGGTTATAACACTTATATATACCCCTATTATAATATATTATTATAGAAAAATAAATATAAGAACTTAGGGGATAGTTAATAGCTATATTATAATAGTAGGAAGAATAACTAGCTAGCTTCTAACTAATTATATAAGCCGGCTAATATTAACTTATTACTTAAAGGGCTAGAAAAGGAGGCTAAGCTTAAGGTATAATTTATTAATAAATTACTAAGTAATATAGATAATATTACTATTAATAAATAATTTATAAGAAGAAGGATTGTATATAGTAAAGAATTTTTAGATAATATTATTAGCTATAATAATTATCTATCCTTTATTAGTAAGGGTATAACTAATATTAATACTTATATTAATTAAACTATATTCTAGATCTAAGGGTCTATCTATTATTTAATAGGTCCTCTTATTATTAATAATAGCCTTAGGCTAAGATTTACTTAGATCTATATACTAGATAGTACGTAGGAGTAACTAAATATTTACTATTAATATTTTAAGAATTTAAATTAAGATACCCTTACTTCTATTTAGTATACCCTCTAGTCTATTAACTTATATATCTAGGGGTTTAAATCTATTATAATATAAGATTAGCTTAGATTAGGCTAAGTTAGCCTAACCTAGCTATTTAGCCTAATTAATTTATTAAACCCTTTTATATTTAGTAAACCCCCTTTTATCTAAAGTTAAATATACTTTCCTAATTAAATTAGATTCTTAATATTTTAATTTCTACCTTATATTTTTATCTTACTATCTTTCCTTCTTTATCTTTTATCTTATATATTAGATTAGACCCTACTAGTTATAATAATATATTAAGTAGCTTTATCTAACTATTATATAATTATCTTAACCTTATTTTATAATATTATAAAAGATCTACCTTCTTAATAATACTTTTATATACTAGATTAAGTCCTTAATTCTTAATAATCCTAATTATTAACTTTAAATTGAGAATTCTATTAAACCTACTTATAAAGAGGAGCGTATATAAATACTATTTACTTAGATAAGTAGTAACCCTATTACTTTTCTAAGATACCTTAAAAACCTTTAATAATAGGTTATTACTATTACTACCTCTACTATTAATACTCTTATAATAGTTAAAAACCTATCTCCTCCTCCTTAAGCCTAGAATTTAATTATAGACTTATAAGTCTTAGTTATAATAATTAATACCTTTACCTAAGTATTATATAATAGTACTCTACTAGCCCCTCCTTCTACCTCTACTATTCCCGCTATTTTTATCTTTAAATCTAAGAAGCTCCCTAATATTATTAAATATAATAGGGATATAAATAAGTTAGATATATAAAAATAAATCTTATTTATAAATTATATATAAATTATAATTATTATTTAATTAATTAAAAGAAAATTAAATATAATAAGAACTACCTTATTATTAAAAAGAAAGCTTATAACCTTATAAGCTAATATTATATTAATAGGCTTTATATCCTAATTAATTTTAAGAACTAATAAAAGAAGCTTTATAAGACTTATAATAACTTATTTAAAGTTAAAGATACTTATACCTACCTTTATAATACTTTTAGATAAGATAATTTAAGCTTTAATAAATATTATAACCTTTTCTCTTAAAAGAAGGAATATTCTTAAATAAAATTAACTTCTCTAATTAATACTTTAAAGAAGAATGTTAATTATATTACTTAAATTAATATTATATCTTAGTAAACTTTAATAGGAATAAAATTATATAGCTTTAAAGAGTAGGTTTAAGTCTACTTAAATATTAATAAGGAAATCTAATAACTTAAGTATTATATACTAAGATATATAAATATTTTAGCTAAAATAATTTTTTTATAAATATAAGTTATAAGTTAAGGAAGAACTTACTTATATTTAATAATCTTATAAGGCTTAAGTTTATCCTATCCCTTCCTATTATTTTTATAACCCTTATACTTATTATACCTTTCCTAGAAGGTAAACTTATAAACTTTAATTTAATTATAACTTATATTTAAGGCTAGTAACTTTAGATACCTAGAGTTAAAGATATTTATAATAAGTAGAAGTTATATTACTATTATAAACTCTAATACCCTAGTAAGACTACCTAGGAATATCTTAATAAAGGTAAGTTAAGGGTCTTATATTTTATAAATATTAATAATACCTTTAATATTAATAAAGGAGTACCCCTCCTATTAGAAAATATCTAATTCTTATATAAAATTATATATAAGGACTTAATTCTATTTTATTAATTTCCTTCTACCTCTTAGCCTTATTATTTTTACCTCCTTTATAATTATATAAAAAGTTTTCTATCTATTCTACTTTAAAGCTATTTAAGATTAATCTTATATTTTAAGATAATTATATAGTTATCTTAAATACTTTATATTAAATTTAATTTAAAATATTAACTCTTATCTTTATTAATTATAAAGCTTCTATTTATATTTTTATTGATAAGATACTTATATAATAATACTACTTTTATTTATATTTAATTAGATACCCTTATTACCTTTAAGGGTTTAATAGATAACTTATACTTATAAGTAATATTACTTATATAATAGAAATAATATTAATATTTAATATTTATATTAAGAGACTTTTCTTATATATTATAAGATTAAAGTATTACTTAATAACCTTAAGTTATTTATAACTCTACTACTATTTTATTTTTATTAATTTTAGATTAAATATTTTATCTTTATTTTTATTCTTCTACTCTAGCTATTATTACCTAGAATCTATTATAGTTTAAGCTATTATTAAGAAGGAAGAAAAATTCCTTTTTATTAAAGAATCTTATAAAGTTTAAGAATTTAAAGATTAATAGTCCTAGTCCTAGCTTTAAACTACTTAATTATCTAGCTTAGTCTTAACTTAGAAAAAGTTATTTATATCTTAATCCCTAGTATAAATTTAAGATTTATTAGTTCTTAACCTACTTTAAAAGGAGGTATCTAATCTAACTTAAAAGGAGTTACTTAATTTAACTTAAAAGGAGTTACTTAATCTACCTTAAAAGGAGGTTCTTAGCCTAACTTAAAAGGAGTTACTCTACCTTAATTTAACTTAACCTAAGTTAAATTTAATTTAATCTAAGTTACCCTAGTTTTTATCCTAAGTCTTAAGTTAAGTATTAAACTTACTTATACTTATATTAAATCTAGAAGAAGACCTTTTTAATTAAATTAACTAAGCCTATTAAAAAAGTTATAATCTTAAAATTAAATATTAAAGTCCCTTATCCCATTAAATATTTAGTTAAAGACGTACCTAATAAATATAAAAACCCCTAATCTACCTAGATTTTTATAAAATTAGAGCTTATATATTTAATTATATTAACTAGTTTAAAGATATAAAAGTATTTAATATTACCTTTAATAAAACTAATTATTATTTTAAGATTTAGAAATTTTAATCCCTTTATCTAATTATAAGGAATCTTAATTCCTTTATTTAAAGAAAAGTCTTTACCTTATCTTAATCTAAAAAACCTAGTACTTATAAAGGTAATTATAACCTAGCCTTATAAAAGATAGAAAAGGAATTTTATCTTACTACTATTACTATTTAAGAAGACTTAGAAGCTTATTAATAAAGTAAAAATATTAATCTTACTATTAAGCTTCTTTAATATTATTATAAGTTCCTAGATACCTTTTTAAAGAAAAATATTAATACTTTATTAAAGTATTACTCTTATAACTATACTATTAACTAAAAAGAAGGTACCTAGCCTCTAGCTACTACCTTATATAGTATAAGTTATAATAAAATTAATAAACTCTATTAATACTTTAATAATAACTTTATTAAGGGCTTTATCTAAGCTAGTAAATCCTAGTTTATATCCTTTATCTTATTTATTAAGAAGCTTAATAGAGGCCTCCGCTTTTATATTAATTATTATAATTTAAATATTATTATAATTAAGAACTACTATCCCTTACCCCTTATTATTAAAACCCTAGATTACTTAAGTTATACTAAGGTATTTATTAAGCTAGATATTATATTAGCTTTTAATTACCTCTAGATTTATAAAGGAGATAAAGAACTTATAACCTTTTATATTTAATTTAAATTATTTAAGTACTTTATTATACCTTTTAGACTTTATAATAGTCCTACCTTATTCTAGTATTATATTAATAATATACTCTAAGAATATTTTAATAATTTTTATACTACCTATCTAGATAATATTCTAATTTATAGTAAAATAGAGGTAGAATATAAAATTTATATTAAGTATATCCTTTAAAAGTTAAGGGTTATAGGACTTTAAGTAGATATTATTAAATATAAATTTTATATTTAATAGGTCCCCTACCTAGGCCTAATTATTACTATTAAAGGAATTAAGATAGACCTATTTAAAGTTAATACTATTATTAATTAGCTAACTCTAATTAATATTAAAGATATTTAAAATTACCTTAATTTTATAAACTTTTATAAGAGGTTTATTTATAGTTATAATAGAATAGTTATATTATTTATTAACCTAATATATAAGGATATACCCTTCCTCTAGAATAATAATTATTAGAATACCTTTAATATCTTAAAGAAAGCTTTTACCTCTAATATTATCCTCTATTATTATAATCTTAATAGAAAGATTATAATAGAAATTAATACCTTTAACTTTATATTATATAATATCTTATCTTAGTATAATAATAATAATTTACTCTACCTTATAATTTACTTTTCTAAGAAGTATAATTATTATTTATACCTTTTAAAAGTAATATCTTAAGTTAGAAGGTTTATCTAAACCTATTAAAGTAATTATTAATTATAAAAACTTCAAGTACTTTATATTAATTAAAGAACTTAATTATTATTAAGCTTATTAAAGTAAATTCCTATCTTAATTTAATTATTAAATTATTTACTATCCTAGTAAAGTAGGAGCTAAATTTAATTCCCTTACCTATTATTTAAGAGACCTCTTTAAAAAGGGAGATACTTTTAACTTATATTATTAATATTAATATTAAATTATATTAAAGAAGTATATCTTAGATTTAAAGATAATTAAATTATAATATTATAATATTTAATTTAATTTAATAGAGCTTTATTTAGAAACCCCCTTACCTTACTACCCTATTACCCTAGCTCTTATAAATATAAAATCTAAGCTATAACTTAAAGTTATAAATTATAAACCTTAACTTAATTTAAAAGTAATTAATTTTAAAGAAGACCCCTAAGATACTTTAATTTAAACCTTATAAGATTAAGCTTAGAGTAATAACTAGTTTACCCCCCTTATCCTTAAAGCCCTCTAGAGTAGAACTCGCTATTATAATAAAATTTAGTTAGTTAAATATATAAAATAAGATAATTCTTTATATTTTTAAGATAAAAGATATATTTTAAACTTAATTTATTTTTATTTATAAATTATTTAGCTTACTTATAATAGTATTCTAGGTAGATATATTAAAAGAATTAATTATTATAAGCTAGTTAATAGAGTATATTAATAGGCCGGCGACGAGATCTACCTATACGTAGTACCGGCTACGAACCTTCTAGTATCTCGGTACTAGGAGAGCTGAGAGATCTTACGGTATTTTAGAAGCACCGTCTAGGGTTACCTAGTTATTACGGAATCGACACGTAGGTAGAGTATAGTAATAACGAGAATAGGAACGCTAACGCGATAGAAAAACAGAGAAGATAGAAGGAGAACTCTTAGAAGATTACGGTAAAAGATATAACGCGATAGAATATATAGATATAGATAAAAAATATATATTATATAAATACCCTTCTACCTCTCCCTAATATAGCCTCCGCTTCCCTACGTGTATTATAAACGCGATATACTAGTAATACCAGTAATACTAGTATAAGACGATAGAAATACTACCGATATAAAACCTCTATAATATTACAGGATATATATGGTACTTCTATACCTATACCCGCTATAAGGTCTCTTACGAGGCCACGTCCCTATACTCCAGCCGATTCCGCTCCGCGCGGTCTAGGTAGCTTAAGTCTACCTACCTTAGGGCAGTTATAATATATATAGATAATGATAGTATAATAAAAAGATAGTAATACTATAGAGCTAGCCCTTCCTTCCTCTTGATAATCGAGCGTAAGCCAGATAGTACACCGGGTATATACTACCGCTATTACTGCCGTACGGCGGCGAGGATACTCCAGTCCCCTTCCTAGGTAGTCCTTGCGGTACGGCTGTAGGTAGTGGGTACCTAACCCGAAATAGGACGTAGGTATTAGACTCCTCACCTAATAGCCTGTAAGCGCGATAGGGCCGCCGGTCTAGTTAGCTAATAGTACCTATCATCTTCTACACGTATATACCTCAATAGTAGCGGCCGATATAACCGCGGCAAATATACCGGGTATCCGCTACCTTACTACTATACGGCGGGGGGATGCTTAGCCGTACCTAGGTAGTCCCTACGGTATAGTAGTAGGTAGTAGAGGCCCAACCCGTATAGAGATACGTGGATATTAGCCTTCCCACCTAATGGTCTATAAGTACGCCAGGGCCGCTGGCCTCCTTACCTAGCAGTACCTAGCACCGATAGACTAGTAGGTAAGTACTAGTTCTATCACCTCCCTTTACGTACACACCCTCCCCGTTACGGACGTTATAACCGGGACTATAAGGAATTATCCGCTATAAGGATTCATCCGTTACGCTAAACGGATCAGATTAAAAATAGCCGGTAGAGATAGAAAAGAGAAAGGGGCTAGGCCCTAGACAAGGAAAAGAAGTTTCACCTGTAGACGAAACTTTGGTGCAATAGGTAGTAAACCCGACCCCTCTACTACCTCCCTAGTAGTAGGCCTGCTAGGGGGGGGAGGGAAGGAGCTATAAATGGTTAAGAGAACCGTAATTATCAGGTGGAGTTTTTATCCTTATAGCAGGGTTTCTCCCCGAATAACATGTACGTAATACGTACCCCCGAATAGCCTACCCTTATTAGCTTTTTAGCTAGTATAGGAGTATAATTAATCAATTAATTAATTAGAGTATACTAATAATTAAACTTATATTATTTTATTAAGTAATTTATTTATAATTATTATATTTATACCTATTCTAAGCCTTTTAAATAGAAGCTTTAAAGCTAGCTTTATCCCTTATTTATCCCTAAGTATTAATAGTATAATATTTTTATAAATTATATAAGTCCTCTTCTACCTAGTACCTTTATAAAAAAAAATTATTATATCTTTATTTTTATTAATTATCTTATTAAGATAAGATACTTTATCCCTACTACTTTTATAAAGGTAGAAGAAGCTTTTTATACCTTTTATACTAATATTTTTAAACTTTATAAAATACTTAAATATTTTATATTTAATTAAGGTATATAATTTACCTTTAATATTTAGGAATATCTTTATTAAATCCTTAAGATAGATATTAGACTATTAATTAGTTACTATCCTTAAATTAATAGCTAGATAGAACGGGTTAATACTATTATAAAATATTACCTCTAAGCCTTTATAAATTATATATAAGATAACTAAGTATTATAATTACTAGGAGCTAAGCTTACCTTAAATAATATCCCTTTTATAATTATACTTATATTACCTTTTATAATTAATTTAAGATAAAACCCTTACCTTAGTTTTAAACTACCCCTTTTATTACCCCCTTACCTTACTACTTAATCTAGGGTAAAGCTAATAAATATTAAAGAGTTTATTAAGAAACTTAAGGATATTATTAATTACTTTTAAAAAGAAATATTAATTATTTAAGCTATTTATAAATCTTTAATTAATTAAAAGTACTATCTTTACTCTTATTACTTCCTAAGAGATTTAGTTTAATTATATATTAAGAATCTAAATATTACTTACCTTATAATTAAGCTAGATAATTATAATATAAGTCCCTTTCCTATTAAATATATTTTTAATAACCCCTTAATTATTAAATTTAACCTTCTTAAGTTTATAAAGATTTATTTAATCTTTTATATTAATCTCTTATAATATATAACCTAGGATCCCCTACTTAGATAATACTAGAAACCCTACGCCCTTATTATTATTAAAGATAGTAAGCGTAGCTAGTATATTAATAGTATATTAAATTCTAAGCTTAATTAATATTTCTAGCTACTACTTCTTAAGTATTTTATTAACTAGGAGTCTTATATCTTTATATAAGAACTATTTAACTTCTTTAAAAACTATTAATAAGCTATTAATAAGTTCTACTAAGTTAACTTATTAGCTACTAAGCCTTATATTCTACCTTATTAGGTTCTTTATTATTAATACTTTAACCCTAAGCTTTAATCTACGCTTAATCCCTTATTAAATTTAAGTTATTTTAAGTTAAATTAAGTTAGCTTAATTATTTAATCTTTATTAAACTATCTTTAACCTTCCTAAGTTAAATTAAAATAGTCTTAAACTTTAATACCTACTTTATTTATCTTAAGTTAAGTTAAGATAGTTTTAGACTCTAGTCTTATTAACCCTCTTAAATTAAATCAAGATAATCTTAGACTTTAGTACCTACTTTACCTATCTTAAGTCAAGTTAAGATAACTTTAAACTCTAATTCTATTAACCTTCTTAAGTTAGATTAAGATAGTTTTAGACTTTAATACCTACCTTACTTATCTTAAGTTAAATTAAGATAGCTTTAAACTTTAATCTTATCCTCTTTTATCCTAAGTTAAGCTAAGATAGCTTTAGACTTTAATCTTATTATCTACCCTCTTAAGTTAGATTAAAATAGTTTTAAACTCTAGCTTCTATCTTTTATTATCCTAAGTTAGGTTAAAATAGCCTTAAACTCTAGTTCTACCCTTTATCCTCTTAAGTTAGATTATACTAGTCTTAGACTCTAATTTTCTACTAATACCCCATTTAATTAGATTTATAATAGACTTAAAAGTTATCCTTTAAGAACTTTATCCTTTATTCTTTTATATCCTTACCTTTACTTTTATTCTATTATACCTACTAATACTTTATAAGAGTTTAGCCTTTAAAAGGGGAGCTACTATTATAGTATAAGATTAACTTAAGTTAGGCTAAGTTAGCCTAACCTAGCTATTTAGCTTAATTAGTTTATTAAATCCTTTTAAATTTAGTAAATCCCTTTTTATTTAAAGTTAGATATACTTTCTTAGTTAGATTAGATTCTTAGTATTTTAATTTCTATTTTATATTCTTATTTTACTATCTTTCCTACTTTATCTTTTATCTTATATATTAGATTAGACCCTACTAGTTATAATAATATATTAAGTAGCCTTATCTAACTATTAAGTAGTTATCCTAACCTTATTTTATATTAAAATCCTATTATAACCGCCTTAAGGAAGATAAACTATAATATCCTATTAATATAATAAGTATTTATATTTAATAGCTAGATCTTAAATAATAAGATAAGGGTACTTATAACTACCCTACCTTTATAGAAGTTACCCGCGTTATAATAACTCTTAATAACACTATAAGAAGCCGTATTAAGTAGGATATCTATATTAAAACTATTAAAGGGGGCCTTATATTAATCCCTAATTAATATCTATCTTATATAACCCTCTAATATCTACTTCTATTTCTATTTAATAAATAATTATAGTATAACCGCCTCCTATTAGCCGGCTATTAGCTTCTAGGTAATTATCTACTATATATATCGCGATAGAACTATATTACTAGTACGCTTACCTAGTATACCTTAATTAGTAGTAATAATAAACTAGAGTAGGAAGAGGGTAACGACCTTAAGTAGGAACCTAACTAGAATATTAGTAGTAATAAGTATATACCTTAAGGTTATAATAGGTCTTAGTAAGTAATAAGATATTAATTTTATATAAAATAGATATAAGTAAGATTATTTAATATATTTTCCTAGTTATTTTCTAGACCTAAATCCGCTTAGTTATAAATAGTTCTAAATAATTTAAATCTAATTTAAATCTTATTTAAATAATTAGTTAATTTATATCTAGATTCAGCCTAATTTCTTTAATTATACTATTAATAGTAGATATCTATTTAACTACTAGGTTATTAATATCTAGATATTAATAGAGCTTAATAACTTAAATTAATATTATTAGAATTAATAGACTATTTAAGCGGACTACTACTCTAGCCTTATAAATAGACTTAGTACTAATCTAGATATCTTACTTAAAGATATTAATAGTAAGGTAACTATCCTCTTATTAATAATACTAGGAAGCCTATATACTATAAAAGTAAAAATATAAGATACTATAATAATAGTTTAAAAAAGGGGTAAACCTAAATTTTTTATTACTTTTATATATAATCTTAAATAGCCTAATATTTAAAGCTTACTAATATCTAGTTAGATATTAGAGTACTATTATAACCTAATTACCTATATCTTTAATTAGAAGCTCTAGGAGCTAATAATAGACCTCCTTAAGTAATACGTCCTTATTATTTATATAGCCTACTATTATATTATTAAGTTTTAGAAGCGAGGTCTCTTATATACTTATATTCTCCTTATTATATAAGAAGAGGATTAGATCTAAATAGTTAGTAGTATTAATAGTATTATTTAAGTATTTATCCCCCCTTAATAGGATAATAATACGCTATATAAGTTAATCCTATAATATATAGTTTATAATTATTATACTAGTATCCCTAGTAATAGATATTTTAGTTAGGAGAAAAATTATTATAGTAAGGCTTTTTTAAAGGATTTTTACTAAGAGACATCTTTTATACCTAATAGGAGTTATCCTTTTTATAAGCGTCTAGTTAGCCCTACTAAACTTAATTCCTCTATTAATAATAGGTAGGTTATTCCTTATAACCCGTACCTATTAAAGAAATATAGTACCTATATTAATATTAAGATCTATAACTCTATTAAGTCTTTTTTCTATCTATATAAATATATTTATAAGGGACCTAATTAGGCTAATATCTCCCTTACTAAGAATTATATATATAATAATAATAATCCTACTCCTAATAGCTAGTTATAATAGTAAGAGGAGTTAGTAGATAAGATTATAAAGTTCTAGTCCGCTTACTAAATTAGGTCTATTAAAGCTATCTAGAAGATACTCTTATTTAGTATAAGTATTATAAAGCCTTATATAAAGTATTTATAAATCTACCTTCTAAATTAATAGTATACCCTTTTTAAGCCGGCTAATAACTAGGCTACTAATAAGGCCGCTAAATAAAAGCTAATAAATAGTAATAAGCTCTATAAGACTATATTAATAGAGTTTTTTAATATAAACTATCTCGTTAAAGAAGCTTATAATAATAGTTAGCTATTACCTTTTCTAAAATAGAACGGGAAATATCCTACTATTATAAGGGATCCGCTTAACTATCTATACGCGGATTTTCCTAAGGTCTTTACATAGAATAAAAGAAATAAATATTAAAAAATATATAAAAGGGGAGAGACTCTTAGGCGTATTAATTTTATTAATCCTAAAATTAAGGATCTCTACTATTACTAACTACTTCTCTATTATATTAAAGGGGCTATATTATTTAATAACCTCTAGATAATAGACGGCTAGTTAATAGAATAGAAGGAGGCTTATATAAAGCTTAGGTTAACTAAAAATAATAGATATACTAAAAAGATCCTTAATAAGGGAAAGGATTTTTAGGGAGGTTATAAGCTATATAATCTCTTTATATTAATATTAATTAAACTTTAACCTACTAATACCCTTACCTTATAAAATAAGTATAAGGAGTATATCTTAAATAACTACTTATACTTCCTATAATAGGATTTTTTAATACTTTAGATACTAGTTAATTATTAAAAGTAATAGTTATTTATAGAATAGTACGCCCTTTACCTAATTAATAGCTAATTAGAATATTAATTAACCCTTAAATATACTAAGGATCTAGTCTAATATAGCCTACCTATTCTAATTATTTTATTTAATAATTTTAATAATATTCTAAATAGACTTTTACGGGAAGAAATATCTTACTAAATTACCCCTAATAAGGTTAAGGTCTTATAAAACAGGTTAAATACTAATTAATACTACGCTATTAATTAGATTATCACCGCTATTAATACTAATATAGATAATAAGTTTAGTACTCCAGGTATACTATTATTCCTTAATAGTACTAGGGGGACTAGTAAGATAATAGTATAAAATACTATTATATAGAGGCTATATTCCTAGTAAAAGGTTACTCTAGTAGTAGCGTCTTCTAGTATTATATTAACGCTATTATAGAGAGGTTAGACTACTTACTTATAGTTTAAGATACCCCTAGACTCTAATACTACCTCCTTATATAGGATTAAGAAGGGTATAAATCTTACTAAGCTAATTAAGTAAGCTTATATTATCTTTTAAGATAAGTCTCTTATATAGAGTTAATATAATATAGAAGCTATTAGTTATAGCCTTTAAGATATCTATAATAATAACTAGGCTTATTTTAGGGGTAAGGTAGTCTACTTTTATAGTAACTTCTAATAAACCCTCCTAGTTATTCTAGGAGGATTTAGTAGCTAGGTTATTAAGGCGTATCTTTAAAAGGCCTATTTCTAGAATAAGGTTATATATTTAAATCTTACTATTAATAAGCGACTTAATAATCCTAACCTAATAGACGTTATATATTATAAAATAGGACTAATTATAAGTAATCTCCTTACTATTAATAATAGTATTAATATCTAGAAAAGCCCTACTACTAATAAAGATATATTATATTAGAATTATAGTTATACCCCTAGAAATACTATTAATAATTTAGTTAAGAATATCTATATTAATATTAGGTTAAATATTTCTTTAAGGGATTATCTATTAGAATAGGCTATTCTTACTATTACTAATAAAGATATTATTAGTATTAATACTAAAATAATATTATATATCCCTAGTAATATAATAATATACTAGAGTATTAACTATATTATATTAGAAGAAGATAATAAACTCTTTCCTTCTAAGTACTTTTATAGGTTTTATAAACCCTTCCTACTATCTTATAAGCTATATATTAAGCTAGGCGTACTAGTTATACTATTAAGGAACCTTAATCTACTATATTTATATAATAGGGCCTAATTATAAGTAATAAGATATAGTAAATATATCTTTAAGGGGGAGATTATAAGTACTACTTATAATAGCGAGAAGGTAATACTATTTAAGATACTATTATAATCTAAGGAAAATAATAGGTAGATTCCTACCCCCTTTATTTATAAATAATACTCTATCTAGTTAGTATTTATTATAACTATTAATAAATTATAAGGCTAATTAATAAAGTATATAAGTATTAACTTATAAACTAGGCCTACTTTTAATTATAATTAGCTATATATAACTCTATTATAAGTAATAAGATAGGATAACCTCTATATTATTAGGCTTAAAACTCCTAAATATATATCTAGTTAAATAATAAGGAATATTATATATAAGTAGGTACTATTAGATAATAGGTAGACTAGGAATATAACTCCTAATATATTAATTATAACTAATTATTAATACCTAGATCCTATTAATAGTTACTTAGTAGCCTATTAGAATACTAATAAAGATATTAGAAGTATAAAAATAGCCTAATATTATACTTAGTTATATAGTTATATCTTTATATTAAATTATAATATTAGACTTTCTAATAATAAAAATAAGCTATTCTCCTATTTAATTTATTAAATATAGCTAGTTAAACTTTAAAGGGCTAGATTAATATTAGATTATAGTAACTCTTATATATAATAGATTCCTCTTTATTAATATAATAAACCTAGTAGAACTATTAATAGTTATTATAAGAGTATAAAAGATATATTATAATATAAGGGATATAAGGATTTAAGAATAATATTAAATAGTCTAGTAGTATAGAAGTTATTAATAGAATAGAATATTACTATACTAGATATCTTATAATTAGTTAGGTACTTAGTAGATACTATTAGTCTTTTAATACTTCTATCTTAATAATAATAATATCTTTTCTTAATAATAATTAATATAATAAGTTATCTAATAATAGTATACTTAATTATACCTTATTAGTTCTAAATAGTAATATTATACTAGAGTTATAATATAAGTAGGCCTAATAAATATTTATTAATACTCTAGTACTAGATAACTATTATAAATAATCCCTTAGATTTAAAATTAATATTTTTAGTAATATTTACCTTATAACTCTTATAATACTTAATAAGGGCCGGCGACGAGATCTACCTATACGTGGTACCAGCTACGAACCTTCTAGTATCTCGGTACTAGGAGAGCTAAGAGATCTTACAGTATTTTAGAAGTACCGTCTAGGGTTACCTAGTTATTATAGAATCGACACGCAGGTAGAGTATAGTAATAACGAGAATAGGAACGCTAACGCGATAGAAAAATAGAGAAGATAGAAGGAGAACTCTTAGAAGATTATAGTAAAAGATATAACGCGATAGAATATATAGATATAGATAAAAAATATATATTATATAAATACCCTTCTACCTCTCCCTAATATAGCCTCCGCTTCCCTACGCGTATTATAAACGCGATATACTAGTAATACCAGTAATACTAGTATAAGACGATAGAAATACTACTAATATAAAACCTTTATAATATTATAAGATATATATAGTACTTCTATACCTATACCTACTACAGGGTCTCTTATAAGGCCACGTCCTTATACTCCAGCCGATTCTACTCCGCGCGGTCTAGGTAGCCTAAGTCTACCTACCTTAAGGCAGTTATAGTATATATAGATAATAATAGTATAATAAAAAGATAGTAATACTATAGAGCTAGCCCTTCCTTCCTCTTAATAATCGAGCGTAAGCTAGATAGTATACTGGGTATATACTACCGCTATTACTACCGTATAGCGGCGAGGATACTCCAGTCCCCTTCCTAGGTAGTCCTTATAGTACGGCTATAGGTAGTTAGTACCTAACCTGAAACAGGATATAGGTATTAGACTCCTCACCTAATAGCCTGTAAGCGCGATAGGGCCGCCGGTCTAGTTAGCTAATAGTACCTATTATCTTCTACACGTATATACCTTAATAGTAGCGGCCGATATAACCGCGGTAAATATACCGGGTATCTACTACCTTACTACTATACGGCGGGGGGATACTTAGCCGTACCTAGGTAGTCCCTATAGTATAATAGTAGGTAGTAGAGGCCTAACCCGTATAGAGATACGTGGATATTAGCCTTCCTACCTAATAGTTTATAAGCACGCCAGGGCCGCTGGCCTCCTTACCTAGCAGTACCTAGTACCGATAGACTAGTAGGTAAGTACTAGTTCTATCACCTCCCTTTACGTATATACCCTCCCCGTTATAGATACTATAACCGGGACTATAAGGAATTATCTATTATAAGGATTTATCTATTACGCTAAATAGATTAGATTAAGAATAACTAGTAGAGATAGAAAAGAGAAAGGGGCTAGGCCCTAGACAAGGAAAAGGAGTTTTACTTATAGATGAAACTTTAGTGTAATAGGCAGTAAACCTGACCCCTCTACTACCTCCCTAGTAGTAGGCCTGCTAGGGGGGGAGGGAAGGAGCTATAAATGGTTAAGAGAACCGTAATTATCAGGTGGAGTTTTTATCCTTGTAGTAGGGTTTCTCCCCGAATAACATGTACGTAATACGTACCCCCGAATAGCCTACCCTTATTAGCTTTTTAGCTAGTATAGGAGTATAATTAATTAATACTTAATAAGGGTCTTTATATCTATAAAAGTTTATATATATATTTATTATATTTAGACTTAAATTTACCTTATAACTACTATTACTTATTAAGGAATAAAAGAATTATACCTTTAAGTATACTTTTCCTATATAAAAATCTTGAATTTTTATAGGTATTTTCTAGTAATTATATAAATATATATATTTTTAATAAATATTATTAATTTATATACTTTTATAATTAAGAAATTATAATTTTTACGCGTATATAATAATAAAGTATCTAAATTTAAAGTTTTATTCTATAAATATTATTTATTAAAATCTTTATAAAGATACTTTTATTACGCGCGTTATTATAATAAAATTAATAAAGTTCGTATTTTATAATATTCTTTTAAAGAAAGATATAAGCGAATAGAGTTAGTATTAATTACGCGAGGACTATTAAGTTATACGATTAATATTTCTATTCTACCCTTCGCTTTAAGGGTTCTATACTAATAGAATACTAGATTATTCTTTAAAATAAGGAGTAGATTATATATATACTTACTCTAGATACTAAGTAAATATAGAGACAAGTACTTTAGATAGAGGAGAATTAGAGAGGGTACAGGTTGTAATAGTAATGAAGACTATTTACTACTTGGTAGTAGCGAGTATATACGAACTAAGAGATATATAGTTTAATGATCTTATTGTTAAGCAAGGTACGACCTAAGATACAGGACGGTTTCTTTGTCTGACAAGAAAGAGACATATCATTCATCGTGTTCTAGCCCTTTACAATCTTGTTTATAGCGTCAATCACGCCCTCGGTGGCCGTTAAGTGGGGGCAGTGTCCCGTAGTCAGCTCAAAGGTTTGCACCGGGCGTCCCGTCTTCTTCATGCCTTCGACAAAGCTCTTCTGATAGTCCAACGGCACCGTCATGTCCGCCGTGGTGTGAATGTACGCTACGGGAATCTCGCGCCACGCGGCGTGCTTGATGGGCAGATACATTCCCTTGCCGTTCCAGCGCACCAGCGTGGCCAGGTACCGGTCGATCTCGTCGTCGGCGACCGCGCTGGGGCCGACCAGCAGCGTTTTGGGGTCGTTGTTCAGGCACGTATCGTCCTCAGCAAAGTTGAACGCGATGGGTATCAGGTCCATATGGCCGAATTCCTTGACCTTATCCATCATCCCCGTTCCCTCCGGCACCGCGAACGCCGCCAGGTAGACCAGGTGCGAGACGCCTCCAGGAAGGTTCTGCGCGGCCCGGCTCGCGCGGCCGAGGCCGACGAGCGCGTCGCTCCCGACCTGTCCACCGTACGAATGCATGATGCCCACGACGGTGTGCCCGGCCCGTACGAGACTCGAGACGTAGGCGCGGACGAGGTTGGAGTCGGTGTATAGGTCGGCGTTAGGGGGACGGGCCTGGCTCACATGTTAGTCGGCAGGGGATGAGGGGGCTTCGTTGAATCGAGGTCGAGGAGTGTGCGCGGGCATACCTGGTTTGTGGATGGAAGACGTGGGCAGTGAACTTCATAACCAGCTTTCTCGAGAGCCACGACGAGCTTTTCGTAGCTCTCGGGGACGTGCCAGCCACCGTGAATGATGACGAGGGTGGGTTTGACGGTGGGTTTGACGGCGGACATGACTTCTTCTTCTTCTTCTTCTTCTTCTGTGTTCGGAGTGCGCACGCACGGAACTTGGTGATGTTAAAGGGAATTGATGCCGACGGACCTCTAGCTTGAAGAATTCATCGAAGGTTTACAAACAGCGGTAGAAGCGAGGAGGGCACTATTCAGCAGTGAAGAGGTTGTTAAGGCTACTTCAACGCCCGCCTGCCGGCGCGGTAGCAGCGATCGGTGCGATACGGCAGCAGGGTTTGAAGACATTCGCGGTCGAAGGATCGATTGGTTTGAGATGATTGGCCATCTCGTACTACTACGGTGATACGACGCAGTAGTGCGTTGATAATACTATTACAAAATCCTGCACAGTGCTGCATCCTCCGCCGCAGGATGTCTTTCATGCTGCCACTGTGGTGGAGTTTCAGCTCCCACCGATCTAGACATAGATTAGGAATTACTGCCGAACATTTATGTACACCACCTTCATTCAATCCTTAATCGATACCCTATTGGTTAGCTAGTGGTCCGTGCCGCCTCCGTGCCGCCGAGCTGAGTTTTTTCTGGTTTCAGTCGCTTTTCCTTCCCAGGCAGGGATATTTATTGGCCAACTCGTCGACAGGTTTAACAGCGCATTCAAAAGCGATGCAGACGTTTGCGAAATGGCTTGCATGTGATTTAGTGCCGGACATACTTTTTCGTCCCTTTCGAGAGGACTCCCCCGGCCCTTGTTGAACCATGCGTATATGTAATCATATAATACTACAGGGTGTATTAGAAGATAAGTTGCTATAGCAAACAATAAACCTATTAAAAATAATATAGATACTATACGATTTTTACTTATTATCATAGATATACCAGATGTTATAGAAATTAAAGAAATAAAACCTAAAATCTCACCTCTATATCTACTAGTAAAAGTTTTATATACTACATATAAAGTATTCATTCCATTATAATAATTAAATAAAAATTACTATCTTACTAAGTTTAACTGTGCCCTACTATATCACCATGTCGCAGCTTACTTGGCGAGGGCTGTGCCTTACTATATCGCCATGTCGTAGCTTGCTGTAAACCTTCCACATCAATCTCCTGCACGAGAGGTGACTTCTTATTCCAGATACCTGATGATCAAGATAAAGCATAAGGATTGCCGTGTTCACTTCAGCCCAGTGGCGCGCTGATAATCATCCGGCTTCTTAACTCGTGGTTTCTCTTTTCTCATTTTTACTCCCCAGACCGCCCTGGAATCTTATTCACGAAGTGTATTCACTAACCACTGCCATTTGTCTTCCTTCACGTTTCCTCTCTCTCTTTGAGAGAATCATTATTGAGCATCGCTATCATGTCGACCGCTGGCGAGGTCCCCACGCATCACCCAAACGCGGTCAGCCCAGGCTACTTCACCTATGACATCGTGGCCAGCATCCTCACTTTCGTTGCGGCCGTGTGTGTCACGCTGCGCTTCGTCCACCGCGGTCGCACCAGCGACTACAGGTGGGACGACTGGGCCGTCCTCGCGTCACTCCTCTTTGACGTGGGCGTACTGATCGGTACCCTCTTGATCTCGGCGCCCTCGATCAGCGGCGCGGGCTACCACATCACCACCTATACCGTCCCCGAGCTCAACAACTACCTCAAGATCGCGCTCGCGTCCAATGTCCTGTACAACGTGAGCGTCGCCTTCTCCAAGGCCTCCATCCTGCTCTTTTACCGCCGCATCTTTTCCATTGACCACCAGTTCCTGCTCTTCATGCGCATCATGGGCGTCTTGATCGTGGGCAATTGCCTGGCCGCCGCCTTCGGCCTCATCTTTTCTGATAACCCCGTCCAGGCTCAGTGGAATGTCGGCATGAAATACACCACCTTCTAGGACCGGGCGTTCTGGACCACCATGGCCGTTATCAACATTGTCCTGGATGTCATGATCCTGGGCATTGCTCAGTTCAAGGTGTGGAAGCTGCGTATGTCCGCGCGACGCAAGTTACTGATCTCTTTGGTCTTCTTACTCGGAGCCTTGTAAGTGTAACCTTGCGCAGTCGCTATATAGTAAGGTCGACGCGCTAACGTTCAAATTTAGTACGATTGTTACTAGCATTTTACGCATCATCTATCTTCTGACGGTCGATATAGCCGACCTTACTTGTAAGTCGTACCGGATACCCTCCCTATACAGGTCATATACTGCGCATACTAAGCCGTTCCAGACACTCTCACCACCGCAGGCATCTGGACTAACGTGGAGATGAATTTGTCCATCATATGCGCCTGCGTCCCCGTTATCTACAGCTACTTGCGCGTCAAGAAGGTAGACCGACGGACTACGAGAGCAAAAAGTACCTTGGTCACCATTGGAAGCGCCCCGGCCAAGTTCAAAGGTAGTCACAAGAGGAGCCAATATCTTGACACTGAGGTTGGATTGTCCGAATCCGCCTACCAAACCATTGTCGAGACGGACGGGGAGACGCACAGCATGGAGCCCCTGGCTCCGATCCACATTCGAAAGGAATATCAGGTCAGCTAGGCTTCTGCTTCTTTTCACATCGGCATGGTCATCAAAATCACGAGGGTACAGATGACCACGCGCCAGACGACATGTAAATCTTATTAATATTAGCAGAAAATTCCATATTAGTATTCATGTTAGATGTGACTTCGCGAAACCCTATGCGCGGAAAAGGCGTATGCAAGTAATACTAGTACGATTAGTTAACCTAAGGGCATATTTACGGTCTAGGTGACGGTATATTTATAGGAGTGAAATAGAAGGTTAGCTGCTTTATTTTACAACTCTATCTGTAATATATAAACTGTAATAGTATTACAGGCTAGGTTTTAGCTAAGTAACTATAAAGAATTTACGTGCCTTAATTCTTAGACGTATTAAGATAAGTAAAGCCCCTTTAAGTTTACTATTTTTACTAAACCCCTTTAGATTAATATTATACTAACTTCGCTATATATATCTAAGTTTATTTAATATATTAAATATTAATAATATTATATTTAAAGGATAATATTATAATATTATAAACTTTAGTTATAAAAACTTATTATTATAAAATATTATATATTTATATTATATTAATATAAATTAATTTATATAAGTTAATTATAAGATTATTTAAATAAATCTTTTTATTATTATTATTTAATTTATACTATTAATAATTATTATTTATTTTATACTTTAATATTATATTAATATAAATTAACTTATATAAGTTAATTATATAATTATTTAAATAAGTAAAAAATTTAGAAAAAATTAAATTATTTTATTATTATTATCTTATATTATAATATTAAATCTTATTTAAATCTTATTTAAATTTAATATATATTTAACTTTAAATTAACTTAATTATATATAATTTTTTTAAAAATAATATTATTTATTATTTATTTATTATATTAATTTCTTTTTTTTAAAAAAAAATTTAATTAAATTAAGAAAAAGATTAGAATTAAAATTAAAATTAAATTAAAATTAAATTGAAATTTCTATAAATTATAAATTATAAATCTTTTAATTTTAATTTTTTAATTTTTAATATTTATTATAAAATTTTAATTAATTAAATTTTTATATAATTTAAAGTTTAATTTTTAAATATTTTATTATTATTTTTAAATTTATATTTAACTTAATTTCAATTTTAAATTTAGTTTTATAATATTTTAACTTTTATTTAATAAATATATTAATATTATTATTTTAAATATATTATATAATTATAAGTTTATATTATTTAATTAATATTTTTATACAAGTATTTCTTTATTATATTAATTTAATTTAAGTGTTTTAATAATATAAAATATTTTATAATTATTTTTAAATTCTCTTAATAAAAATAATTAATTAATAATTTATAATATTAATAACTTTATAGAATTTTTTAATAATTTTAATAATAATTATATATAAAGAATTTAAATCTTGAAATATAATAAGAAAATAGTAAAAAGATTATTAAATTTATCTTTTTTATATATATATAAATTATTAGGAATATTATAAAGTAAGTTATATAATTACTATTAACTAGAATTAATAAGTTAAGAAAGGAAGGTATATATAAATATATATTAAGGTTTCATATATATATAATACTAGCGTAGATACTAGTATTAGATTATATAACCTAGGTTAGATTACCTTATCTAGTCTAAATTCTAGCCTAGATTCTAGCTAAGAATCTAGACTAGATTATATTATATTAGATCCTAATATTACTCCCTTTTAAATCACGCTCTATAATGTCCTTATTACTTCGATATAGATCTTATCTTGGCATGTGGCGTGATCTAGGCGCCTCCGGATGTTCCCTGTGAAATTTCTGTACTATTTCCGAAGCGTTCTGAAAGTCTGTGGCCGGCCACCATTGACGAGAGTCCTCGTAGCCTACCCATTTAGCTCTATACTACAGCTGGTTTCTATGTTTTCTGGATTCCAGTATTTCTTCTACCTCCCATTCCTCCTCGTCGTCGACTACTATCGGTGGCGGAGCTTCGTTTTCTTGTCCGGGTAGTGGATTGTTCGGGTCCTTTCGCAGCAGGTTGACATGGAACGTTCGATGGACAGCCATAATATTTGGCAGGTTAAGTACGCATGATGATCCATGCTTTGCCGTTATGCGGAACGGTCCTATCATTTTGTCGTCAAGCTTTTTACTGGGTCGATCTGTTCGAAGGTTCTTTGAGTTTAGCCAAACATCATCACCTACTTCGAACGATACAAATTGCCGTTTTCTGTTCGCAGCTACTGTCATTACTTTTTGTGCCGCAACGAGATTAACCTTCGCTCGAATTAGTGCCTCCTTCAGTCGTTCCGTAATGCTTTCAGCTTCCTTAAATTCTTGACGTTGTCGTGCGTTCTTTGCTGCTTGTGGTTCGTAACTGAAACTCATTCGGGGTTCATGTCCATTATTCAGGAAGAAAGGTGACATTCCTGTCGCGTCCGATGGTGTGGCATTGGCGGCAAACTCTGCCATGGGCAGTAACTCAGTCCAGTCATCCTGTTTGTGATTAACGAACATTCGCAGCCACTGTTTCATCCATTGATTGGTGTTTTCGCTCTGCCCATCTGTTTCTGGATGATACGCTGTGGACAGCTTTCTTTTGATGTTCAGGATCTTGCACAGTCTTGTCCACACGTCTGACACGAATTGAGTGCCCCTGTCTGATACGATAGAGTCTGGAAGCCCATGAAGGTTCCATACATGGTGCAATAGCATTTTGGCCGTAACTTCTGAGCTTGTTCCTAGTTCTCCCGCTCTACAGGCAATGAAGTGTCTAGCCTTTGGAAGTCGATCGGTTACTGTCAGAATGGCATTCATGCCTTGTGATTCTGGTAACCCAGTGACGAAGTCCATGGCTACATCCTTCCATCGCTGTTCAGGAATCGGCCACGGTTCTAATTCTCCAAACTTCTTATCCCGAGGCGCCTTTGCTCTGCGGCAGGTATGACAATTGTCAATGAAATGATTAATGTCCTTGGTCATACCCTTTCAAGTGAACGTCTGGTGCACCATCTTCAATGTCTTACGTCTACCGGGATGGCCTGTGGCCTTTTGACAATGAACCTCCTTGATAACATCAACGATGTTCGAATTAGGTATCCAGATTCGTTCTTCGATTCAAATCAGATCGTCTTCGACTTTTGCATCTTGTAATTGCAAGATGCCCCTAGAGGTCTTGACCTTTCGAGCCTGATCTTGAACGGCTCTAACAATCGCTTGTCCATCCTCGTCGATGACGATACGTTCTTTAATGAAGTCATGTAACGTCATTTCTTCTAGCTCGGCGGAAGCTACTGTCACAAATTGTTCTGGGGTCAACAGTGCCTTATTTTGATATAGAATGCGTTCGTCCTCCGGATCCGTTGATATACTGTCTGACTGTCGAGTCAGCGCATCAGCTTTCTGATTACTTTTGCCGTCGCGATATCGAATAACGAAGTGAAATTCGGATAACTTTTCTGCCCAACGAGCTTGTCTACGAGTCAGGGTCCGCTTTGTCTGAAAGTATTCTAATCCTCGATGGTTCGTGAGTATGGTGACTGGAATGGCTGATCCTTCGAGTTCAGGTCGCCAATTTTCGAATGCTTTTAGAATGGCTAGAAGCTCTTTGTCGTATATTTCATAGTTGCATTCTGCCGGTATCATCTTATGACTATAGAATGCGACTGAATGCAGTACTTCTTCATCATCATACTGCGAAAGCACACCTCCTGTCACATAGTCGGATGAATCGGTTTCCAGGTAGGATGGTTTTCGAGGGTCGAAATGTCGAAGAGCTGGGGCGCTGATGACTTGATTCTTCAGACCCTCAAACGCTTGTTGACACGCCTCTGACCAGACGAACAGTCGATCTTTCTTGGTCAATTGAGTAAGCGGATCGGCTATCCTAGCAAAGTCCTTGATAAAGCGTCGATAGAAATTGCAGAATCCTAAGAATGATAAGACTTGTTTTGTCGTTCGCGGTATTGACCAATTGACGATAGCTGACACCTTTTCCGGATTCATACGCAGTCCATCTACGCCAACAAGTACGCCTAGGAATTTGGTTTCCTGCACATGGAACTCTGACTTTCGTATATTCACTTGAAGTCCCACTGCTTGCAACCTTTCCAGTACTGATCTAACATGAGCTTGATGTTCTTTCTTGGTGTCACTGAACACCAATATATCGTCCAAGTACACGAAGCAGAACTTTTCAAGAAACTCGAACAGTACATCGTTCATGTAGTGTTGCCAGGTCCCTGGGCCTCCCGTCAGTTCAAACGGTAACACCTTGTACATATACAAGCCAAAGGTCGTCTTGAAGGTAGTGTATTCTTCGCTGTCAGAATGCATCCTCAGATTGTTGAATGCGGCCACAATATCAAATCGACTGAAGTATTTCTTGCCAATTAGCTGCGCCATGATTTCTTGTATTAAGGGAATTGAATAGGGATTCTTTTTGCTTAAGCTATTAAGCTTTCGGTAATCCACGCAGAATCGCATTCCTTCGTCTTTCTTTTGTACAAACAAGATGGGTGAGGCGTACGAAGCGGAGCTAGGGCATATGAACTCCTTTGATAGATTCTCCTCAATATATTCCTTCACCTTCTGTAGCTTGTACGGTGACATGGAATACAAGGGACAGGTGCTCAATTCGATCGGTTGTTCTACTTCGATCCTGTGATCGTAAGAACGGTGTGAAGGTAGTTCATTCAGCTTCTTTTCCTTAAAGACATTCATCAAGTCGTGATATTCCTTCGGTATCAGTTCCTTCAAGTTCATTTCATTCGTAGGATCAACTTCATCATTGATATTCGAAATAGTGAGTTCTTGCCCGGAATGTCGTTTCTGCCAACTCAGTAGCTCATTAATTTCCTTTATACTGGCAGCAAACACTCTGCCATTATGCTTCGTCAAGGTGTTCGTCAGGAATGCCGCGGCTTCGATCATGCATATATCAATCTTGGCTGATGTCAATGACTCGAATACCGGCTTATGTCCGGAGTTGACTGCGGTCAACTTCGGCTCAACCACAGAGCTTTGAGATGCACTGCTTTTCGACTTCCTTTGAAGCATCTGCTTGACTGGAAGTTTGACTTCACCTTCACTACTCGATACACCGGAAGTTTCTTTGATTCGGTCGAGATCGCAGTCCAACAAGGAATGATCACAGTGATCTGGCTTGAAGTGGATTCGATCCTTCACACAGTCGATGGTGACGTCATGTTTCTTCATCCATGAATAACTCAGTATCATATCATGATTACCCAAATTCGTAATCAACATAGGAGCGGTCAATTCGCTATGACCAGCGACAGTCATATGAGGATATACCCCATGCGTTATTTGCTTCGAGGACTTGCCATTGAACGCTTTCACTTCCTTGGGCCGACTTAAGGCCTGCGGTTCTATTCCTAGTGTATCACATAAGACGCGAGCAAGTTTTTGATTCAGAAAAGCATATCCAGTGGCACCAGTGTCGATTAAAGCTCGACATCTGAATGAATTGTCTTCTGAGCTAAGCATACAGTCTATGAAGAATGCTTGCTGCAGAAACGATTCCTTTAGCAACTGCGTAATTCGAATTTCTAACTGCTCTATAACCCGAACAGCGAATTTCGCCGGGCTCAATCGTTTTTTGAACTATCCGTATCCGATGAGTCCTTCTTGTCCAGATCGACGTTATTCAGCTTCGTAACTTCGGTGATGATTTTCTTGTTTGGGCGGCGGCTTTGCTTTGTAGGACAATTCATTGCTAAATGTTCCTGTTGTTTGCAGACAAAGCATTTGCCTTCTTTCATCAGTTGCTGACGTTCTGAGTCACTCATTCGACTGTATGAGATGAATGACGAGTTTGTATTGCCTTTGGCCGCTGGGGCGACAGCAGCACGTGCATCAGGGGTCTGATATTTGAAAGTAGACGCCTTCGTCGATTCTGGTCTGGGGTGCAACTTGTCTGTAGCTCTCATTGCGTTGTTCAATTTCGTAAGAGCTTTGTAGGTCTCAGTTACCGTACTTGGCTGATTCACTATGTTATCCCATTTTATCCGAAGTCGCGGTAGGATCTTTTCACACAGATTATCAATCTTCGAAGACTCGTCCCATGGTAAGCGTACCATCAAGGTCAGCCATTTGCCGTAGAACTCAGCAAATGTTTCGTCACGTCCTTGCTTCAGCTCTCGTAGCTTTTGGCGTGCAGTAGCCTTTGAATCAGGATCCTCTAACCAAGCGGCAAGATAATCTAACAAGTCATCTAGGGACACAAACGGATCTGCGTCGGGGTGTATTCGTGGTTCTAGAAATTCCAACACCTTACCTCCCGTGCGAGATAATGCGTAATCTATCTGATCTTCTGTGCTATCGGAGAAGTCCTTTTGGCACTTCTGTAGCACCTGGGGTACCCACATGGTGAAGGTGAGGCTGGAATCTCCGGTCAAGATTGGAGCATCCGGCCATTTTATACGTCTCTTTGAGTTACCACTCATAGTATCCGCCGTGGCTTCGCGGGCTCGATGTAGTTCCTCCTAACTCTTGAGTGAGTTCCGCGTTCTGTTTCTTCTGTTCCTCGGATTTCTTCATCAGGAAGGACACGTCCTTTGCACATTGAATTCCTTCGTCACGTTCCGTTCGTAGGGACTGTAGCATCTGAAGAACTAGGGAACAGTGTTCTTTCACGAATGCTTCAAGTTGTTCTTCGCTATTGATCTCATCGACCTTTGTGATGTCCGTGGTTTTCTTGAATGCTGTGGCCGGCAGAACTGAGCTTCGTCGTTCCTTTACGGCCTGAGCTCTGTCCTTCATTTTCTGAGTTCGTTCGTTCGAATTCAGCGGCAGCATCTGCTACTGATTCTCTCGCTATTGTACTGATGACGTTCTGGGTTCGGGGTTCTTTTGCAGGCGTGGCAGCAGGGTTCTGGTTCTGTTTCTGACTCTGTTTCTGGCTCTGTTTCTGGCTCTATTTCTGGCAGCGTTCTTTTAGTTCGCTCTGCCTGGCAGCGAAATAGATAGAGTGAGCTTATTAGTTATGTCAGGAATATTATAGAGCAGGTCATATAGTTACTATTAACTAGAACTAATAAGCTAAGGAAGGAAGGTATATATAGGTATAGATTAAGGTTTTCTATATACGTAACGCTAGCGTAGACGCTAGAATTAAATTATATTACCTAAGTTAGATTACCTTATCTAGTCTAGATTCTAGCTAAGATTCTAGTTAAGAATCTAGACTAAACTATATTATATTAGATTCTAATATAAATAATTAAAAAACTTTTAATTTTTACAAAATTTTAATATAATTTAAATATTTTATTAAAGACTAGAAAATACCTATAAAAATTGAAGATTTTTATATAGAAAAAGTATATTTAAAAGTATAATTCTTTTATTATTTAGTAAGTAATAGTAGTTATAAGGTAACTTTAAGTCTAAATATAATAGATATATATATAAACTACTATAAATACTAAGACCCTTCTTAAGTATTATAAGGGTTATAAGGTAAATATTACTAAAAATATAAATTTTAAACTAGAGGAATTATTTATAATAGTTACCTAGTACTAGAGTATTAATAAATAGTTATTAGGCCTATTTATATTATAAATTTATAATAATATTACTATTTAGAACTAATAGAATATAATTAAGTATACTATTATTAGATAACTTATTATATTAGTTATCTTTAAGAAATAATAATATTATTATTAAGATAGAAGTATTAAAAGACTAATACTATCTACTAGTAATCTAATTAATTATAAGATATCTTCTTACTATAATAGAATATATCTAATTTTAGACTCTAAGCTTATTATAGCTTATTAATTAATCTAAAGTCCCCTAAATTACCTCCTTAGGACTAGCGCTATCTACGGCGAATATTAAAAATCTAATATTTCTTCCTATTCTACCTATATATATACCTACGCTTTATAATATTTTCTACTTAAATAAAGTTATATAACTTACTTACTACTATCTAATACTTTAAAAATAATAAGAATTAATATAGTAGTTTAAAAGATATATTAGAATAAATAGACTTACTTACTATTCTATACGCTAATAGCTAGAATATAGATTATAAATAATAAAAATCTTATTATTATTTATATTTTACTTATTCTAGGATAATAACTACTAATATATCTACTATTAGTCTAAATAGGTAGAAAATATCCGTCTTATTACTAGGTATATAACGCTGTTAGAATAATCTATATTACTACTTAGGTATATAGGCTAATACTATCGTATATACAGGCCGCCTACCTACTAACGTATCTAATATACTTCCTACTATTTACCTTACCTACTAACGTATCTACTATTAGTCTGAATAGGGGGAAATATCCGTCTTATTACTAGGTATATAACGCTATTAGAATAGTCTATATTAGTCTATTAGAGTATATATATAATATAGCTAATACTATCGTATATATAAGCTACCTACCTACTAACGTATTTAATATACTCCTTACTATTCATCTTACCTACTAACGTGTCTACTATTAGTCTAAATAGGAGGAAATACCCGTCTTATTACTAGGTATATAATACTATTAGAATAATCTATATTAGTCTATTAGAGTATATATATAATATAGCTAATACTATTATATATATAAGCCGCCTACCTACTAATATATCTAATATTAGTCTAAATAGGAGGAAATATCCATCTTATTACTAGGTATAAACTACTATTAGAATTACCTATCTTACTATATAAGTCTATAGGCTAATACTAATACTATTATATTTATAAGCTAAAACGTCTAATATACTCCCTACTATTCACCTTACCTACTAATATATCTGCTATCGGTTTAAATAGGAGGTAATATCCGTCTTATTACTAGGTATAAAACGCTGTTAGAATAGGTACATGTATATAATATAGCTAATACTATCGTATATATAAGCTATCTACTAACGTATCTAATATACTCCCTACGATTTACATTACCTACTAAACGCTAGGTAGTAGGGGTAATTTCCTAACGTAAAAATCTTGAATTTTTACAGGTATTTTCTAGTCTAGTATAATAATATTCTATTCTACTAATAACTTTTATACTATTAGACTATTTAGTATAATTCTTAATTTATTATATTCCCTTATATTACAATATTTCTTTTATACTTTTATAATAACTATTAATAGTTCTATTAAATTTATTATATTAATATAGAGGAATCTATTAGATATAAGAGTTAGTATAACCTAGTATTTATTTAGCGCTTTAAAGTTTAACTAGTAGTATTTAATAAATTAAATAGTTAGATAGCTTATTTTTATTATTAGAAAGTCTAATATAATAATTTAATATAAAGATATAACTATATAATTAATATTCTAATAGGCTACTAAGTAGCTATTAATAGGATCTAGGCGTTATATTAGAGTTTAGAGGTATCTTAAATTATAAGTAAGTAGTCTAACCTTATTATAATAGTACTAGGAAATACCTGTAAAAATTCAAGATTTTTACGTTAGAAACTTACCCCTACTACCTAGTATTTAGTAGGTAATATGAATAGTAAGGAGTATATTAGATATATTAGTAGGTAGCTGCGATAGTATTAGCTATATTATATATATTTATTAATAGACTAATATAGATTATTCTAATAGCGTTATATACCTAGTAATAAGATAGATATTTCCTTCTATTTAAGCTAATATTAGATATATTAGTAGGTAGGTAGCTTATATATATAATAGTATAAGCTTAATTATATATATATACCTATTCTAATAGTATTTTATACCTAGTAATAAGATAGATATCCCCCCTATTTAGGCTAATATTAGATATATTAGTAGGTAAGGTAAATAGTAATATATTAGTAGGTAGGTAGCTTATATATATAATAGTATTAGCTATATTATATATATATACTAATAGACTAATATAGATTATTCTAATAGTATTATATACCTAGTAATAAGATAGATATTTCCCTCTATTTAGACTAATATTAGATACGTTAGTAAGTAAGGTAAATAGTAGGGAGTATATTAGATATATTAGTAGGTAGATAGCCTGTAAATGTAATAGTATTAACCTATAGACTTATATAGTAATATAGATTATTCTAATAGTATTATATACCTAGTAATAAGATATTTCCCGCTATTTAAGCTAATATTAGATACTTTAATAGGTAAGGTAGTAGAATAAGTAGTTTATTTATGAATAATAACAGGATTTTTATTATTAATCTAATTATTCTAGCTATTAGTATATAGAATTTAGTAGGTAAATTTATTTATAATAATATATCTTTTAAACTACTATACTAATTACTATAATTTTTAAAGTATTAGATAGTTATAGATAAGTTATATAACTTTATTTAAGTAGAAAATATTATAAAAGGTAGGTGTATATATAGGAAGAATATAAAGAAATATTAGAGTTCTAATATTCGCGCTAATCTAGGAAAGGAATCTAGGGGACTTATTAATTAACTAATAAGCTGTAATAAGGTTAGGGTCCTAATATCTAGATATTCTATTATAGTAAGAAGATTAATATAATATTAGAAGATACTATTACTAGAGTAACCTTTTACTAGGAATATAGCCTTTTTATAATAATATTTTATATTATTATCTTACTAGTCCCTCTAGTACTATTAAGGAAGAATAGTATACTTAGAGTACTAATTTATTATTACTATTAGTATTAATAGTAGTAATAATCTAATTAGTAGTATAGTATTAGTTAGTACTTAGCCTATTTTATAAGACCTTAGCCTTATTAGGGGTAATTTAGTAAGATATTTCTTCTTATAAACGTCTATTTAGAATATTATTAAAATTATTAAATAGAATAGTTAAAATAGATAAGCTATATTAGATTAGATTCTTAGTATATTTAAGGGTTAACTAATATTCTAATTAGCTGTTAATTATATAAAAGGCGTACTATTCTATAAATAACTATTACTTATAATAATTATCTAGTATTTAAAGTATTAAAAAATCTTATTATAAGAGGTTTAAGTAGTTATTTAAGATATACTCCTTATATTAATTTTATAAGGTAAGGTTATTAGTAGGTCAGAGTTTAATTAATATTAATATAAAAAGACTATATAGCTTATAACCTCCTTAAAAATCCTTTCCCCTTATTAAGAATCTTATTAGTATATCTATTATTTTTAGTTAATCTAAGCTTTATATAAGCCTTCTTCTATCCTATTAGCTAGCTATCTATTATCTAGAGGTTTTTAAATAATATAGCCCCCTTAATATAATAGAGGAGTAGTTAGTAATAGTAGAGATTCTTAGTTTTAGGACTAATAAAATTAATATACCTAAGAGTCTCTCCTCTTTTATATATTTCTTAACGTTTATTCCTTTTATTCTATATAAAGACCTTAGGAAAATTCGCGTATAAATAGTTAAATAGATCTCTTATAATAGTAGGATATTTCCTATTCTATTTTATGAAAGGTAATAGCTAACTATTATTATAAGCTTCCTTAGTAAGATAGTTTATATTTAAAAACTCTATTAATATAGTCTTATAAAGCTTATTACTATCTATTAGCTTTTATTTAGCGGCCTTATTAGTAGCCTAGTTATTAGCCGGCTTAAAAAGGGTATACTATTAATTTAGAAGGTAGATTTATAAATACTTTACATAAGGCTTTATAATACTTATACTAAATAAGAGTATCTTCTAGATAGCTTTAATAGACCTAATTTAGTAAGCGGACTAGAACTTTATAATTTTATCTACTAACTCCCTTTACTATTACAGCTACTTATTAGGAGTAGGGTTATTATTTTTACGTAGATAATTCCTAGTAAGGGAGATATTAACTTAATTAGGTCCCTTATAAATTTATTTATATAGATAGAAAATAGACTTAATAGAGCTATAGATCTTAATATTAATATAGATATTATATTTCTTTAATAGGTACGGGTTATAAGGGATAACCTATCTATTTTTAATAGAGGAATTAAGTTTAAGGAGGCTAACTAGATATTTATAGAAAGTATAACTCCTATTAGATATAAAAGATATCTCTTAATAAAAATCCTTTAGAAAAGCCTTACTATAATAATTCTTCTCCTAATTAAAATATCTATTATCAGAGATACTAGTATAGTTATTATAAACTATATATTATAGGACTAACTTATATAATATATTACCCTACTATAAAGGGGGGATAAATACTTAACTAATACTATTAATATTACTAATTATCTAGATCTAATCCTCTTCCTATATAATAAGGAGAATATAGATATATAGGAGACTTTACTTCTAAAACTTAATAATATAATAATAGGCTATATAAATACTAAAGACGTATTACTTAAAGAGGTCCTTTATTAGCTTTTAGAGCTTCTAATTAAAGATATAAGTAATTAAGTTATAATAGTACTCTAATATTTAAGTAGATACTAGTAAGCTTTAAATATTAGGCTACTTAGAATTATATATAAAGGTAATAAAAAAATTAGGTTTACTCCTTCTTTAGACTATTATTATAGTATCTTATATTCTCGCTTTTATAGTATATAAGCTTCCTAGTATTATTAATAGGAGGATAGTTACCTTACTACTAATATCTTTAAGCGAGATATCTAGATTAGTATTAAGCCTATCTATTAGGTTAAAGTAGTAGTCTACTTAAATAGTCTATTAATTCTAATAATACTAATTTAGGTTATTAAGTTCTATTAATATCTAGATATTAGTAGCCTAATAGCTAAATAGATATCTACTATTAATAATATAATTAAAGAAACTAAGCTAGATCTAGATATTAACTAAATAATTATCTAAATTATATTAACTATCTCCTAACTAATATCTAAATTATTTAGAACTATTTATAACTAAGTAGATTTAAGTCTAGAAAATAACTAGGGAAATATATTAAATAGTCTTACTTATATTTATACTATATAAAATTATTATCTTATTACTTACTAAGACTAAATATAATCTTAAGGTATATACTTACCTACTTAGAGTTACTACCCTCTTCCTACTCTAGTTTATTATCGCTACTAATTAAGGTATACTAGGTAAGTATACTAGTAATATAGTTCTATCGCGATATATATAGTAGATAGTCGCCTAGAAGCTAATAGCTAGCTAGTAGAAGGCGGTTATACGATAACTATTTACTAAATAAAAATAGGAGTAGATATTAGAGGGCTATATAAGAAGGATACTAATTAGGAATTAATATAAAGCCCCCCTTAATAGTTTTAATATAGATATCCTACTTAATATAGTCTCTTATAATATTATTAGGAGTTATTATAATATAAGTAACTTCTATAAAGGTAGGGTAATTATAGATACTCTTATCCTATTATTTAGAATTTAGTTATTAGATATAGATACTTATAGGATTAATAGGATATTATAATTTATCCTCTTTAAGGTAGTTATAATAGGATTTAAACTCCTAGATATATAGGTTAATAGACTAGAGGGTATATTAAGTAGAAGTTAGGGTATCTTAATTTAAATTATTAAAATATTAATAGTAAATATCTAGTTACTTCTATATACTATCTAATATATAGATCTAGGTAAATTTTAGCCTAAGGCTATTATTAATAATAAGAGGACCTATTAGATAATAAATAGACCCCTAGATCTAGAAGGTAGTATAACTAGTATAAGTATTAATATTAGTTATACCCTTACTAGTAAAAAATAGATAGTTATTATAATTAATAATATTATCTAAAAACTCCTTATTATATATAGTCCTCCTTCTTGTAAACTATTTATTAATAATAATATTATCTATATTACTAAGTAATTTATTAATTATTTATACCTTAAGCTTAACCTCTTATAGCTCTTTAAGTAATAAGTTAATATTAGCTAGCTTATATAACTAGTTAAGGGCTAGCTAGTTATTCTTTCTACTATTATAATATAGCTATTAACTATCCCCTAAGCTACTATATCTATTTTCCTATAATAGTATATTATAATATAGGTATATATTACTAGTAATATTAAATAATCTATTAACCTAGAATAACCCCCTATTTATTACTATCTTAGAGTCTCTATATATCTAATATCTCTAACCTAGTATCTAACCCTAATATATATAGTTCTACTATTAGTATAAGCCTTATTAGATAAGTAGTTAATACTTAGTATTATCCTTTATATTAGCTACCTATTAATTATATAAGTAACGGGTATATTAATTATATTTAGAAGGAGGCTAGAAAGTAAATTCTTGAGACACTTCTTTAAAAGCTTAGGGAGTAGGTTATTAGGGGTTCTTAGGTAGAATAACTACTTAAATAGTTATATTAATAAGGGCTATATACTACTAGGAAGTAATACTATTATTAAGGTAGGTATAAAGACGAGTACCTAATAGTATATCTCTAAGATAAGGTTCTATTAATATAATATCTCTAGGGTTTACTAATAGATCTATAGATTTTATAAGGAACTAGACTAGGAGGCTAGTTCCTAAGGGCTAGAATAGATAGTATAAACTACTAGTAAGTAGGTAGTATTATAAAGGTAGACTTAATACTCTAGTAACTTTATAATTATAGAAGAACTAATCTCTACCTTCTAAGGAGGTAAAGGGAGGACTGTTTAAATACCCCTTAAGGAAGCTACCTAGCCTCTTAGGTATCTAGATAAAAGGATATCTATTAGGATAATAAGAAGCTAAATTAATACTACTAGGATATTACTAATAAGCTATAGTTATACTAGCTAGATATATTAAGATATCCTAATAACTACCTCTCCTTTAAGAGTATTTATCCCTAAATACTAACTATTATTACCTATTATAAGACTTATTAAAAACCTTTAAAACCCTAGTAGGGGAAATAAGGGAAAGAGTTCTAAGAATAATAATAAGGTATTAATAGTAATATACTACTAATATTATAAGCTACTAATATATAAAAGTCTTTATAATTCTAATATATTAGTAATAGAATATAATTATTAATTAAGTTTATTATTATATTACTTTATAAACGCGTAATATAAATAAATAATTATAAAAGTTAGGTAATAATATTATACTATTAAATCGCGTAGTTAATATATATAATATAGTATATAATAAAGTTATAATTTATTTACTTTAACTTCTTTTATAACTACTACTATTAATACTAACCTATTATAAGTTACTTTAAGCCGCGTCTTAATATATTAATAATAAAAGCTAATATATTTAATATTAATATTATTAATACTTTATAAATTAATTACTATTAGAGTATAAATATAATATAAAGAATTAATTACTAATATAATATTATATATTAAATAATTAATAATAATAGTAATAATTAATATAAGTCTAAACTTAATATCCTTTATTATTCTATATATAATATTACCTTATAATAGATTTTAGTCTTCTTTAATTATATTATAAATATATTACTTATAAATTACCTTATAATATAAGTCTATTATATTATTTATTTAAAGACCTTATTAATATCTTATTATATTATACTTCTTTTAAATTATTCTTATATGCTTTATACTTAAAGGTATTCTTATTAGCTAACTCTTATAACAGATAGTTAAATACTCCTATTATACTACTCTCCTCTATTATACTATTAGGGTAGTAGCCCTTCCTAGGCCCTATTATTTATAATACGCTAAGTACCTAGGTTTAAACCTTAAATTATTATATAACTATTAAACTAATAGGGCTTATAAGAGGTACTACTACTTATATAAGCCTTACTACTTAATTTATAATAATAGAATTTAAATATACTTTACTTATAATATATTAATAGTTTATAAGTCCCTCTTACCTTTTATATTTATATATTTAGTCTCTTTACCCACGGCCTTATTATTATCCTTTAAGGTAAGAAGTTATTTTATTATACTACCTTTATAATACGCGTTACTACCTTTACCCTTAAGGTATAAATAGTAGTTTAATTAAAGGAACGCGGTAATATATTTATATATAAGTTATAAACCTCTAATAAACTACTACGCCTTAAGGTAGAAATAGGTAGTTATATAACTATTACCTTAAAGGGTATCTTAAATATAATAAGATAATAGGTAAGTCTTTTTATTAATACTTCTTATAATATATATTAATACTTTTATAAGAGGAGTAAGTTAACTACCCTTATTATAATAAAAGTTAATAAGGAGTTAAAGGAGGTAAATATATTATTAAAGTATTCTACTATCTTTATATAAGTTAATTATATATTAGAAAGAAGATAATAATAATGATAATAATAAGGGGGAGATAAAAGAGATAGAGGAGGAGGATAAAAATAAAAAGATAAAGGATACTACGCCTCCTTTTATTATATTACCCGCCCCTATTATTACTGCTCCTAGCTATCCCTCTTATAATAGTAATATTACTAGTAGCTCCGCCTTTACCTACTACCCTTATACCCCTTATACCCCTTACGCCCCTACTATTCTTATACTTACTCCTACGCCTACTCTACCCGCTCTACCTACCCCTTTTAAGGATATTATTTTATCTTCTAGCTTATCTTCTCCTATAGCCTCTAGCTTAGATTAAGGCGCTTCCCATATAAGACTCTAGTATTATACCTTTAAGTAAAGATTCCTTTTTTAAGTTATAAAGATTTTCCCTTAAATTAATTTTTTCTTATATTTTTTATTAAAATCTCTATTATATAAATATAACTTATAATATACCTTATATAACTTAACTTTATAATTAAATAGTTCTATTATAATAATTATATATTAATATTTTACTTATAATACCTCTTTACTATATATATATTATTATATTCTCTTTATAAGTTTTTTATATTTATATCTTTTATAAATATCTATTAATTATATTCTTTTTTATAATTAAACTTCTTAATTAAGTAATATTAAATACCCTTACTTTTTATCTTATCTAGAATTTATTCTACCTTATAATATTCTTTACTATTAATAAGTTTTAGAGGAGGTATAAATAATTACTTGCCTTTATTAAAATAGCTCTAATATAGTTTTAATAAAGAGATATAAAATATAAAATAAATTCTTTATACTATTAGGAGACTTAAGTAATATACTTAATATCTAATAATATCTACTACCTTAAAGGGACTTATATACTTATATAATAACTTTTTTTTTAATCTTTTCTACTACAAATTCTTTATAATTAATATTACTAGTTCTCCTATTATATAAGACTTTAAGATATAAAGTCTATTATAAAACTTTATAACTTATACTTAAATAGTTTATTATTAATTAACTAGTATAACTCTTATTCTTAAAAGGTTTTTTATATAATCTTTAATTATAAGTACTCCTTCTTTTAGAAAGTTATCTCTAACTTTATCTTTTATATATAAATTATACCCGTATATTATATAAAATAGTAAATAATTTAGTATAATATAAATATTATTATAATATATAAACTTAGTTATTAAGAGTAATATAACCTAATTATTTTATTCTTTATTTAAAAATACCTTAAGGTAATATTTTAATATTTAATTTTAATATTTAATCTACCTATCTATTTATAAATAGAAGGTAATACTTAGTTATCTCTTTATTTTTATATAATAGTAGACTTCTAATTAATAGGTACTTATAAATAAGGATCCCTAATCTAAGATAATACCTATTAATAAATTATATTATAATATTATATTCTTAAATAAGATTTTAGCTAATTTAATAGTAGTATAAATACTATTAATTAGAAGGTATTAAACTATCTTTATATACCTATTAATAATTATAAGAATATAATTATATATAGAATTTTTATATTTATTAAGTAGTAGACTTATAATAAAATTTATAAAAAGTTCTTCCTAAGGCCCTTTAAGTTATAATAAAGATACTATATTATTATAAAACTTATATCTAGAAGCTTTTATCCTTTAATATATTTTATAAGTTTAGATATATAACTTAATATCTATTAATATTCTACTCTAATAATACTTATATTAAAGTAACTCTAAGGTTTTTTATAACTTAAAATAACCTATTAAAGTATTATTATAATACCTTATAATAATTTTTATATATAATATTAAATTATCTAGTATATAAAGTACTCCTTTAAATCTTAGTAATCTTATAAAATTAATCTTCTAAGGCTATTTAATAGTATTTTACTTAAAAATTGTATACTTTACCTTATCTTTCTATTTAATAATAAATAGATTATTATATTATAATAAGAGGATAAGTTCTTTTAAGGATTCTAATTTAATTTTATAAGTTATTTTAAGTTTAGTAACTACTTTTATTAATACTTATAGGATATATTATTTATAACTAATAACCCTAGTAATAGAATTAAGTAGTAGCGCTATTATATTACCTTAATACTAGGAAGGTAGCTTTACGCCCCTTCTATCTAAATTTTTAGGCTTAGGTAAGGGTTTCCTAAGCCCTCTTAAACTAGATAAGTTTATATACTTAGTTATTTCTTCTAGCTATTTTAGCTAGAAATAATACTTCTTAAATTTACTAGCTTATTTTATAAAGTAGGTAGGAGCTAATTAAATAATACCTTAATATTATTATAATTAGGCTTATATAATAGAGCGTTTATAAGATTCTTCTTATTAAGTTAATATTTAATATTAAAGTTATATATAACTAAATAAATAGCTTATTAAGCTTAATAATTATTTAATTACTTTACTTATATAAATCCCTTAAGATTATTATAATTTATAAGTAATTTAATAGTATAATAACTACCCTTTATATAATATTACTATTACTTAAAGGCTTTAATAATTATTAATAGCTCTTAATTATATATCTTATACCTAGTCTTAATAGGTATGAATTTATAAGACTAGAAAGCTATTAGATATTAAGCCCTATTATTATCTTATTAGAATAAGATAGTAGTTATAATAAAATTAGATATATCTATTTTAATCTAAATTTTCTTATTAGGATTAAAATATATTAAGATAGGTATAATTATAAAGGTATAATATAGATTATAAAATACCTTCTCCTTATTAGCGCCTTATATAAATAGTCTTAACTTCTTCCTATCCTTACTACCTTTTAAAAGGCTAGTTAAGGGGGATACTATTTATAAATAATAGTATATAAAATACTAGTAGAAGTTTACAAATCTTAAGAATACTTAGATTTCCTAATATATAATTAATACTAGCTAGTCTTAGATAGTAAAAACCTTATAACTATTTATTAATATATTAGTAGTACTTATAATAAACTTAAAGAATTTTATTAAATTAGTATAAAATTTATATTTCTTTTAATTTATATAAAGTTAAAACTTTTATAACTACTTAAATACTTAATAGATATATTACTTATAACTTAAAATATCCTTTAAATAAATTAAAATGTTATTAAGGTATACTATATAAGTAATATCTACTAGGCCTATTAAAGCTCTATTAATATAGGCTTAAAAAGTTACTAGAATATTTACTAACTTAAATAGTATAACTATATATTTAAAGTAGTTATATTATATATAAAATACTATCTTCTACTTATTACCCTTATAAATATAAATCTTATAATAGGTATCCTTAAGATTTAATTTAATAAATATCTATATACTTTATAAGTAATTAAGTATTTTATTAATTAAAGGGAGAGGATAATAATTCTTTACTATTACCTTATTTAACCTATTAATTAATTAATTAATTAATTATACTCCTATACTAGCTAAAGCTAATAAGGGTAGACTTTTCAGGGGGTACGCCTAGCGCACCTGTCGTTTAGGGAGAAACCTAGCTAGGGGATAAAAACTCCACCTACTATCTGCAGGCTATACTATTATTCGGCTCCTTCCCTCCCCCCCTAATAGGCCTGCTATCGGGGCGGTATATCGAGGGGTCGGGTCTACTATTTATAATACTAAGGTTTCGTCGACTATATTCTCTTCTCTTTAGTTAGAGTAGAGCCCTTCCTCTCTATTAGTTCTCGTTAATATCTCTTTTACTAGTATAAACTAGTAGAGGGTACCTGACCTAGTTAACTACCTCGCCGCCGCCCTTATCCCTATTAGTAATAAGAGAATAGTACTATAGTCTTCTAACCTAGCCTCTAGTAATATCTAACTCCTACTAGTATAATAGTCGGGATAGAATAGTAGGACGTGTTTACTAGTCTACCTCGCCGCTCCATATAGGTAGCTAGGACTTAGGATCCTAGGTACCTTCCTAATAAATAAGAAGTAGTTAAACCTAATCTTATCCGTATATAACTAGACTATTATAAAGCTCTCCGGCTTCTTTAAGCCCTTATAAAGGTCCTATCTCCCCCCTACTAGGTTACCCTTCTATACTAGGCTCGTGTTTTAGCCCTCTAATCCCCGCTAGTAGTGGCGCTACCGGCCCTACTACCGGCCTTCCTACTAGGTTAGTATCCTTTTCTATAGCGTCGGGCTATTAAGTACCCCGTTTAGCGACCGCTTTACCTAAGACTCCTTCTTAGCTAACGGGAGTAGCGGGGGGCGTAGCCTCCTACCCCTTCTTAGTTATAACTAAGACTTAATCTTTATATTCCCTTTTAAGACCGTCTTATATATCCCTTAAAGGATCTTACTCTATAATAGGGCCTTATCTAGGAAGTCTCTTACTAATAGGATTCCCGCCTCTACCTTAAGGACCGGAATTAGGGTGGCCTTATACGCCCCTAGTACTTTACGTAGTCCTTTATTCTAGATTATTATCAGCGTCTTTATATACTTCCCTACTACCCTAGGGGTATTCTTTAAGCTATATTATATTAGCGCTACGAATATTATTATAAGCCTTACTACTACCGCGTATATAAGCCTACTAACCGGTAGAATCACGCCCTATATAAAGCCGGCGACGTAGTAGAGCGCCTGAATCTAGTTATCTATCTTAGCTTATACCTTCCTTAGGTATATATTCTAATTCAGCTTATTATTAAGTATAAGTCCTAGGACCCTAATTAAAGTCTTTAGTTTAACTTTAATTCCCTTAAGCTTAATTATTACGTCTATCTTTATACCCTTTATTTTATAAGTTATATAAATAAGCTCGTACTTCTTTAGTATAAATAAGGCTTTATAGGTCTTTACCTATTATAGATATACCTTATAAGCTTTTTCTAGAACCTCGTAGTTCTATTTAGTACTCCTATTATAGGCTAGTAGATAGATATTATCTATAAATCCGCCGACTTAAATTAGTAGCTTTAGCTTTTTATACTCCTCGATTAGGGGAGTATTAAAAAACAGGAATAATATTAGAGAGATAGGTGAACCCTAGGAGATCCCTATCTCTACTAACTCTATCTAACTCATCCTCCTACTAAGGGTAATTAAAGTTGCCCTCTTTATAAGGAAGCTTGTCGTCTAGCGTATTATCCTCTTTAAGACCCTCTTTATCTTTATTATATAAAGTAGCCTGGAGTAGGAGACATAATTAAAGGCTCCGGCGATATCTAGGGAGAGGAGGCTTACTATATTCCTCTTCCCTATTCCTTATACTATATAGACTATATCAGTAATTATTTCTAGCGTAGTTTCTACTAATCTCCCTTACCTTACTCCTATCTATTCCTTTAGAAGGAGGTTATTAGCTTCCGCGTAATCTCTAAGCCTAGCCGCTATTACCGTCTTAAATATCTTTCCTAAGGTATCTAAGAGGGTGATCGGCTTATAAGACTTAGGGTCGGCGTAGTTCTCCTTTTATAGTTTCTTTAAGATTATTATATTAGCCTCCTTAAATTTCTAAGGGTAGTATCTAATCTTAAAGCACCCCTAGAAGAGATAGTAGATCTCCTACTCCAGTTTACTATATACGGCCCGTAGGAACCTATTTAGAATCCTATTTATCCTAGGAGCCTTATCTTATAATAGTCTCTTTATAAAGTTATAGACTTCCGCCTCTATTAGATCCCCTTCCCCTAGTATCGGGCTTAGGTATTCTACCTCGGTAATATCTTCTAAATCTACCCCTAAAGGGGCTAGGAAATAGGTTTCCTGAAGGCGCTCTACCTTCTCCTTAAAGGTAGCCGCTAGCGTCCCGTCTTATCTACTTAAGGAGGGGAACTTAGGTAGGGCTCTTAGCGATATACTCTTAGTCTTCCCCTACTAGGCTAGTACTTATACCCCCTAAGGGTCTTCTAAGGCCTAGTATATAGCCCCCCGGAAGTAGAGGGTTTTCTCTCTTCGGATTATAGCTACCTTCGCCCTTTCCGCTTCTCTTAGAGTCTCCCTTATCTTAATATTATAGCACCGGTAGTAGGCCTTTAGTTCCCGTTTAGCCCTTTATATTATATCCTTATAAGCTAAGTTCTAAAAGGACCTTACCTTATTAGACGGCTTCGCCTACGGAATATATTCCTATATAATAGCCTGGAACCTATCTAGTATCTACCCTAGGTACTCGTCCGCCTTACCGGCGGATCTAATCTAGGGGAGCGCTAGAGAAAGTCTAAGCTACTAGGCCCTATTACTTACGTTTATAACGACCCCCTTGTTTTTAAGTATCTTTTATACCCTGCTCTAGACTAGGGTTTAGCTCTTCTAGCTCCATTTAAATTCTATATATACTAGGAGGTAGTTAGATCTATACTAGAGGTCTACCCTTAGGCCGTAGTTTTAGAGTACGTTAGTAGTACCCTTAATAGTAAAGACTAGGTCGATTACCGACTTCAGACCTCTCCCCCGCTATATTACTATACCCTCTAGTAGGGTGACTTCTATATTATATTTACTTATTTCGCCTAGTAATATATCTATTATAATATAGTATATACTTCTCCCTTTATTATTCTACTAGGGATAGTAGAGATTAAAGTCCCTAAGGAGAATATATTCCCCTAGCCTCTTTAAGGCCTCCGCTATTAGAGGGATTATTATTAGGCCGTCCTTTAACCTATATATTATTAGAGAGGGGCTATAAATATTATATATCTAGATATTATCTACTTAGATTCCTTATTACCCTCCCCTAAAGCTGACTTTTAGCGAGTAGTAGTCGCTACTTAAGAAGTCCGCCTCCTAGCTCTCTATATTAACCCTTTTATTAATATAAAAGTATACCTAAGTATCTTCCTTAGCTCTATAAACTAGATAGAACCTATTATAAGATAGGTTATATATTAACTTAGTTCTTAGGTTAATTTATAACTCCTATATTACTAAGATATCTATTTACTAGACTTTAGTATCTTCTAAGAGTAGCGTTTATACGCCGTCCTTTTCTTTTTATATATTATATTATAGGATCTTAAGTAATTATCCTACCATATAATTAGTATAGGGCTAGAGTCTACTACTATTTAGTTATTTATAGTCTAAGCGCCCCTAAGAGTAACCTCGACCCCAGGTACCTCTTAGGGTAGCGGGAGGACCTGTTATCCTACCTCCTTACGGGCTATTTAGACTATTATAGTTAGCCGCCCTCTTTATTAAGGAGGGGCTAGGTCTAGTAGTTCCCTTTCCGCTTATACCGGTGACTTCCTCTTCCTTAATATACCCTAGACTACCTTGAAACTATCTGCGTCTATCTCCTCTTTACTATAGGTATTAGTTCCCCGTAAGCCCTACGTGTTATAGAACGCCGGCCTAGTCTAGCATCTTTATACTACTCTCTAGTACTCCCTTTACCTAACCGGGTAGTCCTTACTCCAGGCCTTATAACCTCCTTTATAAGTAGTATATATTATTACTCCTTTACCTGTAATATAGTCCGCTAAGTTATAGCTACCTATATAATAGCCGTACCTCTTCTCCCTTTAATACTCTCGCGTAAAGTATTTATATCTATAGCAGTTAAAGTATTATCTTATCTCTACTCCTTACTCCTATCTCTTATAAACTAAGAGACTACTACTAAGAGCTATCCCTCCTCGAACCAGGCGGTTTACTACCTCCGGTATTACTACCCTAATAATTAGGGTGAAGTAGGTCTTCTTACTCCTATCCTACCTTAGTCTCGCTATATATTTTACCTACCTAAAACTAGTAAAGTTAATATTTAGGTAGGTAATAATATTATCCTCCCTAATTCTCGCTAGCCCCTTCTCCTTTTCCTTTTTATTAAGGAGGTTTATATACGCCCCTTCAGCCGCTATATAAAAGGTCTTCCTTACTACCTTTATTAAGGGGTAGGCTACGCTTACCTACTCCTATATTCTCTTAAAGGCCTTACGCCCTTTAACCGTCGCTGTCTATAGTACTACGTCTATTATACCCCTAGTATAAGCACCGATAATATTCTTTATAACTATATTTACTAGGTTAATAAAGCTTTTAATAAGCTCCTCCTTTTCTATCTAACTCGCTTTCTTATAGCCTTCTTTATCTCTAAATTATATTACTACTTCCCTTATCCTTTAAACGTCTAATTACTTAAGTAGCTGGCTACCTCGCGTCCCTCCTAGGCCTAGTCCTATCCTTAGGCCCGGGCTTTACTAGGACCTAGTCCCTATACTAGCCCCAGCTACCTAGGCTTATAACCCCCTACTACACCCTATTAACGCGTTTCTATCCCTCCCTATTCTTTCTAGATATATTTCTAGCTTAGTAATACGTACCTCCGTAGCCTTAAAGCCTCCTATTATAGTATAAAGGGCGACCTAGGTAACGCCCTATATTACCTCTATTATCTCCCTAAACTAGAGACTCTAGATCGCCTAGATTATATCCCTTACTTTTATAATAGACTCTATAATATCTTGACCTTCCTAGCCTTATCTCCCTTACTCTTTCTCCCTAATTTCCGGGGACTTTAGTAGTGTTAGGGGTCCTGTTATTATAACCCTAAGAGCCTCCCCTCTTACTTCCCTCCTACTACCACTTCTACCACCTCCTCTATCCCCTTCCCCCCTCTTATCTCCTTCCTATAAGTTCATATATAACGCCTAGTACGTTACCTGCAGTCTTTACGCGTACGCTTATTCGCCCGTTATTACCGCTATTAAATTAAGCTAATATTAATCCTTATTTAACCTATAATAGTTAATATATAATTATAAGCTACTATCCTTCTTTAGTATAAATAAAATAGAAGCCCTTATAAGGCTAGTAGACTCTTATATCTAGCCCTTTAACTTAGTATTATCTAGGTAGATATATAGAGTTTCTAACTTCCTTTATAATAGATTATAAATAGGCTTATAAGAAGACTTATAACTATTTATATTAATAATATAGTCCCTAGGCTTAAATAGGGGTAGTTATTCTACCTCCTTATTTAAAAAGATATCTAAAAAGTTATAAAGACTTTTAAGTAGCTCTAGTACTTTACTATTAGAGCTCTAGGTTTCCGCCTAGGATAACCCTATATAAATAATAGTATAAATCGCTAATTTACCTTTAAGGGTATTTATAAATACTTATAATTCTAGAATAGATACGCTAGTAGAGTCTAGTAGAAATTATTACTTTTAACTCCCTAGGTCTACTTATACCCTAGCTTCTAATAAGGTAGGTATATTAAGTACTATTAATAAACCCTTTTTATTAATTATATAGAGTATATTAGTATACTAACCTAGCTACCCCTAGCTATTAACTAGATAGTATTCTATCTTATACGCGCCGTAGTAATAGATTAACTAACTATTTATCTACTTAGGAATTAATAGCTAGTAGTTCTTTAAGGGCTTTAGATTATATTACTTAATAAAGCTTTAAGAGATAATATTAATCTCTACCCTTGTATTTATTAAGAAGTCTATATAATCTTATATACCTTATATATTAATAGAGCTACTAATATTAATATTATAAATTAATAATAAACCCCTTTTAATAAGTAAGCGCCCTAGTATTAAGGTCTTAATAGAGGCGCGCTTCCTTTTTCTAATTTAATAGTCCCTTTTCTAATAATATTAATAGGTATTATATTTAAGTTCCTAGGTATCTTAGGCCTATAATAGTCCTTATTATAGTACCCCTTCTTTCTATAATTAAAATATATTAATACTTCCTTAGTATCTAGTAACTTACTATAACTACTAGCGGGTTATATCTTTATAAAAGAATTATTACCCCTATCTTAACTACCTTCCCTCTTTTAACCCTTATTCTATCTATTAGAATAATCCTCTTTTTTACTAATATAACTATTACCTACTATTATTCCGGCGTAATACCGCTAGTTATTCTTTAACTAAGTAGTAAGGGTAATTAGGCTTTCTTTAATTATAAGGAGGTCTTAGTAGTTTATAAGGGCCTTTTAAAGGTCTAGATATAACTTTATAAAAAAGTTAATCTATTAATATTCCTTTAAAAAGGGAGGGATTTATAATTTAATCTTACTAAAATATATATTAAAGCTTTATATTAACTAGTTAGAGTTTTATTATATATTTAAATATAATTATATATTATAAAGCTAGTAGTTTACTAGGTCCTTAATAAGGTTTAATAAATATTAAGTAAAGTACTCCTAGGTAACTACTCTTCCTAATAATATCTTCTTATAATAATCTTATAATTTAGTAGGTTTACCTTCTAAGAATTATATAGCTTAAGTAACCTTTATAAACTTAATTAAGAATTTATTAGGTATTAATTAGAATATAATATCTATAATATAATATTATTTCTTATACTTATATATATTCTTCCCCTTATAAAAGGGTAAGTCCTTAGGCTTTAAGTAGCTCCTAGGGTATCTACTACTAGGCTCTTCTAACTAGCCTCTAATAGACTAACTTAGGGTAAAACTATTAAAGATAAAGCCTATCCTAGGGTCTAATATACCTTATATATTAATACTTAGATTTAAAGGGTATTAATTCTCTATTAGGCTTAGTTTTAACCCTTATTATATCTTATCTAGTAATCCGCTAGTACTTTATTATAGATCTAGTAGGGCCTTATCTACTTCTACTTATAATTAAGCTACCCTTTCTTAGGTACCTTAAAGCTTTTTTTCCTTTATTAACTACTTTTCTTTAACTTTAATAGTAGTAATAAGTTTATTAAGTATAATAGTACTAATAAGGGTTTTATCTAAGATCCTATTATTATATATATTATTTATTACTTTAATATCTTTTATATTAAACTCTAGTATTATATTAATCTTATTATAATAGATTTCTAATATATTTTTATCTTACTTAGTATTAGATATCTTTATATTACCGTACTATTATAATCTAGACTATCTCCCTTTAAAGGTAGAGAGATTAGAACTATTAGGAACTAGATTAAAAGGCTAGTTCTTAAAGGCTAAAATAGATAGTATAAACTACTAATAAGTAGGTAGTATTATAAAGATAGAGTTAATACTCTAGTAACTTTATAATTATAAAAGAACTAATCTCTACCTTTTAAAGAGGTAGAGGGAGGATTATTTAAATACCGCTTAAAGAAGCTACTTAACCTCTTAAGTATCTAGATAAAAGGATATCTATTAGGATAATAAGAAGCTAAATTAATACTACTAGAATATTACTAGTAAGCCGTAGCTATACTAGCTAGATATATTAAGATATCCTAATAGATTTAACCTAGATACCTAAATTAATCTTCTTAAGACGTCTAATATACCTTATACTATTAGTCTTATAAGATCTAATCCTCTTATTAATAGTATTAGGATATAACTTAGAAAGAGCTAGGCGCTTAGAAGGTATTATTAGAGAGCTAGAGGAGCTAAACTTAATATAAGAAGGGTAATACTATATTATTCTAAGGTAGCTAGTATAATTTATATATTATAGATTATAAGAAGAAGTAATAATATCTATATTATACTATTAAAAATAAAAAAGAGGTAGAAAGAAAAATTTATTAATATAGTAAAGAGGTACTAAGATATAAGATAGTTAGATTAGATTAGTAGAGAAATCTACTTATTTAGATATATATTTTAAATTAATAGGCTAATTTTAATTATTTTTAAAGGGTTAAAAACCTTTAAGTAAGCTAAGTAATATAATTTATATAAAAAATATTATAAGGTAGTAGTATAAATATAAGTAGAATAAGAAGAAATATTAGAGTTTTAATATTTATACTAGTTCTAGAGAGGTAACTAGGATACTTATTAACTAACTAATAAGTTATAATAAGATTATATTCTTAATTACTAGATATTCTATTATAGTAAAGAAGATTTTAATTTTAAGTATAAGAATTTTAAATACTTTAAATATCTTATTTATATAATAATTTTATTCTTTTTTTATTTAATTTTAAAATATTTTTATATTTTTATATATTTTTATATATTTTTATTTTAAATTAGATAATTTTATTTATTATTTAAAACTATTATATTATTATTTCTATATTTATTTATAAAGAATAAAAAAACGTTTTTATTTTTATTTACTAATAATAATATATTTTTAATATATTTTTATTTTTAATCTTTAATAATATTTATATATTAAGTTTCTTAAATATTTATATTTAATTATAATAAATATAATTTTATCTTATATTATTTATCTTTTATATATATTAAATATTTTATTAAATATTTTATAGTTATTTTTTATATTTTTCTTATATATTAAAATATTAATATAATTTATATTTTTAGTAATATTAATTTTAAATTTAAAGTATATATATTAATTAATTAAATTTATATTAAAAGAAAAACAAATAATAAATAATTCTTATAATTCTTATAAACTTTACTAGACTTCTTAAATACTAACTTAATATTTAAGGAGTTAGTAGGATTAGATATAAAATACTAAATAATTTTTAATATAAAGTAATTAAAACTAAGGGCTATAAGTCTCTTAAGATAGTACTTCTATATTACTAATCTAAAATATAAGGGTTAAATATAATCTATTATATAAAAGATAAAATACTAAAAGATAAGTAGTATATATAGAAATATAGAATAATAGTATATAAATTACTAAGTTATAATATTAGCTCTTATCTTATTAATAATAGTATATAAAATATTAAATCTTAATACTATTTCTAGTATTAATAAGATTTTAAGATTAGCTCCTTTCTACTTTATAAGTTTCTTATATAAATACCTAAAATTATACTAGTTATTATTATTAATATTATTATATTATAAGTAGTTAGATTAATACTAGTTATATTAATACTTATATTAAAGCTTATATAACTATTATTACTATTATTTATTATAGATTAGATAGTAGTAATATTTTATTTAATTAAGTAGGTACTAGTAATTAAGTAAATATTAGCTAAGTAGCTAGCTAAATAAATACTAGCTAGAAGAGTACTAGTTATATAGTTACTAGTATTTAAGTAAGTCCTACCTAAGTAAGTACTAGCTAAGCGAGTACTAGTAAAGGGGCTACTAGTAGAGAGGCTACTAATTAAGTAGTTATAAGTTAAGTAGCTACTTATTAAATAGATACTTATACTAGTACTTTAAGCTAGTTTTCCTTATCTTCTTACTATAATAGAAAATATATAATTTAAGACCTTAAGCTTATTATAACTTATTAGTTAGTTTATAAGTACCTTAAATTCCTTTCCTAGACTAGTAAAAATATTAAAAGTCTAATATTTCTTTATATTCTATCTACTTATATATTAATACTTTATAATATTTTCTATTTAAATAAAGTTATATAACTTATATTAACTATCTAATACTTTAAAAGTAATAAAAATTAATATAGTAGTTTAAAAGATATATTAAAATAAATAGATTTACTTATTAATATTAGTTTAACTATCTAATATCTTAGTATATTCCTACTACTTAACTAATTTTTTCTTTCTACCTTATTTTTATTATTTAATACCTTCTTTAATTATAGATATTATTCCTCCCTTATATAATTTATACCTTATAAGCTATATTAATTATCTTTAAAGTATATATTAGTATCCTTCTTATATTAAATATAACTCCTCTAACTCCCTATTAATACCTTTTAAGCGCGTAGCTCTTTCTAAGCTAGATCCTAATACTATTAATAAGAGGCTTAGATCTTATAAGACTAATAGTATAAGGCGTATTAAATACTTAAAGAAGACTAATTTAAGTACTTGAGTTAGATCTAGGAGCCTACTAATAAACCCTAGATATATTATATTAATAGAACCTTATTATAAAGAAATACTATTAGATACTTACCTTTATAACTACCTTAATAATAATATTAATCCCTAGTAGTATATAGCCCTTATTAATATAACTATTTAAGTAGTTATTTTATTAAGGAACTTATAATAACCTACTCCTCTAATCTTTAAAGAGGCTCCTTAAGAAATTACTCCTCTACTACCTCCTAAGTATTATTTATATACGTATTACTAGTATACCTAGTAATAGGCTATTAAAGAAGATAATTCTAAGTATCTACCTCTAATTTAATAGAGCTTATACTAGTATTAAAATAATATATATTAAGGGCGGATACTAGATTAGAGATATTAAATATATAGGGATCCCTAGATAGTAAGAGATATAATACCCTACCTAGTTAATAAATTATTTAACCTCCTTATAAATAGATATTTATATTATAATATACTCTTATATAAAAAATACTACTAGGGGTAATTAATAGTTATATTATAATAGTAGAAAGAATAATTAGCTATCCCTTAATTAGTTATATAAGCTAGGTAATATTAACTTATTACTTAAAGGGCTAGAAAAGAAGGTAGAACTTAGGGTATAATTACAGGCCAGAAAGATATAGGATTTTAGTATAGGATCGAGGCGATTTTCGGACTAGGATGAGATATCCTACAGGATATCCTAGTAGTAAATCGCGAACTAGGCCTAATCGGGTAATATTTTTTTATAAGCTAAAAGTATAGCCTAAACCCTAATTAAAGCTAAAAAAAAGTTTATAAAAAACTCTAAAACTCGCTAAGATATAAAGCTTTCAAGTTAATGTAATTAATATATTAGCTCGTATAGAAATTAAATCCTATATCTTTCTAGCGAGTAGGTATAATTAATTAATAGCTTACTTAGTAATATTAATAATATTATTATTAGTAGATAGTTTATAGAAAGGAGGACTATATATAATAAAGAATATTTAGATAATATTATTAATTATAATAATTATCTCTCCTTTACTAGTAAGGGTATAATTAATATTAATACCTATATTAATTAAACTACCTTTTAGATCTAGGGGTCTATTTATTATCTAATAGGTCCTCTTATTATTAATAATAGCTTTAAGCTAAAATTTACCTAGATTTATATACTAGATAGTACGTAAGAGTAATTAGATATTTACTATTAATATTTTAATAATTTAAATTAAGATACTCTAGCTTCTACTTAGTATACCCTCTAGTCTATTAACTTATATATCTAGGAGTTTAAATCCTATTATAACCGCCTTAAAAAGGATAAATTATAATATCCTATTAATATAATAAGCGTCTATATCTAATAGCTAAATCTTAAATAATAGGATAAGGGTACTTATAATTACCCTACCTTTATAGAAGTTACTTATATTATAATAACTCCTAATAATATTATAAGAGGCTAGATTAAACGGGATATTTATATTAAAATTAATAAGGGGGGCCTTATATTAATTCCTAATTAGTATCCTTCTTATATAGCCCTCTAATATCTACTTCTATTTCTATTTAATAAATAGTTATAATATAACTACCTCCTATTAGCTAGCTATTAGCTTCTAGGCGACTATCTACTATATATATTATAATAGAACTGTATTACTAGTATACTTACCTAGTATACCTTAATTAGTAGTAATAATAAACTAGAGTAGGAAGAGGGTAGTAACTTTAAGTAGGAACTAGATTAGTATATTACTAGTAAGTATATACCTTAAGGTTATAGTAAATCTTAGTAAGTAATAAGATATTAGTTTTATCTAAAATTAATATAAGTAAGACTATTTAATATTTTTCCCTAGTTATTTTCTAGATCTAAATCTACTTAGTTATAAATAGTTCTAAATAATTTAGATATAATTTAGATAATTAGTTAATATCTAGATCTAGCCTGATTTCTTTAATTATACTATTAATAGTAGATACCTATTTAGCTACTAGATTACTAATATCTAGATATTAATAGAGCTTAATAATCTAAGTTAGTATTATTAGAGTTAATAGACTATTTAAGTAGACTACTACTCTAGCCTTATAAATAGGCTTAGTACTAATTTTAATATCTTACTTAAAGATATTAATAGTAAGGTAACTATCCTCCTATTAATAATACTAGGAAGCCTACGTATTATAAAAGCGAGAATATAAGATACTATAATAATAGTCTAAAAAAGGGGTAAACCTAAATTTTTTATTACCTTTATATATAATCTTAACTAGCTTAATATTTAAAGCTTATTAGAACCTAGTTAGATATTAGAGTACTATTATAATCTAATTACCTATATCTTTAATTAGAAGCTCTAAGAGCTAATAAAGGATCTCTTTAAGTAATTTATCCTTAGTATTTATATAGCCTACTATTATATTATTAAGTTTTAAAAGTAAGGTCTCTTATATACTTATATTCTCCTTATTATATAAGAAGAGGATTAAATCTAAATAGTTAGTAATATTAATAGTATTATTTAAGTATTTATCCCCCCTTAATAGTAGGGTAATATACTATATAACTTAGTCTTATAGTATATAGTTTATAATTACTATACTAGAATTCCTAGTAATAGATATTTTAGTATTACACTATAGTTATAAATAGGATATTATACTTAGAAAGTATACTTTATATTATAATTATATAATCTTATAGATCTTATAGATTATTTATTAATCTATATAAACTATATAATAGATTATTCCTATTAGTCTATAAGTTATATACTAGATTAGTTCTATTAATTAATAATCTATATCTCTTAATAGGTTTTCCTATATTTATATAAAGAGCGTACTTTCCTATCTAGATAAAAGCTTTATATTTAACTTATATTATCTATTAAACTAATCTCCTAGATACTAAATATAATTTTATACTTAACTCGTTTAATATAAAGCTTATTTACCTTCTCCTTAATACTTCTCTTTATAAGATTAACTCCCTAATCCCTAATAACCTTCTAGAGGCTTAGGGTTATAATACTTTAAGTACTCTTAAGATAAGTACTTTAAGAGATAGGAATCCTATCCTAAGTAAATATAATTTATAATAGTTAGTAATAGCTAAAATTAAGGATAGTATAAAGATTACTAAATTAGACTTATATTATAGTAAGTAGAATAAGTTAAAAGAGTAGTTAGTATAAATATAGCTATACTTCTCTTTTAACTAGGATACTATTAGATTAGGTAAGTAACTATTATTTATAATAACTTATATAAGAGGATAGGCCTAGAGGTAGTCTACCTTATATCTTAAATAATATATAGAAGGGCCTAATAATAATAATAATAATAATAACAATAATAATAATAATAATAATAATAATAATAATAATAATAATAATAATAATAATAATAATAATACTATTATTAAAGTATAAATAGAGAGCTTTACTTACTTTTATATTAAGATAAAATAGATATTTAGACCTTCTAATAAAGAAAGTATAATTATATAAGTTACTTAGTACTTAACTTAAAAGAAACTAATAGTAGAGTATTTAACTTAGTTTTAATAATACTCTATATAAATTAATTAGAATAATAATATATTTAAAATAATATATTAAAGAGAATTAAAGGATAATATTAAGAATAAACTTATATAAGATAGAGTAGTATATAATACTCTAGATATACTTATTAAAGTTATAATAAGGATTAATAACTAACTTTATAAGCTTATAATAGAATTATATTATAATAATAGTATTACTAGACTTAGATTAGTAGGGATCTATTTAAGAGAATATTATAATAAAAGATATATATAATACTAGAAAATACCTATAAAAATTCAAGATTTTTATATTAGAAAATTACCCTTACTACCTAGTATTTAGTAGGTAAGTAGGGAGTATATTAGATATATTAGTTAGTAGCTTATAAATAAGATAGTATTAGCTTATATACTAATAGTATTTTATACCTAATAATAAGACGGATATTTCCTCCTATTTAAACTAATAGTAGATATATTAGTAGGTATTATTATAGAATAGATATAATAGTATTAGTAAATTATATATATATACCTATTCTAATAGTATTCTATACCTAGTAATAAGGTGGATATTACCCCCTTTTCAGGCTAATATTAGATACGTTAGTAGGTAAGGTAAATAGTAGGGAGTATATTAGATATATTAATAGGTAGGTAGTTTATAAATATAATAGTATTAGCTAAATTATATATATATATACCTATTCTAATAGTATTCTATACCTAGTAATAAGACGGATATTACCCCCTATTTAGGCTAATATTAGATATATTAGTAGGTAAGATAGATAGTAATATATTAGTAGATAGGCGGCTTATATATATAATAGTATTAGCTATATTATATATATATACTAATAGACTAATATAGATTATTCTAATAGTATTATATACCTAATAATAAGATAGATATTACCTTCTATTTAAACTAATATTAGATATATTAGTAGGAAATATAAATAGTAGGGAGTATATTAGATATATTAGTAGGTAGCTTATAAATAAGATAGTATTAGCTTATATATTAATAGACTAATATAGATTATTCTAATAGTATTCTATACCTAATAATAAGACGGATATTTCCCCTTATTTAAACTAATAGTAGATATATTAGTAGGCGTTATTATAGAATAAGTAAAATATAAATAATATTAGGATTTTTATTATTAGTAATCTATATTCTAGCTACGTATAGATTTTAATAGGTAAATCTATTTATTCTAATACATCTTTTAGACTACTATACTAATTTAAATTATTCTTAAAGTATTAAGTACCTTAGAATAGGCTAAGTAATATAATTTATAACGAAAATATTATAAGGCGTTAGTATAGATAGGGGTAGAATACATAGAAATATTAGACTTTTAATATTCGCTGTAATTAGAGCTAGTCCTAAGAAGGTAATTTAGAGGACTTTAAACTAATTAATAAGTTATAATAAGCTTAAGGTCCTAATATTCCTCTATTCTATTATAGTAAAGAGATAATCCTTATAAACTTATATTAATAGAATTAGAATTTACTTAAAAGAAGAGTAAATTTAGAAGTAAGAAGTAGTAAGAAGATAGAAAAGTAATAAAATATTATAATTATAATAAGCTAGGCTATATTATTAAAGATTATAAGTTAAAAAAAATATAATAAAATAACTATAATTAAATATATTAAAGAGAGTATTAATTAGAATAACTAGACCTCTAAGGAATTAACTAAAGGTAAAGTATAATAATAGAGAGTAGGTATAAGGGTACTACGTAATAATATAGCTATTAAGTATTATAAACGGTATATATATATATATATATATATAGAACTCTCTATTCTTATTAATAGTAAGACTAATTACTACCCTTCCCTTTAAGGGGAATTCCCTCCTCTATATACTATAAGTAAAGGGGTAGTATAGTACTATTATATACTATAAACGCTATATTAATAATAGTATTATATTCTTAACTAATCCTTATAATTATCTCCCTATCTAGGCTCTTAGGCTTTAAGAGTATAAAAGGTTATAATCTATAAAAGATACTCCCTTAATAATAGAATATACCTTTAATAAGAGTATAATAATATAATTAATTATAAGGCCCTCTAAGCTAAGTCTTAAGGAATTTATAATTTTATTAAATTATAATAATTATAGACGCTACTCTTATATATAATTATTATACTATAATATATTTTTATTATACTTCCTATTATCCTTTATTAATTTATTATAAAAGTAGTTAAAAGTCTTAATATTTTAAAGTAAATAGGAAGTTATTACTATTAAGGGTTTATTAAGTACTTAAGGCGTACCTCTTTTATATAACTTTAATATTATTCTTTTAATTATAATATCTTTATTTTTTATTAATTATATTAAGTCCTTTTTAATTTTTATTTATATTATTACCCCCTTTATACCTTATTATACCTCCTTATAATCCTATTAATTACTTTATAAGTAATCTTTAATAATAAACTTACCCTTACTATTAATTAAAAGAAGACTATTATTACCCCCTCTACTTATAATAGTACTTAACCTCCTTTATTAAATTACTTATAGTCTATTATTATATTATTTTATATAGTATACCTCTAATATATTATATTTTAAAGTAAAGAGTTATAAGTCTAATATTTTTAATTAAGGCTTTACTTACCCTTTTAATAATATACTTTATATACGCGCCTCCCTTAACTCTATTAGATATAATTATTATAAAGATCTTAATATTAAATATTAATAGGAAATCCCTACCTTTATTTACTACGCTTATACGCGCCTTCTTTAGTCCTTAAATATTATAGCTACTTTAAATACTAGCTTTAACCTCCCTTAACTTACTAAGTTCTAATAAACCTTTAATAAACTTATTTAATAGTACTATTACTACCTCTATTATACCTCTTTTATCCCCTCTACTACTACTACTTCTATTAGGGTAGACCCCGCTATTACTAGCTAGATTATAAATACCCTTAAGAGTATTTTTAATATTCTTTACTAGTATATATATATTACTCTATCTCCCCTTTTAAAGCCTTATTAAAGCCTTACTAATATAGTATAAGAGCGCCTCCCTTCTATTATAAAGGAAGAGGAAGAGGATAAGGAGGATAAACCTATTATTAATAATAATAATAGAGCTAGGCCTAGTACTACTACTTATATATTTAAAATAGTTATACCTTATATAAAATATAATCTTCTATTTATTATCCTTTCTTATTTATAGGTAATAATATATATCCTTATAATCTAACTTAGTTAAGTACTTAATATTAACTAATCTTATTAATATTTTATTAATTAATAAAAGTAGATAGTAGTTCTTAATTATAATTTTATTAAGCGCCTTATAATTAATATATAAGTATAATATTCTATCCTTTTTTAGTATAAAAAGAATTAATATACCTATTAAACTTATAGAATAATAAATCTACCCCTTTTTTAAAGCTTACTTAAGGTACTCCCTTAATATATATAACTCTTTCTTTAATAGGTTATAAAGTAATTTAAAGGGAGGTTCTTTATTCTCCTTTATATTACTTATATAATTATAATATATATAGTTTAATAGCGCCCTAATATTCTTAATTAAGAAGATATCTTAAAATTCTTAAAATTTTAAAAGGAGCTAAACTTTAAGTAGTAGGCTTTTATTATCTACTCCTAAGTATATTATAATAAATATAATACTATTAAGCTACTCCTCTAAGGCTTTAATAGTATTAAAGTACTCCTTATTATTACTTTTCTTAATAGGGAATTACTAGTTCTACGTAGGCTAATCTACTTAGGGATTTTATTCTTCTAATTATAGATACCTAAGGTAGAAATTATAATTAAGGTTTATTATTATATAAAAAGCGCCCTTATAATATTATATAATACTATTAAAATTAATAAGTTTAATTTCTCCTATATAAGAACCTAGTAATAATATTAGATTCCTAACTTTATTATATAAGGTATTACTAGAGCTTAGGTCTATTTCTTAATCCTACTCCTTTACTAAGTATATATTAATATAATTAATATCTATTCTAAAGTTAATTAATATAATAAATTCTCTTTATAAGCTCTTAAGCTCTATTTATATTATAATAATAAGTTATTATATCTACTTCTCCTCTTATATTATAATAGTAGACGTAATTATAATACTTAGGGGTTTTTAAAATTTAAGCCTTTCTTAGCTAGCTTATTATTAGATATCTTATTAATTATAAGCTTATTAATTATAATACTTATAACTATTAACTTTATACTTTAATAATTATAATACTTAATAGTAGAAAGGTTAGGCTTAAGCCTTTAAGAGAGGTATAATAATACCCTAATAGTACTCTACCCTTCTTACTTTATATATAGGCTATTATCTCTTTACCCTTAGAAATTTCCTCTTCCTCTTTAAGGACGTTAATCTTTAATAGGAGTATTATCCCTTTAATCTTTATATATAAATAGTATTATATAAGGCTTTAATTAGATTATTAATATAATAAGAGTATCTTTTATCTCTAGGATATTAGGCTATATTATAAGTTAATTATAAAGATCTTTATATAACTTATTTAAAAGGTTATTATAGAGTATATACTCTATTAATAGCTTAAGTTATAATTTTAACTTAATAAGGTAATTTATAAAGTTTATAATCTTTTAGTATTCCTTTTACTTAGCTTTTAAGTAGTATTTACTAGTTATTAGATATTAATTTTAAAGATCTTTTATTTCATTTATTAGGAAACTATTAAAGTATTCCTAGGACTATTTATCCTTTAATATATCCTTTATATACTATAGCGGTAATAACGGGCGAATAAGCGTACGCGTAAAGACTGTAGGTAACGTACTAGGCGTTACATGCGAACTTATAAGAAGGAGACAAGAGGGGGGAAGGGGATAGAGGAGGTGGTAGAAGTGGTAGTAGGAGGGAAGTAAGAGGGGAGGCTCTTAGGGTCGTGATAATAGGACCCCTAATACTACTAAAGTCCCCGGAAATTAGGGAGAAAGAGTAAGGGAGATAAGGCTAGGAAGGTTAAGATATTATAGAGTCTATTATAAAAGTAAAGGATATAATCCAGGCGATCTAGAGTCTCTAATTTAAGGAGATAATAGAGGCGATATAGGGCGTTACCTAGGTTACCTTATATATTATAATAGGAGGCTTTAATGCTACGGAGGTACGTATTACTAAGCTAGAAATATATCTAGAAAGAATAGGGAGGGATAGGAACGCGTTAGTAGGGTATAGTAGGGGGTTATAAGCCTAGGTAGCTGGGACTAGTATAGGGACTAGGTCCTAGTAAAGCCCAGGCCTAAGGATAGGACCGGGCCTAGGGGGGACGCGAGGTAGCTAGCCACTTAAGTAATTAGATGTTTAGAGGATAAGGGAAGTAGTAGTATAATTTAGAGATAAAGAAGGCTATAAGAAAGCGAGTTAGATAGAAAAAGAGGAGCTTATTAAAAGCTTTATTAACCTAGTAAATATAGTTATAAGGAATATTATTAGTACTTATACTAGGGGTATAATAGACGTAGTACTATAAACGGCGACGGTTAAAGGGCGTAAGGCCCTTAAGAGAATATAAGAGTAGGCGAGCGTAGCCTACCCCTTAGTAAAGGTAGTAAGAAAGACCTTCTATATAGCGGCTAAAGGGGCGTATATAAACCTCCTTAATAAAAAGGAAAGGGAGAAGGGGCTAGCGAGAATTAGGGAGGATAATATTATTACCTACTTAAATACTAACTTTACTAGTTTTAGGTAGGTAAAATATACGGTAAGACTAAGGTAGGATAGGAGTAAGAAGACCTGCTTAACCCTAATTATTAGGGTGGCGACACCGGAGGTAGTAAACCGCCTGGTTTAAGGAGGGATAGCTTTTAGTAGTAGTCTCTTAGTCTATAAGAGATAGGAGCAAGGAGTAGAGATAAGATAATACTTTAACTATTATAGATATAGACACTTTATATAAGAGTATTAAAGGGAGAAGAGGTACGGCTATTATATAGGTAGCTATAACTTAGCGGACTATATTACGGGTAAAGGAGTAATAATATACGCTACTTATAAAGGAGGTTATAAGGCCTGGAGTAAGGACTACCCGGTTAGGTAAAGGGAGTACTAGAGAGTAGTATAAAGATGCTAGACTAGGCCGGCGTTCTATAACACGTAGGGCTTACGGGGAACTAATACCTATAGTAAAGAGGAGATAGACGCAGATAGTTTTAGGGTAGTCTAGGGTATATTAAGGAAGAGGAAGTCACCGGTATAAGCGGAAAGGGAATTACTAGACCTAGCCCCTCCCTAATAAAGAGGGCGGCTAACTATAATAGTCTAAATAGCCCGTAAGGAGGTAGGATAACAGGTCCTCCCGCTATCCTAGGGGGTACCTGGGGTCGAGGTTACTCTTAGGGGCGCTTAGGCTATAAATAACTAAATAGTAGTAGACTCTAGCCTTATACCGACTATATAATAGGATAACTACTTAAGATCCTGTAGTATAATATATAAAAAGAAAAGGATAGTATATAAATACTACTCTTAGAAGATACTAAAGTCTAGTAAATAGATATCTTAATAATATAGGAGCTATAAATTAACCTAAGGACTAAGTCGATATATAACCTATCCTATAATAGGTTCTATCTAGTTTATAAAGCTAAGGAAGATACTTAGGTATGCTTTTATATTAATAAAAGGGTTAATATAAAGAGCTAGGAGGCGGACTTCTTAAGCGGCGACTACTACTCGTTAAAAGTCAGCCTTAAGGGAGGGTAATAGGGAATCTAAGAGGATAATATCTAGATATATAATATTTATAGCCCCTCTCTAATAATATATAAGTTAAAGGATAGCCTAATAATAATCCCTCTAATAGTAGAGGCCTTAAAGAGGCTAGGGGAATATATCCTCCTTAGGGACTTTAATCTCTACTATCTCTAATAGAATAATAAAGGGAGAAGTATATACTATATTATAATAGATATATTACTAGGTAAAACAAGTAAATATAGTATAGAAGTCGCCCTACTAGAGGGTATAATAATATAGTAGGGGAGAGGTTTAAAGTCGGTAATCGACCTAGTCTTTACTACTAAGGGTACTATTAATATACTCTAAAACTGCGGCCTAAGGGCAGACCTCTAGTATAGATCTAACTACCTCCTAGTATACACGGAATTCGAATGGAGCTAGGAGAGCTAAACCCTAGTCTAGAGGAGGGTATAGAAGATATTTAAAGACAAGGAGGTCGCTATAAATATAAGGAATAGAGCCTAGTAGCTTAGACTTTCTCTAGGGCTCCTCTAGATTAGATCCGCCGGTAAGGCGGATAAGTACCTAGGGTAGATACTAGATAGGTTCCAGGCTATTATACAGGAATATATTCTGTAAGTAAAGCTATCTAGTAAGGTAAGGTCCTTTTAGAACTCGGCTTATAAGGATATAACGTAAAGGGCTAAATAGGAATTAAAGGCCTACTACTAGTACCGTAATATAGAGATAAGGGAGACTCTAAGAGAAGCGGAAAGGGCGAAGGTAGCCACGATCTAAAGAGAGAAAACCCTCTACTTCCGGGCGGCTATATACTAGGCCTTAGAAGACCCTCGGGGGGTATAGGTACTAGCCCGGTAGGGGAAATATAAGAGTATATTACTAAGAGCCCTACCTAAATTCCCCTCCCTAAGTAGATAAGACGGGACGCTAGTAGCTACCTTCGAGGAGAAGGTAGAGCGCCTTCAGGAAACCTATTTCCTAGCCCCTTTAAGGGTAGATTTAGAAGATATTACCGAGGTAGAATACCTAAGCCTAATACTAGGGGAAGGGGATCTAATAGAGGTAGAAGTCTATAACTCTATAAAGAGACTATTATAAGATAAGGTTCCTAGGATAAATAGGATTCTAAATAGGTTCCTACGGGCCGTATATAGTAAACTAGAGGAGGAGATCTACTATCTCTTCTAAGGGTGCTTTAAGATTAGATACTACCCCCGGAAATTTAAAGAGGTTAATATAGTAATCTTAAAGAAAATATAGAAGGAGAATTATACTAACCCTAAGTCTTATAAGCCGATCACCCTCTTAGATACCTTAGGAAAGATATTTAAGACGGTAATAGCGGCTAGGCTTAGAGATTATATAGAGGCTAATAACCTCCTTCTAGAAGAATAGATAGGTATAAGGTAAGGGAGATTAGTAAAAACCGCGCTAGAAATAATTACTAATATAGTCTATATAGTATAGGGAATAGGGAAGAGGAATATAACGAGCCTCCTCTTCCTAGATATTACCGGAGCCTTTAATCACGTCTCCTACTCCAGGCTACTTTATATAATAAAGATAAAGAGGGTCCTAGAGAAGATAGTATACTAGACGGCAAGCTTCCTTATAAAGAGGGCGACTTCGATTACCCTCGGTAGGAGGACGAGTTATATAGAGTTAGTAGAGACAAGGATCCCCTAGGGTTTACCTATCTCTCTGATATTATTTCTATTTTTTAATACTCCCCTAATTAAGGAGTATAAAAAGTTAAAGCTACTAATTTAAGTCGGCGGATTTATAGATAACGTCTATCTACTAGCTTATAGTAGGAGTACTAAATAGAACTATAAGGTTCTAGATAAAGCTTATAAGGTATACTTATAATAGGCGAAGACCTATAAAGCCTTATTTATATTAAAGAAGTACGAGCTCGTTTATATAACTTATAAAATAAAGGGGGTGAAGATAGACGTAATAGTTAAGCTTAAAGGAATTAAAGTTAAATTAAAGACGTTAATTAGGGTCCTAGGACTTATACTTAATAGTAAGCTAAATTAGAATATATACCTAAGGAAGGTATAAGCTAAGATAGATAACTAGATTCAGGCGCTCTACTACGTCGCCGGCTTTATATAGGGCGTGATTCTACCGGTTAGTAGGCTTATATACGCGGTAGTAGTAAGGCTTATAATAATATTCGTAGCGCTAATATAATATAGCTTAAAGAATACCCCTAGGGTAGTAGGGAAGTATATAAAGACGCTGATAATAATCTAGAATAAAGGACTACGTAAAGTACTAGGGGCGTATAAGGCCACCCTAATTCCGGTCCTTAAGGTAGAGGCGGGAATCCTATTAGTAAGAGACTTCCTAGATAAGGCCCTATTATAGAGTAAGATCCTTTAAGGGATATATAAGACGGTCTTAAAAGGGAATATAAAGATTAAGTCTTAGTTATAACTAAGAAGGGGTAGGAGGCTACGCCCCCCGCTACTCCCGTTAGCTAAGAAGGAGTCTTAGGTAAAGCGGTCGCTAAACGGGGTACTTAATAGCCCGACGCTATAGAAAAGGATACTAACCTAGTAGGAAGGCCGGTAGTAGGGCCGGTAGCGCCACTACTAGCGGGGATTAGAGAGCCGATATAAGAGCCTAGTATAGAAGGGTGACCTAGTAGGGGGGAGATAGGACCTTTATAAGGGCTTAAAGAAGCTGGAGAGCTCTATAATAGTCTAGTTACGCACGGACAAGATTAGGTTTAACTACTTCTTATTTATTAGGAAGGTACCTAGGATCCTAAGTCCTAGCTACCCGTACGGGGCGGTAAGGTAGACCGGTAAATACGTCCTACTATTCTATCCTAACTATTATACTAGTAGGAGTTAGATATTACTAGAGGCTAGATTAGAAGATTATAGTACTATTCTCTTATTATTAATAGGGATAAGGGTAGCGGCGAGGTAATTAACTAGGTCAGGCGCCCTCTACTAGTTTATACTAGTAAAAGAGATATTAACGAGAACTAATAGAGAGGAAGGGCTCCGCTCTAATTAAAGAGAAGAGAATATAGTTAATAAAACCTTAGTATTATAAATAGTAGACCTAACCCCTTGATATACCGCCCTAATAGCAGGCCTATTAGGGGGGGAGGGAAGGAGCCGAATAATAGTATAGCCTGCGGATAGTAGGTGGAGTTTTTATCCCTTAGCTAGGTTTCTCCCTAAACGATAGGTACGCTAGGCGTACCCCTTGAAAAGTCTACCCTTATTAGCTTTAGCTAGTATAGGAGTATAATCAATTAATTAATTAATTAATTAATCCTTTATATACTTATATTATATAGCTTTAAGGTCTAGGGCTATATATTATAACGCGTATTAGATTTTTATAAAGTTATTAAGAAAATAGGCTATACTTATTTTAATTATATTAATTATATTATTAAACTATTTTTAATATTCTTATACTAACTTCCTATTATATATATATAGGTCCTACGGCCTAAAAATATAGGTTTTATATTAAAGACGCTTTAATTCTAATTCTTTTAATAATAATAGGTAATATTAATAACCTACTTAAGCGGCGTTATTAGTATATATTTCCTACTCTAACTCTTATAAATATTATTATAGATCTTATATCTACTACTTCTTAGAGACTTCTTCTTTAAGTTCTTATATCCTTTATAATAGTACTTCTTAGGTTTTAGGTAGTAGGGACTAGGTTTATATACTTAGTAGCTACCTTTAAATAGTTAGTTAAGATTATAATATATCTATTATTAATTTATTAATTAATTCTTAAGACTTACTTTCTTTATAAGCTCAGTCCCTTATATTTAGGTAGGTTATTTATATTAGTTAACTAACCCTTTTACCTTATACCTATAATAACCCTTCTCTACTTATCTTACTAATAGTTAGGCTACTACCCTTAAATAAGATAGAGTAATTAGAATATAAGGGTACTATATAATAATATAGCTATTAAGTATTATGAATAGTACGTATATATATATATATAGAACTCTCTATTCTTATTAATAGTAAGACTAATTACTACCCTTCCCTTTAGGGGGAATTCCCTCCTCTATATACTATAGGTAAAGGGGTAGCGTAGTACTACTACATATTATAGACGCCACGTTAATAGTAGTACTATATTCCTAACTAGTCCTTATAGTAGGATATAATTATAAAAGATTTACTAGTACTTATTAATTAGCTAATAGATAAAAATATTAAAGAGCTTAAAATTAGAGAGGAAGAATTATATAAAGAGATTATAAAGAAGTAAAGAAATATTAAAAGAAATAAAAGTAGACTTATATAAATTTATAAATAACTAAAAGAACTAGGTTCTAATAATAATAGTAATAATAATTAGGCTTAAAAGGAATATCTTAAGTAAGGCTAAGAAAATAATAATTCTAACTAGGAAAACCTTAATTAAGTTTTTAAGAAGAATAAGGAAAAATACCTTAAAGAATCTTATACCTTTATATTAAAAGATTTATAAATAAAATTTAAAGAAAGAATTAAATTTTATTAAGAAAAGGTATTAAATAGACTTTTATAAAAAGACTTTAGAAATAACTTAGTCTATTTATAATATTTAATAATATATTAAATAGCTTGTATTAATAAGATATATATAATTTATTTCTAAGTAAAAGCTAATATAAGTAAAGCTATTAAAATATATATATATATATAAGTATAAATAAGGTATTATAATCTAAGTTATAATTAATACTTAGTAGTAAAGAGATTATATAAATAGATTTTTAATTATAATTAAAGATAGTATAATATTCTTTATAAATACCTTAAATATAATAAGGATACTACTAAGTATTATTTAATAAAATAGTATATATATTTTTATAATAGGTATAAGAAGTATATATAATAAAAGAAAATTACTAGATTCCTCCTTAATTTAAGAAAAGAGTAATCTCTTATATTATAAGGAAGTATAAGGAGATTAATATCTTAATCTCTAAAATATAATATTTATATCTAATAGAATATATAATATATATAAATATACTAATTAAAATAAATAATTAGAGGATTATAATAATAATAGATTCTTAAGTATTTAGAAACTTTATCTCTAAAGTATTAGTATAATTAATAGGCCTATTAATATAAAGAAAGAAGAACTTATATAGCTTATAAATAGCTAATAGGTTAATACTATTAATAGGAAGTATAATTAAGGAGATAACTTTATTACTATTTATAATTTAGTAATATTATAAGGAGATAGCCTTTAATATAATTATTATAATTACTTATTATATTATTCTAGATATATCTTAATTAAAGAAATATAACTTAATAATTAATTAGAGAAGAAAAGTATTTAAGTTTAAGTAAATTAATAATATTACTAGATTCTACTCTATATATTAATAGAGGATAATAGTAGATAAAAAATTAAATTAAAAGATTATTAAAGTATATATTACTTTAATTTTAAATAAAGATAGCCTTAAAGAATAAGAGTCTAACTTAATAGATATTTATAAAGGTTTATAAAGTTAATAAGTTAAAGTTTTTAAAGTAATTAATAGTACTCCTAATATCTTATAAGAGTATTAAAGATAGAAATATATTAGGGTAATAATATAGATATATAGATATAATGTATAATATAAATAATAATAAACTATCTAGGAAGGATATAGATAGGATATATATATACTAAGCCTTAGTTATATAACTAGTTATATAACCTTAGGTTAGACCGTAATAATTACCTACTAAAAGAAAAAATAATAGCGTCCCTACTATCTATATAGTAATAGTAATATAATAATAATAGTATATCTATTCTAACTAATTAGAGTTATTACTTATATACTTATAGTCCTCCTTAGTATAATTATATATATATAGGCTATTTTTCTAATATTTCTATATAAAGGCCTTAGCGGACTAGAATAATTATAACGGATTTCTAACAGGTAATTTCTAGTTAATTAGTAATATCTTTAAAGAATATATAGATCTATAGCGCTATTCCTATTACAGTATATTATAAGGAGCTATTTAAAGAATTAAAAGAAATAAAATAGAATATACTTAATATACTATACTACTATACTACTATAGAATAGTACGCCTAGTTAGTCTAACGAGGGGTAAGTTAATAGATATAATAGGTAAGAATAATAGCTTCTAATCTAGATAAGAGGCGAGGAGAATTACTTAAAAAAATAAGCCTTAATAAATTTACTTTAATATACGGCGAGATAAGTCCTAATATTAGGATATAATACTAGGGGAGGAGTTATAGGGGGGGTAGTAGTAGAAGGGGTAGGCTAGGAAGTAGTAAGGAGATACTTATATAAGGGCTAGGGAGCTTAATAGAGAGGAAGGAACTTAAAGATAAGGGAATACGCGTTAAAAGGATATTAATAAAGGCCTTAAAAGCTATTATAACTATATAAGACGCGTTAAAGGGTAGAATATTATATAAAGTAGGAAGGATAATAGGGGTAAGACTTAAATATATAAAGGAGTTTATTATAAAAGTAAATTAATAGCTTAAGGAGGTATATAAGTTTAAGAAGATAATAGAAGAGTAATCCTAAGAAGGGAAGATATAAGAGGGTAGAAGGAGCTAGATATAAACAGCTAATTAAAGCCTAATAGGTATAAGATTAAGTAATATAAGCCTTAGGGGGATATTTATTATAATATTAATAGGTAATATTATAAAGAGGGTATTTAAAGTAATAAATAATAGGAAAGCTAAGACCTTAACTATTTAAATTAATAATAGAATTAAGAGAGAGGTAGTAAGGGTACTTATTAAAGAGTAGCTAGTTAAGAAGTTTAAGATAATTATATTTTTAAGGATATAAGAGATTATACTAGTAAGGTACCTAATTAGAGGTAACCTAATACTATTTATAATAGAGATAGAAGTAAGGGAGGAGCTAGAAGAGAATAATAATTAGGTAAAGAAGGTATATAAGTTAATAAGGGTATTAAGATAGACCTTCCTAGTTATAATATATAAGGTATTAGGAAGGTAATAGATATATTAAGATAAAAGGAAGTAAAGGAGGTAATTATTTAATAAAATAAAAAGAACCTCCTAGGGTTAAAGATTATAAGGGTAGCCTAGTTATAAGTAGTTATATAGGAGAGGAGGGAGGGAGAAGTAGTAAAGGAGAGGGCCTTATTATTATTAAAACTCCTTATACTAGAGATAATAAATAAAGTAATTAAGAAGGGCTTAATAAAAGAATATAACCTCTTAGAGTATAAGAGATAGAAGAGGAATAGAGTAGTAATATAATACTTTAACTATTAATAGTTTAATTAATTAATTGATTAATTATACTCCTATACTAGCTAAAAAGCTAATAAGGGTAGGCTATTCGGGGGTACGTATTACGTATATATTATTCGGGGAGAAACCCTACTATAAGGATAAAAACTCCACCTGATAATTACGGTTCTCTTAACCATTTATAGCTCCTTCCCTCCCCCCCCTAGTAGGCCTACCACTAGGGAGGTAGTAGAGGGGTCGGGTTTACTGCCTATTACACTAAAGTTTCGTTTATAAGTAAAACTCCTTTTCCTTGTCTAGGGCCTAGCCCCTTTCTCTTTTCTATCTCTACCGGCTATTCTTAATCTAATCCATTTAATATAATAGATAATTCCTTATAATAGATAATTCCTTATAGTCCTAGTTATAGTATCCGTGACGGGGAGGGTATATATATAAAGGGAGGTGATAGAACTAGTACTTACCTACTAGTCTATTAGTGCTAGGCACTACTAGGTAAGGAGGCTAGCGGCCCTAGCGTGCTTATAGACTATTAGGTAGGAAGGCTAATATCCACATATCTCTATACGGGTTAAGCCTCTACTACCTACTATTATACCGTAGGGACTACCTAGGTATAGCTAAGTATCCCCCCGCCGTATAATAGTAAGGTAGTAGATACCCGGTATATTTACCGCGGTTATATCGGCCGCTACTATTAAGGTATATACGTGTAGAAGATAATAGGTACTATTAGCTAACTAGACCGGTGGCCCTATCGCGCTTATAGGCTATTAGGTGAGGAGTCTAATACCTACGTCCTATTTCAGGTTAGGTACTAACTACCTGCAGCCGTATTATAAGGACTACCTAGGAAGGGGACTAGAGTATCCTTACCGCCGTACGGCAGTAATAGCGGTAGTATATACCCGGTATACTATCTAGCTTACACTTAATTATTAAGAGGAAGGAAGGGCTAGCTTTATAATATTACTATCTTTTTATTATACTATTATTATCTATATATACTATAACTACCCTGAGGTAGGTAGACTTAGGCTACCTAGACCGCGCGGAGTAGAATTAGCTAGAGTATAAGGACGTGGCCTTGTAAGAGACCCTGTAGTAGGTATAGGTATAGAAGTACTATATATATCCTGTAATATTATAAAGGTTTTATATTAGTAGTATTTCTATTATCTTATACTAGTATTACTAGTATTACTAGTATATCGCGTTTATAATACACGTAGGGAAGCGGAGGCTATATTAGGGAGAGGTAGAAGGGTATTTATATAATATATATTCTATTATATTATATCTTTTACTATAATCTTCTAAGAGTTCTCCTTCTATCTTCTCTGTTTTTCTATCGCGTTAGCGTTCCTATTCTTATTATTACTATACTCTACCTACGTGTCGATTCTATAATAACTAGGTAACCCTAGACGGTACTTCCAAAATACCGTAAGATCTCTTAGCTCTCCTAGTACCGAGATACTAGAAGGTTCGTAGCCGGTACCACGTACAGGTGGATCTCGTCGCCGGCTAACTATTAATAGTATAAGTATATAATAGGGTATTATAAGAGCCTAGTATAATATAAAATTTATATTAATAGATATAACTTAAGGGAATATAAGATAAAAGAAGGGGAAGTTAAGAGATATAATAATTATAAGAAGAATAGCTATATAACTTAAGAGTAAAAGTATATAATTAAAGTAAAGGAACTTAATAAGCTCTATTAGAAGATAGTAGAAAATAAGAAGAAGTTATATAAGAGCTTTATAAGAGGAAATAGATAAAGGGATATATAAAAGTAGCCTTAAGGGGAGTAAATAATAGTAGTAGTAAAGAAGAAGAGGAAGCTTATATTAGGGTTTAAAGACCTTAATAAGGTTATAATATAAATAGATCCTTAAGGGGATATAAGGGAAAGGGGAGTTATACTATTACTTATAATAATATTATAAAATAGGCTTAAAAGGCTAATTACCCTTTAAATAATAGAAATAAGTTAATAGATATTAAAGGATATATTAATATAAGAGGCCTTAATTATTAAGGGAATAAAGGTTATAAGGGATATTTAATAGGAATCCTTATAAGGATATAAAGGATAGTAAAATTATTATAATATAATATATAAAGGGAGTAGATTATTATAATAATAATACTATTAAAAGATAGAGAGGTATAATAAATAGATATCCTAGCTATCTAAGAACTATTATATATAAAGAGAATAAGTTTAATATATAACTTAAGTAGAGGAGTATTCTACTTAATATATAAGGTTAAGAGGAATATAAGAATATATTTCTTTATAAATAAATATTAAAATATTAATAAATAGGGAGTTAAATTTATATTAGGGGACTTATACTCCCTAGAGATATAAGTTATAAAGAAGGAAGGGGGAGTATTAAGGAATAAGGTTAAGATAACTACTTAATAGTTAGATAAGGCTACTTGATATATTATTATAACTAGTAGGGTCTAATCTAATATATAAGATAAAAGATAAAGAAAGAAAGATAGTAAGATAGGAATATAAGGTAGAAACTAAGATATTAAGAATCTAATCTAATTAAGAAAGTATATCTAACTTTAAATAAAAAGGGGTTTATTAAACTTAAAAGGGATTTAATAAATTAATTAGATTAAGTAGTTAAATTAGGCTAACTTAACCTAACCTTAATTAATCTTATATTATAATAATAGCTCCCCTTTTAAAGGCTAAACTCCTATAAAGTATTAGTAGGTATAGCGGGATAAAAGTAAAAGTAAGGATATAAAAGGATAAAGGATAAGGTTCTTAAAGAGTAACTCTTAAGTCTATTATAAACCTAATTTAGATAGGGTATTAATAGAAAACTAGAGTTTAAGGCTAACTTAGCCTAACTTAAGAGAGTAGAGGTAGGAATTAAAATCTAAGACTATCTTAACCTAATTTAGAAAGGTAGATAATAGGATTAAAGTTTAAAGCTATCTTAACTTAACTTAGAATAAGGGTTAATAAGATTAAAGTTTAAAGCTATCTTAACTTAACTTAAGATAATAAAGGATAGAATTAAAGTCTAAGGCTATCTTAATCTAACTTAAGATAGTAGAAGATAGAAGCTAAAGTTTAAAACTATCTTAATCTAACTTAAGAGGGTTAATAAGATTAGAGTCTAAAGCTATCTTAACTTAACTTAAGATAGATAAGGTAGATATTAGAGTCTAAGACTATCTTAATCTAATTTAAGAAGGTAGAAGGTAGAAGTTAAAGTCTAAGACTATCCTAATCTAACTTAGGAGGGTTAATAGGACTAGAGTTTAAAGCTATCTTAACTTAACTTAAGATAGATAAGGTAGGTACTAGAGTCTAAGACTATCTTAGTCTAACTTAGAAGGGTTAATAAGGGGATTAGAGTTTAAAGCTATCTTAACTTAACTTAGAATAGATAAGGTAGTTTAATAAGGATTAAAGTATTAGGCTAACTTAGCTTAACTTAAAATAACTTAGATTTAATAAGGGACTAGGCGTAGATTTAGGCTAGGGGTTAAAGTATTAATAATAAAGAATTTAATAAGGTAGGATATAAGGCCTAATAGTTAATAGGTTAACTTAATAAAACTTATTAATAGCTTATTAATAATTCTTAAAGAGGTTAAATAGTTCTTATATAAAGATATAAGACTTCTAGTTAATAAAATATTTAAGGAGTAGTAGCTAGAAATATTAGTTAAGCTTAAAATTAATAATAATAGGGGTATAAGGTTCCTAGTATTATCTAAGTAGGGGATCCTAGGCTATATATTATAAGAGACTAGTATAAAAGATTAGATAGATCTTTATAAACTTAGGAAGATTAAGTTTAATAATTAAGGGATTATTAAAAATATATTTAATAGGGAAGGGACTTATATTATAATTATCTAACTCAATTATAAGGTAAGTAGTATTTAAGTTTTTAATATATAATTAAACTAGATCTCCTAAGAAGTAATAAGGGTAAGGATAGTACTTCTAATTAATTAAAGATTTATAAATAGCTTAAATAATTAATATCTCTTCTTAAAGGTAGTTAATAATATCCTTAAGTTTCTTAATAAACTCTTTAATATTTATTAGCTTTACCCTAGCCTAGGTAGTAAGGTAAGGGGGTAATAAAAGGGGTAGTTTAAAACTAAGGTAAAGATTTTATCTTAAATTAATTATAAAAGGTAATATAAGTATAATTATAAAAGGAATATTATTTAAGGTAAACTTAGCTCCTAGTAATTATAATACCTAATTATCTTATATATAATTTATAAAGGCTTAAAGGTAATATTTTATAATAGTATTAGCTTATTCTATCTAGTTATTAGTCTAAGGGTAGTAACTAGTTAATAGTATAATATCTATCTTAAAGATTTAATAAAGATATTCCTAAATATTAGAGGTAAATTATATACTTTAATTAGATATAAAATATTTAGGTACTTTATAGAGTTTAAAGATATTAATATAAAAGGTATAAGAAGCTTCTTCTACTTTTATAGAGGTAGTAGGGATAAGGTATCTTATCTTAATAAGATAATTAATAAAGATAAGGATATAATAATATATTATTCTTATAAAAGTACTAGGTAGAAGAGGACTTATATAGTTTATAAAAATATTATACTATTAATACTTAGGGATAAGTAAGGGATAAAGCTAGCTTTAAAGCTTTTATTTAGAAGGCTTAGAGCGGGTATAAGTATAATAATTATAAATAAATTACTTAATTAAATAGTATAGGTTTAGCTACTAGTATACTTTATTAACTAGCTTATAATAATTAGTTCTTCTAGTATATTTACCTAAAATACTATTATAAGTAAGTTAGATAATTTATAAATAAAGATAAATTAAGTTTAAAATATATTTTTTATCTTAAAAATATAGGGAACTATCTTATTTTATATATTTAGTTAACTAGATTTTATTATAATAGTAGGCTCTATTATAAAGAGCTTTAAGGATAGAGGGGGTAAACTAGTTATTACTCTAAGCTTAATCTTATAAAGTCTAAGTTAAGGTATCTTAGGGGGTCTTCCTTAAAATTAATTACTTTTAGATTAAGTTAAGGTTTATAATTTATAACTTTAAGTTCTAACTTAGATTCTATATTTATAAGAGCTAGGATAATAGGGTAGTAAGGTAAAAGGAGTTTTAAATAAAGCTCTATTAAGTTAAGGTAAATAATATAATATTATAGTTTAACTATCTTTAAGTCTAAGATATACTTCTTTAATATAGTTTAATATTAGTATTAATAATATAGATTAGAAGTATCCCCCTCTTTAAAGAAGTCTCTTAAATAATAAGTAAGGGAATTAGATTTAACTCCTACTTTATTAGGATAGTAAATAATTTAATAATTAAATTAAGATAGGAATTTACTTTAATAAGCTTAATAATAATTAAGTTCTTTAATTAATATAAAGTACTTAAGGTTTTTATAATTAATAATTACTTTAATAGATTTAAATAAGCCTTCTAACTTAAGATATTACTCTTAGAAGGTATAAATAATAATTATAAGTTCCTTATTATAAATCTTATAATTATATTTAACTAGATTATACTTCTTAAAAAAGTAAGTTATAAGGTAGAGTATACTATTATTATTATATTAGAATAAGATACTACTTAATATAAAGTTAGAGGTATTAGTTTCTACTATAATCTTCTTATTAAGATTATAATAGTAGAAGATAATATTAGAGGTAAAGGCTTTTTTAAGGATATTAAAGATATTCTAGTAATCTTTATTTTAAAGAAAGGGTATATCTTTTTATATTAAGTTAATAAGTAATATAGCTATCCTATTATAATTATAAATAAACCTCTTATAAAAGTTTATAAAATTAAGGAAACTTTAGATATCTTTAATATTAATTAGGGTTAGCTAATTAATAATAGTATTAACTTTAAATAGATCTATCTTAATCCCTTTAATAATAATAATTAGGCCTAGGTAGGGGACTTATTAGATATAAAATTTATATTTAATAATATCTACTTAAAGTCCTACGGCTATTAATTTTTAAAGGATATACTTAATATGGATTTTATATTCTACCTCTATTTTACTATAAATTAGAATATTATTTAGGTAGGTAGTATAAAGATTATTAAGATATTCTTAAAGGGTATTATTAATATAATACTAAAATAAGGTAAGATTATTATAAAGCTTAAAGGATATAATAAGATACTTAAATAATTTAAAATAAATATAAAAGGCTATAAGTTCTTTATCTCCTTTATAAATTTAAAGATAATTAAAAGCTAATATAATATCTAGCTTAATAAATACCTTATAACGGCTTAGGTAATCTAGGGTCTTAATAATAAGGGGTAAGGGATAATAGTTCTTAATTATAATAGTATTTAAACCGCGGTAGTTAATATAAAAGTAGAGGCCTCCTCTAGGCTTCTTAATAAATAGGATAAGGGATATAAATTAAGATCTACTAACTTAGATAAAGCCCTTAATAAGGTTATTATTAAGGTATTAATAGAGTTTATTAGTTTTATTATAACTTATATTATATAAAGTAGTAGCTAGGGGCTAGGTACCTTCTTTAAGGTTAATAATATAATTATAAGAATAGTACTCTAATAGGGTATTAATATCCTTTTTTAAAAAGATATCTAGGAACTTATAATAATATTAAGGGAGCTTAATAGTAGGATTAATATTTTTACTCTATTAATAAGCCTCTAAATCTTTTTAGGTAATAGTAGTAGTAAGATAGAATTTCTTTTTTATCTTTTATAAGGCTAGGCTATAATTACCCTTATAAGTACTAGGTTTTTTAAATTAAGATAAGGTAAAGGCTTTTCTTTAAATAAGGGAACTAAGATTCCTTATAATTAAATAAGGGGATTAAGGTTTCTAGATCTTAAGGTAATAATTAATTTTATTAAGGGTAATATTAAATACTTTTATATCTTTAAATTAATCAATATAATTAAATATATAAGCTTTAATTTTATAAATATCTAGATAGATTAGGGGTTTTTAAATTTATTAGGTATATCTTTAACTAAATATCTAATAGAATAAGGGACTTTAATATTTAATTTTAAGATTATAACCTTTTTAAAGGGCTTAATTAATTTAATTAAAAAGGTCTTCTTTTAAACTTAGTATAAGTATAAGTAAGTCTAATACTTAACTTAGGACTTAAGATAAAGATTAGGGTAACTTAAGTTAAGTTAAATTAAGGCGGGGTAACTCCTTTTAAGTTAGGCTAGGAACCTCCTTTTAAGGTAGACTAATTAACTTCTTTTAAGTTAAATAGGGAACCTCTTTTTAAGGTAGACTAATTAACTCCTTTTAAGTTAGATAGGGAACCTCCTTTTAAGGTAAATTAAATAACTCCTTTTAAGTTAAATTAGGTACCTCCTTTTAAAGTAGGCTAAGAACTAGTAAATCTTAAATTTATATTAGGGATTAAGATATAAGTAACTTCTTTTAAGTTAAAGCTAGGCTAGATAATTAGGTAGTTTAAAGCTAAGACTAAGACTATTAATCTTTAAATTCTTAAACTTTTTAAAATCTTTTAGTAGAAAGGAATTCTTCTTCCTTCTTAATAATAGCTTAGATTATAATAGGTTCTAGGCAATAATAGCTAAGGTAAAAGGATAAAAATAAAGATAAAATAGAATAATAGTAAAGTTATAAATAACCTAGGACTATTAAGTAATACTTTAATTTTATAATATATAAGAAAAGTCTCTTAATATAAGTATTAAGTATTAATATTATTTCTATTATATAAGTAATATTTCCCGTAAGTATAAATTATCTATTAAACCCTTAGAGGTAATAGGGGTATCTAATTAGATATAAGGGAAAATAGTATTATTACGCGAATATCTTATTAATAAAAGTATAAGTAGAAGCTTTATAATTAATAAAAATAAATATAAATATTTTAAATTAAGTCTAATATAAAGTATTTAAGATAATTATATAATTATCTTAAAATATTAGATTAATCTTAAATAGCTTTAAAGTAGAATAGATAAAAAACTTCTTATATAATTATAAAAGAGGCAAGAATAAGGAGGCTAAGAGGTAAGAGGAAATTAATAAAATAGAATTAAGTCCTTATATGTGACTTTATATAAAGATTAGATATTTTCTAATAGGAGGAATACCCCTCTATTAATATTAAAGGTATTATTAATATTTATAGAATATAAGACCCTTAGCTTACCTTTATTAAGATATTCCTAGGTAGTCTTATTAGGGTATTAAAGTTTATAATAATAGTATAACTTCTACTTATTATAAATATCTTTAACTCTAGGTATTTAAAGTTACTAGCCTTAAATATAAGTTATAATTAAACTAAAGTCTATAAATTTACCTCCTAGGAAAGGTATAATAGGTATAAGGGCTATAAAAATAATAGGGAGGGATAGGGTAGACTTAAACCCTATAAGATTATTAGGTATAAGTAAGTTCCTCCTTAACTTATAACTTATACTTATAAAGGTTTTTATTTTAATTAAAATACTTACTTATCATAGTATATAATATTTAAGTTATTAAATTTCCTTATTAATATTTAAGTAGGCTTAGACCTACTCTTTAAAGTTATATAATTTTATTTTTATTAAAGTTTACTAGGATATAATATTAATTTAAGTAGTATAATTAATATTCTTCTTTAAAGTATTAATTAAGGAGGCTAATTCTATCTAGGAATACTCCTTCTTTTAAGAGAAAAGGTTATAATATTTATTAAAGCTTAAACTATCTTATTTAAGGGTATTATAAAGGTAGGTATAAGTATCTTTAGCTTTAAATAGGTTATTATAAGCCTTATAAAGCTTCCTTTACTAGTCCTTAAAGCTAGTTAGGGCGTAGAGCCTATTAATATAATATTAGCTTATAAGGTTATAGGCTTTCTTTCTAATAATAAGGTAGTTTTTACTATATTTAATTTTCTTTTAATTAGTTAAATATTAATTATAGTTTATATATATCTTATAAATAAGACTTTATTCTTATATATCTAACTTATTTATATCCCTATTATATTTAATAATATTAGGGAGTTTCTTAGATTTAAAGATAGGAATAGTAGGAATAAAAGAGGTAGGAGGAGGGGCTAGTAGAGTACTATTATATAATACTTAAGTAAAGGTATTAATTATTATAACTAAGACTTATAAGTTTATAACTAAATTTTAGGCTTAAGGAGGAGGAGATAGGTTTTTAGCTATTATAAGAGTATTAGTAATAGAAGTAGTAGTAGTAATAGCCTATTACTAGAGGTTTTTAAGGTATTTTAGGAAAGTAATAGGGTTACTATTTATCTAAGTAAGTAGTACTTATATATACTCCTCCTTATAAGTAGATTTAATAGAATTCTCTATTTTAAGTTAATAACTAGGATTATTAAGGATTAAGGACTTAATCTAATATAGAGATGTACTATTAGGAAGGTAGGTCTTTTATAATATTAAGGAATAAGGTTAGGATAACTACTTAATAGTTAGATAAGGCTACTTAATATATTATTATAACTAGTAGGGTCTAATCTAGTATATAAGATAAAAGATAAAGAAAGAAAGATAGTAAGATAGGAATATAAGGTAGAAACTAAGATACTAAGAATCTAATCTAATTAAGAAAGTATATCTAACTTTAAATAAAAAGGGGTTTATTAAATCTAAAAGGGATTTAATAAATTAATTAGGCTAAGTAGCTAAGTTAGGCTAACTTAGCCTAACCTTAGCTAATCTTATACTATAATAGGGAGTATTAATATATCTTTAAATATATAATATATATAACCTTAACTTAAAGTCTAGGACCTTAATAAATAGCCCCTTTATACTATTAAGGGTAAAGGAGTAATTAAATTAGCTAGGGGAATATATATTAATAAAAGACTTTAACCTCTATTACTTAAATTAAAATAATAGGGGTAGATATATATATTATAAAGTAGTAGATATATTAATAGATATTATAAAAGAAAGGGGAATAGAGCTTACCCTACTAAAGGATATAATAATTTAAAGGGTAAAAAAAGTAGAAAGTACTATTAACCTAATATTTATAATAGAGGCTATTAAATAAATACTATTAAAATATTATATTAAATTAGATCTCTATTATAAATCTAATTATATCTTAATATATATAGAAGTTAACCTTAAGGTAGAGGTAGTAGTCCTACGCTTATAATAGGTATAAAAGATAGTAGACCTAAAAGAGATAGAGAAGTAAATAGGTACCCTTTAATACTTACTACTAAAAAGGGAGTTAATAATTAGGGAGTAAATTAATAGCTACTTAGCTAAAATACTTTATAAATTAATAAAAATTATAAAGAGGATAGTATTATAAGTAAAGTCCTCCTTAAGGGTAAAGTCTTTTTAAAACTCTAATTATATAAGGGCTATAAAGGAGGCGCTAAAGCTTAGGATAGAGTATAATTATAAGAGAAGTTAAAGGAGTTTAAAGGTATAATAAAAGGCCTAGAAGATTAAAGGGAGGATATTAAGGAAAGTAAAAGTACTCTATTTTAAAGAGGAAGTATATAAGGTATTTTAATTACTTAATAGACTTTAAAAACTAGTTAAATAGAATTAAGTAAGAAATATATTACCTTAAGAACTCCTAAGGTTCCCTACCCTTAAGGAGGGTAGGGAAGGCTTTAAGGTAGAGTTAATTTAAGAGAAGGTAGAAGTCCTTTAAAGGACCTTCTTCCCTCTACCCTTAAGGGTAGACTTAAGTAATATCTAGAGGTTTTAATATAATATACCCCTAATAATAAATATAATAATTACTAAGGAGGAAGTTTATAAGGTAATTAATAAGTTAAAATAAGATAAGGTATTAAGGATAAATAGGTTCTTAAATAGGTTCTTAAGAATAATAGAGGGGGAGCTACTATCTAGCTTTATATACTTATTCTAAGCTTACCTAAGGGTTAGATATTACTTAATAGAGTTTAAAAAGGCTAATATAATTATCTTAAAGAAATTAAAGAAAGAGGACTACTTTAAATTAAAGTTATATTACCTAATTACCCTACTTAATACCTTACGGAAAGCGCTAGAAGTAGTTATTATAAAGAAGCTAAGTAACCTTATAAAGGAATATAAGCTACTACCCCTATAATAGATAGGGGTAAAGAGGGGGAGGTTAATAATAATATCCCTTAAGATAATAATAGAGGTAATATATATAATATAAAATTATAATAAGTTTACTATAATAAATATATTATTATTAGATATTATAAGGGCCTTTAATAATATCTCTTATAAAAGGTTATTATATAATTTAAAGAGGAAAGGGGTCTTAATCTTTATTATATAATAGGTATAAAGCTTTTTAATAAAAAGGGCTATAATGATTATACTAGGCTACGAGATAAATATAATAGAAATAGTAGAAATTAGAATCTCTTAGAGATTCTTAATATTATATATTTTATTTCTATTTTTTAACTCTCTACTTATAAAGGAGTATATAAAGATAAAATTCTAGGTATAAATTAAAGGCTTTATTAATAATATCTACCTAATAATATATAATAAAAGTATTAAGGAGAATTATAAGATCTTAATAAAGGTATATAAGATATACCTTTATTAGGTAAATATATATACCTTTATTAGGTAAATATATATAAGGTAACCTTTACCCCTTATAAATATAAGTTAGTCTATTTATTAAGGAGCTTAAAGAGGTTTAATATAAAGGTAATAATAGACCTTAAAGTAGTAGTAATATATTTAAAAGTATTAATAAGAGTCCTTAAGCTTTATATTAATAATAAATTAAGGTAGAGCTTATATATTAATAAAATAAGGTTAAAAATAGAGATATAAAAGCTAGCCTTATTAATTATTATTAATTTAATATAAGGTATTATACTTAACAGGATAAGATAGATTTATAATATTATAATCTAACTAATAATAACTTATATAATAGAGATATAATATAATTTAAAGGGGATATTAAAGGTAAAGAAGGTTAATATTATAATACTAGAAACTATATAAAATAAGTACTTAAAGATAGTACTTAAGGCCTTTAAGATAATTAATATATAAGTCTTAAAGGTAGAATTAGAGGTCTTATTAGTAAAGATAAGCCTTAACTAATTAATATTATATATATTAATAATATAAGGGATCTACCTATTAATTAAGGAAGGGAATATAAGGATCTATTATAAATTAAAGAGGAAAAGGGGAAGAGAAAGGAGGGTAGTAAAGACTTTAATAAAAGAGAAGTAATCTTAAGTAAGGGGAGCCCTCTAGGTAGTAGTAAGGGGAGGGGATACTAGAGTAGTAGCCTAGGGCCTTAAAGGCGGGGAAATTATAAGGAGAGATAACCTTACCCCTAAGGAGATTAAGAAGTAGATAAAGGAGAAGGAGAAAGAGAGGTAGCTAGGATATTAAGAGGGTATTCTTAATTATATAAAAATAATAATATAAAGGGGAGAGATTTAAAAGATAAGAGTTAATCTTTATATAAGGCTTTTTAAGGCTAAAAGCTTTATAAGTATCTAATTATATATAAAGAAGATAGAATTATACGCCTTCTTATATAAAAGAAGGGTACTAAGGGTTAATAATATTAGTTATAAATATAAATAGAAGTATTAAGATATTAAGTATATACTTATATTCTACTTTAATTATATAAAGGGGAGGAGGCTAATACTTTAAAGGATAGAGTTAGATAACTTCTACTAAATTTTATTAACCTTAAAGGGGTTAAAGGTAGTAATTAAGTAGATTATTTAATAAAATATACTTAGCTAGTTTATATTAATAAGGGAGTAACTCTTTAAGGTTATATAAGAGTAGGTAAGCTTTAACTAGATAATAAAGGGGTAAGTAACCCTAATAAAAAGAGAGAATAAGATAATATAAAAAGTATAAAATAAGGTAATATATAATATTTAAGGATCTAGGAATATAATAATAAGAGGGGTAGAGGAGGAGGTTTTCTTTTATAAATTATAGTTTCCTCTAATAAGCTAGATATAAACCGCCCTTATTAGCTCTAAGTAGCTAGATAGTAGAGTATAAAATGTAAATATAAATAGCTTTTAATTAGCTATAGCCTTATTCTTTAGCTTTATAGAATAGTAAGTATAGAGGTATTTATAGAGTTAAGTATTTAAGGGAAATACTTCTAGGTAATATTAATAGGGGAAGGCTTATTATTTAGCTTAATATTCTACCTCTTTCCTAGCTATTTCTTAAGCCTTATTCTAAATCCCTTTCTAATATTCTTATATAAAATTTTATATCTATTTCTTTTACTAGTTTTAATCTATAATATATTACGGAGTTATAGAAGTAAAGGATTTACTATATAGTAGCTAGGCGTATATAGTACTAAGTATAATTATTATTAGTATATAGGACTAAGTAGTTAATACTATAAGCTAAGTACGTTTATTATTAATATATAGGACTAGTACTTTAATAGCGAGCTAAGTATAGTTATTATTAGTATAAGAGACTAAGTAGTTAATACTATAAGCTAAGTAGCTTAGTAAGCGGCTACTAATAATAATAGCCTAATTAAGGGATTATCTTATTAAATAAGAGACTAATAATAATAATAGGCCTAGTAAAAGGATTATTCTAAATAGGGGTTCTACTATTCTTATAGTAATAGTCTTATATATAGAGGCGTTAATATAATAGTAAGTAGAAGTAACTAAGGCTAACTAATACTATATATAAGTATTACTACTATTTATTATAAATAATAATATAGATTATATAGATATAATAATAATAAATATAAATAATAATAAACTATCTAGGAAGGATATAGATAGAATATATAAATACTAAGCCTTAGTTATATAACTAGTTATATAACCTTAGATTAGACCGTAATAAAATACCTCTTTATAAAAGAGATAATAATAAAAGCTCTACTTAAATACTAACCTTAGAATTATAAGATTAAACTTAAATTAGAGAAGAAATTAATATTTAAACTAATTTATATTTTATTTAGAAAGGAACTCTTAGTACTATATAAGAATTTAGATAAGAATTTAAAAAAGGGATTTATTTAAAAATTTAGATTACTTTAACTAACTATTAAGTTAGATTTTAGTACTATGAATTAGTACTAACTTAAATACTTAGTACTAGTTTAGGTACTAACCTAAATACTTAGTACCTACTTCTAGTACTAACCTAAAAAACCCTTAGTACCTTAGCGAGTTAGGTTAGACTAACCCGACTCGCTAAGGTATTACTAAGACGCTAAGCCCTTAATAAAATAGTAAGGGATACTAATTTTTTTCTAGAATTACCCCTATTCTAAAATTAGATTTTTTTTTAGTTAGAATTTAAATACTCCCTCTAATTCCCTAGAGATATATATTACTATTTTATATTACCTTATTTACTTTTTAGAATTACTACAGGCTAGAAAGATATAGGATTTTAGTATAGAATCAAGGCGATTTTCAGCCTAAGATAGGATATCCTATAAGATATCCTAGTAGTAAATCGTGAACTAGGCCTAATTAGGTAATATTTTTTATAGGCTAAAAATTTAGCTTAAATCCTATTTAATACTAAAAAAACCTTTTTAATAAACTCTAAAACTTACTAAGATATAAAGCTTTAAAGTTAATATAATAAATATATTAGCTCGTATAGTAATTAAATCCTATATCTTTCTAGTAAGTAGATATACCTAGATTAATATAATAAGTAGCTATCCTAATTAAATTAAAAGATATCTCCTTATAATAGTACTAAATTATAAATAGTAGTAAGGTTATCTCCTTAATTATACTTCCTATTAATAGGCTTAACCTATTAATTATTTATAATTTATATAACTCTTTCTTCCTTTATATTAATAGGTCTACTAGTTATATTAATACTTTAGAGAAAAAGTTCCTAGATACTCTAGAATCTATTATTATTATAATTCTTTAACTATTTATTTTAATTAGTATATTTATATTTATTAGATAGTCTATTAAACCTAACTATTATATTTTAAGGATTAAGATATCAATCTCCTTATACTTCTCTTTAATATAAGAGATTACTCTTTTCTTAAGTTAAAGAGGAATCTAATAATTCTTTTTTATTATATATATTTTTTATATTTTTTATAAAAATATATATACTATTTTATTAAGTAATATTTAATAGTATTCTAATTATACTTAAGGTATTTATAAAGACTATTATATTACCTTTAATTATAATTAGGAAATTACTTATATAACCTCTTTATTATTAAGTACTAGTTATAACTTTAAATTATAATAGCTTATTTATACTTTTTATATATATAGATTCTAATAGCTTTTCTTAGATTTACTTTTACTTAAAAATAAGTTATATATATCTTATTAGTATAAGCTATCTAATATATTACTTTATATTACTTTATATTATAAATTATTTTAAAATTCCTTTTATAAGAGTCTATTTAATACCTTTTTTTAATAGAATTCTATTCTTTCCTTAAGTTCTATTTATAGATCTTTTAATATAGAGGTATTAGACTAACCGCGTTAGGTTAGTACTTTAAACTCGAGTTAAGTATCTAACTTAACTCTTAGCGAGTTAATACTAATTCCTAGCCTAAGTATTTAAGTTAGTACTAATATTTAGTACTAAGTATTTAAGTTAATACTATAGGGTAGTACTAAGTATTAGTACTAAAGTATTAATCTAACTCGCTAAGACTTTAGTTTTAGTAAGGGTATTTTACTAGGCTATAATATTAGAAATACTCTCTAGTAATATTAAAAGGTAATATAGTTATTTAATAGTCTTTAGTAGATAGCTTATCTATCTAGTTAGATATCTTTATAATCTTATACTTATAATACTTTTATTCTTTACTATCCTCTTTACTACTATTATACTTACTATTATTATCCTTATTATTACTACTAGTCTTACTAGTAGTATCTTCTAGCTTATATTCCTTATCCTCTTCTTTATCCTCCTTAGTAGTATACTTAATTTCTTTCCTATTAGTACTAACTTTAATTAAGATACCCTCCTTATCTTAATTCCTTTATATAAGGTTAGGTATAATATAATCCTTTTTATTAAACGCGTTAATATACTCTTAAATAAACTAAATATAAGTATTTATAATATTAGGGTCTTATATATCTTTTAACTCCTCTAGACTCTTATAATATATAATCCTTTACTTAATAATTTATATAATAGGTAGATTAAATCTAGTAAATTCTAGCCTAATAGTATCTATATCTTCCTTAAAAGTATTCTAAAAGTTAAGTTAATTAGAAGATAGGATTAAAGATAGATTATATATTTACCTCTTTTATAGAACTAGTTATACTATTTATATTCTTTATATAATTTACTAATCTATTTAACTTAGCTTATTTCTTAGTAGTCTCTTTATTATCTTTAAGGTGTAACTCTATCTTAAAATATTCTATTATATAGTATTAGCTATTTAGAAAGTATTATATTACCTAATTATATTATTATAAATCCCTCTCTTATATCTTTCCTCCTTTATAATATCCTTAATCCTAATTACTAGCTTTATATAATCTTCTTTAATAGCTATCTTCTATATATTTAATTCCTTTAACTTCTTAATCCTTTTTAATACTATTATATAATTATTAGATACTTTTATATATAATAGTTTCTTATTATTATCTTAGTCTTTTACCTATTCTCTACTCGCGATAAATTTAGGATTCTAGTTATAAGGACTTACTATTATTATAGTATTATATTAGCTTATCTATCTAGTATTAGATTTAGGTAATATAATTAGTAATAAATACTTACTATATATTAATAACCTATCTTACTATAATATCTTAAATATATAAAGGTAAAAAGAGTTAAAAAGAAGATTTTAAGGGGTAATTATACTTATAATTATACTATAATTACGCGGAATATTCCTCTTAATATTACTTTACCTTATATTAAAACTTCTAAACCTTATATTCCTTCTTTTATCTATAAAAATCTATAGCCTACTTTAAGTACTATAAGTACTTAGGAGTAGGTTTAGTAGGAAAATCTTATATTATCGCTTTTAAGCGCTTATAATATATAATAAGTAGGTTTTAGTAGACTTTTTACTAATTAGTAGACTACTTACTAAGTTAGTAGCTACTTACTAGGACTAACTAGAACTAACTAGGAATTTTTTATACTTTAATAAAATCACCTACTAGTAGTAGGGGGGGGGAAGGGGTAGGGGGTATATAGATATATTTTATTAGTCTGTTTTTAGCCTAGATTCTATTTTTTTAGTTAGTTTTTAAATTCGTTGATAATTAAGCGAGTTATAGAGGTTTCTAGTAGTATAATAATAATTTTATTTATATTTAAATATTTATTCGAATATAAATATACTAGTAGGATATTTAAATATAAATACGTGATTTTAAGATATTTAAATAATATTCGAATATCTTTCTATATTAAGTATAAATACCTAGTATATATTATTTATAGCTATTTATTACTAGGTAATAATAGTAAATACTAGGTAGTAATAGTAAATACTAGGTAGTAGGTTAATAGTAGTAATTACTAGGTAGTAGTAGTAAAATAAGTAGAAAATCTTAGAAGAATTACTACTTTATTTATAGGCTAACTACGTCGAGTTAGTACTTTAAACTTAAGTTAGATATCTAAATTAAGTCTTAGCGATTCAATACTAAAATCTAGTACTAAGTATTTAAGTTAATCTTATAAGGTAGTACTAAGTATTAACTTAAAGTATTTACTTAAACTACTAAGATATTAATTCTACGTATATTATTTTACTAAGAGTATAATATTAGGAATATTTTCTAATTATAATAATATTTCGTACTATATATAAGACTTACTAATATATTACTAAGTATAATTACTACTACTAACTATATTAGTAAACTGGGAAGTAGAATAGAAAATCCGCTGAAAGCGTATTTTCCAGGCAAAATACTAGTAAAAAATAGGAAAATTTTAGGTTTTTTTTATTCTAGCCTAAAAGTCCTAAATATAGAAAATCCGGATTTAAGGCCTTAAATCCGTGATTTTCCTCTAGCGCCGGGAAGAAACGGGAAGCTCGCTAGAGCTATAGCGGCTACGTCGTTAACGCTAGCGTAATATAGGTTTCAAATACAGTCGATTCACGTAATTTATATAGGCGTAGAGTATCCCGCTAAGCCTAGCCCCGTTTCCTATACCTATTTTACGCCTGCGATTAATTCTCCTACTAAGTATTAGTACTATTAGTTATTAATAAGACTTAATACCTTATTATAATTACCTAGTTAGTACTAGCCTATTATAGTTATATTATAACTAATTAGTAGGACTTATCCCCTATTAGTCCTATTACCTAGTATTTCTAAAAGTTACTAAATCTAGCTAAATACGCCTTTTCTAACTCACGGTATTAAAACGAGCCCTAGGGCTGACATATAAGCGCGCCTGTTATATACAGAAAATACGCATTTTTCTATATTATTCCACGTCCCTAGTTTACTAATAGTAGGTAATCCTTATTAGTAAATAAGATAATATAAGAAGATAATAGCTAATTAGCTACTTCTATAGAAATACTAACTATAATATTACTAATATTTTCTATTTATAGTAGTATTTACTAATATATATATAATTAACTACTATATTACTAAGTATTATTATTATTATTATTATTATTACCTAGGTAATACTAAAAAGTAAATAAGGTAATATAAAAAGGTAATATATATTCCTAGAGAATAAAGGAGGCTATTAAAATTATAATTAAGAATTAATTAATTTTTAGAATAGTACTAATTTTAGAAAAGAAGTAGGTCTTCTTATTAATTTATTAGAAGCTTAGTATCTTAGAAATATCTTAGTAATTTAAGTTAGTCTAACCTAGATTACTAAGGTATTAAGGTCTTAGTAAGTTAGTACTTAAAGCTAGTACTAAGTATTTAAGTTAGTACTAAGATCCTAACTTAAGTATTTAATTAATACTAAATCTTAGTACTAAATTCTAACTTAATAGTTAATCTAATAATACTTTTCTTAAATACTTAATATTATTATAAGATTAATAAAAGTAAAGATATAATAAAAACTAAGTAATAATTAGATATAATATAAGGGTATTATTTATATTACTAAGCGATTTTTTTAATAGTTTCTATAAATATAATATAAATATAAATAAATTACTATTTTAAGTAAGATATTTAAATAGGTATTCGAATATATTTAGTTAGATATTCGAATATAAATACGCTACTATAATATTTATATTCGAATATAAATATTATTCTAGTATATTTAAATATTAATGAATTTATTATACTAGTTTCTAGTTACTTCCGTAGCGGCCAGCTTAGCCTAAGCCTAAATCTTAAGAACCTTAAATTAAAAACGACTAATATAGCGTTTCTATATAATTTTAATTTTACTATTTTTAGAATTTTTTACTACCTACTCTAGGTTACTAAACTTACTATTATTACTTAGGTCTAAAATTTACTAATATTTATCTACTATTAAATAACTTTAATAACTTTAATAATAGCTTATACTAAGTAGACTTATAATATTACTTAGTAATATATTTCTTACTTTATATATTAATAAGTAGATAGTATAATTAGCTAATAAAATACTATAATTACTAGCTAAGAAAGTTAGAGCGCTAAAGCTTATATAAGGTAGGAGGGGGAATAATATTATTAAAAGGGAAGGGAAAGGTAATAAAAATAGGTAATATATTAAAGTATAATTAGTAAATCCTTTATAACTAGTAGGACTTATAAGAAAAAAGTATAAGGTTAACTTAAGTCTTAAAGCTTTAAAGGAGATAAGATAATACTAAAAGTCTAAAATACCTTATCTTAAAGCTACTATTTAATTATCTTATAAGGGAGGTAATAATAGATATTATAAGAGTTAGCGTATATTTATATTAAATTTAAAGTTTAGCTTTAATAGTACTATAAGATATTATAAAAATATTTATAATATCCTTTCTCTTAAGTAAATATATTACTATTTTATATTACTATTTAATTCTTATAATAAATACTTACTAATATATCTTATAATATAAATTTAAATCTACTTGATTAATTAATTAATTATACTCCTATACTAGCTAAAAAGCTAATAAGGGTAGGCTATTCGGGGGTACGTATTATATACATGTTATTCGGGGAGAAACCCTATTACAGGGATAAAAACTCCACCTAATAATTACGGTTCTCTTAACTATTTATAGCTCCTTCCCTCCCCCCCCTAGCAGGCCTACTACTAGGGAGGTAGTGGAGGGGTCGGGTTTACTGCCTATTACACTAAAGTTTCATTTATAAGTAAAACTCCTTTTCCTTGTCTAGGGCCTAGCCCCTTTCTCTTTTCTATCTCTACTAGCTATTCTTAATCTGATCCGTTTAGCGTAACGGATAAATCCTTATAATAGATAATTCCTTATAGTCCCGGTTATAGTATCTATAACGGGGAGGGTATATACGTAAAGGGAGGTGATAGAACTAGTACTTACCTACTAGTCTATTAGTGCTAGGCACTACTAGGTAAGGAGGCTAGCGGCCCTAGCGTACTTATAGACTATTAGGTAGGAAGGCTAATATCCACGTATCTCTATACGGGTTAGGCCTCTACTACCTACTATTATACCGTAGGGACTACCTAGGTACGGCTAAGTATCCCCCTATTATATAGTAGTAAGGTAGCGGATACCTAGTATATTTACCGCGGTTATATCGGCCGCTACTATTAAGGTATATACGTGTAAAAGATAATAGGTACTATTAATTAACTAGACCGGCGGCCCTATCGCGCTTATAGGCTATTAGGTGAGGAGTCTAATACCTATATCCTGTTTCAGGTTAAGTACCTACTACCTGTAGCCGTATTATAAGGACTACCTAGGAAGGGGACTAGAGTATCCTCGCCGCCGTACGGCAGTAATAGCGGTAGTATATACCCAGTATACTATCTAGCTTATACTCGATTATTAAGAGGAAGGAAGGGCTAGCTCTATAATATTACTATCTTTTTATTATACTATTATTATCTATATATATTATAACTACCTTAAGGTAGGTAGACTCAGGCTATCTAGACTACACGGAGCGGAATTAGCTAGAGTATAAGGATATAGCCTTATAAGAGACCTTATAATAGGTATAGGTATAGAAGTACTATATATATCCTGTAATATTATAAAGGTTTTATATTAGTAGTATTTCTATTATCTTATACTAGTATTACTAGTATTACTAGTATATTACGTTTATAATACGCGTAGGGAAGCGGAGGCTATATTAGGGAGAGGTAGAAGGGTATTTATATAGTATATATTTTTTATTTATATTTATATATTCTATTATATTATATCTTTTACTATAATCTTCTAAGAGTTCTCCTTCTATCTTCTCTATTTTTCTATCGCGTTAGTATTCCTATTCTTATTATTATTATACTCTACCTACGTATCGATTCCGTAATAACTAGGTAACCCTAGACGGTACTTCTAAAATACCGTGAGATCTCTTAGCTCTCCTAGTACCGAGATACTAGAAGGTTCGTAGCCGGCACCACGTACAGGTAGATCTCGTCGCCGGCTAAAATCTACTTTATATCTATATTAAGTATATTACTATAATATAAAGGGATTTATAACTTATAAGGGAATTAATAAAAAGCTTTAATATTATACTATTTAGTACTTAAGGGTAGTAATAATTTTATAATATTAGGAGTAGAAGGTAGGTCTAGGATAGTATAACGCTTCTAGTATTATAACGCTCTTAGTATTATAGTACTCTTAATATTATAGCGCTCTTAATAAGATAAAGAATTATATTACCTTTTTATATTACCTTTTTATATTACCTTTATATTTATACGTAGAAATTAAACCTATTTTATAAATATACTACTTAATTATTAACTAACTTTAAAATAATAACTATTGATTTATTTATCTTAAGATACCTATTAATTCTAACTTAAAAGGATCTTTACCTCTATTAATACTTTAATTAATATCTTCTTCCCTTTAAAGAATATCCTAGGGCTTAGTAAGAGCTTTCTTAGGGTCTAAATCTATAGTAAAATTATAATACTTTAGAAGTATTACTTATTCTATAAACTCTAGTTCTAACTATATATAATCCTATAAATATACTCTTTAAACAAGATTAAAGTCTCTCTTAATACCTATAAATAATATTAGATATAAAAGGATATCTTTAGCTATTTATATTAAATTTAGATAAGCTAAAGTATTATCCCTTTAATACTCTTATATAAGAATATGTTCTAGTAGACTTTTAGAATAAAAGTATTAAATAGCTTTACTTTATAATAAAGACCTATAATTTAGATATTAAAGTAGACTTCTCCTTACTCTTATTAAAGGTTAATACTAGTTAGTATAAATTTAAATATATTATTATATTATATTACCTTAGTAATATTCTATATATCTTATATATTAGTCCTTCTAATAACTAGTAATATCTTATAATACTTATAAAAGTAGTTAATAAATTTATCTTTATATATCTCTTTATAAGAGGTTAAAGTATTATTATTATTTAACTCCTCCTATTTATCCTAAGTTTTATATAGACTTAGTTTTATAGAAGAGTCTAGAATATTAATAAGGTTATATATTAATCTATCTTTACCTTTTATTCTAGAATAATACTTAGTAAGTTTTACTAAGGCTACTTTATAAGTACAAATAATACTTACTTTACTAATAATCCTACTATTATATATTATTATTAAAATATTATTAAAATATTTAAAAAGAGTATTATATAATTAGAATCTTAGATATATACCTATATTTATTATCTAAGAAACTATTAAGGTAAGTTAATAGATAGGATTTAATATATTACTAAGTAGTAATATAATTAACTATTTATATTTACTAAGGCTAATTATACTAATTTTTAGATTAATTATATTTTTATCTACCTAAGTATTAATAGAGTTATATAGCTAATACTAGAAAATACCTGTAAAAAATCACCCCTACTACCTAGTATTTAGTAGGTAAGGTGAATAGCAGGGAGTATATTAGATACGTTAGTAGGTAGCTTATATATATAATAGTATTAGCTATATTATATATATATACTAATAGACTAATATAGATTATTCTAATAGTATTATATACCTAGTAATTAGATATATTTCCCCTTATTTAAACTAATATTAGATATATTAGTAGGGGAGGTAAATAGTAAGAAGTATATTAGACGCGTTAGTAGGTAGGCGGCCTATAAATACGATAGTATTAGTTAAATTATATATATATACCTATTCTAATAGCGTTTTATACCTAGTTATAAGACGGATATTACCCCCTATTTAGACTAATATTAGATAGATTAATTCCCCCTATTTAGACTAATATTAGATATATTAGTAGGGGAGGCGAATAGTAAGGAGTATATTAGACGCGTTAGTAGGTAGCTAGCTTATATATATAATAGTATTAGCTATATTATATATATATACCTATTCTAATAGTATTTTATACCTAGTAATAAGATAGATATTTCCTCCTATTTAGACTAATATTAGATATATTAGTAGGTAAGGCGAATAGTAGGAAGTATATTAGATATATTAGTAGGTAGCTTATATATATTATAGTATTAGCTATATTATATATATATACCTATTCTAATAGCATTCTATACCTAGTAATAAGACGGATATTTCCCCCTATTTAAACTAATATTAGATACGTTAGTAGGGGAGGTAAATAGTAGGGAGTATATTAGACGCGTTAGTAGGTAGCCTATAAATATAATAGTATTAGCTATATTATATATATATACCTATTCTAATAGCGTTTTATACCTAGTTATAAGACTAATATTTCCCCCTATTTAGACTAATATTAGATATATTAGTAGGTAAGGTAAATAGTAAGGAGTATATTAGATATATTAGTAGGTAGGTAGGTAGCCTATAAATGTAATAGTATTAGCTTATATACTTATATAGCGATATAGATTATTCTAATAGCGTTTTATACCTAGTTATAAGATAGAGATTTCCTTCTATTTAAGCTGATATTAGATATATTAGTAGGTAAGGTAGTAGAATAAGTAATTTATAAATAATAATAGGATTTTTATTATTAATCTAATTATTCTAGCTGTTAGTACATAGAATTTAGTAGGTAAATTCATTTATAACGATATATCTTTTAAACTACTATACTAATTTTTATAATTTTTAAAGCTTTAGATAGTTATAGATATATTATATAACTTTATTTAAGTAGAAAATATTATAAAGGGTAGGTGTATACGTAGGTAGAATATAAAGAAATATTAGAGTTCTAATATTCGCGCTAGTCCTAGAGGGGTAATTAGGGTACTTATTAACTAACTAATAAGCTACGATAAGCTTAGGGTCCTAAGTTACATATTTTCTATTATTATTAGAAGATTATAGGGAGGTTAGACTACTTACTTATAATTTAAAATACCTCTAGACTCTAATACTACCTCTTTATATAGGATTAAGAAGGGGACTAATCTTATTAAGCTAATTAAGTAAGCTTATATTATCTTTTAAAATAAGTCTCTTATATAGAGTTAATATAATATAGAAGCTATTAATTATAGCCTTTAAGATATTTATAATAATACCTAGGCTTATTTTAAGACTAATGTAGTCTACTTTTATATTAATAAATATTCCTAGTTATTCTAGGAGGATCTAGTAGCTAGGTTATTAAGGTATTTCTTTAAAAGACTTATTTCTAGAATAAGGTTATATATTTAGATCTTACTATTAATAAGTAGCTTAATAATCCCGACCTAATAGATATTATATATTATAAAATAGGACTATTTATAAGTAATCTCCTTACTATTAGTAATAGTATTAATATCTATATAAGCCCTACTACTAATAAAGAGGTATTATATTAGAAATATAGTTATACCCCTAGAGATAATATTAATAATTTAATTAAGAATATCTATATTAATATTAGAATAAATATCTCTTAAAGGGATTATCTATTAATATAAGCTATTCTTACTATTATTAGTAGAGATATTATTAATATTAATACGAAAATAATATTATATATCCCTAGTAATATAATAATATACTAGAGTATTAATTATATTATATTAGAAGAAGATAATAAACTCTTCCCTCTTAAGTACTTTTATAAGTTTTATAAACACTCCCTATTATCTTATAAGTTATATATTAAGCTAGGCGTATTAATTATATTATTAAAGAACCTTAATCTATTATATTTATATAATAAGACCTAATTATAAGTAATAAGATATAGTAAATATATCTTTAAGAGGGAGATTATAAGTAGTACTTATAATAGTAAAAAGGTAATACTATTTAAGATACTATTATAATCTAAGGAAAATAATAGGTAGATTCCTATCTCTTTTATTTATAAGTAGTATCCTATCTAGCTAGTATTTACTATAACTATTAATAAATTATAAGGTTAATTAATAAAGTATATAAATATTAACTTATAAACTAGGCCTACTTTTAATTATAATTAGTTATATATAACTCTATTATAAGTAATAAGATAGAGAAACCTTTATATTATTAGGCTTAAAACTCTTAAATATATATCTAGTTAAATAATAAAATATATTATATATAAGTAGGTACTATTAGATAATAGATAAACTACTTTTAATATATTAATTATAACTTATTATTAATACCTAGATCCTATTAATAGCTACTTAATAGCTTATTAGAATATTAATTATAATATTAGAAGTATAAAAATAGCTTAATACTATATTTAATTATATAGTTATATCTTTATATTAGACTATAATATTAGACTTTCTAATAATAAAAATAAGCTATTGTATTATTTAATTTATAAAATACTACTAATTAAACTTTAAAGGGCTAGATAAATATTAGATTATATTAACTCTTATATCTAATAGATTCCTTTTTATTAATATAGTAAATCTAGTAGAACTATTAATAGTTATTATAAGAGTATAAAAGATATATTATAATATAAGAAATATAAGGAATTAATAATTATATTAAATAATTTAGTAGTATAAAAGTTATTAATAGAATAGAATATTATTATACTAGATATCTTATAGTTAATTAAATACCTAATAGATAGTATTAGTCTTTTAATACTTCTATCTTAATAATAATAATATCTTTTCCTAATAATAACTAATATAATAAGTTATCTAATAATAGTATACTTAATTATATTCTATTAATTCTAAATAGTAATATTATTATAAAGTTATAATATAAGTAGGCCTAATAACTATTTATTAATACTTTAATACTAGATAACTATTATAAATAATACCTTAGGTCTAAAATTAATATTTTTAGTAATATTTACCTTATAACCCTTATAATACTTAAGGAGGATCTTAGTATTTATAATAATTTATATATAGATCTATTATATTTAGACTTAAAGTTATCTTATAAATACTATTACTTACTAAGAAATAATAGAATTATACTTTTAAATATACTTTTCTTATATAAAAATCTCAATTTTTTTTAGGTATTTTCTAGTAGATATATATATTACTTCTTTATATAAGAATATATTATAAGGATAAATAGATAATATTATAATATATAGTTTACTATTATATTTTTTTTCTTAAGTAACTTTCTAAATTATATAGAATTCTCCTAAGAACCCTCTTATAAATATTAGAATTCCTATAATTTTTAGGAATATTCTTATATAATATATCCTTATTATTACTAGATCTTATACTAAGTATATTCTTTAAGAGTATTAAAAGCTATTATAATAATATCTTTAGTATTTAATATATTATCTCTAAGAAGTTTACTAGTAAAGGAATAAAAGTTTATACTTAGATATATTACTACCTAGTTATATAGTTAGTATTACTAACTTAAAGGGGCTTAGTACCTAGCTTGAAATACATCTATAGTACTAAGGTAAATCTAAAACTTAGAATAGAATAGCTGACGTAAGCTAATCTTGCGGGTGATTCCGGGGTTCTAGTCCTATTTAGGTTAGGTGTTCCGGATTATTAGGAACAGATCAGTGTACTGCTTTCAGACTGAATCAGGGAATTGGATCAGTTCAGAAAGTGATCTGTTCCTAGTTACGGAACAGTTTGAAACCCCCTAATATTGAGTGCTCTGAGCACCGTATGCAGTCCAAACCGCCTGCAGTCTCGCAACACTTCCAGTTTCGGCGTGAAAGTTTCATCCTCCTGAGACATGCTCAAAGCAATCGCTGCCAGTCAAAATGAACCCTGAGACGATAGAATAAAACATGTTTCAATCAGAATTTCGCAACGCTGGACGAAATGGGACGAGTCAGAAAGGTAGATCTCGGGGAAATTCCAGTATCAATAGGCTCATCAATCGTCTATATGATACGCTGCTGACTACTGCTAGGTAGTAAATCCATTGCCAAAGCCCGGCGGAAGAAGATTCCATCCGAAGCTACTCGTAAAAGTGAACGACAGCAAGCTTTGAGGCAGTCGAAACAAGTCAGAACACCAAGTCTCCCTGGAGAGAATCAGCCATTACCAGATTCCCGTCTAACTGATTGCCATGCTGGCTTAAGGTCATCCAAAGGTAAATCAAAAGTCGCTCTAGATCATCGTGTGCGTTGATGAACCGCATAAAGCTAACGTTGAGTCTATCAAATAGTCCAGAAGACTGCTCCGTCGTCGGGCTCACCCGGTCGTAGAGCCGCATCTCATCCATCAGGGCACGATCTACTAGAACGCTTGTCTTCGTCGGAACAAGATAAGTCTGACGACCGAGGCCGGCAAACGTCAGGCTCCAATACCGTAATAGAGAGGCTCACCTCCAAAAATTTGAAACGAGTCGACCGAAAAAGCGATTTAGAGAAACAGAAGACTCACCCAAAACAGTGGGACTTCATCAACATGGCTCGTACTAGGTCACAGGCCTCGAAATCGAAGCAAACAACAACAGCGTCGGATGGATCATCTAAAGCTTCTTCAAGGTCAAAAACTGTCTCCACCACTGATCCTCAATTCGCAAGAATGGCAGAGGAAAATGGTATTTTAGACAGGTTTGATTCCGTTGAACCGGTCAATTTCGATGAGGTCCGTACTCGTCTCGAGCAGTCACGCAACTCGCCAGAGCCGGACCTCCAGGAATTCCAGGATTTTTGCAAGCGGATACAATTATCGCAGAATGAACCAGGAGTCGCGCAGGCCATTATGCCCCTTCTCTGTCGGCGTACTGGCGAAGGTTATACACAAGTCTACGATCAAAAATTCACGATGTTTCCCAGCAATGTTGGCTTCAACGACGGTCTCTCTCCTGCGAAGCCTGACTTCGTCGAAGCTTATGTAGCGACAACATTCAAGCCATATCCCTTGGTCCGCTTATTGGGAGGCTCTGCCGTCCCAGTCCCTGGCGGACGTCCCATCGCGCTCGCACATATTGCCGGAGAAATCAAGAGATTGAGTGGGGACATGGAATGTGCGATGTGCCAAGCGGCGTACGACGCTGCCACACTCATTTATGGTCGAAACCAAGCCTGCCTCGCGATGGGCAAGCCCGACGCAGCCAAGGTCGCCTGCGTTGGGACCTTCGTCTCGAACGGTGACCAGGTGCATATATCGGTGCATTACGCGACGAATCATACCTCGGGCCAGACCGTCTACCACCACTGTCCAATCTTCAGCGACAACTTCCTATTGAACCACGCAAACTTCACCCTTACCCGCAAGCATTTGCGGAACCTGCAGGAATGGGCGATGGAGAACGCGACGTCCCTGAAGACCAACCTCATCGCACACTACGAAGCGTCACAAGCTCGGACCAGGGAATCTCCCGTCCCTCTTATCTCGGGTGGGGTCGCGGCCCAAAAGCCGGTTGAGCCTGAGGAGGGTGTGCTAGTCTAGACGAGTCTATTGCACGTCTCTGGAGTCTTTGGTATAATGACCGCGCTGTCATGGATTTGTCTATCAGCACGCTATGATTGTGGGTGTGTGAAGCCATCGTTTGGGGTTTGTTTGGTGTTTGGCGAATGGAATGACTCATATAGACTAGTGTGATCTTCTAATTTTCTATCTTTTCTTTTTTAGCGTCGCTATCGTCAATACAAAGGTTTTTGATCACTCTTGGTCGGTTCAAGGTTCACGCCAGCCGATGTTTTTAACTTCTCCGAGGGATGTAATCTTGGTCCGCCCTGCGTATTAAGAAACGCACCGAGTGAGGATGTAGAAAGATCTCATGCTCGAACGACTCTGCTCGGCTCCCTTTCCAGCTCACTTATTTTGGGATCGCCGCAGATCGCAATCCCCTGCACGCTCTCTATCAGTCAGTCTCCCAAGTCGTGACTTCTGTACTCTGGGTCTCCTTGCCCATAGCAACGGTTGTCGTTACCTACTATCCGCTCCCTCTATCCATTTGATTAATAAAAAACCCCATTCTTCGCAAATCTTCTAAAATTCTCATCTGGATTTACACCGAGACCAAGACCATTATCCTTCGTGGTAGTAAGTATTGCGTCGGTTTCTCTCGCCAAATAGCATGACCGTTTTCTTTTGAGTCATTAAAGCTATAATATCTCCTCGAGGTCACACTGTTGGACAACTACGTAGTAGTCCTCTTATTCGTTATCGTAAACGATATAGAAGTAGGAGAGATGCCAAATCATAACAAGTATGAAAACATGTAAAGCAAAAAGAGAGAGTAAGGAAGGACTATCTATAGAGTCGATTTACGATAAAAACGCGGACAGTAGTATTATTTTATTTTTGACGGGCTAACGTAAGTAGATGAGTCAGACGCAACAAGTATGAGGGTAAGAGGAGAGGACGTTATAGTGGGCAGTTGGTAGATGTTACGAGCCTCAGTGGGTCAATTAAAAGAATGTGGCTTCACTAGCAAGTCTCTCGGGTAGAGCTTGTAAAGACTAGTGTCAAGGACTGAGGGATAAGTAGACTTGAGTACTATGCAGGTCGATTACAAGCAAGTGGCAGTCTTGTCTCCAGTGCACAGTAGGTTGAGAGTCATACGGCTGAGAGTCATAACATGAGTTGAATACGAATCTCTATCAAAGGAAATGACTACATACTTACAGATAAAGGAGTTCGTCTTGCTTGCTTTAGTAGCCCGGATCACCCCCTTACTCGACATGCTTGCTCAGAGTGGTTGCCAAGGAACGGAAGGTTCTGGTAGCTCAACGTGGCTTGATATTCATACAAGACACAAGACGAAAGACAAGGAGAAAAGAAGAGTGAAAGAGAGTAGCTGGCAAGAAGACTCTGCCAGCCAAGACGATGATACGCATCGGGGTGAAGCCAACCCTATCTGGCTCCATTCGCGGTCTTGCACCGTAACAAGGAGCCTGATCGAAGTCCCGTAAGGATGGAAACGTTGTTAAGGTTAAGGGAGGAGCAGGATACGGTGTATTCATACCGATAGGAAGAAAGCATCCAAGGATTGTAACAGCGGCCAAAACGTGGGGGGAGGGCAGCGCTTTACCGCAAGAAGTAATTCGCCTGCACACATACCACGCGAATAGCACTATGGTACTTAGACCTGCCCCTGTGTCCATTCTCGCCCGCTAGTGTCCTGTTGCCTCGTAGTTCATGAGGTTCCTGGGGCTTCGAATTATATCACTACCTCACGCCTGAGCCTGGTCAATCCCATCGTTCTCCTCAGTGGTAATTCATTATTGATGATTCGTGGTCTACGAAATCATGGTGTTTCCCCGTGTTGAGTCAGGATCCCCTAACCGGATATGTTAGCTCGGAGTCTCCGATGCTATGCTCGTAAGTGCGAGTCATGATTGTAGCTAGGCGTGTCCTCATTGATTGTGCCGGGTCGTGGATGAAGAAGGTGAAGAAGAGGAAGACCAGGTTTAATTAGAGGTTCTACCCGTATCAAATTGTGCATGGGTAGAGGCTAGAACTAAAAGGGTCAAAAAGGCTTGCAGTTCGTCAACGGTCTGACTTCATGTTTACCAGCAGACGAACTCTGTATGTCCAAATTTCGCTTGATGGCGCAGATGATGATGGCTCAGTGGTAGATCCACAATACTGCTGACCATGCAATAGCCTGTCAGCGCCGTGTTATAAGATTCAACTCCTCCGTTTGGACAGGAGCTCCCGCTATTCTGCACGATGGTTTTCCTTTCCATATGCACTGCGCTCTACGAATATGCTCCGCAAGGTGATAACGAGCTAGAATTACATGAAGGGGAAATTGTCTATATCCTTGAGAAGAGTGCGGAAGATGATTGGTGGAAGGCAAAGAAAAGGGCGCCCAGCGAGGATGAAGATGAGCCCGTGGGCTTGATACCCAATAACTATGTTGAAGAGGTTAGTAGAGTCGTGCTCTCTATCGCGAGGATGAAACCTTTAGATCACGTCCACTTGTGTAGTTGAAGCTCAGATGTATGATGGAAGTGCTGACAGGTGCCGCACATAGGCCCATCCGACTCACTACGCAAAGGCACTGTATGATTATGCTCGGCAGACTGATGAGGAATTATCCTTCTCGGAAGAGGCCATACTCTCTGTGTATGATACTGAAGATCCAGAATGGACATTGGTGGGGTTGGATGGTGAATACGGCTTTGCGCCTGCAAATTACATTGAGATTACAGGCAAAGCTGAGCACGCATCTCCACAACCGCCGCTATCACCTCAGAGTCCGATACCAATTCCAGAGCCGGAGCCAACATCAGTCCAATATGCTCAACCTTCAACAAGTCCAGCATTTGCAATTGCGGGCATAATGCACAAGAAGTCACTCTCCTCGGGCTCGCCGCCTGCCAATGTAACACTACCACCTCGAAGACCTCAACTTACCCCGGAGGACTCAGACGAAGAGCAACCTGCTCCATCACTGCCTCGGCGACCACCATCTGAGCAGCTCTCCCCACCTCCCACTCAATATGCTTCGCCTCGGACCCCAGACTCCCCCGGAGTTACAGCTTCGTCACCACATAATCGCGCCATTGGTCAAACGTTTGGTGACGACCAACCTCAGGCTAAAGCTGGTGGCTATCATCTGTACAACATCAACGAGATTGTCTCCGCAATGGGGAAGAACAAGAAGTTACCCACAACTTTAGGCCTCAACCTGGCCACCGGTGTCATCATGATCGCACCAGAGAAGTCACGGGACGGGCCACAAATGGAATGGACTGCTGAAAAGCTCACCCATTATTCGATCGAGGGAAAACACGTCTTCATAGAGCTTGTGAGACCAAGCAAGAGCATCGACTTCCATGCCGGTGCAAAAGACACTGCTCACGAGATCGTGCGCGGACTTGGCGAAATTGCGGGCGCCGCGAGAGCGGAAGGTTTACGAGAGATAATTGACGCGGGTTCGGGTGCGGGTGGGTTGAGGAAGGGGAAAATACTCTACGATTTTATGGCGCAGGGCGATGATGAGGTCACAGTCACGATTGGCGATGAAGTCGCTGTTCTCGATGACACCAAGAGCGAAGAATGGTGGATGGTTCGGCGACTGAAGAATAGCAAACAGGGAGTCGTTCCCAGCAGCTATGTTGAGATAACAGGCATCCTACCACCTCCGCGAACCAGTTCTGGGATCAACGCTGGAAAGTCGGTCGTCGAGCAAAACAGACTCGAAGAAAAGGAGTTGACGAAAGAAGCAATGAAAACTTCCAAGGCGCAGGATACAAAGGGCTATGAGGTAGGCCCAGGCTTGAAGCTCCCCACTAGGGGCAGCAGCATAGCACGTGGGAACCATAGTAACCAGACATTGCAGCGAAGCAAACGAGATAGTAAACATGGAAGGTCTTCATCTGGGTCGAAATCGAGTAAGTCCCAATTCTCTGTTCTTCAATATCCACTGATGACCGCTTTAGAGCCAGACATGGCGAAAACGAGAACTTGGACCGATAGATCAGGGACATTCAAAGTTGAAGCGCAATTTATAGGATTGAAGGACGGGAAAATACATTTACACAAACTTAATGGGGTCAAGATCGCGGTTCCTGTGGTTAAGATGGCTATGGAGGATCTTGAATACGTGGAGAAAGTCACTGGAGTATCCTTGGATGATGACAAGCCGTTATCTGACATCCGCCGGCGGAGTACACAGACAGCAAAAGACAATGAACGCAGAAAATCACAGGCAGCTCCTGCTTCTTCGAAGCCTGGCGCATCCATTGAGCAGCCAAAGAGTGGTCCGCCTAAACCTGAAGGGCCCGAATATGACTGGTTCGACTTCTTCCTGAAAGCCGGAGTCAGCCCCTACCAGTGTGAAAGATATGCCTTCAATTTCAATAAGGATTCTATGGATGAAAAGGTTCTTGGGGACATCACTCCAACTGTTCTACGGACACTGGGTCTGAAGGAAGGTGACATTCTCCGAGTGATGAAGTACCTGGATACTAAATTTGGTCGTACAGGTATGTTTGCAGCATACTCTCACTACGTTGTTATGCTGACAATGTAGGTGGTCCGACGTCACCCGATAATGCAGCAGGAGGACTCTTCTCCGGACCTGGTGGCGCCTTGAGGAATAACACGCGCAAGGGAAGGCCTGCGCCTGCAGTCCAGAGTGGTGATGTCGTCGATGCGAGCAAGTTCAGCCAGAAAGGATCAGGCGAGGATAAACCGTCTGATCGAACGGAGAAGCCCCTATCCCAGGCGCCAGCTCCACCTAAGAAAGACACCAGTGGTTTTGATGACGATGCATGGGACGTCAAGCCCTCGAAGCAGCCAACCCAACAAACTTCACAAAAGTCAATAGCAGCGCCGGCACCAGCAGCCAGTACACCTCAACAGTCTACGCTGACAGGCTCACTCTTGGATCTTTCGCTTTTATCGGAACCTTTGCAGCCTGAAAGGGCGCAGCCAGCTCCTGCAATACAGCTTCAACAAACACAATTACAACCACCTACCCAAGTCCCTCTACAGCAGCAATTGCTGCAGTCACAACCACAACAGTTGCAGCAGCAGCCAATACAACAGCAACCTACTGGTGCTAATCCATCATTCTTTTCTCAACTTGTACCACAAGCTACAGGTCAGCAGTTCCAGCAGCAGAGCACTAGCCAGCCTCAACAGCCTCAGGGATTTGGGTTATTGCAAAATGTTCAGAATCAACAACAGCCCCAGCAGACGGGTCCTCCACGGCAGAGACCACAGGCTCCCTTACAGTCTCAAAGCATTCAGCAAGGTACACTGATGCCACCGCCGCCTGCCAGACCCCTTTCAGCACCCCAAACCCTCCCGCAGACCAGTAGCTTCGGTCCGCCGCCGTTGCAGCCGCAATTGACAGGCTTTCAACCTCAGAGTCAATTCCAGAACCAAATCGCACCACCCGGCCAGAGTCTCAACGACCTAAGTCAGCAAAGATTTCAGCAGCAGCAATACAATCAGCAGCAACCGCAATTGACTCAGCAGCAGTTACAACCGCAGCAGACTGGTTTTGGTCAACAGCCGGCAGGCTTCAACCAATTTACGAACGGGATAATCCCTCAACCGACTGGCTTTGTTCCACAATTCAATCAAATGACACCGCAGCAGTCGAGTTTACAGGCATTGCAAAATCCGTATGTCAATGGCCAACAGGCAGGAAGCCCCTTTGCGGATCCTAGAGGCCCGCAGCAAACAGGCGGCTTCGCGCCACTGCAGCCACAGATGACTGGCTTCCAAGCACAATACCAGCAGCCGCAGCAGACTGGAATCAATTCGATGCTGCCTCCAGCCTTGCAACCTCAGCCGACTGGGGTCAATGGATTCTCGAGACCGGGGTTCGGCCAACCACCTGCTCCAGTACCTCCTATGCCGCCAATGCCTCAACAGCAGCAGCCGGCCGCTGCGCCGTTGCAACCCCAGAAGACCGGGCCGGCACCACCCGTGAGATTCGGGACTCCAGCAGCGAATAAATTGGTGCCTCAACGAACGGGGAGGGCAAACCTTGCATCGGCCAGTATGTTATCGAACCTCGAACTTTATGCTCATGCTAATGTAGTGTAGCTCCCTCGAATCCTTTTGGCTTTTGATGTCGGAACTTGGGAGTAGTTGTTTCCATTGTCTATGGGGAGAGATCGCATGTCTGGACTAATGAGGTAGATAAGCCATGGAGCAGTCAGTGTATATATTATTAGCATTACAGTGTAGTCAATGAGATTGAGGCTTGGCGGCCTCTCGCTTTTCGCGTTCACCAGGTTCAACTCAGACTGATCTACCGCCAGAGACCTGTCTACTACGTAGTAAGATATATAACACTAGATTTACATTTAGAGCAAATGCTCCTGTGGTAAACGACCAAGACCTCTCTCCCAAGTCTCACACTTCTTTACAAAGCTCCTTCCTCAACTGACCATTCGCAAAACTCAACCAGAAGCTTCTGGCACCTCTGACATCTCCTATAAAGGTCTCCATCCTTGTCCGAGCCCATGAGATTGCTCATATCAAGTTTCATCATCTGTGCTGTCGCGATTGTCTTCTATGCCACTTCTCTTTCCTATCAGTTGCAGTTGACCTCTCTCCTGTACCGGATCCCATTCGTATACCAGGTTTCCTCAGCAGTAGCTCGAAACACCACAAGCTCACCTTCCCTGCTCATAAGCTCCGACACCGCAGATCGGATCCCTTTCGTAGGACTATCCCCCATTCCACTCACCTCCCTCACTCCCACCAAGTCCGCAAACATGACAGTGCCGCGGACAATCCAAAAGGCCTTCCTCGCCACAGAACAGTCCGAAGGCGCCGGTGCTCGCGTCCGTCGCTCGATCGGAACCTCCGCCCTCCGCAACCTCAGCCCCTTCCTCATGCTCGACCACGCCTCCGTCTCCCCCGGCGCAGGCTTCCCCGACCACCCCCACCGAGGCCAAGAAACAATAACCTACATCCTCCACGGCGCCATCGACCACGAAGACTTCGCTGGCAACAAAGGCACCATCGAGACGGGCGACCTGCAATTCATGACCGCAGGCCGAGGCATCATGCACGCCGAGATGCCCCGCCCGAACCCCGACGGCACCCCGAACGTCGCCATGCAACTGTGGGTCGACCTCCCTGCGAAGCTGAAGGGTGTGGAGCCTCGATACCGCGACCTGCGCGCTTCGGAAATACCGCAGATCACCGTCGATGAGGGCAAGGTCAGCATCAAAATCATCTCGGGACAGAGCCACGGCACGGACAGCGTGCAGGAACTCGCCTACACCCCCGTCTGGATCTTCGACATCACCATCCACCCCGGCGGAAAAGTCACACAACCCTTACCCGTCGGCTGGAACGCATTTGCATACACCCTTTCCGGGTCCACAACCTTCGGTGTCGGCAAAGACCAAACGACAGTGGGGCAGTATCACAACGTAGTCTTCAAGCGCGAAGGCGACGTCGTCAATGCCGAAGTCGATAAAGACGCGGCGGAAGAAGGACGCTTGGTGCTCGTTGCGGGATTGCCGTTGGATCAGAAAGTGGTGCAGTATGGGCCGTTCGTGGTCAATAGTCAGGAAGAGGTTTATCAGGCCATGCTCGATTATCAGAGCCATGCCAACGGCTTCGAGCGCGCCAAGGGGTGGGCGAGCGAGATTGGGAAGGGTTTGGTTCATTGAGTTGAGCTCACTCGGGGTTTTGCATTGTGGGATGGGGTGTGATTGGAGCTGCATATGCATGGTGTTGATGACTGTATGGCTTGACGACTAGCATTGTAAATAGATATCCGAAGACGAATGAACCAAGAGTTACAAATCACAATATCCTCTCATCCACCCCATCAAAACCCAGTTCGCCCACGAATCCCATAGATTACCAAGCACGTGCCATCCCTAAGCATAAGTTCTATCATACAACCAGATACAAATTTCCCCCTCCACCCTATTCCACTCCTCTCTCCACTCCCTCAAAGGAGGGCAGAATGTAGGAAGGGGATAAGAGAATGACACATCATTTAATAAAAGCTATACTGATCGCAAACATAAAATTTCTGATATTGCTCGATTATGTATGTATGTATACATGAACACACCCTACGAACAATTGTCATACATCATCAGTAGTACGATAGCACGTTAGGTTATGGAAATACATACCCCATAGATTTTATCGAACACTATTCTATTCTATTCTGTTCATTCGGGAGATTTCTGATGGGCTGGGCTATTGTAGTTTGTCCGTCCGTACAGTGGTGGAGATGGGCGTAGGATGATAGGTTTTCAAGGAAGTGATACGGTGACGATGGGGTTGATATGGGTGATATGGGAATATCCTACTGCTGGTTCGGAGATATCTTCAGATATTTGGTAGTCTATTCGACAACACTACAGCTGCATCTATTCTATGCAAGTTTGACATCTCTTTTGGGGTAGCTGGGTGGAGCGGTGACGTGGGCATTAATGGCATTGGTTATGGCCCCAGCTTCTATAAGTTCGTGGGATGCGACGCGGTGGAATTGTCTGCTAGAATGTTATAATAGTGTTCTTGCTCATTTCATGTCTCTCCGCGGCTCGGCCAGAAGGCGGATGGGACATTGGTGGGATAAGTCCTTTCGGTAGAATAGCTGGTTCCCGGTGTATGAAGCAGGCTACGTACGCAGCAAGAGCCATTGATGGGCACATTCACATTCGCGAGCTGTTCTCTGTCTTTGGGGGCGAGACGATTTGTGAATTTTCTTCAGTACGACACCTATCTAGACATAAGGTAGCAATGAAAGAAGCCTAGCAGGAAATAGCGGTCTATGATCTTGAAGAAATGTCTTTTACCATCACCTTATCTATCATAGACTTATTAAAATCGTCGGTCGACAGGCATGGTAAGTTTCGTTATGATATAGGCTGTATATTGACAAGACGAAACATATTCTAACTTACGAGTATTCTGATAGTAAGCAGCTTACGCAGTTTGGCCAAGCTTAAGGAAAGTCACGGGGGGATCTGGAGAAATATGGTTTGCGAGGAATTCCAGTTGTCGGAATGAAGAAGCCGTTGTGAATCGGCTTCCGGAAGGTTGCAGGGTGTTCTCCTTGCGTTGTGAAGTCTGAAGGTGATAGATAGGGCGAACCTTTGAGGTTCGGCATGTATACCCAGCTGTTTGATCGCCTCTCGTCTCCAGGAGCTCCTTGGCGCATACGGGTCTTTTATAGAGACGGGAAGCTGAGATCCTATTTTGGATTGTGCGCATGGTCCGTATTACTTGGCCTACTTCTGTGAGGTGAAAAAGGGAAGGGGAGTGTGAAATTGGTTTGAAGGAGTGATAGGCGCTATTTTGGTAATTTGGGTAGTGGGTTCAGTGCTTTCGGAAAGGTGATAGCTGGACACACAATGGAACGATGCTGAATGCGCACGGAACGAAGGAGGGGTTCATACTGGCGAACGTATTGGATCACTGAGGTACTAGTGCGGTGGTTGCGATCCTCGATACCTGTACACGCCATGCTGACATATTCTGGCTCAACTTTATCTTCCATCTTGCCCTCCTCTTGTGGATTCTGCAAGGTTTCCTAAGGATGACAAGATGCATCTTTGGCGGAGTTCGTGGGTCGAATAGGGTTTGGGCATAGAGAACCTCGCGGTACCAATGGCAAAGTGAGCTGTAGTGGGTGATAGGTCATGTGTCTGATGCTTGACGGTATTTTACCGTGGTGTAAGGCATGCGGATATTGAGGGAGCGCGCTACAGCAGAGAACAGTGGGCCGGCGTGGCTGCATTCACTGATTCGTTGGGAGCATGCGAACATTCGAGCAATCCTCCCATTCAATGCACGAGTACAATAGGCTTCCCCCTCTCCCAGCCATCCAAGCTCTCCTTGATGTTGATCCAGTATCTCAACTTGACAGCCTCATCCATGGCCCGCTGCACATCATCTTGTCTGAATGCCTCGTCTAGTATTCCCTCGCTCCTCTCAATATTAGCATCATTATCCCTCTTCATATCTTCAAGCTCGCTCTCCTCTTGTGCAGCCTCGATAGCCTCCCTTACCTCCAGCACCTCCATGAGCAATTCAGGGTCTTCAACCTTCAATCTTTCGTCTTCCGCGACATCTATTCCTCGCAACGATAAGAGATACTGCGCCCTTCTGAGCGGGTCTTGGAGCGTTTTGTAAGCTTCATTTATAAGCGTAGAGGTACCTTCCGCTCTTGCTTTATTGGGGCCAGTGTGGCGGTCTGGATGCGCGCGGGCTTGCAATTGTAGGAATTCTCTCTTCAAGTGCTGCGTATTCACAATGAATGGGCCATGAGGTGGGGGGCCTTTTGGGAGTGTGGCGGGAAAGAGGTTGTAGAGAATGGGTGTGTCGGGTTCTCGCCGTTCTAGCGCAGGGGCGGTGGAGGTCGATGCATATTTGGCTCTTAAAGACGGAGGCGCAACTCGCAGGCGCTTTGATGGTTGACCTAGGTGGAGGCTTGAGGGGTGCATATGACGTTTGGTAGCCGTTGTGAGGGACATGTAGCGTTGAAATGCGGAGAAGAAGAGGTCGCGGTTATAGAATCTGCAGGATCTCGACATCTCTAATTGCATGTCCACGACTCCCAAAATTAGGATGTGTTAAGAAAGTCCCAAAGTTTTGTGTGAAAGCAAGTGACAGAGACGTCAATAGCCAAAGATGGCTAGCCCCAACTCAGCCCTATCAACTGGCTTCAGGCAGTGGAAGTGGCTTCAACGTCTTTTGCTTCACCACTTTCTTACAATGTAAGTATGAAGCGCAAGTTCATATGGCTGGCGGCTGCCAGTGTAGCATACGGAAGCCCTCATGTCTTCAGCGTCACTGACGACTTGCTGGCATATCCTCAGGTCAAGTCTTCCCAAGCGCATGCCGAGAACGTACTAACTATTCGCAGTACGAGGTCATTTTCTCAGACACTTTCATATTAGACAAGGATGCCGAGTCGCACATAGCAAAGCTTTCGTCTGCCTCATCTACCAACGACCCTTCCACTTCCATAGAGGCCCATGATACCTCATTACAAACAGCTGAGCTGTCCCAAAGACGGCCAGGCGCCGATTCCTCAGACTCCCCCAATGGAGACGCTTTCGCTCCTTCGTCATATGAACACATGATCCTCAACAACAAGCCTTTCCTCTGCGCAATTCCCCACGTCACCACAATCCCAAAGAACACTACAACGCAATCCCGCTTCGCCGCCGAAGAAGCCGCCGAGCTAGCTCGAGCCACAGACCGCGGGTATGACCTCCTCAGATCCATGTCCGGCAGCTGTCTCTATTTCATAAGCGGGTGGTGGTCCTACAGCTTTTGCTACAACGCCCACGTAAAGCAATTCCACCAACTACCTCCTGGGAAAAATACTCCGATATTCCCACCGGTAGAGGACCCGGCCACGCCGAGCTATGTGCTGGGGAAGTTCGGAGAGGTCCGGAACCGGGCTGCGGTCGAGGGGGGTGGGAAAGGTGATAGAGAGGCGGGTTTGAGTCCAGAGGAGGGAGATCAGGGGCGCACGACAGAAATCCAGGCGAAAGGCACCTCGTCTTCTCGCTACCTCAGTCAGAAATTGAGCGGAGGCACAACGTGCGATTTGACAGGAAGTCCGAGACGAGTCGAAATACAATTCCATTGCCATCCACAGAGCGCCGATCGCATCGGGTGGATCAAGGAGGTCAGCACGTGCAGCTATCTCATGGTCGTATACACGCCGCGATTATGCAACGACGTTGCCTTTCTCCCACCGAGAGAAGAGCGTGCGGAGGCCATATCATGCCGCGAGGTAGTCAAAGAAGAAGATGTACCAGCGTGGGAAGCTCGCAAAGCACAAGAAGCGCAGACGAGACTCGTCCCGGGCACCACGATCGAAGGAACCGGCCGTCCGATTGTCGGCGGTATCGAAGTCGGCGGCATGGCGCTCGTCGGCCGCGAAGGCCGACGCTTAGAACTGCCACAGAACATGCAGCCTGGTAGCCACAATCACGACATGCTGCACGCCGAAGATGCGTCGAAAACGGTGACGCTGGTGACGCAGGAGCCGAGGGAGAGGGGGGGGAAGATCAAGAGACTCAATGATAAGGAGTTGCGGGGGATGGAGTTGGATCCGGGCGTGGTGGAGGCTGCACGGAGGGAGTTGGAGGATGTGGCTGAGGGGAAGGGGTGGCGGTTGGAGGTTTTTGAGACGGGTGGTGGGGGGCGGGAGTTGAGGGGGATTGTTGATGGGGAGGGGGGGGAGGATGGGGAGGAGTGGAGGGGTGAGGCTGATGGTGGGCAGTATATGGGGGATGGGGATGAGGGGGATGGAGAGGAGGGGGAGGGGAGTCAGGAGGAGTATAAGGATGAATTGTAGATTATGAATTTGTATGCTATACAATGGAATATTGATATTCACTTTGTTCATTCGAGAACGACCTGCTTTTCTGAGGATGAAAGCTCTTGAGATATCTACCTCCTCTAATATATCCTAAACTCCTACCCTTTATATGATAATTTACTAACTCCAACTCCAATCCTCCTACCTGCCCTTCCCCTTCCCCTCCTTACTTCCCTTCTATAAACTCCCCTCATGCTCTTATCCTCTTATTTCCCCTTCCCCTTCCCCTTCCCCTTCCCCTTCCCCTTCCCCTTCCCCTTCCCCTTTCCACCTCCTATAACCCCCTCCTCTTATCCGCGACTACAGCCCATATAAATAAAACCTGCCTAAATCTACCGTCACCTAACACCTACCTAAACCTACACCTTCGCTACCCCTAAAACAATCCTTCATCTAATTAATCCTTCAGCCCTTTAATCCTTATACTTCCCTATCTCTAAATAATTAGTAGTTGGATTAGATCTGATATGATATAGGTCGATGATAGTGATATTATAGTAGAGGATGTTGTGTATTGGATGTTATATGTTGTATATTATATAGCACCTGGTAGGAATTGAGAATTGAGAATTGAGAATTGAGAATTGAGAATTGAGAATTGAGAATTGAGAATTGAGAATTGAGAATTGAGAATTGAGAATTGAGAATTGCGAATTGCGAATTGCGAATGGAGAACTGATGGCTGGTGGCTGGTGGGTCCTATATGTGTGGAGGACTGCATAGGCTTGGGGATTGGGAAGGCGTTGGGATGTGCAGTGGTTGTGAGAAGGGAGGGGGAGTGAAGGGAAGCGGATAGGGTTAAAGAGAGAAGGGGGTGGGTGGTGGAGTGGATATGGGAGGGATAAATAGTTGTGGGAGGAGGAGGACGGGTGTAAGCTATATATCCCATCCCATCTCCTAGAAACACACTCTTTCGGGGAATTTCTAGTCAAGATACAGACAGACTAGACGAGTGCCAAAATTGCTAGAAGTGGGATAGGTTAGTTGTAAAGGTTAATAAGTGAATTTGTTGGACAGTGAGGAACACGAGCACAAGCCTTCGTTTTCTGAGGATCTAAGTACGTGGGGTATCATGAAACCTCCCCCTTTTCTCCTGGATTTATTTAGCTAACGATCCAGCTTACGTGAATGGTCCTGTAGGAGAATCAAACGGTGAGTTACCTATGGGGAGCCAAGTACCAAAACGCCATATCATGCCATGCATATGTTTCGCTATTCAGACGTTATATCATACCAACAACACGGCGTTCAAGCAGCCGTCCATTTCAGGGTTGTTCTGCGCGCCGTCAGTGAGTGGTACCCTGTCCTGAGGGACATATAAGAGTGCGTACAGTGACCTGCGCCCATTTGCCCCACACGATTTTCCCGCCCGCAGTCACCATGCCCAGTTCGGAGACGTTGACCTGTAGAGTGTGGGATCAGTATGGTGATCTTATGTCTCAAGATGCAGAACCGGACTGGATATTCTAATTCTATTTCGGACAACGTACCTCGATGATGGTACCCTTTGTTAAGACACCGAGTTGGGTATACATTGGGTTCTGGGGGTTCTGTGCGCGATTTTAGGGTCTTTGGCGCTGGATTGGGGAACCTTGGAATACGTACCTTCTTGACGGATATGATTGGCAGTTGAACGGTGACCTTCAGCTCCGGATGGGTCACATGCCTTAAAGGAGCATATTAGTAGTCATGTGGTTACCAAGGTTGGACCATTTGGACATACGCTTTCTTATACCGCAGTCCCATCGGCCTTATGAATCGCTCATACTTGACAGGTCTCCGTGTGAAATCCGGTCCCACTACCAGCCTAATCAGTATCTCCACAAAGTCGCCATCCGCGTATAAGCACCGGCATACCAAATGTTGGCTTTGTGATCATTCTCTTCCATGCCTTCTTTTTCGTCTTCTTCCCTGTGCCGATGGCCTTGAACATTTCCTCTTCGCTGATACCTCGGACTTTCGGTAACGGGACCGAGTATTTTACCGCCTTCTCGTTCCTCTTGTTTTTGATCGCGGAGCTCAAAGCTTTGGGGTTGGAAGGATTGTTGCGATCCAGCAGGTATTGAGGAATTGGCGTCGAGCTGGGTTCGGGTGCAGCGGACTTGACATCGCTTTGTTCGGTCTGCCGTATCTTCTTCTTCATCTGTATCTTCTCATTGCGCCGCTTCTTCGCGAACCTGTGTAAAGACGCCAGGTCAGGCTCGACTTGACCTATACAGGTGACTGTTATAGACCCACAGCTTCGCCCGTAGGCCCGTCAGGGTTTGGCTGTCCTTGCTGACTTTATGTGACTCGCGCTGTAGAACATTAGTGTCATATTGAACAAAGGATATAGGAGAACGCTCACCGCAGTCCTCTTACGAACTCGCTCATCATGGTCCAATCTGTGAGGATCAGAACAGTCATCATGCTATTACTTTGCATATTCCATCATACCGCTTTCCATGCTCCTTTTGCCAACCTGCGATCTACGGTCAGCTGGGTTGTAACTTGCAGTTTGCGGTCTCTTGGTGCGCAGATGATATTCATCCAGTGATCCGACTCACGTTCTATATACTCATTCTGAGGCATCTTGCGCAGTTGATCGTACAGGAATAGAATGATACTCACTGTCGAGTGGTGCGGCGAATTTGATGTAAATCTTGGCATCGAGCTAAAGACAATCCCTGTCGTCGCGTGCAGTAGCGTCGATCACTACCCGAGTCTAAGTCTTCTTTGTTCTCACTCACTTACTACTTTGTTTATGTACTACCATGTACTCCCATGTACGTGTAACGTCAGTTGGTGTGGAGCACTCAATACCTCATAGGATGTTTCCTTTTGGCGATTGGCTTACCGGAACCAAGTCAATTCCAACCCTCTCTGGTGGTCCTCTAGCTCTTCCCATCCTCCAACAGAACACACACGCATGGCTAGGTCCTCCTGAATGATCAATTCCCGAAAGTGTGGTTGCGGAGGGTATCCAAGAGAATAGGTTCGATTCTTATTGGCGCTGATCCAATGGGGGTGATTGTGTCTTTTCCTTGTTCGCGGTTAAGATTCATAAGAGAATGGGTTCGATTACTATTGGCGCTGGCTCAATGGTGGGACTTGTTTCTTTTGTCTTTTCTGAGTGGGGATAGTGTGAGGACTCTGCTGACTCTATGCACACGTCCCCACCTTTCTTATAATTGGTTCACTACCTGTGTGCATCCTATTGCCCTTGCTGCCTATATGTTCTTTGGAGTCAAATCCAATGTGGCTTATGGGTTGGGCCTCGATAACGGAACCCAGCAACTCATATTTATTCCAAATATCCATTGCGGCCGCGGCAAGAGATCAGTGGCAGTTAAGTAGATATGGTTGGCGGATCTAGTCTCCCTTCTTCTTTTCTTTGCTGCCAGCCTTTATATACCAGTCTCCTTCAGAGCTTTCCTCCGTTATTGTACACTCTAGCACCTCCTCGATCTTCGCAGAACTTCCAGCATATTGGAATTCGGTCACACCAAGAAACCAACATGAGCCCTCGCACGTCACTCGCACTTTCTAACAATGTCGTCTTCGGAGGTAGGACAGGATACTCCATCCTCATATCAATCTGTTCCCAGCTAGTATGGCTGATCCCCATCGAACAGACGATTCACCAGATTTTGCCATATCTGCCACACTGTCCGATGCTGGGTCCTCCGAACTTGATTATGACTCATCGAATACTCGTTTCGAAGGGTTTACCGCCGAGGAAGATAGCGTGTATGCCGTAAGAAGAGACCTCCTGGTACACAGTACAAAGGAACTCTTCGACCACCTCACTCTGGTCCGGTGCCGCAGTGACATTCCCAGAAGGATGCTGCAAAGGTGTGGAACTTAAGCATCCTCTTGTTTGCCGTAGGCACGATACTAACAGCTCCGCAACAGATTTCCCAATGAGGTTGCTGATCTTCGCCACTCAGACCTCGTCTACATGGATGGATCCCCGCCATGGGAAGCCTATCTCATGACACCGTCACCACGCCGCTGGAATTGGCTACGCCTCCAGTCCAACCAAATAGAACTGCAAACTGCATTCGCCCACACACGCGATTATTACGAACAAGAGTTCTTGACCCACAATCTCAGCAACGAGGAGCAAGTGACCCTTGTTGAACATGTCGAAGCGCTCGCTGTCTTGTATATGGAACACCATGAAGACACGGAGCTCGTGACTAATCGGCGGTTTGCTACTCTGTTGATTTTTTGTGCCTGGGTCTGCCTCGAACTTGGTGGAGTTGGGGGAGATTGGCGTTTCGACTATCTACAGGAAGTGGCAGAGATTGCCCAGAGAGAGCAATTCGGTGTGCAGCCGCTGCAGATTAGCAGTGAGCCCACGTTCTCATAAGCGATGTAAGGATGAACGGTGAACGTCGAGGAAGATCACGCTTACAGTTGTCAGCGTAGCGAATTGGTCTTAAACCTCACTGTATTCCGTCTACAGATTGCTCGTTGAGGCAAGACACTAGTGGCAGACCGATGATGGAGTTAGACTCAATAAGATCAACAACATCCCCTGTTCATCGAACAATGTCACTACGGATCGTATTTCTGATTAGCAATATCTCCAGACCTAGAGAGCCTCAATCAACAGAGACCCTAACAACGCGTCTTGTACAACAAAGAGCTCTAGTGCATCACTACCAATCTCAGAAATACATCATGGCCTTCCCACGACCGCTGCTACTTTCCCCCCATCATAGGCTTTCTTTAAAACCAGTATAAAAAACTCTATCCCGACAAGGGATTCATCAACACCAGAACTATACCAAAATATATTCGGATTACACGCAAAAACGATTCTCCCCCCCTTCCTAAATGTTCCAAGATCCGTCGCTAAAGCCTTAATCTTCCTATATTCTACTACTAACATCAAGCTTCGTATCCCATCTAAAACCGCCATTCTACAACCACCCACAAACCATATTATAACCAACTTATCCATCCATTACTATCACAGTCCATCCTATCCTCTCCTCTCCCCTCCCCACCCCACCCCACCCTATCCCAGTCCCCTAAAACATCATCATGAGTTACAAAAACAGTAAGCGCCATCGCATTACTATCCCCTTATACTAAAGTCTAATTACCCTCATGTATTTAAAACTACCCACTCTATTAATACTGGATTAAAACCTATCACTCTCTATATAATAATCATCCTACCTTCCTCTCCCTCCTTCCCCTCCCTACCCTTCCCTTCCCTCCCCTTCCCTGCCCTCCCCTTCCCATCCCTCCCCTTCCCATCCCTCACTTCCCTCCCCTCCCCTCCCCTTCCCTTCCCTCCCCTCCCTTTCCAAAACCCACCATCCAACCCCCCCCTCCCACATAAAACAACCTACACGTGCAACTCAGACACCCTCACCGCCCTCTAATCCGCTACCACGTCCTCAATCGATGATGCTAGAAAGGAGTTCGAAAACCAAAACTAGGATGAGTTATAATCTAGTCTGCAATGTGGTGTGAGCTGGTATAGGATAGTATAGAAGGTAAAGAGGAGGGGTGGTTGTGAGGTCGCGCTTTGATGGTGTTGATGGTGAGCTTAACGGTGCTAGTGTCGTTATTAGGATGGGTTTGGGGGTTTGGTAGTAAGGTAGGTTGAGATGATCGGTATAGTTGGCGTGGAGGGCTTAGGGAGGGTATTAGGAGGGGATCGGGAAGGTGGGTATAGGGAAGGTGGGTAGGATAGGTAGGGTTGGTTTGTTGATGGTGGCGGAACGGTAGAGGATCCGTTGATATCTATTCGGTGTTATTGATGAGGGGGAGGGGAGATATAGGTTTTAAGGATCTGAACTGGTGGTGAATGGTTCGTGGTAGTGACGGCGGTGGTGGGATGTGGGCTGGTGAAAGTAGGGGGTTGTTGTGATGATTTGTGGGGAGAGCGTATGTTGTAATGGTGGTGGGTTTGGAAGGAGAGGATTGATGGTGTTGGGGGATTGGAAGGAGAGGACTGATGGTGTTGGGGGATTGGAAGGTTTGAGTGGGTTTGATGGGAGAGGTCGGGGGATCAGCTGGTTCGACAAGAAGCTCAGGATTCCAATGCCTTGCCAGGACATGGGATGGGATACGATAAGAGGCCAAAGCACGACCACCTCATCAACAAAATAGATATGTTGTTCACGCGAAATGGTATTTTCGGTCGTAATACGATCCATGACAATGCTGTACCTCGGCCGTTCTCGAGTCCGTTCTTCCGTCGGGAGTTAGTTGCGATTTACTATATTGAGTGGGGTGGGAACTGAACTTACACAATTCGAAGACTGCCAGTTAGGGACTCGTATACATATATCGCTCCGATCGAAACATTCAAGGGATATCCATTGCTACGAGAAGCTTAGGTCGAAGGCCAGACACGAAACGATCTTCGTCTGACCACACCACCGCGGACAGTACAATTCACCATACCTATACACCACCTCCATCATCGGTCCCCCAAAGTTTCACCGTCCTATCGTGACCAGAGCTGCAAATCCATTTCGAATCTCTGGAAACGTCACAAGACAGGACGTTTCCCGAATGGCCACTCAGAGTCTTCGCCAGCGCCCAATCATCCGCGGAGAAGATATTGACATTCTTGTCGAAGCCACTCGTCACGAAGAACGTTCCCGACTTCTTCGGCTTGACGTCCCCTTTTTCGTCCTTTTCTGGGGCCAAGGTGCAGTCCTCGCCTTTGAACCATCGGATATCAGACACGTTGCCTTTGTGAGCGCCGACTTGCGAAGCTTGTCTCACAGTCCTCAGATCCCAACATTTCACAAACCCGTCGGCGGACCCTGACAGGATTCTGTGGCCATCGTAGCTCCAGTCCAAGGCGTAGATCTCCTTGATGTGCCCGTCGAGTATCATGACGGTGCGACCTGTCCGCAAGTCCCAGATCCTACCGATACTGTCAAGTCCGGCGCTTGCTAGTAGACTTCCGTCGGTGTTGAAGCTCAGTGCGTAGACTTCTCGCGAATGACCTTCTTGAAGCAGGAGTTCCGTGGTTGTGGCCACGTCCCATAGGCGCCACGTAGTATCGTACGAAGCCGACGCGAGGTATTGACCAGAGGGGTGGAACTCTGTGCGGCAGACTCGTGCCGTATGGCCGGAAAGTGTTGATATTGGCGTATCCTGCTTCAAGTTCCAGAGATGGATGTTGCCTTCGCCGCCTGAGCTGGCAATGTTCACTGCTTCTTCCGAAACCGTACTACTAGGAAGGGTAGCCCCAGGGTACCAAGATATGCCTCCTACTCGATCCGTGTGTCCTCGCAAAACACGTTTCTCCTCGAGAGTAGGCACGTCCAGGAGCTTGATCCCACCAGACCAATTTCCGGCAGCGATAATCTGCCCATTTGGGGAAAATCGGCAAATACTCACGGGACGGTCGCCTGCGATTTGTGTGCCAGAAAGTTCAAAGGCCGCCAGCCGCTCCTTGATAGCCTTTCTATGCTTGATGTGCGTTCGCAAGGGTATCGTTGCTTCCATCTTCTGATTTGCGATCCTGTCTCTTGCTCTTGGTAGCGAATACCTGGCAATAGCTTTGCGGGCTTCCAACAATTCGGGTATACCCTGGGTGTAGAACTCCTCATCCTGCTCTCCCTGTCCCCCGTCTTGCGTGGTCTCCTGCATCTGGACATCACCATCTCCTTCATCTCCAGCTTCGAGATCCGCCTCGGTGGTCAGTAACTCTCGTAACCGGTCCCGTCTGTCACTTTTCCCTTCACCAAAGAGCGTAATCGGCTCTCCCAATTCTCGTAACCGTAAACGTACTCTCCCATCGTCAGTTGGGACCGCAATGGCTGCCGCACGTCGCTTTCGAGAAAATTGGTTAAGGATAGCTGAGGCTTTCTCTGGAGCGATACCTGCTGCCGCAGTAGGCAAATAATGATCCCGGTCGAGAGCTGGAAGATCTTGAGTAAGTTACATAGTTCAACTGTCCTTAGGACAACATACGGATATTTGCAAGGTCGACCATCTCCTCATCCTGTAATCCCAGATACCCATCAGCCCTCATCCCGTTGGCTCTGCCCAGCAAGGTACCCTGGTAGAGAGCCCTCGCAAGTCTGAGAAACTCTTATGAACATTGTGATCCAACCGAGGTCTTGAGGAAATGGAACTCACCGCTCGCCCATCCTCCTCCACGTACGCTTGCCTCGATGGGTGCATCATGATGGCGGGTTTTTTCAAAAAAGATAATCGTTTTGGTGATGAAGCTGAACTGCGAAATATAGCGACAAATTAACTTGCGCCGTCACTGTCGGGTTGCGTGTTCTGGAAAGAGTTAGGTGAAAGTTAGGCACGGGCCGCTCCACCTTAGCTCAAATCTTAGATGAGATTAGATTAGATCAGCTTATAGAGACGAACGCAGACCTGTTTCATTGGATCACATGAGGGTTCATGTCCTATATAGTCTTTATAATGCTAGTACTTTGTGAGCCTTTCTAAGCAGTCTTCATGGCGGTAGAAGTGACATGATGGTCAAGATCTAAATTCTCAGGCAGCAGCGTCTACTTAAAGGCGATGTCTGGCCAAATTTCTTGCCCATGGTAAAGAAACCATTCCAATGGAGCTACAGCTAGCTGCACCTGTAAAATCATTTTCCGACAATCATTTTCCCACAGTCGAGCTAGACTTTACTACATTTGGTGATAAGTGAGCCAGGGTACGCACGACGTTCAGTTACTGAGCAGAAATGGAGCCTCAGTTTTGATATGCAGGCAATGTCATAGACATGGGATGGAGCGACACCGACTATATCGGCATATGCAGCCTGAAGCCGACTTAGCCTTGGGGTACCCAGTTACGAAATAGTAGAGTATACCGTCGGGATCAAGGACCACTCCCACCCTTGTAAAAGAAATAAACAAATCATTACAGAAGGTTATCGGCTTTAGAGTATGTTTACTAGGCCAAATTATATCTCGTCTGTCCAACAAACGTTCTAAGTCATCGATTTCAGCCTCTTTAACCTCGCACGTTCGCTAGAAAGATTAGGCTCAAAGAGGATACAACATACTGGATGCTCACACATTTACCAGGTATCATATCCATCCTACTCCATCAGACGAAGCTCAAGCCTCCCGAGCCAAGATTATACTGACATTCGGCAGGGATTAATCTATGATCTCGATCCTCACCTCTATGCAAACCATTCTCTCTACCATCATCTCATACTGCACTCCTCCTTTTACCAATTCAAATTCCATCAACAGATCTCCAACGCTATCTGAGTAATTTTCTATACTACATCACGATGCATTACTAGTCATTCATCGCTAATTATCGCTCGTGCTATACCACCGTGAGTGACTTCCCTTCTACTAATCTTCCCCCACCATGCTTCCATAAACTCCCACCTTTTTGATCAAAAGGAATTGTTCTCAAGTACAGACCATCTGGAAGTATAATTACAAGCACGTCAAACCTCAACCCAAAAATATAAGGAGAGGACCCTTACATTCTCTCATCACCTCAATCACAATACAGCCACAGAATAATAGCGCACTTCTTTCTACTCCTCCATCAAAACCATCGTCGCAAACCCTCACCGCTTCTAATCACTGAGAACTGCGTAGTGTTCTCACACGTCCACACCCCAACACCCCCATATGTAAGTGCAGCCGATTCGCACAAACTCCAACATACTAATGAGGAACAATTACTGCGGCTCAAGCCTCATTCCTCACAGAGTCTGAGTGTTTGTAAAGTGTACCACATCCCGAGGCCGAGTCGAACTTTGATATTTCGCGTTTCCATTTACGGAGGTCGGATGAGTAATGAGTTTGGAAAGGTATTGAAAGGTTGAGTTTTTGGAACGAAAGCCACTTGTGATGATTAGGTCTTTACGATAGGAGGGTCCTTCGGGGTTTTTATTGTGGTGGAGATTACTAAGAGCATGAGATGTTAGTGTTTGTATATATATCGAGCGAGGCGAACAATGGCTCATGTAGAAAACATTGCAGAAAGGCGAGCCGTTTCATGGATTTGGAGAAGAATGTTGAGTACCTTGGCACTTGGTGACGAACTTTTGTGACATAATCATTGCAAGTAACTTCAGTCCTGCGAGTACTCTTGACATCCCTTTTCTGAGTGGATAAAATGACTTAAAAAGACACCTTGTTTCTGGAAGGCTCTACTACGGCGAATATAGCCTCTACACAAGTCAGACGGTTTGATCCTTTCTACGACCTAGGATCTGTGGCTTGTTCGTGAGTCTAAATCCCAGCATTGGCTTTAGCGGCATACCCTCAGATATTCATCTCATAGCTGCTAGACTTGTGGTCTCCGGGATGGGCATCAAAGAGTAGCATTCCACCCATTACCGGGCTTAGGCGGCTTTGAAATTTCCCTCTTCGCAACCACCGAGGAAGATTATCTTATCAAAGATGTTGGCGATACTTATAGTAATGGTGTTGTAGGAAAGCGGATAATCTACCCCCAATGCATTGAGGTGTGGGCTAATGAGCCAGGATAGCTTCGATAAGGGAACAGTTGTGAACTGTAGTAGGAGATACAAATGAATATCCGAGAGCATGGTCGCCGGACAGTCAGGAGCAGCACTGGATGTGGATGTGGATGTCGAAGAATTCGGTGGGAAATGATGTCCTGTCGCTAATCTCTCGGGCGAGGAAACCTCTTGCCTGAATCTAGGAGTTCACAGAGGGCAGATTGATGGTGCTTGAAACCCGTGTAACTGTGAGGGCAATAGAAACCAAGTGTACATGGCCAAAAGGATTCGGAGGGAAACGAAGGTATATTTAGGAACAAGCATATGAGGAATCATACTTCTCCCTGTTGAAATTGTAATATGGTAGAGCCTAGAGTGGTGGGAGCATCCGCCTTCGAGGTTAATGCTCAAATCTGGTGAGATAATTGATATTCAAAACGTTGTGCGGCATAGGAAGCTCAGGAGACTGCTATGGATGTACCACTAATCGGCGTTTGGTTTGGACATTATTTAGAGAGGACGTACATGGCAGGAATAGGGACTTCTCTGATAATATCGAGTCTTTTGCAATTTTTTGATTACGTGGGAAAATAAGATCTTCTGCACTTACAAGCGCCGGTTAAACAGACTATGCTTATATCCCTTGGATTTAAATGCCCTCGTGAAGCTAGGTTAACCTATCCTAAACAGACGTAGTGTAAGGTACGGCATTCTGTAATGGTGAATTAGCGTGTGCAGTTCCAATGCGATTGGCGTGCTGCAAGACCCTAACCCCGACCCCACTAAGTTAGATATAATTGTTAATTTTATTACGCCTACATAACTATACTACTTAACGTTCAACACTTATAATCTATAACTAAGTAGGCTAAAAGATACGTATTTATCTACGGTATCTAATGCTCTAAAAATTATAGAAATCCGTCTACGTACGTGGAAGATATGACTGATTTAATGGGTTTACCTATTAAATCTATGTGTCTTGGTACCGCTTTGCCCGCTGAGCCTGTACCTTACCTTCCTAACGTACCCTACCGACTCATGATAAATATCTGAGTAAGCTAAAAGATGCGCATTTATCTACGGTATCTAATGCTTTAAAAATTATAGAAATCCGTCTACGTACGTGGAAGATATGACGGATTTAATGAGTATGTTGAACCCAAATTTTGACTGCAAATCATGGGGTCGGGGTCAGGGTGTTGTAACACGCCAATCGCATTGAACTTGCACACGCTAAAAGTATTGAGATTTTCCCTATTGAATGTCCAAGTCTTGGCGCCCAATCTTCGCCCAAAGCGTAAAAAATTGCTGACTCCACAACAAAGCAAGCACCGTAGACATGCATCTGTCCACCGTGATCGAGGCAGGAAACTATCACTTACGGAGATCTTCTTTGGGGCAGTATGCGGCCGATGAAGACCCTGAGTTTACTATCCATTCCACCAGTCCTGCAATGCTCAGCATGTCGCAGTGCGCCATTGCTTGCCCAACAAGCATTACGGCTCCAATGCATTCCCACTAGTGTGCCTTCTATATCTCCTCCAAGCTCAGCAAAGCGCTCGTCTTCGACTGCCAACTCCCACTTCTCCTACCGCATTGGAGCATCCTTCTCCGCCAAAGGGCGCCGCTTCGATCCCAAAGACGACACGTTCTCTTTCGATCCTACATCCGACAGGGACGTATACACAGGACGGCCCAACAGCGGTCAAGATGCTTTCTTCGTGAGCAACACTGGTCCATCCGGGCATCATGGCGGGCGAAGGAAAGTGGCCTTCGGAGTTACAGACGGCGTGGGTGGCTGGGCAGACTCTGGCATTGACTCTGCGGATTTCAGCCACGGCTTGTGCAAGCGGATGAGCTACGTCGCGAGTGACGTTTTGACATCGGATACGGGCAATGAACCCGAGGATTTGCTTGAGCAAGCCTACAATGAGATGGTCAGGGGAGGGAGCATTGCTGGAGGAGGCAGCACGGCATGTGTAGCTATTGGAGATGAAGATGGGAGTATGTCAGTTGCGAAGTGAGTCTTTGGTGTCCAATACGTCAGATAGGTTATGCTGACGATTCATCAGTCTTGGTGATTCTGGATTTATACATCTTCGTCTCAATGCAATACACTTCTTCTCAAACCCTCAAACACATGCATTCAATACCCCTTTCCAACTATCAATAGTGCCGCCGAGGATGTTGGCTCTTTCTAAACTATTTGGAGGAGAGCAATTGCATGATTCACCCAGAGACTCCAACTACAGCGATCATCAAGTCCGGCACGGAGACGTCCTCATATTCGCTACAGATGGCGTATGGGATAATCTGAGTTCTCTCGAACTGCTAAGGATCGTAAGCCGACAGATGCTTGGGTTCCAGGCTTGGGCTACAAGTGACAACGGGACCATCGTCACAGATCGCCTCGCTCACCTAACGACTAGAGGTGGGATTGCTAAGCAAAGTCATGAAGATAACCTTCAAACGTTACTGGCTGTTAATGTCGTCGGAGAGGCTAAAAGGGCTAGCCAGAACACGAGACGTGACGGGCCGTTTGCGAAAGAGGTGAAGAAATTCTATCCGCACGAAAATTATCACGGTGGTAAGGTTGATGATATCTGTGTTGTGGTTGCCGTTATAGTTGATACCCAAAGGAAGTAAGCCTTTCCCTGTACAAGTGGCTTCGTGATGGCATTACCTTGTATATAAATCTATGGCAGAGCGCTCTACCAATCTACTGATGCATAGAGTCATATGTAAGATAGGATCGACAAAGGAATCTGAAAGAGACAGCACCCGCTGGGACTCACACACCTACGATCGGGTGTTCTTTAGTGCGGCCTCATGCAGTAATCTTTGCCCTCTCTTATAGATAATGAGTAAGGTACGCCAGCCACATGGATCTAACCTGCAACAGTAAATACCTACTCCATGACAAGCTCAGATTTCGCTTGCTCGCCGCTTTGGTCACTAAGCCTTATCGGGATCGCTGTGGTGACCGGCCCGAGCCGTGTCATCAGGGCTAGGGCAACTGGTAAACAACGTCGCTAGTGGCTCACGCCTTTGCCGAGTTAAGACCGCACTTCCAATTCTGAAGGCCGTAACCGCAGCAAGAATGCCCCTGCTCCATCCAAAGACTGCTGTGCTGGGTACGTTTACATCGGCAGCTCTTATTCAACCATGATACGCGCTGTTCCGGATGAACCAAGCAAGCTACAGTCCCCTCGATGGCCACGGCATCTCCTACTCCGTTCCACTACAATGACATTCCTGGAGGACCTATATCACGGCAGCATATGAGGACGCAGGCTTCGAGGCCCAACCTAAAGCGCGGTGCTGCACATGTTGCGAAGCCAGCAGTCAATGGATCCGCTCTGCCCTCGTCGTGGAAGTTCTCCATGGGGGACAGCTCTGATGATGAAGCCCCTCCGCCGCCGCCAAAGTTCAGCGCGGGGACGAAAGCTTTTCTTGGGGATGAGGCGTCAATCATAGGGACATCATCTCCTTCGCAGAAGGAAGAGGGTCTGAAGTCAGAAGCAGTACCTGATATCGTCAAAGCCGTCAAGAGAAGAAGCCCACTGTCACTGAGAAGCCAACGGGAACGGACTGCGTCTCCAGCCTCGGCAAGATCTGGAAGTCCTCATATCGTGCGACTGAGTGCAAGCTTGGCCGCACCTTCTTCACTGCGCAAGTCGGTATCGACGATGAACGACGGGCCCTCTCCGCTGGCCCCATATCGAGATGATCAGACGACGCCAGCGCCTCGAGCTCGAAATAATCCAACGAACTCCGCAGCAACAAGACCAGGGAACATCTCAAGTGAAACCTATGAGTCTTATACCACAAAGCCATCATCCGTAGACTCCGACAGCCATCCGAAGCCTACACCAGCTTCGGGGGAACAATGTCGAATACATGAAACCGCGCTCCAGATGGGAAACCTCTCGATAAACAAAGTAAAGGGAGATGAGACAGGGGTACAGGGATCGATACGTGTCAAGCGAAAATTACCAACTGGACGGTACCTAAGCGGTCCCGCGCGTAGAGGCATGATACGAAGGCCAAGCGACGAGAACCAGACCCCGGTCCATGAGGATATACCATCGTCAGGTCAAAGGCCAACGTCAGCTGAAGCTGGGAAAGGTTCCAATCCGGAAGAAATTGCGTCTACGTCTCCAGAGGCTGATCACAGGTCTGGAAATATACCCAAATCACCACGGCAGGAAGGACCGGCACACGTCCGATTTCAAAGCCAAGCGAGTGTCATTACTGGAAGCCCGATTCGTATCGCGAGAGAGCCGCAGAAGTCACTCCTAGACACTGTCGAAAGCAAACCAAAGATCATCTCGCTCTCCACAGACGAGCCATCACTCAAAAAGCGTGTGCAGCCGATCTTCAAGGTTCCTCCTCTTCCCCTTCTACATTCGCGCTACGACCAGGAGAACGAACCCCCGCCCACGTTCAAACGTAACAAAGCCAATGGCTCTGCCTTGTCGCACACCCCAAAATTTAGTGTTATGTCAGATGAGAAGATGCTCATCAATACTCCTGCAACGGCAACGCCACAAAGACCTGCTCTGGCTGCTCGAAGTCAGAACACTCCTCATCGCCCGGCTCCTGCACCGCCAAAGATGACGGTGCTGGAGACTGCTACGGCTCCCGCAGGTGCCGCCTCCGCTTCCCAGGCTCGGAAGAAGCGAAACTACATATCAGTGAATGGCAAGCTCTTCACCAGAATGGACTGTATTGGCCGAGGAGGCAGCTCGAAAGTTTACCGAGTCATGGCGGAAAACTACAAAGTATTTGCTTTGAAGAGAGTCACCCTCGAGGACCAGGATGAGCTCGCAATTCGAGGATACAAGGGCGAAATTGACTTGCTGCGAAAGCTGGAGAACGTGGATCGGGTGGTACGGCTCTTCGACTGGGAGATCAATCTGGAGCGCCAGACCTTATCTGTTCTTATGGAAATGGGCGAAACCGACCTGAACCGAGTGCTTACTCTTCGACTGAACGCGGAGGACGCGAGATTCGACATCACTTTCGCACGGTATTTCTGGAAGGAGATGCTAGAATGCGTTCAGGCGGTGCACCAACACGAAGTCGTACATTCAGACTTGAAGCCTGCGAATTTCCTCCTTTTGCAAGGAAAATTGAAACTGATCGACTTCGGGATCGCAAATTCCATCGGCAACGATACGGTAAACGTTCACAGGGAACAGCACATCGGCACCCCGAACTACATGTCGCCCGAAGCACTGATCGACTCCAACGCCGGAAACGGCCTACCCTCGACAGCGGGAAAGATGATGAAGCTCGGCAAGCCCAGTGATGTCTGGTCGATGGGCTGCATCCTGTATCAGATCACGTACGGCAAGCCCCCCTTTGCACACATCGCCAACCAAATGCAGCGCATCATGGCCATTCCCAATCCCAACCACACCATCCACTTTCCCGATACGGGCGTGGGAGGCGTGTCCATATCCACAGGTCTCGTCAGGACGCTCAAAGCATGTCTGAATCGCAATCCTGTGCAGAGACCGACGGTGGAGCAGTTGCTCGCACATACCGATCCGTTTTTGTACCCTGATATGGTGGTTCGGGATACCGTGCCCGTTGGCCAGGAGCTGATTGCTAGGCTGCAGCATAATATCATTAAGCATATCAGAGAGAAAGGTATGCCTGAAGAAGCGGAGCTGGCGACTTGGCCGGCGAGGTTCTTTACTAGCATCAAGGCTGCTGTCGAGGAGGGGAGGGCATGATGGTTGCAATTTCCGACCGTTGGAAAGAGGGGGCTGTTTGTGCATTATAACACAGGAGTTGGATACCTCCTCGGGCATTATTGAGAAAAAACCTTGTACAGTCCGGACATTCATGAGGCACGAGTCTCTTCTTGTTTGGCCAGTAGCCAAAATAGCGCGCTTCAGCGGTCCGGATTGGATTGGATTGGATTGTCAAAGCGTTGGATTGGCTTGAGGAGTGTTTGGTTGTAGATACCTATTTTATGTTACATTGATAGATACCCTTTTCTGTAAATTCAAAATTCCAGCAATTGGCATTCCCTTGCTTGCTGTAGCTGAGATTTTTTTCTCATTGGTGATACATATATACAGAGAACGAGGACAATATATTTCACCAGTCCACTCCGACGGTTATCAGACCGTGCTTGCCTCGTTTCCCCCGTTCAGACGTTGAGCTACAGTCAGTCTTCGGCGGGCTCCGCAGCTTAAGTCATTGGTACTCGACTTTCTGCGCTGGTACACCATATCTGGTCCAATTATTAGAGCTCCCTTATTCCATTCCCCCTTTCCCACCTCTAATCCCTACTCCATCCCCCTCACCCCCACCCTCAACCCTCCCCTCCCTCCCCTCCCCCCGACAAAACCCTCAACTCACAAACCCTCAAAACAGTACACCGCATCTTACTCCCCACAGTCTTCACCCTCCTCTGCCTCCTCTTCGTCTTCCTAACCCACCGCATCGGCTCCCCCTCCACCCCCACAACCCTAGCCCGACACACAAACAATTCCTCATCGATCCATGGCGCGCCGCGGAAAGTGTAGTCGCGGGATCCGAGCGTGGAGGCGCGGTTGAGGCGGAGGGTGGTGCCCGGGGGGGCGTGGGGGAGGTGGAAGGGGAGGCGGAGGGTGTCGCCGTGGGTGAGGAGATAGGGGCGGGCGTGTAGGTGGGCGGTTATGTAG